>Ga0157370_10000626_pt1 | contig 44083 bp, 52 predicted proteins | sample C35metaG_FD_113463 | JGI IMG/M metagenome (GOLD analysis project Ga0157370, IMG submission 113463) | Corn rhizosphere microbial communities from Kellogg Biological Station, Michigan, USA - C3-5 metaG | ecosystem: Host-associated > Plants > Roots > Rhizosphere > Soil | place: USA: Michigan...
CAGAAAACGCTCGTGATCGCCGTTGAGCAGGGCACCGGTGGTGACCATTTCGGTGTAGAGCAGGGCGTTTTTCGACAGCAGGCGCAGGAAGAAGCGGCAGTGGCGGTCGGTCCAGTCCATCATGGGGGCGACGGAAAACCGCCGAGACAGCGTATGGCTTGAGTTTACTGGGCTAGAGTGGGTGTTCGGTACCATTTTGCTCTACATGTTTTCAGCAGATTTTGGGGCGTTTTCGGGCGTTTTTTGACTCTCGGTGGTACGATGTACCACTTCAAAACTGACGCGTACCACTTTCGATATGGCGACTATCAGGGCAAGAAAACTGGCGGATGGGACTGTGAGCTACACGGCTCAGATCCGCATCAAGCGCGACGGAGTGCAAGTCTACCAAGAGAGCCAGACCTTCGCCCGGAAACAGGCGGCTCAAGCCTGGGTGCGGCGACGTGAGGCAGAGCTGGATCAGCCTGGTGCGATTGAGCGGGCGAACCGCAAGGGTGTCACCGTCCAGGACATGATCAAGCAGTATCTGGATGAGATGGAGAAAGTTCGACCACTGGGTAAAACCAAAGAAGCCACTCTCAATGCCATTGCAGCGTCGGAGTTTGGGCACACCGTTGATTCCGATATTAGCAGCCAGCGGTTGGTTGACTTTGCGCTCTGGCGAATGAGCAAAGAGGGTGGTGGCGTTCAGCCGCAAACTGCCGGCAATGATCTGGCCCATCTTGGGGCTGTCCTTTCGATTGCACGGCCGGCTTGGGGGTATGAGGTCGACACCCACGCGATGGCGGACGCTCGGAAGGTTTTGAGGAAGTTAGGTTACAACATGAAAAGCCGTGAGCGTGACCGTCGGCCGACGTTGGGTGAGCTTGATAAGTTGCTCGAACATTTTGCCGGCATCCTGCAGCGCCGTCCCAGTTCGATCAATATGCTTAAAGTGACCGGCTTCGCATTGTTCTCGACGCGACGGCAGGATGAGATATGTCGAATTCTGTGGGCTGATGTCGATGAGACTGGCCAACGCGTGCTGGTGCGGGATATGAAGAACCCAGGACAGAAAATGGGCAACGATGTTTGGTGCTACATCCCCGATGAAGCGTGGCGAATTCTAAAGAGCATGCCTAAGTCGTGCGCTGAGATTTTTCCCTACAATTCGTCGTCTATTTCGACAAGCTGGGCGAAGGCGTGCAAATTTCTGGAGATCGAGGACCTGCATTTTCATGATCTGCGACACGATGGCGTAAGCCGCTTGTTTGAAATGGATTGGGACATTCCACGGGTAGCCAGCGTTTCAGGTCATCGGGATTGGAACTCGTTGCGACGCTATACCCACCTTCGCGGTAAAGGAGACCACTACTCTAAATGGCCCTGGATGGACAAAATCGTCCAAGCCTCCGTAAGGCTGAGAGTAAAGTCGCTACAGGATAGCCGTTGATCACCTTCCGGTATGCCTGGTAATAAAATAGCGGATGGATGATGCATTGATAATGTACGATAATCCTCGTACACATTAGGGGTCGCAATGGAAAAAGGCTTCAAAAAAGCCAAGCGCGATGTGATAGCTGCTCTGGAAACTGGCGATTATCAGCATGCTTCTCGCGGCTCGATCGATGTCAAAAATTTACTGGCGACTGGAGAGGTCTCAGCCCAGGAGGTGATCGACATCATTAAAAAATGCGGCGGCACGCAGCACAGCTGTAGCCCGCATCACTCTATCTCCAGTATCGAGGTCCATGTACTGAAGACGGGAACATGGTACATAAAATTCTATTTTATCGATCCTAGCGCTTGGTTCATTAGCGTCCATCGGTGAGTGAACTTCTCATGAAGCTTCTATTTGAAGGCGATCACGGTAAGGCTCTATGTGAGCAATGCCAGCAGATTGTCACTACGACTTATCTCCGCCGGAATGTACCCTTCAGTGATGGTCACGGTGAGGCGAAGGACGTCTTGGTCGGGGTTTGCGACGTTTGTGACACTGTCGTAGCAATCCCAGCGCAATCGACTCCGGCTATCAAAGAGGCGCGGAAGCAGCAATTGACTCCCATCGAAGCTCGACTGCCAGCATTCTGCTTTGATCTATTGGATGCAGCGATGCATGTCGTGACCAAAGAGGCTAGCGCGCAGACTCGAAAGTTATTCATCAGCTACTACTTAAGGGAGCTGGTAGAGACACAAGCTGCTGACCGTTTGCAGAAAACACATTCCGAATTTTCTCAGTGGTTTTCGAATCAGATGACGTGCCGCCACTTGACTCCCTCGCGCTCGATGAAGCGGCTGTCGATGAAGGTGAATCCTTATGTGGCTGACGACTTCATAGTACTCCTTGAGGCGACCCATATGACTCGCACAGATCTTCTAAAGTCTGTGATCTGGCACATCCAGGAGGATGTGATTGAACATAGAAACCCTGTCGTCATCTCCGACTTGCAGAGGTTGACGAGAGTCGCCATGTAAAACGAGAAAGGCCCACGTATTCGGGCCTTTCTCGTTTTTGGGTTAGAAGGAGCTAGGTGCGGCGTTTGGGCGTGAGATGTTGAGTTTTGATCAGGCTAGATGGCTCGGCGAGTGCCATAGAGCTGATTGCACTCTTTGACCGCTGCGGCACGCTGGGTTTCGAGGTACTCGGCGAGGTCTGCCAGGTGGATGCCTTTAGCGCTTTTTTGACTTAACTCCATCCTGGTGATGGGGATTTTGATTTGGCCAGCAAGTACCTTTCGCTGGAACATCTCCGGCGTCAGGTGTGTGAAGTAGTCCTTGCAGATCTGATCCAAAGGTATGATTGCCCGGCCGTTGTACTGAGCCATCAGAATAAAAGCTGTGTTCATACAGCCTCCTGGGCTGCTGGCCGACTTTCATGTTCGACGGCAGCTTGTAGTGACGCCGGCATCTTCTGCTGCCAGGCTCTTCGCATCCATGCCGCGTATCCCGCTCTGTATGCGTAATGCTCGCGTGCGAAGTTGTCGGATGTACTCGCACCCGGTGACTTGATATACGTCCCGCGCCGCCGGCAATACTGCACGCCTTCAGGTACTGGAAACTCTTTCTCGAACTCGGCGCGCTCGTCGATCTGGGCCACTTTGACGGTTTGCTGATGAAGGGGCTCTTGGTCAGGCAGCGGGGACTTATACCCCACAACAGGCTGCGCGAGCGGGCCATTCTGAGCGTTTAGCGTTGCATCGGGTGACTCCGCCTCGCGCAGCTTTTCGTGGGGTATAAGTCCCTCGGTGGCGCTGCTGGAAGGAGCAGTAATGCCTGCTGCTGCGCAGCAGAGGCTGTTTGTTTTCTGCGCGTCGAGGCTCGTCCTGGCGTTTGGGGCGGGTAAGTCGAAGCGCTTGCCGGTGTTGGTGAGGTTCTGGCTCATGCGGCCTCCTGTTTTACTGGCTCCAGCAGGGCGGCCATGGCGAGAGCTTGTTCGCGGAGCGCGACAGATTCACGTTCGAGTTTTTTTCCGGTACGGAATGCGGCGAATGTCTCGGCGGCGATCCTGAGTTGTTCGGCGATGGCCAGCAGGGTTTGGCGTTCTGGTTCGCCCAGTTTCGAGGCGGCCTGTGCGCGCTCGTAGTGGGCATACAGTTGCTTGTGGTGATCCCTTGCCTGGTCAAGCGAAAGCTCCAGGTTGCGGACGGTTTGCGTGTTGTCGGATTGTTGAATGGCCATGCCTTCATCGATTCCTTCGACGCGGCCGTCGATGAGGCCACCGCGATATCCAGCCCAATAGGTGAGGCCGACGAACAAGATGAGGACGATCAGTGCGCAGATCTGAACTGCAGTCATGTGGTGTGCTCCTGGTTGTTTTGATTGGCCGGTGGTGGCGGCCGTTTGGACTTATTGGTCTTGCTGGGTTGAATCGGTTTGTTTCTTTGCCTGCTCCTCGTCCGCTGAATAGGCCCTGATGTCGATCCATGAGGCCAGGTGGCGGATGTGGACGTACTTGAAGGATTTACGGCTGTCTTTGAGCGTGGTCACGGGCAACGGGATGCGGCCGTTGTCGAGATCGGACGCGAACGTCTGCTCGTTGAGGTTGCGGAAGTACTGCAGGCGAAGTTTTTCCAGAGGGATGAGTACGTCGCCGAAGGTGCGGTAGAGCAGCTCAACGGTTACGGTTTCCGGTGCCGGCATCAGCCGGAGTGGGTTTTGATGGGTATTACTCATGGGCTTGCGCGGCCTCCTTGCGATTGACCCTTGATGGGTGATTCCAGGCGTTCAGGCAGTGGCGTTTAGTCAGCTCCCGCAGATGCGCCGGCACTTCGAGGAGCGCGGCGTTGCGCTCCTCGCGTGTGCGCATGGCGATGATCTGGCGGGCGTATTCCCTAGGCCACGTCACGGTTGTCTGCCGGGATGGCAGGCAGCGCCAATCCCAGTTGTTCGGCCAGCCAACGGATACCGGGTTGTTTGACCCGGGTTGATTGGCTGTACTGCATGCCGAGCTGTTCGTGATACCAGTGGCCATCCTTGACCCGCAGATAGTCGCGATCACGGGCGGGGTAGGCCGGCAGGTTCCGTTCGTTGAGCAGGCCCTTTCCGCGCATCAGGCTGATGAGTTTGGGCCGGGTCAGGCCGAGTTGGGTTGCGGCTTGAGCGAGCGTGCGTTCCATGGCATCCCCCTCATGCAGCGTGTGCGGCAGGAGTTGCCGCAGCAGCCAGGTGGTTGATGGACTCGACGACCTTGCCGTAGATCTCGACATCGGTGCCGCACACGGTGAAGCACTTGGTGCGGGGGCTTTTGATGCCGATGCTCAGGATGGTGGTGACACCTGGGCGGGTGTGGGTGCGATGGATCGCGACGTGGAGGGGCAGTTCGAAGCCCATGTCGAGACTCACGGTGCCCCCGGTGATCACCCGCTCGAACACGCGCTGCTTGTCCCGCACATCAAACCGCCCGTATTCGCGGCTTGCGTGAGGCAGGGGGACCAGGTCTCCGGTGTTGCTAGAGTCGAATGGGCCGTTGGCGATTTCTTCGATGAAGTCGGCCAGCTTGAGGTGCATTTTCTTTTCGTTGTTCAAGGTTAGCGTGTGGCGTTCGCTGCCCAGCTCAACGACGAAAACGGTCTTGAGAGTGCCGCGTTCAACCCTAAGGCTAAACGGTAAGGCTTCACGCTTGGGCGCTGACCACAGGACGTGGTTGAAGGTCTCGGTCAAATTGACCTGAGCGTTGAGCAACTGCAGGGTGCGGTTGTCGAGTTTGAACATGTTCATGCCGCGTTCCCTCCGCCGTTCGGGGCGAATGGTGAGGGCAAAGTACGTGCTTTCTGCTTCGGTTTGGTGGTGACAAACGAGCAGCCGCATTCGCGGGCCATTCGGCGAATTTCGAAGATGTGGAGGGGATCAACAGTGGCTGGATGGACGTGCAGGGTGGCTGTGGTGTGCATGGTTTCGCCTCGCTCTGTGGTGGAAGAGTGAGGTGAATATCAACCAATGGTTGATTTATGTCAACCTTCGATTGATTTTTGCTTTGCCAGTATGCGGTCGCGAGTTGGGTTGATAATCTGATGGCGTTTTGCTTTTGAGCTATTTTCAAAGGTTTGCCTAAACGGAATGAAGGAAGCAGGTATGCCAATAACTCTTAATCATGAGCTACTGAATTGGAGCGCTATACGCGATATCGGGTGGGGTGACCTGTTACTTGGGAATGGATTCAGTATCAATATTCACGATGGTTTTTGGTACGATAATTTAAAAGATGTTGCTTGTCTTCCGGTAATTGCCGAGCCATTACTGGCAGAGTCTCAGGCTCTTTTTGATAGTTACAATACAACAAATTTTGAGGACATTTTAAAGTCTATTTATCATGCCTTTCAGGTTGATGAATGTCTAGCTCTTGAACAGGCGGTAAGTATTAGTCGGGTGTATGAGAATGTGAAAAACTCTCTTGCGAGTGCCGTGAATCATGCACATGTTCCGGAGGGGTTTAGCTCTGCTAATCGTATTAGCGATGAATTGGCTAGATTTAGCCATGTGTACACTACGAATTACGATTTAATTCCCTATTGGAGCATTATGTCCAATGGAACCCATAGATTCAGGGATTTTATGTGGGGACGAGCATTTGATTCCAGTGACGTAGGTGTGTGGGGGAACCCTACATGCATTTACTATCTGCACGGCGGCTTGCACCTCGTCGAGAATCTGGAGGGGGAGACGATCAAACGACGTTCAAATGGCTTAAGCTCGCTAAGAGATCTATTTGATATTGCAGAACCTGACTTGTTTCCGTTATTTATTACTGAAGGGCACTGGCAAAAGAAACTATCAAGAATCAAGCGAAATGATTATCTGAATTTTTGTTTTTCTAGATTTTCGGGTTCGGGAAGAAATCTTGTAGTGCTAGGGCACTCATTGCATGCGGACTATGATCTTCATGTGGTTGAGGCGATTAAACGCTCTGGTAGGCATAATGTGGCTATAAGTGTTTGGCCTGGGCTTACGCCTCTCCAGATAATTAATTTTAAAGGTCGTCTGTTGGAAGAGATGCAAGGTTTTAATATTACCTTGCACTTCTTTGACTCAACAACTCACCCCTTAACGTCTGACTCTATGCGTAATGTGGTCATATAGACTGATTTACGATTATTCGGGGATAAAAGAACCGACGACCTTTCCGCAGATATGAGTCTCCTCCGTAATATCAATGATTGGATATTGCGGATTGATCGGCTTCAAAAACTGTCGTCCGGCATCCTCAACCAGAACCTTGAATGTCGCCTCGTTTGTACGCGGAACTCTTGCAATCACACGGTCGCCTGTCCTGGTTTCCGCCTCAGGGTCTACAAAGAGAATGCATCCAGCTGGGTAACTTCGACCTGGCCCTGGGTTTGTCATCGAATCCCCAATAACCTTTAGAGCATAGCCGTGGGAGCTGATTGCTACGGGACACGAAAGCCACGAATCAGCATCGTAGCTCTCAAAATTTGAGATCGCTTCGCACCAAGCCCCTGCTTGGACCCAAGAAATCAATGGAACCTTGCCAAAACGTTGGTTGATATCGATGACATTGCTTCCATCGTCGGCCATCGGTTGCCGTACGTTGCGTTCACTGGCCGGTTCCTTTGGTAGCACGCCGTATTCCAGCCATTCCCTGCGTACATTAAGCCATGCGCACAGAGCAACCATGCTATCCGCCTCGGCCATGGAGTCGCCGTTCAGCCACTTGCTAATTGCCTGAGGGGTCTTATCGACTCCCATGCTTTTCAGGTTCTTATGGATATCCGCACCACGTCCCCGGGTGCGTACACCGGCATCGTCAAGGGCTTTGTGTAGGCGCGCAGTGAAAGCTGCGCGTAGTGCATTCTTATCAACCATGAGTTGAGAGTCTCATAATGGTTGCGCAATAGTCAGTTGATGTTTAATATCAACCGTGAGTTGATAAATGGAGGTTGCCATGTTGGACCCCGCAAATTTTCCGAACGCAATAGCGTTTGCTTTTGAAGCTGTGGGCGGCATTGGTGCTGCCGCGAAGGTGTGTGACCGGAGCTATCAGGCGCTGAATAAATGGCGTCTGGCGGCTAGCTTGCCGCGTACCGATTACACGGGTGAAACCCAATATGCTGCGCTTTTGGCGATGGCCGCGAAGCAAAAGGGCAACGAATTTGAGGCAGTCTGGTTGCTCAATGCATCTGCACCGCAAAAAGTAGCGGCATAGATAGAAAAAAGGCGACCCAAAGGCCGCCCAGTTCCTCCCGACACGCACCACCACAGCGCTGTCGGGACGCGGTAAAGGTAGGCGGGCACACCACATGCTAACCACCTCCCTTTATCGCGCTTTTCCAAGGCACGGAATGCCTTGGTGTTGCTGCCTTTTCCACCACAGATTGGGCAGCGGTTGCGCCAGGGGTGAGCAATGGATTGCTCGCCCCGGCACGGTGCCGGTGTCGATCCTGAAGATCTAGCCGGCGTTTGGGCCCTTTCAAGCCACGCGGCAAATGTACCACCACTGCATGTCGCGCGGCACTGGCAACTTATAAGGATTAATGCCATGAGCCGAATCGCTTTGAATTCTGTTGAGCGGGCGCATCGGGAAGTTCTGCCGCTCGACCTCGCGCTTTACCATGCCGCTCGGGACTACCCCGGCGGCGCCGCTGCCATCGCCGCCACCACCGGCAGAAACGCCACCACGCTGCAGCACAAGCTTTCCCCAACCCATCCCAGCCACACGGCCAACATTCAGGAGTTCGGGGAGATCCTGGAGCTGACCAAGGATCGCCGCATTCTGGATGCGGTGCATGCGTTGGTTGGTGACACGATTTGGCAGGAACTGGCCGAGGCTTACACCAACGATATGCCCGAGACACTGACCACTGGCATTGCCGAGTATTTTCGGCAGGTGGCGGATTTGGCCGATACCTGGGCCAAAAGCATTGGCGACGGGGTGGTGTCCGATGAGGAGTTGGGCGCGATTCATCTGCAGGTGTTTCGCGGGATTCGGGGGTTGTTGGGGATGTTCAACCGCGCCACGTATGTCAACCAGACGACGCGAGGTGCTGACCTTGGCTGACATCGCTGATTTCGCTAATGACCTGGTGCAGGAACGCCTCGATCAGGCGCTGGCTGCGCGTAATGCCGCCAAGTCTGCAGCGGTGATTCATTCGTTTTTATTCTGCGAAAGGTGCGACGAGCCGATTCCTGAAGGGCGCCGAGTTGCGTTACCGGGTTGCACGCAGTGCGTGCAGTGCCAGTCGATCGATGAGTTGCGGGAGGCTCGCCATGCTCGATGAGGTGTTGGGGCAATTCGCAGATTACGGCCTTGAGCCGGAACAACCACTTGTCTTCGGCAAGCTGACTCGCTGCAAGACTGCGCAGGACAAGGGCAAGGAGAAGAACGGTTGGTATGTTGTCCACGAACATCGTACCGAGAGGGGTGAAACGCTGATTTTCGGCAGCTTTGGTGATTGGCGCTCGGGTGAGACGCAGAAGATCAAAGTTAAAGCCGGGCGCATGTCGTCAGAAGAGCGGGAGGTGATGCGTGCACGGCAAGAGGAAGCCAAGCGTCGTGCTGCCGAGATTGCCGCCAATGCGGCGCGTCGCGCAGCGAATCGAGCGGCGGGAATGTTCAAGCGCATGCCGGAGAAGGGACGTAGCGACTATCTGGATCGAAAGCAGATCGTTGGTTTTGGCGTTCGCTATGCACCGCGCTCCGGCGCGTTTTTGGTGCCTATGTGCAACGTGCGGGACCAGGTTGTCGGGTTGCAAGTGATCTTTCCAGCCAAGCAGGAAGACACTGGCCGGGACAAGTCTTACTGGCCCTACGGCATGTCAAAAGAGGGCGCTTTTCACCTGATCGGGCCGCACCCGGAGCCGGGTGAGCCCGTGTTGGTGTGTGAAGGCTATGCCACCGGCGCTAGCCTGCACATGGCGACCTCGCTGACGGTGGCCATCGCCTTTGACGCGGGCAATTTGCTGCTGGTGTGCAAGGCCATGCGCGAGCGTTTTCCGGGTTGCCCGTTGATTGTTTGTCGGGATGATGACTGGAAGACCAAACGACCGAATGGCGAGCCCTGGAACCCCGGTGAAGAGAAGGCGAGCAACGCCGCGTTGATCGTCGGTGGTCAGGTGGTTGCGCCGATCTTTTCCGGTGAGCGGGATGACAAGTGGACCGACTTCAATGACCTGCATGTTGCCGAAGGTCTGGATGCGGTACGCCGCCAGGTGTTGGCGGTGGTCAAGCCGCCGGCAGCGGGTGGTTGGAAGGACATGTTGGCTCGTAGTGAAAGCGGTGCCTTGATTGCGCATATGCAGAACGTCGAACTGATCCTGGGGAATGATGAGCGGTGGGCCGGGGTGATCGGCTACAGCGTGTTCAGTTCGAAGATCATCAAGCTGCGTGCAGCACCTTATGGTGGCGGCGCGGGTGACTGGGCTGACATCGATGATATGCGGGTGATGAAGTGGCTCGCACAGCAGTACAACTTGCGGGTGAAGGCGTCCCATGTGATTGAGGCGGTCAGTGTGGTTGCGCATGACCACGCCTTTCACCCGGTGCGTGAATACCTGGAAAAGCTGGTATGGGATCGCGTGCCTCGGTTGGAGAGCTGGTTGACCGACGTGCTTGGGGTTGAGGCCACTGAGTACTCGGCCAAGGTCGGCAAGCGCTGGCCGATTTCGGCGGTGGCCAGGGTGATGCGCCCTGGCTGTAAGGCCGACTCGGTGATGATCCTCGAAGGCGGGCAGGGGGAGGGTAAGTCCACGGCGATGGGGATTCTCGGCGGTGAGTGGTTCATGGACACGCCGTTTGCCCTGGGCGACAAGGACAGCTTTCAGGCGATTCGCGGTAAGTGGATTGTCGAGCTGGGGGAGCTGGACAGCTTCAACAAGGCCGAGAGTACGAAGGCCAAGCAGTTCTTTTCGGCCTCCACCGATACCTACCGCGAGAGCTACGGCCGCAGAACGAATGACGTGCCACGCCAGTGTGTGTTCGTGGGGACCACCAACCAGGAGGAATACCTCAAGGACGCCACGGGCAACCGGCGTTATTGGCCGGTGTTCTGCAACAAGGTGGACCTCGATACCCTACGTGAGATCCGTGATCAGCTATGGGCCGAGGCAGTGTTTTGCTATGAGGCCGGTGATATCTGGTGGGTCTCCAAGGATGAGTCATGGATGTTTGCCGAGGCGCAGGACGAGCGCTTTGTGGTGGACGAATGGGAAGGGCTGATCCTGAATTGGCTGGAGGAGTCGCAGATCGGCGAAACCACCACGGGCAACGACATTCTGAGCCAGGCCCTCAAGTTGGATTATGGCCATTGGGGTAAGCCGGAGCAGATGCGCGTAGGGGCGATCATGCATCGGCTTGGCTGGCGCAAGAAGCGTTTGACGGCTTTGACCAAAAGCGGGGTGCGGCCATGGGCTTATCAGAAGCCTGCCACCTGGGGGCGTTGCACTGCGTTGCAGCAGGCACCGATTGAGGAGCCGTGCTTTGATTAAGCGGATAGATGAGATGCTGAAGTTGTGGGCGCAGGATCTGCATTCGCCGATGACTGAAGCCTATGGCGGGGCGAGTGGCGGGAACATGATTGCGATGTTGATGGCGTGCAAGGGGGAGTTGATACGGGGGACGCGGGGCAGTCGGGTGTTGTTGGATGAGTCGGCGGATATTGAGCTGATCGTCAATAAGCACCTGGCGCCTGAGTTGGCGCTGGTGGTGAGGGAGCACTACTGCAATCACGAGAGCTTTCTATCGCAGAAGATGTTGCACTGTGGCTGTAGCGCGCCGACCTACTACCGGCGGTTGCATGATGCTCACGTGAACATCGAAGGCTTGCTGATGGGGAAGGCTGCATGACCCTTGGGTTGATCCGTCTGCCACTGTCCTACCGTCCGGCCTCGTCCTACTGCCAAATAAGGTTGGTAGGACAGCTTCAGGTTGCGTCGTTACTGGAGTGTCCTACTGTCCAACCTTCCCCCGTGTTATGCGCACATGAGCGCAGCGGGCACGTATTCGCGCCTATGGCGCGCACGCGTGTTTTTAGCTTTTTCTCTATACACGAGAGAAGGGTAAAAAAGGTAGGACAGTAGGGCAAAGGCACAATATTAGGGGGCTCCAGCTGTCCTACTTCGATCCTGAATGGTGGGACAGGCAGGACAGCGCCAGAGGCGCTGAAAGCCGAACTACAGATATTCACCGACATTGCCTAGACGTAGCCCAGACATTCACCGGGTGGCATTAAAGTGGGGTTGCTGCCATGAGAATCCACCTGTAAAAAGTAGTCATCTTCGATAGGTGCGACCGCAGAGAGCGGCAGACACCACACCACCAAAACCCGGCCTTGCGCCGGGTTTTGGCGTCTATGGGGCGGTGACTTTTGAAAGGGCACGGTTTCTCTTGTCCATCAGCTGAAAGTGCACGAACAAAACGAGCGATACCCCTGAAAAAACAGCGAGGCTCATCAAGTTCACCAGCAGCAGGAAAATGTCGAGACGGGTAATGGGGTCGGAGCTGGTAACAAACTCCACCACTTTGGCGACTCCCGTCGCTACCAGGGCCGCGCAGGAAAAGTATACCCATCCCCGGTACATTTTTTGACCCAGCCTGGCCCAGAGCTGGCGATAGCGTTGCTTGTGCTCCTCAGTGCTCTGCGACCACATCAGGACAAAGGCCGGGATAGCAAACGATCCCGCCAATACGCCAACGATACCCACTACAAGGCTTACCACTTCGAATCCTGTCATGACAATTTCCCTAAAAAAACAGATCAAGCGAGTAGCGACACTCAACAATGGCTTGATAGCGCACAACCGGCGCAATCGACGATGAACCAGGAAAATCTTATGACAAACGAGCAACAAGCGCTGGCAGAAATGCCGATCTGGATGGTTGTTGTCCTGGCGCTGGTCGGTGGCGTTTCCGGCGAGATGTGGCGGGCCGACAAGGACGGCGCGCGGGGCTGGGTATTGTTGCGTCGATTGGTCCTGCGATCTGGCGCCTGCATAGTCTGCGGCGTGTCGGCGATGATGTTGATGGTCGGCGCGGGCATGTCTATCTGGACCGCTGGCAGTCTCGGATGTCTGACCGCGATGGCCGGGGCGGATGTCGCCATCGGGTTGTACGAACGTTGGGCCGCCAAACGACTGGGCGTCTGTGAAGCGCAGCAATGCAACGACGAATCTAATCAGTAGCTAAAAAATGGAGATGACTATGCAAGTTCGAATCTTGAACGATGATCTGGACGTGATCTGGACCAAGACAGAGACCGGCGGACTGACTAGCCCGTCATTCCGCCGGGATGGAACGATTGAGATGATCATCATCGCACTTGAGAAGGCGCTGCAATGGGCGCGGGAAGAAGCCATACAACCCGATTCGGATTCATCCCCTGCTTTAGTCAGCACTCAAGCCATTGATGAGCTTCTACAGAGCAATTTCCTTATTGATGTTGGCGTGAACCAGCTCCCAGATACCAGGTGACTTGAAGAACGCATGCCATTTTGGCGGTGCGACAAAGCCGATCTGTCTCCCGGTGCTCCAGATGGCGACAGCATGACCAGCCAACCCTGCCTGGTTCACGGCCGTTTCAAATGCTGCGACGAATGCCTGTTGCGCTGCACGGGATTTGTTAGCGAACGCAGCGTCCACAGGGACAATGATCATGTCTTGTCCCTGTTCTCGGATATGCGCAAATGGAAATTTATTAGCCATCTTTTTCCCTTTCGATAAGTGGTGGGTAATCCTTCCCTGGCAGATCCTTCTGCTGGCGAAGGACGGCGTTGATGCTAGCACCATGTTCGTAATATCTCGTTGCGCAGTGCCATTTTCAGTTCTTTCCTACGACTTTGGAGCACTGAGAATGCCGGGGACCCTGGGGTTATTCGGTGGGTACGGGGTCGCAAACCCGCGGGATCTTGTAAGCGGCCAGTTTTTCCACGTTGGTTGACAGAGGTTGACGAGGTTGACAGCCCTAGGTTGACAGGAGGTTTACATGACCATTTTGAGCCGTACGGAGTACGCGGCCAGTAAGGGCTGGTCTCGGCAGTACGTTGGGAAGCTGGTTCAGCAGGGGCGATTGGTCCTCTCTGGTGGCAAGGTCGATGTCGAAGCCAGTGAGCAATATCTGGCGATGACAAGCGACCCCGCGCGCAGTAAGTCGAACACACGTGTCCCACTGGTTATCGGCTCTCCTGAAACCAGTTTTGAGTCACCCCAAGTCCCACTGAGCGCGCTACCCAAGGCTGCGCCGGACTATCAAAAAGCACGAACCAGGCTGGCGCTGGCGCAAGCCGAACGAGCCGAAAGTGACCTTCTCAAGGTCAACGGCGCACTCGTCGAGCGAACAATCGTGGACGAAGCGGCGTTTGCATCAGGCCGAATGACCCGCGATTTATTAATGGGATTACCCCCCAAGTTAGCGCCAGTTCTCTCGGCCATGACCTGCACCTGGGACATCGAAAAATACCTGGCAGCAGAAATCCGGCAAGCACTCGAAGACGCAGAGCGCTTGTCCTCAGAAGACTTCATTCGTGCCGTCACTCCCGAGAATTAACTTATGGATGCCAGATTTGCTGACGGTGCAGAGGTGTACCGCCAGGCGTACTTTCGTGGGTTGCGTCCAGAGCCAGAGCTTTGGGTCGACCAGTGGGCCGACGAATACATGCGGATTCCGCGTGATACCGGTGCCGCCGAGCCAGGTCGTTATCGCACCACGCGTACACCTTACGCACAGGAGCCCATGCGCTGCCTGTCACCGGCCCATCCCTGCAAACGCGTGATTACCATGGTCGCCTCTCAGCTGATGAAAACCCAGATCGGTTTGAATTGGATCGGCAGCCTGATGCACATGGCCCCCTCGAACATCCTTACCTTGCTGCCAAGCCTTGGGCTGGCCAAGCGAGTGTCGTCGAGGATCAGCAAGACCATCAAGGCCACACCCGTGTTGCGAGCACGCGTAGCCTCAGGTCGCGAGGCCATCAACACCATGGACACCAAAGAGTTCGAAGGTGGCTCCTTGTACGTCACCACCGCGGGCTCGGCTGCCAACCTCTCAGAGTTATCGGCACGTTACGTCTACGGTGACGAGATCGACCGTTGGGAAGTGGACGTCGGCGAGGAGGGTGATCCCATCGAACTGGCCGAAACCCGTGCCAGTACCTTTGGGCGCAACGCAAAGTTCTACTTCTCCAGCTCCCCAACGATCAAGGGCTCCTCCCGAATTGCTGATTTGTTCGCAGGCAGTGATCAACGTCACTACTACGTACCGTGCCCGCACTGCGGACACATGCAAACCCTCGAATGGGACCACCTGCATTACTCGATCGATTACACCGTCGTCCACTACCAGTGCGCCGGTCCAGATTGTGATGTGCTGATCGAGGAGAACCATAAGGGAGAAATGCTTTCCCGAGGTGAATGGCGCGCCCATGCCGAAGGCGACGGCGAGACTGTCGGGTTTCATCTGAGTGCTCTGTACTCACCGCCTGGCTGGATGGATTGGCGAACGCTGGCGATCCAGTATGAAAAAGCCAAGGTTGCACAAAACAACGGCGATCTCGAGCCCATGCAAGTGTTCTATAACACCCGTCTGGCGAAGGTTTGGGATTCAGCTCAAGAGCAAACAAAAGCCGAGACACTGATGGCCCGCGCACGGTTGGAAACGTACACCCTCGGCTCAATGCCTTCCGGCGTGTTGATGCTCACCGGTGCTGTGGACGTTCAAGCCAATCGTCTGGAACTGATGGTCATGGGTTTTGGCATCGGGATGGAGCGATGGGTGATCGACCACCATGTGATCTGGGGTGATCCAGCCGACGAGCGAACCTGGGCAGTGCTCGACGAAAAACTAAAGTCCCGCTACCGACATCCATGCGGCGTGGGCTTGGCAATCCTGGCCACAGGCATTGACTCCGGTGGACACCACACCGATGAGGTCTACCAGTTCTGTCGCGTCCGCCGTTGGCGCAACATATTCGCCATTAAAGGTGCTAGCAAGCCGGGCAGGCCAGTGATCGCTCAGCGCCCGTCGATGGTCGACGTGACCTGGAAGGGCCAGACAGAACGTCATGGCGCCGAGTTGTGGTTTGTCGGCACCGACACCGCCAAGGACTGGATCTACAACCGCTACCCATTCGAAAGCGGACCTGGCGCACTGCACTTTGCCAACGATCTACCGGACGAGTTCTTCGCGCAGTGTGTCGCCGAGCGCAAGGTGGCTCGCTACATCAAAGGCTACAAGCGCATCGAATGGGTCAAGGGCAAGGCTGAGCGCAATGAAGCGTTGGACCTGATGGTGTATTGCCTGGCCATGGCGCATTACTTGGGCATCACCCGCTACCAGGAGCATGACTGGGAGCGGGTGCAGCAGTCGCTGGCGCAATGTGGCCTTTTTGACGAAGCGCTGAGCATCAAGCCGATTCAGGCTAAGCGCGTTGACCAGGACGAAGCATCGGCGACCTCGGTTGCCAAGCAGTCGCAACCGGCACCACAAGTTACTGCTCCCGTTGCTCAAGCGAGACAAGTCACAGCGCAACGGCGCAGCTCCAGCAGCGGCTACTTGAAGAGACGATGAGTGATCAAGATAGACCTATTGCCGGCCCCAATACTCGGGCACCAAGTCCCAGCAGCTCGGACACCGTTGCTCGCAAGGTTTCTTTTCCTCCTTCCTTTGCCGCATTCGTGATGCTTTGTCCGAAAGACGGACCTTTATCCAGGCTGCTCGGGGAGGCTTTCAGGACTTCGAGACCGGCCGCTGTGAGGACCACATCCTGAGCGTAGTACTGGGTGCAGTCTTTGAATGTGAGATAACCAGAGGATTCCAACCAACGAACAGTGGCGATGAAGAACTCTGCGTCCTCACTAGGTATGTCTGCGCACATAAAGTCGCACCAGCGTGTTGCAGGCTCGACGAATTTTTCAGGGATGAGCGATTTCGGAACTGGAAATTTGGCATACAGCTCAGCCAGTACCAGCCCGGTAATCTCATTGAATTGGTCAATATTGGAGACAGCCATGTCAGAAAACTCCGTGGAAAAAGCGCAACACGCGCAGAGGGTCAAAGCCGCCGCCGAACTCCAGCAAGAACTACGTCGGATAGTGGCTGATCAGCTAACAGGGCGGATGGACTGGGTCCGCGCCCGCGTTTACTGGCGAATGCGCCTACCAGATATTCCATCTGAAGAATTGGCTGATGCACTGACACACGTATTGGCGGGCGGCAGTTTCAGACAAGAAGTGCAGTCGAGAACTCAGAACTTCGTCTGACGATTTTTATATCACATCGCCTTTATCCATTCAGGGCAAACCTCATGTCATTCACCCAAAAGCACCTCGATGCAGTTGAGGCGGCCATCGCTCGCGGCGAAAAAATCGTGCGCTACACCGACCGTACTGTCGAGTACCGCACCGTCGATGAGCTGCTAAAAGCTCGCGAAGAAATCCGCACGTCGCTGATCAGTGCAGCCGGGCCACGCTCTCGGGTGGTTCGGCTGTACCACGGAGGCAAGGGAATCTAATGGCTCGACACTTCCCGACGCTAACCCGTAACGGATTCGTGTTGCCGTCGAACATCAAGGCCAGTTACGAAGGCGCCGGAGAGGGCCGCCGATCCACTGGCTGGGATGCGCCGGACAACGGGATCAACAGCATCAACACCCCGGCGCTGCGCAATCTGCGCTCACGGTCGCGGGCAGCGGTTCGCAATGATCCGTATGCCTACAACGTGATCGACAAGCGCGTCAGCAACCTGATCGGTACCGGCATTACGCCGCGACCAAAAACCGATGACGAAGCCCTGCGCAAACTGCTGCAGGAACTGTGGGACGACTGGGTCGATGAATCTGACGCCGACGAGCGCACCGACTTCAACGGCCAGCAGGCGCTGGTGGCCCGCACGGTGGAAACCTCGGGCGAATGTTTTTTGCGGTTGCGTCCGCGTGGTCTGGACGAAGGCCTCGCGGTACCGCTGCAGCTGCAGATCCTGGCGCCAGAATTTGTTCCGCATGACAAGTTCGAGAGCACCCGCGATGGCAACTTCATCCGCGCCGGCATCGAGTTCACACCCGACGGCAAGCGTGTGGCGTACTGGATGTACCTGGCACATCCACGCGATGCCTCGTCGCTGAATGCGGGTTACAACCAGCTGGTGCGCGTACCGGCCGCGCAGGTGCTGCACGTCTTCGAACCGGTCGAACCTGGCCAATTGCGCGGTGTACCGCGCTTGTCACCAGTGTTGAAGCGCCTGCGCAGTCTCGACAACTACGACGACGCGGTGCTGTTCCGGCAGGAAGTGGCAAACCTGTTTGCCGGTTTTATCACCCGGCCACCCCCTGACTCCGGCCCCGTGCCAAGGGACCCGGTCACCGGCCAGCCGCTGAGTCTGGATCGCGACGGCTTCACGCCGATGGTCGCGCTGGAGCCCGGCACCATGCAGGAGCTGGGGCCGGGTGAGGAGGTCGAGTTTTCCAAGCCGCCAGACGCCGGCAACAACTATCCCGACTTCATGCGGCAGCAGCTGATGGCGGCTGCAGCGGGAACCGGAACACCGTACGAGATCCTCACCGGCGACATGCGCGAGGTCAACGACCGGGCGCTGCGGGTGGTGCTCAACGAGTTTCGGCGCCGTCTGGAACAACTGCAGTTCAGTGTGTACGTGCACCAGCTGTGCCGTCCGGTTCGGGCGGCCTGGATGGACATGGCGGTGCTGTCAGGTGTCCTCCAGCTGGATGACTACGCCCAGCGGCGCCGTGAATACCTGCGCACCCGTTGGGTCCCGCAAGGCTGGGCCTATATCCAGCCGGTACAGGACGTGCAGGCCCGGCGGATGGAAGTGCAGGCCGGTTTCGCTTCACGCAGTGAAATGGTCCTGCGTACCGGCTATGACGCTGAAACGGTCGACGCGGAAAACGCCGCCGATCTGGCCCGGGCCACAAACCTTGGCCTCAATTACACCACTCTTGAAGCGTTCGTCCCCGTCGACGACAAGGAGCAATCATGAGCAAGAAAACGCGGCCACGCGTGTATAACCGGGCGGGTAAACGCGTGCAGGTGCAGGACAAGACCTGGTATGCGTTGCAGGCCAGCGGCGAGGCTGCCGAGCGGGTGATCGAGGTCTTCGTCTACGGCGAGATCGGCGCCTGGGGCATTACCGCGAATCAGTTTGTGCAAGACCTGCGCGCCATGGACGACGGTGTTTCACCGGTGATCGCCGCCTTCAACAGCATTGGTGGCGACCTGTTCGACGGGTTGGCGATGCACAACACGTTGTCGCGTCTGGGCGAGCGCTGTACCGGTCGCATCGACGCGTTGGCGGCCAGTGCCGCCAGCGTGGCGGTGTGCGGCGCGCACCGCGTCGTGATCGCGTCCAACGCCATGCTGATGATCCACAACCCGTGGACCTACGCGGCCGGCGATGCTGAAGACTTCCGCAAGGTGGCCGACGTCCTCGATCAGACGACGGAGGCCATCATCGCGGCTTACAAGGCCAAGGCGCCGGACATTGATGACGACGAGTTGCGGCGCCTGGTGGCCAATGAAACCTGGTTGACCGCCAGTGAAGCGGTGGCCTTGGGGTTGGCCGATGAGGTCGGCGAGGGCGTCACGGTCAAAGCTTGCCTCGGCCAAGGGGCCGTGCTGCAGCGTTACCAACATGCTCCGGCCGAATTGCTCGCCCAGTTGGACGAGCCACCCGAACCGGATCCCGAGCTGGAACCGGACGATCCACCGCAGGATCCGCCCGAGCTCGATTCGACCAAGCTGGCTCTGATGATCACGCAGCGATGCGCCGAGTCGGGCATCAGCAACCTGATCGAACCGCTGCTCAGTTCTACCCGGCTTGAAAGCGAAGAAGTCGTCCAGGCTGGCCTTACGCGTGCCAAGGCCGTGAACGACCTGTGTGTGGCCGCCCGCTTACCCGAGTTCAGTGTCGAGTATGTCGCGGCGGGCCTGGACGTTGCGGCGGTTCGAGCGCGGCTGTTCGACAAAATCGTCAGCAGCGGCAAGGGCTTCGAAATTGACAACAGCTTGCCGCTGGACAATGACCCCGCACCTAAGGTGCAGGCCAAACAACTTGATCAGCCTTCCATCTGGTCCGCGCGCCAAGCCGCGCAGTCCGGTAATTCCCGATCTACAACAGGAGCAAGACGATGACCATCCAACGTGAGCCCATGCACGCAGGCGAATTTCTCCTGTCCGAAGCGGCGGGCACCATTTCCCGCGAAGCCATCAATGTCGCCGCCGGCCCTGCTTTGGAACCGGGGCAGATCCTCGGCCTGGTCAGCTTGACCGGTGAGTTCGCCCCCTACAATCCGATCGCCGAAGACGGCAGCGAAAATGCGATCGCCATTCTCTACGGCCCATTGGGCGAGTCGGATGTGGTTCGACGCGGACGGGCAGTAGTGCGCCTGGCTGAAGTGAGCGAGGCCCATCTCACGGGTCTGGATCCTGCCGCTGAAAAGGCGCTGGCCGCTCACTTCCTGATCGTTCGTTAAGACGGTCAACCTGATTACCCAACCCGCCGAGTGCGGGTTTTTTGCATTCTGGAGATGGCTTCATGGCTGACATTGAAATCTTTAACGACGATGCGTTTTCGGTCTCCTCGCTGACCGCCGCCATCAACGAACAGGAATACCTGCCGGGCCGCATCAGTAGCTTGGGCCTGTTTCAGGAAGAGGGCATCACCACCCTGACCGTGCAGATCGAAAAGGACGGCGACACGCTGGCTTTGGTGCCAGCCGGTGAGCGCGGCACCTCCGGGCTGGTGGTGGCTGGCAGCAAGCGTAACCTGATCCCGTTCAACACCGTGCACCTGCCGCAGCGCTTTGCGATCAAGGCTGACGAGATCCAGGGCATTCGTGCTTTTGGTACCCGTTCTGAATTGCAGGCAGTGCAGGACGTGGTCAACAAACGTCTGGCGAAGGCGCGTCGGCAGCTCGATGCCACGCACGAATTTCAGCGTATGGGCGCGCTGAACGGTCAAATCCTCGACGCGGACGGGACCACCGTCTTGCTCGATATCTACAAAACCTTTGGTGTGACCCGCAAGAAAATGTCCATGGGCCTCAACAGTCCGGACACCGAGCTTCGCGTCAGGTGTGGTGATGCGCTGGACCTGCAGGAGGAAGCCTTGGGCAGTATCACCAGCACAGGCTCGCGTGCGCTGTGCGGTAAGAATTTCTGGAACAAGCTGCTGGTCCACAAGTCGGTCAAAGAAACCTACCTCAACAGTCAGCAGGCGGCTGCTTTGCGTGGCGATGCCCGCGAAAGTTTCGAGTTCGGCGGCATCGTCTGGGAGCGCTATCGCGGCAAGATCGCTGGCGTGACCTTCATCCATGACGACAAGGCGCTGCTGATTCCAGAAGGTGTGCCGGACCTGTACATCTCGGTGTTCGCGCCGGCGGACTACATGGAAACGGTCAACACCGAAGGCGTGCCGTACTACAGCAAGATCGAGCCGATGCCTTTCAACAAAGGCATGGCCGGTGAAGCTCAGTCGAACCCGCTGCACCTGTGCACTCGGCCGCTCGCACAGATCCTTCTGGAGCTCTGACCATGGCCTTTCGCGACTTGATTGCTGAGGTCGACGCGGTGGTGTTCGAAACCTTGGGCGACAGCGCCCGAATCGAGGGGCGCGACGAGCCGGTCCTCGGCATGTTCGCGGCGCCCTGGCTGCAGCCGAAGTTCGGCAAGCTCAACACCGGGTTGCGTGAGCCTCGTTTCGAAATCCGGGTCAGCGATTCCCATGGCCTGGTGCAGGGCCTGTTGGTCAGTATCGATTTACCGGCCGTGGACGGCGGTGGCGATTACGACCTGCTGCAGCTGGAGCCGAGCGGTGACGGTTTGGTTGCCTTGATCCTGAGGATGCGTGCATGAGCGTTGGTAGCTATTACAAGTCCTCGGCCGGCGGAGGGATGGTCACTATCCAGTCGTCGGCGGCGGATCTGCAAGCGTTCCAGGACTTCGCCAAGGTGGTGCCCAGGGCGGCTGCAGCTGCGCATCGTCGAGCGATCAACAAGACGCTGGGCTGGTTGCGCACGCACATCGCCCGGGCGGTCAGTCGGCAGGAGCGCATCGCCGTCGCGGCGGTGCGTCAACGACTGCGCAGCTACCCGGTCACCGGCGGGGCCATGAGCGGCAAGCTGTGGTTTGGCTTGAACGCCATCGAGTCCAGCCGGATTGGCCGCGCGCGGCAGATTCGCAGCGGCGTGTCGGTGGCCGGGCGTCGTTATCAGGGGGCGTTCCTGAAACAGGTCTACGGCAACAAGCCCGATATCTGGATCCGCACGGCGAGCAAACACTTCGATGCGGACGACTATCCCGACAGTACCGTGTCCTCAGGACACGGGCCGAGTTCGGGTTGGGTCGCTGAAAATGGCAGCCGGTTTCCACTGGCCAAGGCCAAGGTGTCCCTGGAACAGGCGCGTCCCCATTTCGAAAGCTGGGTGCGCAAGGCGGATGAACGCTTGCTGCAGATCCTGCAGCAGGAACTCAACTTCGAGCTGCAAAAGAACCTGAGGAGTTAGGGCTGTGTCGGAAGAACCTTTTAGCCTGGATCAGCTTTATCGGGCCATTGAGCAACAACTGCAGGCGGAGTTGCCGGGTGTGTGTGCGGTGACGGCCTGGCCGAATATTAAAGATCGTGTGGCGTTGCCGGCGGTGTTTCTTGAGATGGCCGAGATTGAGCCGGGCGTCGATATCGGCACCGGGGAAACGACCTTGGTGTGCAGGTTCGAGGCACGCATCGTTGTCGATCCGATCAAGCCGCACCATCATCAACAGGCCGTGCAACTGGCCACCCAGCTCGCGGTGAAGCTGCGGACGCAGACTTGGGGACTTGAGGTTGAGCCGGCGGTGTTCATTCAGGCCGGGCAGGATTGGACCCGGCCCGAACTGGATGGCTACACCGTCTGGTTGGTGGAATGGAACCAGCAGATCTACCTCGGTGCACAACAATGGCCATGGCCGGATGAGCAACCGGGTTCCCTCTGGTTCGGTTTCAACCAAGACCCGAAAGAGGCGTTCTTTCCGGCGGAGGACGTGCCATGAGCTACGCCCTTGCCGAGCATGACCGCATGATTGCCGCCATGCTGATGCCTTGCGTGGTGGTCGGTGTGGATTTGGCAACGGCCACTGTTCGGGTGCAGTCCGGCGATTGGGTCAGCGCGTGGGTGCGTTGGCACAGTCTGGCGGCCGGCAAGGCCCGTCACTGGCGGGCGCCGAGCCTGAGCGAACAGGGGGTGCTGTTCAACCCCAGCGGTCAGGCTGGGATGGGCACCTTCATTCCCGGGCTCTATGGGGATGCCGGTGGCCAGCCGGATAACCGCGACCATGTGGAGGTCTGGCGTTTCGATGATGGTGGTTCGCTGGTCTATGACTGGCAGGCCAAGAGCTACAGCATCACCCTGCCAAGCGGTACGGTGACCGTCAAGGTCGCCAGCACGGAGGTGGTCGTAGCGGACAGCGCCGTCAACGTGACCACCGGGAACATCAACCTGAAAGCGGCGGTGACCATCGACGGCGCCTTACACGTCACGCAGGGCATCACCAGTGCCGGCGCGATCCTTGACGCCGGTGGCAACAGCAATCACCACACGCATTAATTTCAATCTCCCAATGGCCCGCCTTGTGCGGGCATTTTTATGCCTGGAGTAAACACATGGCCAAAAGCGATACGCCTATCACCGACTTGCCAGCGAGCCCTGACCCATTGCCGCAACCGGTACCGGTTTCGACTCTGTTGAAGTTTCGCGACAAGGTCTACACCTCCCGCCAATTGATCCTGCCGGAGAGCCATCGCAGCCTGCCGGTGGCGAAGGGCCTGGTCGAGATCCCGGGCTCCGACATCGAGGCCGTCAAGTTTCTGAAAGCCCATGACGAATTCGAACTGCTGAAGGAGTAACCCGGATGATCGGAATGGATCGCCACACCGGCCAGCCCATTTCCGGCATCGAGCATTTGCGGCAGTCCATCGGGGACATTTTGGGTACGCCGCTGGGCAGTCGTCGGCATCGGCCAGCCTACGGCAGCACGCTTCGGCGCTTTGTCGATCTGCCCGTTAAGGAGGGCTGGAAAAGCTCCGTGCAGGCAGAAGCGGCCAGGGCCTTGGGTCGTTGGGAGCCGCGTTTGAAGCTGGACCAGGTGCGGGTCATTTCGGTGATCGGCGGACGAATCAATCTGAAAGTCGTCGGCAAGTACCTGGGCGACGGCGTGATGTTGGAGGTGGGCGTATGAGCATCGTTGATCTGTCGTCGCTTCCCGCGCCGAACGTGCTGGAGCCGTTGGATTTCGAAGCGGTGTATGAGGAAAGCCTGGGAGTCTTTCGCGGCTACATGGGCGACAACTGGAGCGCGGCGCTGGAAAGCGATCCGGTCACCAAGGTGCTGGAGGTGGGCGCCTACATCAAGGTCGGCAACCGTGCCCGGGTCAACGACGCCGGCAAGGCGCTGTTATTGGCCCACGCCATCCGCGACGACCTCGATCACTTGGGGGCCAACGTCAATCTCAAGCGGCTGGTCATTCAGGCCGCGGATCTGCTGGCGGTGCCGCCGGTACCGGAGGTCTGGGAAGAAGACGATCCGTTCCGTGAACGCATTCAGTTGGCCTACGAAGGGCTGACCACGGCCGGGCCGCGTAACAGTTACATCCTGCACGCACGCAATGCGTCGGGCCTGGTCGCTGACGCCACAGCCGAAAGTCCGGCGCCGTGCAACGTTACGGTCACGGTGCTGAGTTCCGAGGGCACAGGCGTGGCCAGTCCGGAACTGCTGGCCACGGTCAAGGCGGCGCTGAATGACGAGGACGTAAGGCCGGTGGGTGATCGGCTGACGGTGCAAAGCGCGCAGATTATCGACTACCGCATTGACGCCATTTTGCACATGTCCAGCGCCGGCCCTGAGGCAGACGCCAGTCTGGCCGAAGCGACCAACCGGCTCGCGGCCTGGATCAATCCGCGCAAGCGCCTGGGCGTCGAGGTGGCGCGTTCGGCAGTGGATGCCCAATTGCACATCGCCGGCGTGTCCCGAGTCGAGTTGCCCGGCTGGGTCGACCTGGCCCCGACCAAGGCGCAGGCGGCGTTCTGCACGGGCTACACCGTGACCATGGCGGGCTGACATGAACAGCCTACTGCCGAGCAATAGCACGCAACTGGAGCGCGCCCTGGAGGCGGCGTTCTACGAAAAAACCATAGTCCCGCTGCGCACGCTCTACAACGCCGACACCTGTCCGGTGCATTTGCTGCCGCACCTGGCGTGGGCCTGGTCGGTCGATCGCTGGGATTACCGGTGGAGCGAGGCGACCAAGCGCGCGGCCATCAAGGCGTCGTATTACATCCATGCCCACAAGGGCACCGTCGGCGCCTTGCGTCGGGTGGTCGAACCCTTGGGCTACCTGATCGAGATTATCGAGTGGTTCAACACGGTGCCGGAGGGGGTGCCGGGCACCTTCGCGCTCAAGGTCGGCGTGCTGGACACCGGGATCACCGAGGAAATGTATCAGGAGCTTGAGCGCCTGATTGACGACGCGAAGCCGGTGACCCGGCACCTGACGGGGCTGGCGATCAGCCTCGAAAGCAAAGGCGTTTTGAACATCGCTGTCAGCATTTACGAAGGCGACGAAATCGACGTTTACCCGCCGGTGATGCGTGACATCGAGGTCAGCGGCACCTTCGGCGTGGTCGGCCGCGAACACTCCATAGACACCCTGGACGTTTACTATGATTGATGCGAATTCTCAGTTTTTCGCCATCCTCACCCACGTGGGGATGGCCAAGCAGGCGAACGCCGACGCGCTCGGTGTTCCCTGGAAGATCACCCACATGGGCGTGGGGGATGCCAACGGCACCGACCCGATTCCCAACGCGACACAAACCAGCCTGATCAGGGAGTGGCGACGCCAGCCGTTGAATCAGTTGCGTGTCGATCCGGTCAACCCGGCAGTGATCATCGCCGAGCAGATTATCCCGGCCGATGAGGGCGGTTTCTGGATTCGCGAAATTGGCCTCTATGACGCGGACGGCGATCTGGTGGCGGTGGCCAACTGCGCGCCGAGCTTCAAGCCGGTGCTGTCGCAAGGCTCGGGTCGCACGCAAGTGGTGCGGATGAATTTCATCGTCGCCAGTACCGGCAACATTACGCTGAAGATAGATCCCGCGGTGGTGTTGGCGACGCGGGAATACGTTGATACGCGGATCATGGAAGAGCTGTACAAGCTCGACAGCAAGCAGTCGGTGCGGGCGGCAACCACGGCCAACATCGCGTTGGCCGGGCTACAGACTGTGGACGGCGTGGTCCTGGTGGCCGGTGACCGCGTGCTGGTGAAAAACCAGACGACCGCCAAAGGCAACGGTCTCTACATCGCTGCCAGCGGCGCATGGGGGCGGTCTGCCGATGCCGACGCCAACCTTGAGGTCACTCCGTCGCTGACGGTCGTGGTGGAGCAGGGGACGACCCAGGCGGACACCCTCTGGCAAATGGTCACAGATGGGCCGATCGTGCTTGGGACCACGGCGCTGACCTTTCAGAACATTACGTTTGGTTTCGCGCCGCTGGCCAGCCCTACGTTCACGGGTGCCCCGAAGGCGCCGACGGCTGCGCCCGGCACCAATAACACACAGATCGCTACGACCAGCTTTGCATTGGAGGCGTCGGTCGCCTCCGGCGTCGGTCGAAATAAAGACTTGCGGGACACAGTGTTTGAAAAGGGTATCCCGTCGGATCTATACGGGACTGGCACCTGCTTCGGCTTTGCAAGGGGCGGCCCTGATGGGCTTTCCATCCCGTTTTTCGGCGTGGTTACCGGTATCTACGGAACGCTCCGTGTCGATGTTCCTTATGTCGACGTGACTGGCCGCAATGGTTATTACCGAACCTTTGAAAGTTCTGGTCGGGTTTTCTTTCAATACGCCATATCAGCGTCCGCATGGGGGCCTTGGCAGGAGTTCTATCACTCCGGGAATCTATCGGACGCATTCGTTAGCCCAGCGCTGACCGGCACGCCGACCGTGCCGACGGCCGCGCCGGGCACGAACACCACGCAGATTGCCAGCGCCGCGTTCGTGCAGGCGGCGATTGCTGCTCTGGTGGCATCGTCGCCGGCAGCGCTGGATACGCTGAACGAACTGGCAGTGGCGCTGGGCAACGACCCGAATTTTGCCACGACCATGACCAACGCCCTGGCGGCCAAGGCGCCGCGCGCTTCGCCAGCGCTGACTGGCGCACCGACTGCGCCTACCCCGTCAAGATTTGATGCGACTACCAAGATTGCGACCATGGCCGCCATTGGTGCGGTGGGGGCTCAGTACAACGGCATGGCCTTCATCAACGGCGCGGGACTGACCGGTGTGCTGGCGCACGTCGGCGGGGCAGTGCATTTCTCTGGGGCGTCTGGCAACTCCTACAGTCTGCCCAACTCGGTGACGCTCGGTCTTCCAGTGGGTGCAACGGTTCGCATCCATAACTGGGGCGGCAGCGCTATGAGTGTGGGCGCCCAAGGTTCCGACAAGATGCAGGAGGCCACGAACATTGTCGCGTCGGCGACCGCCCGCACGATCCCGTCCGATAGCTATGTCGACTGCATTTTCATCGGGTCGGGCACTTGGCTGATGTTTGGTACCGGCGTGATGGGCAAGACCACGCCCTTCGGGGCCGGGCTGGGAAGTGGCGGCTATCAGCGGTTGCCTAGCGGCCTGATTGTTCAGTGGGGGCCTACGACAGCGGCGCAAGCCGGTGATGTTTTGACAATGCTGCCAATCGGGTTCCCCAGTGTGTTCGCCACGGTGCTGGTTACTCAGGGTTATACGGCGGGCACAGGGACGACGGGTTCAATCGCTGGCGGTGTGACAACGCTGGGCAGCTTCACTTGGCGCGGTACCTCGGTGGGCAATAGCGGTTTCTTCATCGCCATCGGCTACTAACCACCACGACTAAGAGCCTGCACGCCGGGCGCCTCTCAGAGAGATTTTAAACATGGCTTTTTATTCCAGCGTGTCGCTGAAGTACTTCCTGGATGATGCAATCAGCCCGCTACCGGAGGACGCTCACCCGCTGACGACCGACGAACACCAGGCCTATCTGCAAGGGCAGGTTGACGGAAAGGTGATCGATTTTTCCACCTGCCCACCGTCGCTGATCGAGCGGCCGCCACCGAGCGTTGAGGAACTGGCCACGGCCGAGCGCGTCTGGCGCGATGGCGAGCTGGTGGCGACTGATCGAGTCATCACCCGTCATCGCGATGAGCGCGACATGGGGCGGGCCACAACACTGGCTGACCAGCAATTCGCCGAGCTGCTGAGCTACCGCCAGGCCTTACGCGACTGGCCGCAAGGCGCAGAGTTTCCTCTGGTGGATCATCGTCCGATCGCGCCACCCTGGCTGGCCGAGCAAAACCTATAAACGCCCCGCACTGACGGGGCGTTTTCAATTCCACAGTGCGCAACCCCCCACACCCAACAGCCTCGCAAATGCGGGGCTTTTCCATTTCTGGAGATTGACCTTTATGAGTGGTTTCTTCCATGGCGTCACCACCTCGCTGATCGACAACGGCGCGCGGCCCATTTCTCTGCCGTCGTCGTCGATCATCGGCCTGTGCGACACCTTTACCCCGGGCGTGCTTGGCGGTGGTACGGCGAAGGCTGACGAGTTGATGTTGATCACCTCCGAGCGCGAAGCCGTTGCCGCCTTCGGCACCGACTCGGCCATCACCCGAGCGGCGAAGGCGATCTATGCGCGGGCCAAGGCGGTGATCGTCGCCGTCGGCGTCCCCAAGCTGGAGGATCCGGCGCTGCAAACCTCGGCCATCATCGGTGGCGTGTTGGCCTCCGGACAGCGGACTGGCCTGCAGGCGCTGTTGGACGGCAAGAGTAAACACAACGCTCAACCGAAATTGCTGATTGCCCCGGGGCATTCGGCGACCCAGGCCGTGGCCACCGCCATGGACAGCCTGGCCGGCAAGTTACGCGCGATGGCCATTATTGACGGGCCGAACACCACCGACGAAGCGGTGATGGAGTATGCCGAGAACTTTGGCAGCAAGCGGATTTTCCTGGTCGATCCGGGGGTGCAGTTCTGGAGCACGGTGGAAAGCGCCACGGTCGACGCACCGGGCTCGGCCTGGACCGCCGGTCTGTTTGCCTGGACCGATGCGAACTACGGCTACTGGGCATCACCGTCGAACAAGGAATTTGTCGGCATCACCGGTACCACGCGCCCGATCGAATACCTGGACGGCGACGAAACCTGCAGGGCCAACCTGCTCAATAACGCGAACATCGCCACGATCATCCGCGACGGCGGCTACCGCCTGTGGGGCAACCGTACGCTGTCCAGCGATCCGAAGTGGGCCTTCGTCACCCGCGTGCGGACCTGCGACATCCTCATGGACGCGATCCAGGCGGGGCACAAGTGGGCGGTCGATCGCTCGATCACCAAGACCTACGTCAAGGAAGTGACCGAAGGCCTGGACGCGTTCATGCGCGATCAGAAAAACGCCGGCGCGATTATCAACTTTGAAGTGTTCGCGGACACCGAACTCAACACCGCCAGCCAGATCGAGCAGGGCAAGGTGTATTGGCGCATCCGTTTCACCGACGTGCCACCGGCGGAAAACCCGAACTTCCTGATCGAAGTCACCAACCAGTGGCTGACCGAAGTCCTCGACGCTTAAGGAGCGCGCTAGATGATTCCTCAAACCTTGTTCAACACCAACCTGTTCGTCGACGGCGTCAACTTTGCCGGCGACGTGCCGAGCCTGACCCTGCCCAAGCTGACGGTGAAAACCGACGAGTACCGGGCTGGCGGCATGGCCGGTTCGATCGAGATGGCTCAGGGCCTGGAAAAGATGGAAGCGACCTTTGTCACCAAGGGCGTGCGCCGCGAGTCGCTCAAGCACTTCGGTCTGGCCGATGGCTCGGCGTTCAACGCGTCGTTCCGTGGTGCCTTCCGTGGCCACAAGGGCGCAGTCACGGCGGTCGTGGCCACCTTGCGCGGGCTGCTGAAAGAGGTCGACCTCGGTGACTGGAAAGCCGGTGATCCGGCGGAGATCAAACACGCCATTGCGCCGGTGTACTACAAACTCGAAATCGACGGCCGGGTGATGTACGAAATCGACATGATCGCCGGCGTCCAGGTGATCGATGGCAAAGACCAACTCGCCGAAGTGCGCTCCGCACTCGGCCTCTAAGGGAATAGCACCGGATGACCATGCAAACTGCAAACAAGCTGCCGGCCTGGCTGTCGATCAACGCCGATAGCGCGGTGATTACGCTCTCACGACCGAGCGAGATCAATGGAATGAAGGTCGATACGCTGGTGTTGCGCGCGCCGCTGGTGCGCGAAGTCCGCGCCGCTGACCGTGTGGCAGGCGACGATGACGAACAGCGCGAGCTGCAGCTGTTCGCCAGCCTGGCCGAGGCAGGTCTCAAGGATCTGGAGGGCCTGAAGGTGGTGGACTACCGCCGCCTGCAGGCGGCCTATTCGAACCTGGTGCCGCACGCCGACTATTCGACATCGCTGCCGTCCTGGTTGTCGGTCACCGCCGAAAACGCCGTGGTCAGCCTGTCGCGCCCGAGCGAGGTCAACGGCGTGCAGATCGACCAGCTGACCCTGCGTTCGCCCACGGTGCGCGAAGTGCGGGCCGCTGATCGGGCGGCAGGCGGTGACGACGAGCAGCGCGAACTGGTGCTGTTCGCGGAACTGGCCGGCGCCGCTATCGCCGATCTGGAGGGCTTGAAGGTGGTGGACTACAACCGCCTGCAGGCCGGCTATTTTCGCCTGGAGCAAGACGACGGGCTTTGATCCGGGGGTGATGAAAATGGTGGCGAAGCGTCTCGCGGCGGACACCGGATTTTCCGCCGCCGAGATTCAGTCGATGCCGTTCTCCGAGATGGTGTGGTGGCTCACGGATTGAGCCGCTTCCGGTAATGCTCTGCACAGGGGAGCCATGACATGGCGAACAAACTCTCCCTCGGGTTGGTGATCGGCGGGACCGTCAGTCCTACCGTCGGCGCCGCGTTCAAGGAGGTAACCGGGCGCATCAAGCGACTGGAAACAGAAGGCAACAAGGCGCGGGTGCTGCAGCGCACCATTGGCGACACCATTCGCTTGCGCGATGAATGGAAAAAGGCCCACGACAGCGGCGCAGAAGGCGCGTCGAAGCTTCTGGGTCGCCTGAATTCCAATCTCGACAGCCTGAAGAAACAGGGCGTCGAGGTCGGTCGGCTAGACAAGGCGTACCGTTCACTGGGCCAGACCGCGAACAAGGCGGAACTCAAGGCCAAGGGTTACCAGCAGATCGACGCCGGCAAGGCCGGGATGAGGAGCACGGTCGGTCAGGCCGTCGCCGGAGTGGCGACGGTGGGCATTGCGACCAAGGTCAGTGCCGACTTCGGGGCCATTGTCCGTGACATTGCGATCAAGGCCGGCATTGCCAACGACCCGAAAGAAAAGCAGGTATCGCAGAAGATCATCGAGACTTCGCGCGACACCGGCATGGCGCGCAATGACGTCGCCGACGTGGTCAACCAGCTGGTCGGGGCCGGGATGGACCTGGCCAAGGCGCTGGAGTACGCCCCAGTCGCGGCCAAGTTTGCCGTGGGCCAGGGCTCGAACGGTGCCGACACGGCGAAGATGATCAACGCGCTGGGACAGAACGCCAAGATCACCGACGCCAAACAGATGCAGCAGGCACTCGAAGCCATTGCCTTTCAGGGACAGGCCGGCAGCTTCGAGGCGGTCGACATGGCCCGCTGGTTCCCCGAGCTGTTGTCGAACATGGGCAGACTGAACATCACCGGCATGGACGCGGTGACGCAGCTGGGGGCGATGCTGCAGGTGCAGATGAAAACCGCCGGCGGCGCCGACGAGGCGGCGAACAATCTCAAAAACTGGATGGGCAAGATCGGTTCGACCGACACCGTGGAGGCCTACAAAAAGGCCGGCATCGACTACAAGGGTTCGATACAGACCGGGTTGCAGAACGGCATGTCGACGCTGGAGTCGAGCATGGCGTTGGCGCAGAAGTACATCCAGGCCACCGACCCGAAACGGGCGGCATTGATGGCCTTAGCCACGTCGAAGATCAGCGAGGAGGCGGATCCGGAAAAGGCCAAGGCGATGATGGTGGCGCTGGAGGAGGCCTTGCGTACCGGCGACTTGTTCGCCGACATGCAGGTCAAGGCGGCGCTTTCGGCCTACCTGCAGAACAAGGCGCTGTACAGCCAGCTGAAAAACGACTCGCGCGAAGCCTCGGGCATCCTCGATAAAAACCTGGCCGAGCGGCGCGAATCGTCGTCGCAGAAGTGGGCCGAAATGGCGCAGTCGATGAACGACGCCATGCGCAGCGTCGGCGATGCCTTGCGGCCGGTGACGGATTCCGTGGCCGAAGGCCTGACCAAGCTCACCAAAGGCATCACCGCGCTGTCGGACAGTTCGCCCGGTGTGGTCACCGGTATTGCGGCGGTCGGAGGTGGATTGCTCGCGCTGCAGACAGCGGTCAGCTCATTCAAGATCGGCAAGGGATTGCTCAACCTGGCGCGCGGGACACTGGGCAAAGGCAAGTTCGGCGAGGTGCAGAAGGTCTTTGTCACCAACTCGTTGGAGGGCGACCGTGTCGGCACGGGGGCAGAGCCCAAGGGCAAGAAGGGGCGGCGGGGTCGAGCGGCTTCCCGAAGTCCCTCTCCGCGGCGTAGGACTGCCACGCCGCCACGGCCGAGAGGTCCGACACGTTCACCGGTACCCGCGCCTCGACCCACAACACCGGTATCGCGATCACCAGTGCCGTTGCCTCGGCCGGCTGCTCCTGTGCCTCGTCCACCCGTACCGCTGCCGCCAACCGGTGGAGTAATGGCCAAGGTGGCGGCAGTAGCGGAAACGGTGGGGAAGGTCGGCAAAGTGGGCAAGGTGATTCCGGGCGGCTCGCTGTTGGAGGCCGGAAACATGGCTTTCGACACTTACCTGAATGCCGAGACGAAAGATGAAAAGGCCGAGGGTTACGGTGCGGCAGCGGGTTCACTGGCCGGCACCATGGCCGGCGCTGCCGCCGGCGCGGCCATCGGTTCGGTGGTGCCCATCATTGGTACCGCGATTGGCGGTTTGGTCGGCGCGTACCTGGGCAGCATGGGCGGTACCGCACTGGGCGGGGTCGTGGGGAAGTCGTGGTTTGGTGGCGAGGAAGTAAGGCCTGCAGCACCGGCAACGCCGCTGTTGACGGCGCCTCGGCCGGGGCCGGTGGTCCCCAGCTTGGCCAGCATGGGGCGATCTTTCAACGGCTCGAACAGTCATCCCGGTGCGCTGCTGATGGCGGCCAGCTCCGTGCCTCCCAGTCCAGCGTTGGGTGATGTTGCCCGCGCATTGGCGGCACCGGCACCGGCACCGGTTAAACCAGCAGCGGTGATGATTAAGCCTAAAGAGCCAGAGAAACCGGCGCCGACCAAAGTGGATCAGCAGTTTCAGTACTCCCTGAGCATGCCGGTCACGGTGCAAGGCGACGTCAAAGATCCGCGGCGCCTGGCGCAGGACCTGATGCCGTACATGCAGCGGATGATGGCCGACGCCGCGAAGCAGAATGCGTCGAACCAATTGTTCGATGAACCCCACTTGTAAGGAGAGCCCATGGGTTACATGGAACAATTGCAGGATGGCCTCAAGTTCCTGGTCGAAGCCGGGGAGTCCGGACGCCGCAGTGCGGACGGCATGCTTGGCCCGGTCAATGGTGCAATCCGGGAAATTACCGGCGCCGCGTCCGAGCTGGAAAACATTCCGTTCGTGGGGCCGGAGATTGGCGCCAAGCTGCAGCGAGTGATGCGTGGCGTGGCTGCAGCGCAGACCAAGGTGGGGCAGGTGGCGGCCACTTACGGGCGAGCCACCCGGGCGGCCGCTGAAGTACAGGAGCGCATGGGGACGTTAAAGGAACAAGCGGGCAAGGCGACGACGGCGATCAACAAGATCGCCGGCCAGTTTAGCCCGTCGCTGGCCAACATCGTGCCCACCAGTGTGTTTGCCACCGATGCCACTCCGGCTCCGGAAGCGGTGAAGCCGTTCCCGCATCTGCTGATCATTCAACCGCAGGATCCCAAGGCGCAACCGTACTACTTCAACCTGGACACGGCGGCCTTCGACGAACTGACGCGTTCGACCGAGTTTCGCTGGACCTCGCAGGAGCGCCTGTCCCGTCGGCCGGCGCAGCAGGCCGTGGGGATCGGTGAAGAGAAAATCACCCTGAAGGGCACGATTTACCCGGGCTTCAAGGGCGGACTGAAGCAGCTCGACACCTTGCGCAGCATTGGCGCTCAACTGAAACCGTTAACACTGACCACAGGCTTTGGTGATGTCATGGGCACCTGGTGCCTGAAGAACATCACGGAAGAGCAGGGGGCGCTGATGCACGGCGGGATCCCGCGTAAACAAGGGTTCACTCTGGAGTTTGTACGCTATGGCGACGACATGCAGAACGTCTGACGGGGATCTGCTGGACAGCATCTGCCATAACTTTTATGGCCACCTGACGGGCAGTGTCGAAGCGGTGCTGGATGCCAATCAGGGGCTGGCCGATGAGGCACAACCCTATCGCGCCGGTGTGGTGATCACGCTGCCGGATCTGGCTACTCCAGTACAGGACCAGGTAACGCTATGGGATTGATGGCCTACACTCGTGCGGCTTGATCCCCTCAAGCTCCTTACTTTCATACCCGCCTTGTGCGGGTTTTTTTTTGGAAAAATTCCATGACTCCCAGGTTTCGCATCGTCGCCAATGGCGCCGATATCACGGCCTTGATCAATGATCGGCTGATCCAGCTGCGCACGCTGGACAAGCCCGGGATGGAGTCCGACGAGTTCGAATTGCGCATCGATGATCGCGATGGCCAGGTGACGTTGCCGTCACGCGGCAGTGCCATCGAGGTCTACCTCGGCTATGTCGAAACGTCACTGGCCCGTCTGGGGCGATACGTGGTCGACGAGATCGAGGTCTCGGGACCGCCGGACACATTGGTGATCAAGGGCAAGGCCAGCGATATGCGCGGCACGGGCAAGACCATCCGCAGTGGCAGTTGGGAAAACGTGCCGCTGTCGACCATCGTGACCGACATTGCCGCACGCAACGGCTGGAAGCCAGGGTGTCCGGTGGCGACCAAAGTGGTCCGGGCGGACCAGCTCAACGAGTCTGACTTTAATTTCCTCACACGTCTGGCCAGGCAGTACGACTGCACCGCCAAGGTGGCCGAGGGCAAGCTGCTGGTGATGCCACGCCAAGGCGGTCAGAGCGCGACCGGCAAGGCCTTCGGCGTCATTACCCTGACGCGCCGCGATGTCAGCCGTTGGCAGTTTCGTTTGGGCGATCGCAATGCACACAAGGCCGTGGCGACCAAACATCAGGACAAGAAAAACGGAAAGCTGGTGGTCGTCTTCCTGGACAACGACGACGTGCCCGATGGCCTGCCGGCGGTGCACACCGACCGGCATATCTACCCCAACAAAACCGCTGCCGAGGCGGCAGCCAAAGCTCGCTTGGCAGCGTTCAATCGTTCCGGTGCCGGCGTGCGTCTGGAGATGCCCGGGCGCACGGACATCTTCGCCGAGCGGTCGATCAACGCCCAAGGCTTCAAGGAGGGGCTCGACGGTGAGTACCTGACGGATTCTGTCGAGCAGGTTTACACCCAGGCCGGTTGGTCGACCGCTGTGGAGTGCAACGGCGGCAAGCAGGGCAAAGCCAAGGCCAAAGGTAAGAAGAAAAAACAACCACAAGACCTGAAGGTGGTGCAGCTGAATCAATAGCAGCGTCCTCCGTCACAGCACCAGGAGCAAGCGAATGCCGTTAACTGAGCAACAACTCCAACGCATCATGCCCAACGCCCGCCGCCAAGCGGGCGTTTTTGTATCCGCGCTAAACGCGGCCATGGTCCACCGGCAAATCAACACGCCGAAACGCCAAGCCGCGTTCCTCGCACAGGTCGGACACGAGTCCGGTCAATTGCAGTACGTGCGTGAGCTGGGTGGCGATCAGTACCTGAGCAAATACGACACCGGCAATCTGGCGGTGAAGCTGGGCAACACCCCGGAAGTGGATGGTGATGGCCAGCGCTATCGCGGTCGCGGCCTGATCCAGATTACCGGCCACAGCAACTACCTGCGTTGCAGCCTGGCGCTGTTCGGTGATGAACGCCTGCTGCGAACCCCAAAGCTGCTCGAACTGCCGCAATGGGCGGCCGAATCCGCCGCCTGGTTCTGGTGGATACGTGAACTGAACTCGCTGGCGGATCGGGACGAGTTCGAGGCGATCACGCGCAAGATCAACGGCGGCCTCAATGGCCTGGCGGATCGGCTGCAGCTGTGGGAGCGGGCGAGGGCAGTGTTATGCGTCTCGTCGAGCTGATCCCTGCGCCGTATCGAGTGTTGGTGATCGGCGGCCTGCTGGTCGCAGTCGCGGGTGGTGCCGCCGCGATGGCCTGGCAAATTCAGGACTGGCGATACGGTCGACAACTTGCCGAACAGGCCCGACTGCACACCGAGACCCTGAATCAACTGACCCAGGTCGCGGCTGCACAACAGCGTGCCGAACAGGACAAGCGCTTGGCCCTGGAGCAGCGGCTTTCCGCCAACGAACAAACTCATTACCGAGCCCTTAGCGATGCCCAACGTGATCAAGGTCGCCTGCGCGACCGCCTTGCCACTGCTGATCTGCGCCTGTCAGTCCTACTCGACGCCACCGATGCAGCCAGCGGCTGCGCAATGTCAGCCACCACCGCCACCGGCAGCGTGGTTCATGGCCCCACAAGAGCCCAACTTGACCCAGCGCATGCTCAACGAATTATCGGCATCACCGATGCCGGCGACCAAGGACTGATCGCCTTGGCAGCCTGTCAGGCCTACGCCAAAGAAGTCTCAACACCGAAGTGAAAAAGAGCGACCGGTCTGGATGCGTCAACATCCAGCCCGGTCGCCGTCCCTGCAGATGGTCCCTGCAAGTCCAGCCAAGGCTCTTGCTCCGTGCACAAAGCGCGGCGAGCCTAGCACCTGTTTATATATACAGTAAAGGTCTTGCTCTCTATGTCTACTCCTATCATCCCTTGGATGGGTGGCAAACGCCGCCTGGCCGACCGCCTCATTCCGCTTTTTCCGCCTCACGAGTGCTATGTCGAAGTCTTTGCCGGCGGTGCCGCGCTGTACTTCATGCGACCCCAGGCCGCGCCCGTCGAAGTCCTCAACGACATCAACGGCGACCTGGTGACGCTGTACCGCGTCGTGCAGAACCACCTCGAAGAGTTCGTGCGCCAATTCAAATGGGCGCTCAGCTCGCGCCAGGTGTTCGAGTGGCAGAAGATGACCCGCCCCGAAACCCTCACCGACATCCAGCGCGCCGCCCGATTTTTCTACCTTCAGCACCATGCCTTCGCTGGCAAGGTCACCGGGCAGACCTTCGGTACCGCGACCACTGGCCCGGCCATCAATCTGCTGCGGATCGAGGAAAATCTGTCGGCCGCCTGGCAGCGCCTGTCCGGCACCTACGTGGAAAACCTACCTTGGCTCGAGTGCGCCGAACGCTACGACCGCGCTCATACCTTTCACTACATGGACCCGCCGTATTGGCAAACCGCTGGCTATGGAGTCGACTTTCCGTTCGAGAACTACGAGCGGATGGCCGACTTCATGCGCCGTTGCAAAGGAAAAGTGATGGTGAGCATCAACGACCACCCGGATATCCGCCGCGTGTTTGAAGGATTTCATTTCGAGGCGTTAGACATCCGTTACACCACCAACAACCAGCGGCAGGGTAAAGCCAAAGTCAGCGGCGAGCTGGTTATCATGAACTGGAAGCTATCGACTTTCGGAGGGCTGTTTTAGTTTACAGGATGGCCGAAAAAGTTAGTGAGCTATATGTGTTATTTCGTGATTTGAAATGTGCCGTACTCTATTTTATATGAGGTTGGAATATTTAATTTATAAATGAAGTGAGCCTTTTACTGCTCACTTCCATCCTGAATGTGAGTTGTAGATAATTTCACCGCGCGTCTGCGGCCATCAAAATCTCGCTCATTTCGCGAAGAGCATCTATATAAAGTGCAAATACACGGCGGATTTCGGGGAAGTCTCCTACATTGATATTGTCGCTACCTTGCAAAATCCAACCTTCCTCTCCTTGGATTTCGATAGCGTGACCAAGAATGTTACGTTTTTGTAGAACTTGGGAGACGTAATTTGAGCTGCTAGCTCTAAGTTCTCGGATTCGATCAACTTGGTTGTCGTTCAAATTAAAGCTTTCTGGATTTTTAGTAGCTACTTTTGATAGGCGGCGAAAATGGCTAAAGAGCTTTGCGCTATCAATTGCACGAGTACTCAGACGACCCTCAATTCCATTTGGAATAGAAGCTTCGTACTTTTCTTGCATGCTTTTAATAAAGGCTAGGACTTCAGCATCAAGTTCGGCTAGCCTTTTCTCTCCATCAGGATCAAAGCTAGACATTGATAGAACAGCATCTTTCATTACTATATCGCACTCTGCAACAACTCTCATGGCAAGTCCTCTCATACCTGAAAGCCTGTCAAGAGAGCGTGCAGTTTGCTCGATTAATGCACCTGTACGATCAATGAAACGTTCGCGGGCGCTACAGTAGACACCCTCTACTTGTTTATCTGCCATCATGCGGCGCAATGTCGCCTCATCCACGCTTCCAGAGTAAAAAAGTATCGTGGTTGAAGGGAACAAACTTCGAACTCGTGGCGCGATATCATCTCCGTTTTCATCTTTTAGACGGTAGTCTAGAAGAATGATGTCGTAAAGGTGGAAAAGGCTGTGGGAGCGTGCCAATTCCTCAATTTGCTTACTGTTGATGATGTTTTTAATTCGAGCAATAAAGCCTGCAGCGCGTACACGGCGTTTTAGGCTAGATTCCTCCTCTTCGCTGAACGAATCTTCAATCCAAAGTATGCCAAAATCCAAATTCATTGCTGCTCCCCAGGAATTAGTATTTCAAAATCTGCTCGAGTGCCATCACCAGCAAGATCAATAGAGCCATTCATGTTTTTGAGTATCTGAGACGCGCTGTATAGACCTAATCCTGTTCCACTGGATGATCCCGTGTATCCGCGTTCAAATATTTTAGATGGGTTTACTTTTTTGTCATCTATGCCAAGTCCATCATCTGTAACTCTTATGATTACTGAATTTCGACCTTTCTGAGATACTTTGAATTCGATTTTACTGGCTTTCGCTTTGCGAGCATTGTCGAGTAAGTTGTCAACTAAAACCGCAATATCAACGGGGGAGAAGTTTCTTACCAAGGATATTTGGTTGTCGTAAAAAATAGCGTTTGGAATTCCCGGGATGTCAACCAATCGAACCTCAAAGTATTCACTCAAAAATTTAATCAGGTCGCCATGGATATTGTCGGTTTGTAAATCAATACGTATGTTTGGGGCGAAAGAAAGAACTTTTCCTAATCTATCGCTGGATAAAGTTGCGCCGGCTATGGACGTAGCGACTCGTTTTGCGGATTGACGGATTGAGGCAAGCAGATCTTCCACATCGTCTAATTCTATATCTTCACTCTCAGAATCTGAAAAGGAAATAACATTGCGGATTTCATGTGCTGCGTTGTTTATTGCGGATCGAATATGGCCTAAGTGGATTGTCGCTTGGTGCATCAGTAGCTGCACACGCTCGATATCCACGTCTTGACTACTGCCAAGGAAGGCAGCTTGCTGTTCTAGTCGAGCAATGTGAGCATCCGCGCGATTACGATCTGCTATTGCTTGATGTGCAACCTGACGCGCTTCTTCTCTGGATGACCTTAATTCTTCTATTCGGCGCCTAGCATCTTCGATTTGGGTCAGTAGAGATGTGTCGCCCTGGCTTTCGGCGACGATAGACATTGCTTTAAGTGCGTCGTCTGTTACTTGATCAGGATCATCGGATACCCGAACTAGCTCTTTGTCATAGTATAAAATTTCAACATCTTTCGAGCGTGCAAGCCCGCCTACAATGGCAAGGACTCTTTCGCGAGCCTTATCAGTTTCAAGCCCAGCAGAAGTATCCCTGTCTTGATCCTGCTTATCTTTCCAGTTGACACCGACCACATAGCGTTCCAAACGAAAGATCATGTGTCGTAAAATTGCGTCATAGAGGGCTCTGCTGCGAGCGTCTTCTACTAGTCCGGCATCTCTGCTCGATACTTCACGAAACATTTTTGGTAACGCAGAAACATCAACGCGACCAATGATGTCTCGTGTACCTAAGTAACGAGATTGCCCTTGCTGTTTTCTGCGATTTAATCCAAGAGTGTCATCAAACTCTTCGCCGATGGGGAATATCCGAAACTTGTTTAAAAAGAGAAATACACTTCCAAACTCGACGGGTCTAACCCCCATGCGAGTGGTAAATGTTTGTTTTGCTGATCTGTTTAAGAAGTAAATATGACCTTCTATCCGAGCGTCAGTGAGTTCACTATAGGGGGAAGGTTCCCGTATGGAGTAAATTTTCCGCCCACGGTCAAATAGCGTAGATGTGACAGTGTCATCCTCGATCACTACTTCGATGCGACTGGTTTTCTCTTGAAGTAATGCGGCTATCTCATTGCCAACCTGACCATCGACTCCATCAATTATGTCAGTTGTACCGTCGACAAGCCAAGTAGACACAGCAACATGATTTGTTGTTCCGAACGGGTCGATAAGCTTAGCCAAGTCTCTACGCAGTCGCCTAATCCTATCCTCGTTCCATTCATGTCGGGTAGATTTAATTACTAACACTGTACCGTGTTTTTTAGGTTCCTTTGGATTAATTATTTCTGGAAATTCATTCGTGCTTCCCATGTTGACGGATACACTTTGGAATTCCTTAGTGCTGTCATTCTCAAATTTAGTCCAATCTATATACAGTTTTGATATTTTTTCTGTTTCAGTAACGATGCTGTATAATTCAAGTTGTTCGCCTAAGGTGTCGCAGGCAAACCGTCCAATGCCCTTGCTTCCCGCGAACTGTCCAGCAGGTTTTATTTTGTCGCGATAACTATTGGCGTCGATTATTGCTTTTTCAGAATAAGCAACGAAAAGCCATTTATCCCTGATATCGGATTGGGACATTCCTCGGCCATCGTCCACAATCGTTATGCTTTGCCTTTCAGGGTTGAATTCGATATCGACTTTTGTAGCGCCTGCATCAAAAGAGTTTTTTACAAGCTCAAAGATAGCAACGAATTCATTTGTAACTAAATCCCGCCCAATGATGTCTTTAAGGTGGGAGCTAATTCGAAATTTTTCTACAGTAGCCATGCTTTAATCCTAAGAGGATTTATAGTAGTAGGTCTTTCGGCCTGCATTTATATGTTCACCAAATTTTTTATAAGCGTAGACACGCTGCGACTGTGGTCAAAAATTGAAATTTGACGTCTACTTAAAAAAATCATTGCAGGTTTGTGGCGGGCAAGCAAAAAAAAGTGACCAAAATACTTGATTTTTGGATCTGAAAATGCAGGCTGAATTAAGTCGCTCATCTGAGGGCTTCCAGAGGTAAATTACTGGTGCGGAGGCCTGCGTTGAGCGGCATTGTGGGTAACCTATCTGAGACAGTTAGCACTGGTCGTAGCCCTTCTAGCCCGCGAGAGTCGTGTGCACCTGATTAATTTTCACTGCCATTATGGTGATAGCACAAGCTTTGGCTGTCTATAGCAAAGGGGAGTTGTGATGCGGAGCAACGGGTATCGCTAGCGTCCTTTCGGGAAAAAGTGCAGCAGCGAGTAATTCTTTCTGTTGTTCCACTCGAAATTTCGTAAGTGGGGGATACGGTCAAGAAGCTACAGGTGATTCCAGGCTTCTCGATATCTATAAGGGAAGCTAGATTTCTCTCGGCTTTGGTCATGTCACACAAATTTCGTCAACGAATAGTGGCAATCTCGACGAAAAGGTGGGCCTAAGGATGCCGATTTGCTACCCTAGATGAGCTCTTAGCCCCTCTAGCCAAGCCATGCATGCCTGACCATGACCAAGCGCGGTCGCTGGAATTGTAGGGAACATTGATACGTTAGGTAAAATATGAAATTTATTGATGTGTTTGCTGGCTGTGGCGGTCTTTCGTTGGGGCTTTTGAAAGCTGGTTGCCAAGGAATAGCCGCTATCGAAAAAAATCCTATGGCATTTGAAACTTTGCGACATAATCTGATCGATGGCCAACGGTATAGTTTTGACTGGCCTGATTGGCTTCCTAAGAAAGCGATGAGTTGTGAGCAGCTTTTAAATGATCATCGGGAAAAGCTGCTTACTCTGACAAATGAGATTGATATAATGGTAGGTGGTCCACCCTGCCAAGGATTCTCATTAGCTGGTAGACGCAACCCCGCTGACCCACGTAATAAGATGGCAGAGCAATACATAGAGCTTGTAAGAATTATTCGTCCGAAATTTATAGTTATAGAAAACGTTAGTGGATTTAATAGTAAGTTCAATCAGGCTGAAAAGTGTGATGTTGATGATGAAAGATACTTTAAGCAGTCTTACGCAGACTTTATTAGTAATGAGCTAGAAAAAGTTGGTTATTTTGTTTCTCGAGGAAAGCTAAATTGTGCAAATTTTGGAGTTCCACAAAATAGGCACAGGTATTTCATTATTTGCTCCAAGTGCGATGAGGGGGGCAATCTATTTGATAGGCTCCATAAGTACGGTGAAAAGTTTAAGGCCTTTAAGGGGCTAAGCAATGCAAAAGATGTATCTGTGCATGATGCAATTGCAGATTTAGAGGTTCATGGGAAGGATTTAGTGTCAAGCAGTGACTCGCCAGTCAAGGGGTTCAGGGAGATTAAATATAGCTTGCCGGATATAATATCTCCATACCTTAAACTTATGCGTGATGGTCATGAAGGGGCGCCGAATAGCCTAAGATTGCCAAATCACAAAACAAATACAGTTCTTCAGTTTATTAGAATTCGCCAAGCTTCAGAGCCTGGTAAGACTTTGTCTAAAGAGTCTCGCGATAAGTTGGGTATTAAAAAGCATGCGATAACCGTGCTGGCAAAAAATAGACCTTCGCCAACAATCACCACATTGCCTGATGACATATTGCACTATAGTGAGCCGCGAATTCTCACTGCAAGAGAAACAGCCAGAATTCAATCGTTTCCCGATTGGTTTGAGTTTACAGGGAAGTATACAACTGGCGGAACTGCTAGAAAACTTGATTGCCCAAGATATACTCAGATTGGCAACGCTGTACCTCCGTTGTTGTCCGAAGCAATTGGTATGATGTTATATGAGGAGGTCTTAATGTCGGAAATGAATAGTAAGGCTGTTGAGCAATAAAAGCAGAATTACGACACCACCAGAAATATCAATACTTATTTCAGAAGTAGTAACGGCTTAGTTGGTGTTTGTTGGGGGCTTTGTTGATTTTAGTTCTGTTTACCGCTGAAGTCTTCGTGGTGTTGAAGGTTCTGAGTTTTGACGCGTAATTCCCTTTCAAAAAAAGGGGGGTGAAAGTTTTTCAGGTTGTGACTTAGTCGTGCTCGATGAACTCACGTAGTCTAGTTGCCAGAGTATCGGTAAATTTCAGCTCGCATTCCCATATAGTCAGCACGCGCCATCCTTCGGCTTCAAGCAATGAAATGCTTGCTTTGTCTCGCGCCTGGTTCCGCTCAATTTTAGCCTTCCAGAATTCTACACGCGTTTTAGGGAGCCGCCAGGAACGGCAGCCAATGTGTCCGTGCCAAAAGCAGCCGTTGACGAAAATCGCTTTTTTCCGGCCTGGAAATATCAGATCAGGACTGCCGGAAAGGTGCTTAGCGTGAAGACGATAGCGATAACCCATACCAAAAACCAGTCGTCTTACGACGAGCTCGGGTTTGGTATGTTTTGCCTTAACGCGGCTCATTAGCCAACTGCGTTTTTCGGCTGTCAACCTGTCCATTTAAACTGCGCTCTGTGAGATCAGTCCGGGCCGTATGATACCTACATCACCCCGCGTCGTCTCACTGCGAATGGCTCAAAAAGGCCAAGCGGCGTTGGAGACGCTTCTCAGGGGCCTGGCGTCGGAGTATTTGGTTCTGTCTTGTACAAAAATGCGTTACGAAGGGATCAACTCGCGCCTGCATTCAAGCACAGCAGCAACAGTGCTCTGGATTGGAGCCGAAAACGGTCGCTTAAAATTTGCTACAAGGGATGAGGGGGGGGCAGAATTTAGTTGTGTTGCATCGACCGGTTGAATCCACAACCCATTGATATAGATAGTCCGTCCTGCCTTCACCGATACTGGTAACGGTTGGCAGGTAGCTGTCAGGGAGGGTGGAACATGCACCTGTAGACTACGAATAAAACGACCCAGACGCATGACGTTCGCCCTGACTCTCTAGCACGCGGAGTGGTCGGGTATGCCATGAGTGGTGAGCCGCACTATCGCCCGTGGTTTCGGAGACACCTCTGAATGACCGCTCCTGGCCGTTATCTCCCGGATGCAAACGCAGTTAGCCGTGACGTAGAGGTAAGTTGAGGGGGGCTTGCTGGTACAGAACTGGTACGGGGGAGATTGGTTGTTGCTGTAAGCCTTTGTTTTAAAGGCCCTTGCCGTTAATCGCTCCAATCCATCATCGGCGCGACGGAGAAACGGCGGGAGAGCGGGGCGGGTGAAGCGTTGGCTGCGGACATTGGCAATCTGGAATCGGTGAGGCTGGGAGGTGGGGGAGTTTATCAGGAATGGGATGAC
>Ga0157370_10000627_pt1 | contig 44044 bp, 39 predicted proteins | sample C35metaG_FD_113463 | JGI IMG/M metagenome (GOLD analysis project Ga0157370, IMG submission 113463) | Corn rhizosphere microbial communities from Kellogg Biological Station, Michigan, USA - C3-5 metaG | ecosystem: Host-associated > Plants > Roots > Rhizosphere > Soil | place: USA: Michigan...
AAGCAGGGTGCAAGCCTTCAAAACAATGTCCGGACAGGAAAATTCGATGATGCCCGATCAAGTTGCCGCGCGTTGCGCGCTGGTCCTGGAGACCAACAACCTGCGCGGCGGAGCGGATGCCGAAGCCGCCGCAAGCACCAGTCTGCAGCGCCTCGTCGCCCTGCTGGCGAAGCAGCAGTTGCCGCTCACGGCCCTGGCCCAGGTGGTCATCACGCACGACGGCCTGAGCGCCGCATCGTGCGAGGCCGTCACCGCGCTGGCGGGCCGTCCCATCGATTTCGTGCGCATCGACGCCGCCACCGGCTACTACGACGCCAAGAACGTCGGCTTCGCGGCCACCGATGCGGCGCGCTGCGACCACGTGGTGTTCGCCGATGCCGACTGCCTGCCCGACGACGACTGGCTGCTGCAGATGCTCACGCCCTTCACACGTGGCGCCGATGCGCCCGCCGTGGTGGCCGGCCGCACGAGCTACGCGGCCAACATCGTGGGCACCGCACTCACGACGATCGACTTCATGTACTTCCCCAACGCCGACCATGCGGGCGCCACGAGCAACTTCTACGCGAACAACGTGGCCTTCCGCCGCGACGTGTTCGAGCGGCACAGCTACCAGGCGCTCGACGGCGTGTACCGCGCGCACTGCCAGGTGCTGGGCATGCGCCTGAAGGCAGCCAATGTCCCCATCTACTACGCGGCTGCGGCCCACACCGAACACCGCCTGCCCGACACGCGCGCCGAGGCGCTCAAGCTGCGCTGGATGCGCGGGCAGGACACGTACTCGCTCACGCCGCACCTCTTGCGCAGCTACGTATCGGCGCGCTGGCAGTGGCTCGCGAAGAGCGGACCGATCGGGCCGCTGTGCGTGCTGTTCACGCGGCTGGGCTTCAGCGTGCGCGCACTCAACCATCAAGACCTGCCTCCGCTGCGGGGCCTCCGCTGGCTCGCGGGCGTGGCGCTGATCGTGGGCTTCTCGGCCATCGACATGCTGGGCGCCTTCGCGCGCGGCATCGGACTGCACACGACCGGCCGCACCAACGCGGGTGCCCAGGCGCTTTCCTACCATCGCCCGACATGAACAAGAAAAACATCCTCACCAGCCTTCTCGTGCTGGCCGGCGCATGCGCCACGGCGAGCGCCGCCGACTTCACCGGCCGCGGCGTCTTCAACTTCAAGTCCGACAGCGGCTGCCCCTTCTCCGCGCTCGCGGGCCCCGCGAACGAGTGCAACCGCCTCGCGCTGGACGATGCCGACACGCGCGCCGCACTCGACAGCGCCGCGCACACCATCCGCTTCGCCAACCCGCGCGTCTACGGCGAGAAGACCATCGTGGGCGATGTGCTGCTGCAAGGCTCCGGCCAGTCGCGCAGCAGCGGCCAGCGCGTGCCGCTGACCTTCCACGCGCTCGTGAGCCGATCGGGCAACGAGTGGTCGGTGAGCAGCCATGCGCACTCGCCCGTCGGCGGCGAGTTCAGCGACATCCGGATCGATCCGTACCAGGTCGTGGTGATCGAAGGCAGCGCCGAGCGCGTGGTGTTCACGCCGGCGCAGATCAGCGAGACGCTTTCCAAGCCCTCGATCGCCGCGCGGCTCGCCAACGAGATCGTGCAGGTGCAGGACAACCGCGCGGGCGGCGCCACCGATGCGGACATCACCGTCGGCCTGGGCTTGAGCCGTGCCTCCAAGTCGGTGGCGCGCGCGCGTTTCCGTGCGCCTTCGGCCAAGGGCAGCGAGCTTTCCGAGGCGATGCGGCAGGGCAACTGGTCGCTCGAGCTGCAGGCGCTGAGCGGGCAGATTCCGCGCCAGGTGGTGCAGCGCGACCTGTTCCTCTATGGGCTCGAATCGCAATCGCTGCTGCAGCCGTTGATGCAGCGCGGCTTCAAGAAGAACGAGAAGCTCGTGCTCGGCGCCGCGGGTGGCAAGGGCTATGTGCGCTACGACGGCCAACAGCGCGAGTTCGCCGGCGCCGATGCATCGGCACGCGCGTTCCTGCAGGACAGCTTCATCGGCCTCGTGCTCGGCTGGCAGCAGCAACAGCAACCACAGCGGCCCGCGGTGGCCAAGGCCGATGGACGCTGACGCCGCCTCGCCGCCCCTCTCATTCGACTGCCTCGCGCCGCCGCGCTTGCGCGGCTGGCCGGCGCTGCAGGCGCGGCTGGTGCATCACATCAAGCGCGCGGCCCTGCGCCAGATGCATGCAAGCCGCGCCGGTGAAGTGATGTTGTTGCGCCTGTATCTCGTCGGCGAGGAATCGTCCGAGCAGGCGCTGCAGCGCGAGCTGCGCGCGAGCGCGCCCGCGTGGCTCACGCGCCAGCTCGACCAACACCTGGCCGACGAGCAACTGCATGCGCGCCTCTTCGCCGATGCCATCGCCGAGCGCGGCGGCACCGCGCAGGCGGCCGCATCGCCCGAAGAGGCGCCGCAGCCCGACTGGCTGAGCCAGCGCAAGCTCGCACGCTGGCAGCGCCTCATCCGGCGCCATGCGCCGCACTTCGCGCACGGCGGCCTCGTGCCGGCCTATGCCATCGGCCTTGCCGCCGAGCAGATGGCCTCGCGCATCCTTCAGCGCCACTGCGCGCTGATCGGGCCCCTGCATGCGCTGCACCCGTTGCTCACGCGGGTGCTCGCCGACGAAGACCGCCACATCCGCCTGTGCAGCCACACGCTGCAGCGCTGCGTGGCGCCGCACGAAGAAGCCAGGCTCGCGCAACTGATGCACGAGGTGCGCGACACCGAACGCGGCTTCGGCATCACCGGCGCGCTGGGCATGTACGTCGCGGGCCTGGCCTTGCGCCTGCGCCCCGGCCGTGCGCGGCCGGTCGCCGCCTGAGTCCATCGATGCCGCCGCGCATCGTCTACCTCGCGACCGCGGACGCGCGCGGCCACCTGATGCGCGCGCAACTGCTCGCGCATTCGCTGCGCGCCACGGGCGCGAGCGTGCAGGTGCTCACCACCTCCGACGAAGGCGCGCGCTTTCTCGCAGGCTTCGGCATCGAGGCGCCGGTGCTCTCGCGCCACTACGCGGTGCAGTTCGACCGCGAGCAGAACATGCTGCGCCGCGAGACCGACCGCAACGTGGCGCACTACGTGTTCCGCCCGGGGCGCATGCTGCGCGACATCCTGCGGCTGCGCGCGTGGTTCCGCGATGCGGACCTGGTGGTGAACGATTCCTTCCACCCCGCGCTGCTGTTCATGGGCTGGATGCCGGGCTGGCGGCGCAAGGTGGTGCATGTGTACGGCGCGAGCCTGCGGCATGCACTCGAAACCAATTTCAGCGGGCGCATGCCGGCGTGGATGGCGAGCATCTTCGGCCGCATCGTGGCGTGGCAGATCGACCGCAGCCGCGCGCGCATCGCGCACGACTTCGCCTACGGCGAGCCGCAGGACGACGGACGCGGTGGCCACCGGCTCGCCACGCCGGTGGCGGTGATGGGCGCCGACACGGAAGCGCACGACGACCTCGCGCCGCAGGCCGCGGTCTACCTCAATCCGCATTTCAAGGAAGCCGCGCTGGCCGAAGGCCTGGAGCGCGGACTGGCCGAGGCGCGCGTGCCGGCGCACCTCGTCGGCGAAGGCTACGCACAACGCACGGGCTGGCATGCACAGGACGAGCACTGGATCGAGATGGCCGCGCGCAGCGCCTTCATCGTCTCGGCGCCCGGCATGGCGGCGCTGTCGATCGCGGCGGTGTACCGCAAGCCGATCCTGCTGCTCCTGACCGACCAGCCCGAGCAGGCGATCAACGCGCAGCGCGCAGCGCACCTGGGCCTGCACCATCGCATCGTGGTGTGGCAGGGCCGCACCGGGGATTTCGCGCGCGCCGTGACGATTGCCGCGAGCGAACTGCTCGCGCTCGCCGACAGCGGCGATGCCCACCAGGCGGCGCAAGAAGGGCGCGAGGCCGCCATCGCGCGCCTGCAGCACTGGACGGCGCTGCTCCACGGTCTCGCCGCCGCGCCGCCTACCCGGTAACCCCGCGCGCCGAGTCGCGCAGCGCGCGCAACACGCGGGCGAGCGCACGCACCGGCCGCATCTCGGACCACTGCGCCGACGACACCGCCGGCGGCATCGAGACCACGCCCCGCGCCGTGCGCAGCGACACCTGCATCTTCCTGAGCGTGAAGACCGGCTGCGCGGCGGTGCGGCGTCCTTTGCCCACGTCGGCTGCATCGGCCACAACGAACTGCAGCACCAGGCACTTCCTGCCGGCCGTGGGCTGCACCTCGAACACGAGGCTGCGCCGCCTGGCGCCGGTGGTGCAGGAACCGGGCAGCACCGTGCCGTCGAACATCGCGTGGACACTCGTGGTCCTGGCGTTGCTGCGGTAATCGATCCGCACTTCGAGGCGATGCGGCTGCTGGTGCGAGAGCGTTTCCGCCAGCGACGGCAGCGGGATCACCAGGCACGCCAACTCGCCGGCGCTCTTCGCACCCTCGGCATCGGGCGGCGACCAGCCGTGGCTCAGCCAGCCCGCGGCCGGGCTGCCTGGGTGGAACAGGTACGGGCGGCTCAGCTGCAGTTCGGCCACATCGTGCAGGCCACGGCTCTGGTCGTCGAAGCCCCAGCGGGTCATGAAGGCGCGGTCGATGGCGGCGGCAGGCCATGCGGCGACATGGCGTGGCGCCGCATCAGCCGTGACAGCGATGCCGCAGATGGCGCTCATGAAATCCATGGCGCCGAGCTCGGGGCCTACAGGTATCCACGGCGAGCACGCCACCGGCAGTTGCCCCGCCGCATTGCGATCGGCGCGGATCAGCGCATGCGCTGGCTTGCGAAAGTAGCGCGCCTCGGTGAGCACGCTCGACGACAGGCTGGCCGCGAAATGCACATTGGCCGCCGACAGCAGCGCATAGGTGTTCTCCCCGGTCCACGCCACATTGGGAATGGCCCGCGCGATGGGCGCGAGGTCGTGCAGCGCGGGCTCGTAGGGATGCGGCTTGATCACCAGCAGGTCGACGCTGCGCGCCAGTTCACGCAGCGGCGCGACCACGCTCGCCGGGTGCATCGTGCGCCCGCCGCTCACCAGCGACAGGTCGACCAGGCTCTGGCCGAAGAAGAGCCCGACGCGAAGCCGCGGATCGAACAGCGCCGGCGCGCCGTGCCGCGCGAAGTGCCCCTTGAGCGCGGCCGCGTGGTTCCAGAACACCTCTTCATCGATACGGCGCGCCTGCAGCGCCGCAGCGATGACCGGATCGTTCGTGCGCGCGCAGAAATGCAGGTGCTCGGTGAAGCGGCGCGGATCGATCTCGATGTCCAGGTAGCTCGCGCCGCTGCGGGCAACGCAGTGCTGCAGCGCCGGCGTGAGGCCCCAGCCGATCACCAGGCAACCGGGGTCGAAGGCCGGCATGCCCTCGCGGCCGTGCACCGGCAGCAGGTCGGCGATGCAGGCGCGGGCCCAGCCGGCGGGCGTCGCGGGCAGGTCGAGCCGGGCCATGAGGCGCGCCACGTCGATGCGGCCGCCGCCTTCCAGCGGCGCCATCTCGCGCACCGGCAGGCCCAGGCGGCCGAGCGTGGAGTCGAAGAAGCCCCGCAGGAATCGCCGGTTCGCGGCGTAGTACGGAAGACCGTTGGCGGCGGAGCGAAAGAAATCGTCCGCGAAGATGACGTGATTGAACCGGCGGGTTGTCATTGACTGGGTGCGAGCCGGCCCTGCCTCGTGCAGCCCGTCCGCGCGACCTTCCATGTGCGATGCGCCAATCTAGGCAGCCACTCTTAGTTCAGAGTGAGAACGGCGGCGCGTTCGCGCAAAGTTCGTGCAAAGGCCCCGTAAAGGGGACTGAAACATTGCCCACTTCGCGATCAGTCGAGCGACAGGTTGAGGCTCTTGATCAGCGGATGCCAGCGCGCCGTCTCGTCGCCGATGAGCGTCTCGAACTGGGCCGGCGTGCTGCCCACCGGCTCGACGCCGGACTCGGCGAGCTTGCGCAGCACCGCCGGGTTGTGGATCGCGCTGGCCACAGACTGCTGCAGCCGCGCCACCAGCTCGGGCGGCGTGCCCACGGGCACCACCAGCCCCATGAGCGCGGCCGCCTCGACCCGCGGCATGCCCAGTTCCGCGAAGGTGGGCACCGCGGGCAGTTGCGGCAGGCGGGTGGCATTGGCGACCGCGAGGGCACGCGCCTTGCCGCCCTGGATGAAGCGGTTGGCCGCGGCCAGGTCGCTCATCATCGCGGGCAGCTGGCCGCCCGCCAGGTCGGCCAGCGCGGGCGCGGCGCCGCGGTAGGGCACATGCACCATGCGAAGGCCCGCCTGCCGCTGGAGCAGTTCCATCGCCAGGTGCTGCGGCGTGCCGGTGCCGGCGGAAGCGAAGCTGACCTTGCCGGGAAAGGCCCGCGCATCCGCGATGAAGGCGCGCGCGTCCTTCACGCCGCTGGCGGGCCCGACCAGCAGCACCATCGGCAGCCGGCCCAGCAGCGTGACCGGCGCAAAGTCGCGCGCCGGGTTGTAGCTCAGGTTGCGGTAGAGCGCCGGGTTGAACACCAGCGTGCCGTTGTCGGCCGAGAGCACGGTGTAGCCATCGGCCGGTCCGCGGGCGGCCTCGATGGCGCCGAGCGCGGTGTTGCCGCCGGCGCGGTTCTCGATCTGCACCGACTGGCCGGTGTCGATGGCCAACTGGGTGCCGATGCTGCGCGCGACGATGTCGGCGATGGCGCCCGCGGGGTACGGCACGATCCAGCGGATCGGCCGGGCCGGGAAATCGCGTTGCGCGTGCGCAGCCCTGACCGACACCGCCGCGAGGGCCAGTGCCGCAAGCTTGCGTCGGGTCAGGCCAGGCATCGCTCCATCATGCCGCGCGGCTCGTCTTCAAGCCCTGCCCTGCGGCCCACGTCGCGACGTCTTCGCGCTTGATCGCAGCGGCCATGAGGCCCGGGAACGCATCGGGCGTGCACGCGAACGACGGCACGCCGAGCGCCGCCAGCTTGGAAGCCAGGTCGCGGTCGTAGGCGGGCGCGCCTTCGTCGCTGAGCGCCAGCAATGCGATGAACTGCACGCCGGCCTCGACCAGCTCGTTGGCGCGGCGCAGCAGGTTGTCTTCCACGCCGCCTTCGTACAGGTCGGAGATCAGGATCAGGATGGTGTTGCGCGGCTCGCGCACCAGGCTCTGGCAGTAGCCGACGGCGCCGTTGATGTCGGTGCCGCCGCCCAGCTGCACGCCGAACAGCAGGTCCACCGGGTCCTGCAGCTGCTCGGTCATGTCGACCACGGCGGTGTCGAACACCACCAGCTTGGTCGCCACCGCGGGCAGGCTCGCCATCACCGCGCCGAAGATGCTCGAGTAGACGACCGAGGCCGCCATCGAGCCGCTCTGGTCGATGCACAGGATCACCTCGCGCTGCGGCTGGCGCGCCTTGCGGCCATAGCCGACCAGCGTCTGCGGCACCACGGTGCGGTATTCGGGCTGCCAGTGGCGCAGGTTGGCGCGGATGGTGCGGTTCCAGTCGATCTCCGAATGGCGCGGGCGGCGGTTGCGCTGGCTGCGGTTGAGCGCACCGCTCACGGCGCTGCGCATCGGCTCCTCGAGCTTCTTCATCAGTTCGTCGACCACCTTGCGCACCACGGCGCGCGCGGTGTCCTTGGTGCCGGCCGGGATCACGCTGGAGAGCGCCACGAGGTTCGCGACCAGGTGCACGTCGGGCTGCGCGTTCTCCAGCATCTCGGGCTGCAGCAGCATCTGGCGCAGGTTCAGGCGCTCCATCGCGTCGCGCTGCATCACCTGCACCACCTGGCTCGGAAAGTAATTGCGGATGTCGCCGAGCCAGCGCGCCACGCTGGGCGCCGAATCGCCGCGGCCGCCGCGCTGCCCGCCCTGGCCGAGGCCGCGACGGCCGTCGGCTTCGTAGAGCGCGGCGAGCGCCTGGTCGATCTCGCGCACGCGGCCTTCGACGGCGCCGCAGCTCGCGTTGGCTTCGCTGCCGAGCACCAGGCGCCAGCGCTGCAGGCGATCGGTGGGCGGCAGTGCCTTGTCTTCGGTATCGGCAGGGTCCTGAAGATTCACGCTCATTGAAATACCTCCGTGCTTCGCACTGCGGAGCGAGCTTGCCTGGGGCGGCCCGGCGCGGCGCTCATGCGTTCACTCCCAGCAGTTCCCGCAGCAACGGCAGCGCGAGCACCGCGCGTGTTTCGTCCCAATCGGTGGCGGCCACGGCGGACGGCAAGGTGCCGCCGACCGCGCCGCGTTTCGCACGTTCGCCGAGCCCGCGCCGGTCTGAACCCGAAAAGTCCGCGAAGCTGCGCCGCACCAGCGGCAGCACCTGCACGAAGTGCTCTTCGCCGAGCCCAGAGAGCCAACGGTCGACCAGCGACCAGACGGCTTCGTCGTGCAGCAGCACCATCGCGTTGCGGTTGAGAAAGCCTTCGAGCCACGCAGCGGCCTCGGTCGGCGGTGCGCCGGCCGAGAGGTTGCGCGCGAGTTGCTGCGAGGCCCCGTCGCTGTCGATCTGCGCATCGTCCAGCAGCAGCCGGCAACTCACACCGCGCAGCAGCGGCGCGCCGGCTTCACCGAAGGCGATGGACTTCAACGCCGCGTGCCATGCGGCGGTGGTTTCTTCGCCGTCGCGCAGGCGCACCGCGTCGTGCGCGGCGATGAGCCGGGTGCGCAGCGCCTCGGCGGCTTCGGCATCGAGCGCGCCGCAGGCGATCGGCAGGCCGATGGCGCCGCGCACGATCAGGCTGTCGAGCACGTGCGAGAGCAATGCGCTGTCGGTTTGGCGCACGCTGCCGTAGCGGAACACGTTGGCCAGCGGCGGCACCGCGCCGATGAGCTGCACCGCATCGCCGGTGAGCGCGGCACGGTCTTCGAGCGCGCGGGTCACGGCCTGCACGGCGACCGGCAGGTCGGCGAGCAGCACGGTGTCGACCTGCTCGGCAAGGACGGTGAGCGAGGTTTCAGCCGCCAGGTCTTCCATCACACGCGCGCTCGCGGCATGCGCCACGGTCGCACCGAAGCGGCTCGCTTCGATGATGCGCAGCGCGAACTCGGGCTGCCATTGCAGTTGCCACACCTCGTGGAAAGTGCCGCGGCTCGCGCGCTGGCCGGCGGTGATCTCGCCCCACGGCAGATCGAGCAGCCGCAGGCGATGCAGCAAATGGCTGCGCGCCAGGTCGTTGGGCTGGCGCAGGTCGAGGTCGAGCGTCTTGGCCGTCGCCTCGGGTTTGAGGCGCAGGCTTTTCTGTGCCTGTTCGATGTCGCGCTGCAGCGGCACGGTCGGCACTTCGGCCGGCACCTGGCCCATGCGGTCGCCGACGGTGAGGCGTTCGCGGATCAGCGTGAGCGGCGCCTGCTCGCCCATGCAGATCACGCTGCGCACCGCCTCGTCGAGCTCGGGCAGGCCGGGCGCGGGGCGCTCGCGCAGCGCGGCGAGCGTTTCGGCGAGGCGCGTGGCTTCGATGAGATGAGCGGAGGAGCAATCGAGGTCGTGCTCGCGCAGCAGCCGCGCCACGCGCGCGAGCCAGCCGGTCGTGCGGCCTGCCACTTGCTCGCCTTGCTGCCACAGGTGCTCGTACCAGCCGGGCGAATCGATGCCCGCGCCATAGCCGCTCGCACTGGTGAGGTGGCGATAGGTCCACGGCACCCAGGTCGCGAGCACCTTGAGCTTGGGCAGGCCCTTGAGCAGCGCGGCATCGGCCTTGGCCGTCACCGTGCCCTGCAGCGCCGGCACGTGCCATGCGCCGCAGACGACGGCGATGCGCTGGTGGCCGGCCTTGACGGCCTCGCGAATCGATTGCCGCATGAAGGCCTCGCGCAACTGCTCGCGCTCCATCGCACGCTGGCCGCGGCGGTCTTCGGGCGTCTCGGCGCGCACGGCGGTCATGGCTTCGGCGATGGCGCCGAACAGGTCCTCGCCGTCACCACGCTCCTCGACCATGTGGTTCCACCAGCTCTCACCGTCGGCATAGCCGGCGGCGTGGGCGAGCCAGTCGAAGGGGTCGTCGGGCAGTGCGTGGGCCGCCTGTTCCTGTTCGGGCGCTTCGACCGTTTCGATGACCGGCACCTTGTCGGTCTCGTCGTCGTCGAGCGGCGTTTCGGCGGGCACTTCCGCCTCCGTGGCCTTGGCCTCGTCGGCCGCGCGTGCCGCCTGCTCGATGGCCATGCGATGCGCCTGCGGCAGGTCGATGAAGCGCGTGGGCAGCGCGTGCTTCACGCCCCATTGCAGCGCCTGCCATTCGGGCGAGAACTCGGCGAAGGGGTAGAACGCGGCCAGGCGCGTGTCGTCGTTCGCATGCACCAGCATCGCGACCGGCGGGCGCAGGTCGGCATGCGCCATGAACGAAAGCAGGCCCTCGGCCTCGGGCGGACCCTCGACCAGGATGCAGTCGGGCTGCAGCGACTCGAAGGCGCGCAGCAGGCTGCGCGCGCAGCCGGGGCCGTGGTGGCGGATGCCGAAGTAGTGCAGCGGTGATGCCATGTGCAATCGCGGTGGCGTGCGAGGCTCAGAGCTGTTCGCGGCAGGCGCGATAGAGATCCTTCCAGTCGGTGCGTTCCTTCACAACCGTCTCCAGGTACTCCTTCCACACCACCTGGTCCTGCACCGGGTCCTTGATGACGGCGCCGATCAGCCCCGAGGCCACGTCGGCCGAGCGCAGCACGCCGTCGCCGAAGTGGCCAGCCAGCGCCATGCCGCTGTTGATGACGGAGATGGCCTCGGCTGTCGAGAGCGTGGAGGTCGGCGACTTGATGCGCGTCTTGCCGTCCTCGGTCTGGCCGTTGCGTAGCTCGCGGAAGATCTGCACCACGCGGCGCACTTCCTGCAGCGCTGGCGGCTCGGCCGGGAGCGCGAGCGCGCGGCCGAGTTCGGACACGCGCTTGACGACGATCTGAACTTCTTCCGCTTCGCTCGCCGGCACCGGCAGCACCACCGTGTTAAAGCGGCGCTTGAGCGCGCTGGAGAGTTCGTTCACGCCCTTGTCGCGGTTGTTCGCGGTGGCGATCACCGAGAAGCCGCGCACCGCCTGCACCTCGCTGCCGAGTTCGGGGATGGGCAGCGTCTTCTCGGACAGCACGGTGATCAGCGTGTCCTGCACGTCGGCCGGGATGCGGGTGAGTTCTTCGACGCGCGCGATCTTGCCAAGGCGCATCGCGTGCACCAGCGGACTCGGCACCAGCGCCTTTTCCGAGGGGCCGTGGGCCAGCAGCTCGGCGTAGTTCCAGCCATAGCGCAGTTGCTCTTCGCTGGTGCCGGCGGTGCCCTGGATGAGCATCGTCGAGTCGCCGCTCACGGCGGCGGCCAGGTGCTCGGACACCCACGACTTGGCGGTGCCCGGCACGCCGTAGAGCAGCAGCGCGCGGTCGGTCGCGAGCGTGGAGACGGCGATCTCCATCAAGCGCGAATTGCCGATGTACTTGGGGCTGACCTCGAAGCCGTTGGCCAGCTTGCCGCCCATCAGGTAGGTGAGCACGGCCCAGGGCGAGAGTTTCCAGTTGGCCGGGCGCTGGCGGTCGTCGACCTTCTGGAGCGCATCGAGTTCTTCGGCGAATTGCTGTTCGGCATGCTGGCGCAGGACATTGCTCATGGACGGCCTTGGGATGAGGAAGAAGAAGTGGACGAAAGACGAAGCGTTGAAAACAGCTGGCGCGAGCGCACGATGCGCGCGGTGTCGCTCAATGCGCTGGCGGTGCCGGGGCTTTCCTCGGCCGCGCGCGGCAGGTCGGCCAGGAGGTGCAGCGCATCGGCATGCAGCAACGCGGCGGCATTGCCGAGCACCTGGCGCAGCACGTAGTCGTTGACGAGGTCGCCGCGCTCGACACGGGTGCGCAGCGCGGCCGCGAGCTGGAGCGAGAGTTCGGCCGACGGCGTTTCGCCGGGCGCGCAGGCCTGGTCGGCGAAAGCGATCACGTTCTGCACGCCGCGGCCCTCCAGGCCGAGTTCGATCACCCAGTGGCGCTCGCGCCGTTCGCGGGGCAGCAGCGCCAGCAACTGGCCGACCCAGGCACGCTGGCTGTATTGGGTGTGATGGTGGTCGAGCATGGCGTCGCACCAGTCGACATCGGCCACGACGAGGATGGCTTCGTTCCAGCCGCGAAAGAGCGCATCTTTCCAGTCGCTCTTCTCGCCCCAGGCGAGCAGCGCGGCGGGTGTCATGCCGGTGCGCGCGGTCCACCACGAGAGCGGCGTCTGCCGCACAAGCTGGTAGAGCCACCAGGCGCGCTCGCCGAGGTTGTCGTGGGTGGGGCGCACGGGGTCGATGGCGTCGTCCTTCCAGCGCGGGTCGGCGGCCTCGGGGGCGTTCATCTGCCAGGCGCCGCCCGCCTGCGAGAGCAGCGGTGCAAGAAAAGCCTCGATGCGCTGCACGTGCGCGCTGGCGGGCAGGCGCTGCAGCAGTTCGACCGCGGCCTGGCGCACATCGCGGGCGCGGTCCTTGAGCAGCGCGTCGACAAGAGCTTCGTCGTCGGGGCCGATGTTCTCGGCCAGCGCACCGAGCAGCACGGCGCGCTCCTTGGCGGGCAATTGCGGCAGCTCCGCGGCGAGGCGTTCGCGTGCGGCGGCGGGGTCGCTGCGGCGTTGCTCGGCCAGCACCACGCGGCGCTGCTCGAGGCTGCCTTCGTCCCAGCGCGTCTCTGCATCGGCCTGCTCGCTCGCGCCGACGGCGTAGCGCCAGTCGTCGTTGCGCGCGGCGAGCCAGAGGCCGCGCTCGCCGAGCGCGGGGATCACGGCCGGTCGCAGGTCGATCGCGCGGCGGCCGGCATCGAGCGCGGTGGGCAAGAGGTTGTGGGGCAGGCGCAGGCCCGCGGCAGTCAGCGCGGCGAGGCCTTCGTGCTGCAGGCGCAGCGGGCCGCTCGCCAGCGCGTCGGCGATGGCCGCCTGCAGCGCAGGATCGTTCAGCACAGGGCGCTCGTCCGCAGCGGCGATCGGCTCATCGGAAGACGGGAGGCCAGGCGCCACGAAGCCCGCCCGGCGGCCGATGGCCACGGCGCCTGCAACGCGCAGAAGCTGGCCCTGTGCTTCACCGGCCTGGATCGCCTGCAGCAATCCACCGAATTCACCCGCCATTCCTTCGGCGGCCGGCACGGGTTGGCGGGCGGTGCCGACCAGCGCGCTCTGCAGCAAGGTATTCCAGTGACTCATGTGCGCACTCCGGCCAGGGTCCAGACCGGCGCGCTGCCGATTGCGGCACCCGAGCCCCAGGCGGTGAGCGGCGCGAACTGCTCGCCGTCCCATTCGCCGAAGACGCGAAGCGGCGCACCGCCCGAGTGCGCGAGCAACTGCCAGGCTTCCTGCGTCGCCAGTTGCATCGGCAGGGCCTGCGGCGCGGCATCGAGCCGCAGCCACCATTGGTCGCCATGCCGCGCGGGAATGGCTTCGGCCCACACCATCGGCAGCAGCGGCTGCCAGGGGTTGGCGGCGATCTGCTGCGCCATGCGATGCCATTCGTCGGTCGCATCGGCGGCGGGCAGCGTCGATGCGGGCGCATCCGCCAGCAACTCGGCCACCAGCGCACGCTGCGATGCGTGGCCCGGATAGAAGCACAGCACCGCGGCACGTTCGCTGCCGCTGACCCATCCGGTGTCGAAACCGCGCCCGCCATGCGAGTAGTCGAGCAGCAGCGCGCGCCGCCCGCTCGCGCGGCCTTGCAGCCACACATGGCGCTCGACCAGCTTCGCGTCGCGCTCGTCGGTGCACTGGCCCAGCACAAGCCAGTGGTCGCTGATGCGTTCGCCATCCGCAAGCAGGCCTTCGCGGTCCTGCGGCCAGCCGAGCGCGATGCGCAGGTCGGCCAGCGTGGCGGGCGAGAGCGACTCGCGCCGCGGCACCGCATCGACGATCAGTTGAAGACGGCCCAACCGGTCGAGCAAGCGCGCCGGCCAGCCTTCGCCCGCCCCGATGAGTTCGGCCGCCTGCGTGATGCGCTGGCCGAGCCCCGGCGCCTGTGCATCGACCATGCGCGCGGCCATTGCGCCCCAGGCCTGCTGCTGCTCGCTCCCGAGCGCGGCGAGGCCACGCTGGGTCTGGTCGTCGAGCCAACGCGCGAGCTCCTGCACGCCGGCCTCGATGCGCTTCCAGCGCTGCGCGTCGCGCTTGGCGGCCGCGGCAGGGTCAGGCGCAGCGGCGGGTTCGGCGGCGCGCGCTTCTTTCTTCTCGGCCTTGTCGCGGCGCGAGGCGATCCACTCGGCCACCCACGGCGGCGGCGCGGCGGCGGTGAAGCTGGCGTCGCTCTGTGCGCGCAGCAGCATCAGCGCGAGGCCGTGCTTGCAGGGGAATTTGCGGCTCGGGCAGGAGCAGCGGAACACCGGGCCCGAGAGGTCGACCTGCGTCTGGTACGGCTTGCTGCCGCTGCCCTGGCATTCGCCCCAGACGGCGTCGTCGGAATACCCGAGCGTGGGCCACTTGGCCGGTGCGAGCAGGCCCTTGGCAGCCTTGGCCGATGCATCGTCGGGCGCGAGCGCCAGGACGGCTTCTGTTGTGAGAGTCATCGGGGCACCCTCGCGCCGGTCCGCGGCGCGGATGAATGGAAAGACGCGGCCATCAAGGCGCGACGGGATTGCCCGGCGTGCCGAGGCTGCCGGCCGGAGCGGCGGCAGCAGGGGCCGGTGTGCTGTAGGAAACGCGCACCGCAGGCAGTTGCTGCTGCTGTTGCGGTGCCGGGGCGGCAACCGGCCGGGTCACGCCGCCCTTGGTGACGGTGACCGGTGCAGCCGGCGGAACCAGCGCCACGGGCGTGGCACCGGTGACGCCGGAGGTGCCGGAAATCGGCACCGTGGCCCCGACCGCCGCCGTGGTGACCGGTGCGGCGCCGCCCACGGGCGCGTACCCGGCCTTCCCCGCGTTGGGATCGTGCAGCACCACGCTCTTGCCCACGCCGACGCCGGTGCCGATCGGCCCGATGCCGACGCCGACACCCACGCCCGCGGTGCCGGCCACCACGCCGGTGTTGTTGACCGAGACGCCCGCACCGAGCGGGCCCCAGCCGGTGTTGAGCCCGACGGAGAAATTGCCGTCCTTGGTGGCGCCCAGCCCGAGCGAGAGCCCGGGGACCAGCGGAATGCCGATGTGATAGTGCGAACAGCCGCTCACCAGGAGCATCGTCAGCAGCGCCGCCGGAACGACGGCTGCTGCACGAAGGGTGCGCGGCCGGGCCGTCACACCAGCAGCGCGTTGACGCGCCTCACGTAGGCGGCTGGGTCGGCGGGCAAGCCGCCTTCGGCGAGCAGCGCCTGGTCGAAGAGGATGTTGGCGAGGTCGTCGAAGTGCTCGGAGCTTTCCAGCTTCTTCACGAGCGCGTGCTCGGCGTTGACTTCGAGCACCGGCTTCAGGTCGGGCGCGGGCTGGCCGGCCTGCTTCAACATGCGCGCGAGCTGGGTGCTCATGCCGCCGTCCTGCACCACGAGGCAGGCGGGCGAGTCGACCAGGCGGGTGGTCACGCGCACGTCGTCGGCCTTGTCCTTGAGCGCTGCCTTCAGGCGCTCGAGCAGCGGCTTGAAGGATTCGGCGGCTTCCTCGGCGGCCTTCTTCTCGGCCTCGTCCTGCAGCTTGCCCAGGTCGACCGCGCCCTTGGCCACGCTCTGCAGCGGCGTGCCGTCGAACTCGGTGAGGTAGTTGAGCGCCCACTCGTCCACGCGGTCGGTCATGAGCAGCACCTCGATGCCCTTCTTCTTGAAGACCTCGAGCTGCGGGCTGTTCTTCGCACCGGCGAGGGTGTCGGCCGTGATGTAGTAGATCGCGTCCTGGCCTTCCTTCATGCGCGCCTTGTAGTCGGCGAAGCTCACGGTCACGGCATCGCTGGTGCTGGACGCGAAGCGCAGCAGCTTGGCGATGCGGTCGCGGTTGCCCATGTCCTCGCCCAGGCCCTCTTTGAGCACCGCGCCGAACTCGGCGTAGAACTTGGCGTACTTGCCCGATTCATCCGCCGCAGCGGCGGCGGCTTCGGCGGCGGTGGGCGCGTTCTTGTCGACCACATCCGTCACCGCTTCGGTCGGCTCGGGGGCCGGCACCGATTCGCCCGAACCCACGTCGATCTTGCCTTCGCCGCTCTCGGGCGAGGTCTTCTGCTTCTTGGCCAGGTCTTCCAGCATGGAGAGCACGCGCTTGGTGCTGCCCTCGCGGATGGCCTTCACGTCGCGGCTTTCCTGCAGCAGCTCGCGGCTCACGTTCAGCGGCAGGTCGGCCGAGTCGATCACGCCCTTCACGAAGCGCAGGTAGCTCGGCAGCAGCGCCTCGGCGTCGTCCATGATGAAGACCCGCTTGACGTAGAGCTTCACGCCCGCGCTCTTGTCGCGGTTCCAGAGGTCGAACGGGGCCTTGGCCGGGATGTAGAGCAGCTGCGTGTACTCGGTGCTGCCCTCCACGCGGTTGTGGCTCCAGGCGAGCGGCGCCTCGTAGTCGTGGCTGATGCTCTTGTAGAACTCTTCGTACTGCTCGGGCGTGATGTCCTTCTTGGGACGGCTCCAGAGGGCATTGGCCTTGTTGACCGTTTCCCACTCGCCGGTCTTCACCATGTCGCCGGGCTGGTCGTTCTCGCCTTCCTTCCACTCTTCCTTTTCCATGAGGATCGGGAGCGAGATATGGTCGGAATACTTGCCGACGATCTGCTTGAGCTTCCAGGCGTTGAGGTATTCGTCGGCGTCGTCGCGCAGGTGCAGCGTGATGCTCGTGCCGCGCTCGGCGCGGGTGATGTCGGCCACCTCGAAGTCGCCGGCGCCGCCGCTGACCCAGCGCACGCCCTGCTCGGCCGGCAAACCGGCACGGCGCGATTCGACCGAGATCTTGTCGGCCACGATGAAACCCGAATAGAAGCCCACGCCGAACTGGCCGATGAGTTGGGCGTCGGCCTTCTGGTCGCCGCTCAGCTTGCTCATGAAGTCCTTGGTGCCGCTCTTGGCGATCGTGCCGAGGTTGTCGATGGCTTCCTGGCGCGACAGGCCGATGCCCTTGTCGGTGATGGTGATGGTGCGTGCGGCCTTGTCGAACGAGAGGCGCACGTCCAGGTCGGGCTGGTCTTCGTACAGCTCGGGGTGGTCGAGCGCCTCGAAACGCAGCTTGTCGCACGCGTCGGACGCGTTCGAGATCAGCTCGCGCAGGAAGATTTCCTTGTTGGAGTAGAGCGCATGCGTGACGAGGTGCAGCAGTTGCGCGACTTCGGCCTGGAACGGGAGTTTGGTGTTGGAGGAGTCAGCCATGAGAGAGAAATGTCGAGATCAAAAAAATTCTAAGTCGGCGCGGCGACCGAAAGACGACGCAGCACGAACTTCTTCAGCTGGGGGTGCAGTGTTCCCAAAACAACACTTGCGCTGGCGACGGGGCGCAGCTTTTCACGGTCGGCTCGAAGCAATTTGGCACAAGCCTCCAAAGTGTGAACTTTTGCCTCATACAAGTTACCAGAATTAACATTTGTGCACTACTCTCCGCACCCTGTGATTGCAACCGGGGCCGCACTGCCCAAAGGAACGGAGATGTTGTTCGATGACGAGCGTGGCACTGTCGATTGCCGCCGGCCCGGCCGGAATGCCGTGGCGCCTTGTCGTCGCGCGGCTGGGTGCCGGCTGCGCAGCAATGCTCGCCTGTCTTGCGCAGGCGCAGACCGCCCCGGAGAAGGCGGCGGCCGTACCAGCCGCCGTGGCTGATGCCCGCATCCAGCCGATGGACCGCGCCCAGGCCGAGCAGGCACGCCTGAAGGCGCTCATCGAGGCCGCTCCCAAGGCCTACCAGGACAACTTCATGAGCGCATCGGAAGCCGGCACCGCATCCGCCGACGACGCCACCGGGGAGGCCGAGCAGCCGCAGGGCTTTCGCGCCTGGCTGGTCGAGAGCCGCATCGGCTTCGGCGATTCGAAGGCGTCGGGCTACGGCCGGCAGCGCGCGACCGAGTTCGGCCAGCGCCTCGAATACCGCCGCGAGACGCTCAACTACGGGGAGTTCGTGCTGCAGGCCGACGGCCGCCACCTGAGCGGCAACAGCCTGGCGAGCGGCAGCAGCATCGGATCGCTCGGCTATGCGCGGGATGCGACCAGCGGCCGCATCACGCTGCGCAACCTCGGCTTTCCGATCACCCCGGAGACCTTCGCCGACAGCGCGGTGGGCGATATCTACATCGAACTGACCGAGGGCCTGGGCCGCAACTACCGCCTTTCGCTCGGCAGCACCACGGTGCGCGGCGCATCGACGCGCATCTTCAACAACAGCACCGACCTGCGCGCCGGCTTCGGCGAACGCGGCGCCCTGACCGGCGGCCCGTATCCCGGCTTCGAGAAGAACCAGGGCACGCTCGGCTGGCTCGGCCTCACGCAGCGCCTGGGCGACAAGTGGTTCGCCGCCGCGCAGCTGGACCAGGCGCGCGACATTCCGGCTTACTACATCGACCCGCTCACCGGCCAGGGCTTCGGCGCGAAGAGCGTCACGAGCTGGGCCACGTCGCTGGGCTACGGCCGCGAGGTGGCGCAGAGCGGCGACTTCAAGGCCCGCGCCACGCTGCTCGGCAGCCGCACCCGCTCGCAGGCGCCGGGCGTCGCCACCGGCGATTCGCAGGGTCTCTTCGTCGAGGCGAGCGCGCGCACCGGCCTCTATCGCCACGAGTTCGGCGCCTACACGGCAAAGCCGAACCTGTACTTCGGCGACTACGCCGTGGCCGCCGGCACGCGCGGCGCCTACTGGCGCGTGGACCGCAACACGAGCCGCATGAGCTGGGGCGTCGGCCTCGACCACGAGCGCGCGCAGCCCGACGCCAACTTCAATCTCTCGGGCTACAGCCGCACCGGTGCGAACGGCAATTTCCAGTACCTGTTCGATCGCAACACGTCGGCCGGCGGCAGCGTGAGCGTCTACCAGACGCGCTATGAAAAGGCCGATCGCGCATCGGCCAGCGGCAGCAGTGCCGACTCGCGCAGCCTCTATGGCAACGCCTTCTATCAGACGCGTTTCTTCGGCCTGCCGCGCAGCCGCCTGAGCCTCACGGTACGCCGCAACGAGCTGATCGTGCTCGGCGACCAGGCGGCCACCGGCCAGGAAGTGCAGTGGGAGCAGGACTGGGTCGGCGGACGCTACGAAAACATGCGCCCCGAGCTCACCACCACCCTGGGCTACGCGCACGACAAGAGCGGCGGCGTGGCGCGCAACTACCCCACGGCGGGCGTGCAGTTCCGCTACTGGCTCGCCAGCAGCTTCAACATCGCCGGCAACCTGCGCTACACCTCGCAAAGCGGCGGCCTCTACACGAGCCGCGGCCTCTCGGGCTCGCTCACGGCCGAGAAGGAACTCGCCAAGGGCTGGCGCATCGGCTTCGCGGCCAGCTTCAACCAGGCGCGCGCCGCCGTGGTACCGACGTCGATCTCCGGCCCGCAGCTCTACCGCAGCAACGACAAGACCGCCTATATCTACCTGCGCTGGGAGGGCAGCGCGGGCGCCGCCTTCCAGACCGCCGGCATGCGCGGCAGCGGTACCGGCGCGGGCGGCGGCAGCGTCGCGGGGCGCGTGTTCTTCGATGCCAACCGCGATGGCATGCAGCAGTCCGGCGAAGGCGGCGTCGCCAACGTCGAGGTGCAGCTGGACGGCCGCTACCGCACCACGACCGACCGCGACGGCCGTTTCGAATTCCCGCTGGTGACGACCGGTCGCCATCAACTGACGCTCACCCTCGACAGCGTGCCGCTCCCCTGGGGTGCGGCCGGCGACAGCGGCGTGAGCGTCAATGTTCCCTTGCGTGGCCAGGCCACCGCCGAGATCCCCGTGGTCAAGGTGGGCGAGTGAGCGACGTGTTTCCCCGGTCTTTTTTTCGTGTCTCCCTTCATCATTTTTTCAACCAAGGCAATTTCATGATCCGCAGTTCCATCGCCCATCGCATGCTCGCCATTTCCGTGGCAGCCCTCTCCCTCTTCGCCGGCGGCGCCGCCGTGGCCGAAAGCCAATACGGCACGGGCACCGGCACCATCACCGCGCAGGCCAACGTCAAGCTGAGCGTGGTCGTGCCCAAGCTCATCCTGCTGCGCGTGGGCGCAACCAACACCACGCAAGACACGGTGAGCTGGACGTCGGCCCTGAGCATCCCCGGCGCGACGCCGACCACTCCCCTGGCCACGGCCGCCAACACCAACGTGGACTGGAGCGGCGCTGCCCCGACGGTGACCACCACCACCGCCGCCGGCGCGCTCACCGTGTACGCCTGGACCAACGCCGGCGCCGGCACCATCAACTGCGCAGTGGCCGCATGGAACGCCACGGGCGGCCCGACGAACGCCAACTTCACGGTGGCGACGACCGGTACGCTGCCGCACCCGGGCGCCAACCTCGGTGCCTGCGCCTCGACGTCGTTCCCCTCCAACCAGGTGGCCACGGGCACATGGACGTACGCTCTGGGTGGCACACCGGCCAGCTGGGCCGCGAACACGTACACCACCACCATCACCTACACCGCACAGGGCATCTGATGCATTTGCGAGCAGCGCACGTCGACGGAGCCGTCCGCAAGGCACGGCGCCGGTGGCGCGGCCTGCTCGGGGCTGCGGTGCTGGCGGCGGGTGCCGCCATGCCCGCCGGCGCGGTCATCACGACGGTGTCGGACTCCGGCGGCGTCTATGCCATTTCGCTGCGGGTCGGCTCCCTGAGCGGCGTCGATACCGTGGCCTTCAACGTGACCGGCACCAACGTGGGCCAGACGCCCACGGCTGTGACCGGCTCGCAGACCATCGACGTCTCGGTCACGCCGATCCGGCCTGCGACGTCGTCGGGCACGGCACGGCCGGTGACGCTCAAGGTCGATTCGGTGGCGGGTCTCTCCTGCCAGTCGGGCGGCTGCGGCAGCACCATCATTCCCTTCAGCCAGATCAGCTGGGTTGCCAGCAACAACGGCAACGCCGCCTCGGGCGACATCCAGAACGGCCGCTTCAACGACACCAGCAACCAGCAGATCGCGAGCTTCAACGCCAATGCGACCTTCTGCTCGTTCTGGATCATCTTCTGCCTGGGCTACACCTACCAGTCGAACGCGATGAACGCGACGCGGCTGCAGTTCAGCTACGACAACGACGTCGTCTACCCGGCCGGCAACTACAAGGGCACCGTGCGCTTCACGGCGTCCATGGAGTGACGCACGCATGCACGCCCTCCTGAGAACCGCCGCATGCGCCGGCCTCCTGCTGTGCCTGGCGCTTCCCGCCGGCGCGCTGGTCGCCCGGCTGGACGACTCCACCTCGCCCCGCGCCCAGGTCAACACCGACTTTCGCAACGCGCAATCCATCGACGGCACCAGCTTCAACCTGCCGTTCGGGCGCATCGAATACCGGCTCGCCACCGCACCCTACATCGGCCGGCGCGCGCGCATCTTCTACGTGATTCCCCCGGGCATTCCCGGCCTGCGCTCGCCTTCGGGCCTGCAGGTGCAATGGCGCGGCAACGGCGCCTTCGCAAGCGGCACCGCCCGCCCGGGCGAGCGCGTGCCGGTCTGGAGCGGCACCGTCGCCACGGCGTGGATGATCGAAACCTTCGACCTCACGCTGCGCATCGATCCGCGCGAACTCCGCCTGCCATCGGGCGCCTCCCTGAGCTTTGAATCGATCTTCGAAATCGAGACCCTGCCATGAACAAGTTTCTGCTTCACACCCGCACGCTGCCGCAATGGCTGCGCGCTTCCTCTTTCTTCTTGCTGCTGGCCTGCGTCGGCGCCGCGACGGCCGCGCCGTTCGAGATCGCCGTCTCCCCCTCGCGCTTCGAGGTGTCGGGCAAGAGCGGCGTGCGCCTGGGCCAGTCGCTGGACATCCACAACCTCGCGTCGGCTCCCACCGAGGTGTCGGTGCGCACCATCGACTGGAGCTATTCGGCCGACGGCAACATCACCTACCACGACGAGCTGCAGCCCGGCAGCTGCCGGCCCTGGGTGGCGCTGGAGCGGCGCAGCGTGACGGTGCCGGCGCGCGGCAAGAAATCGTTCCGCTTCCAGATCGACCCGCCGGCGGGCTCCCCGCGCGGCGAGTGCCGCTTCATGATCGCCATCGAGGGCACCGAGCCTGCCCAGCAGACCCTCATCCAGGGCGGCGGCGCCAGCCTGAGCCTGCCGGTGACGGGGCGCATCGCCGTGGCGGTGTACCTCATGCTCGATGGCGCCGAGCCCAAGCTCGAGATGAAGCAGATCGCCAGCAGCGTGGCCGGCGGCAAGCGCCGCACCGTCGTGACCGTGACCAACACCGGCGACGCGCACGGCCGCCTCGAAGGCAGCCTGGACGCCACCGACAGCAAGGGCCGCGCCTTCGAGCTGGTGCCCGAGGGCACGCCGATCCTGCCGGGCCAGACCCGCACGCTCGCGCTGATGCCCAAGGCCGAGAGCGGCCAGCCCGCGCCGGAGCCCGTCTATCCGGTGAAGACCAGCGGCGCGCTGGACTGGGACAAGGGCAGCTTCAAGGTGGAGGCGGAGCTCAAGTGACACTGCGCGCGGACATGCGGCGCACCCGCCCCGCCCGCGCCGCAGTTCGCGGCATGGCGACGATCGCCTGCACGGCGGGCATCGCCGCGACGATGCCCGTCGCGCAAGCCGACTCCAGCACGTCGGCCACCAGCGCCAACGTTCCGCGCAGCACACAGGCAAGCCTGGACTTCACGATCGGCATCCAGAAGTTCATCTTCTTTCGCATCGGCAACGGCGACCTCCCCACGCCCGGCGGCTCACCCAGCACCGTGACCTTCACGCTCACGCCCTCGATTCCCGGCGTTCCCACCACGCCCGCCGCCGGCAACAACATGGCGGTGAACTGGAGCGGCGCGGCGCCGAGCTTCACGGTCACGCCCAACGGCAACATGCTGCCCGTGGAGGTGCGCAGCAATGCCGGGCAGGTCACCCTGCGTGCCACCGCGACGGCGCCGCTCGCCAATGGCGCGAACACCATTCCGCTGTCGGAAATCACGATCGCCTCCAGTGACGCCAACCTGCCCGCGCCGGCGATCCCCAATAGCGGCACGGGCAGCCCTGTGAACGTTGTCGGCACCAGCTTCAGCAACCTGGTGACGCAGCGCAACGCGAACTGGACCTTCTCGTACCTGAACTCGGCCAGCCGCACCGCCGGGACCTACAGCGGCACGGTCACGTTCACGGCCAGCACGCCCTGATCCGCGAGGCACGCATCCCTTCGCGAAACACTGCGGAACCGGCTTCGCCGAGCCGCTGGTGCAGCCCCCCCCGCGAGGGGGAAGGAGAAGCGAGACGAAGTGCGCGAAGCCTGGGGGGAAGCCTTTTACCGCGGCTGCGATTCGACTTCGCGCGTCCAGCGATCGATCAGCCGCTTGCGCTCGGACGCCTGCCCGTACTTCTGGAAGTCGTACTTGATGAGCTTCACGTCGGCCATCGACGGAATGCGCGCATCGGGCTTGAAGGTCTTGTTGGCCGGCGACTGCAGGCTGCCCACCGTGCCGCCGATGGCCTGGCCCTTCGGGCTCATGAGCCAGTCGTAGTAGCGCTTCGCGTTCTCCTTGTTGCGCGCGCCCTTCACGAGCGCGATGCCGCCGATCTCGTAGCCCGTGCCTTCGCAGGGCGCGGCGGTCTTCACCGGAAATTTGTCGTACCGCCAGCGCTCGAAGCCGAAGATGAAGCTCACCCCGATGGCCACCTCGCCCTTGGCCACGTTGGGCGCCTGCGCCTGGCCACTGCGGGTGTAGCTGGTCACGTTCCTGTGCAGCTTCTTCAGGTAGTCGAAGGCCGCGTCCTCACCCATCTGCTGCACGAGGCCCGCGATGATGGTGTAGGCCGTGCCGCTCGATGCAGGGTGCGAAATCTCGATCTCGCCCTTGTATTCGGGCTTGACCAGATCGGCCCAGCACTTCGGTTCATGCAGCTTCTTCTTTCTGAGCACGTCGGTGTTGAAGCCGAAGCCGATCGCGCTCGTATAGAAACCGCCCACCATGTTCTGCGACAGCGCGTACTGCCGAACCGCCCAGTCGTGCAGGTCGTTGATGTAGGCGGGCCTGTAGGGCTCGAGCAGGCCCTGCTCGGCCGCCTGCAGGAACGGGTCGCCAGTGCCGCCCCACCAGATGTCGGTCTTGGGGTTCGCGGCCTCGGCGCGCAGCTGCGCGCCGATCTCGCCGGTGCCCTTGTGCGCCTGCTGCACCTTGATGCCGGTCTCGCGCGTGAAGGCTGCGGCGGCGGCTTCGCACCAGCCGGCGTCGGTGCTGCACAGCGCGTTGACCGTGCCCTGCGCGGCGGCGTTCTGCGACGACAGGAGAAGCGCCGCGAAGGCAGCGGCGGCCGCGATGTTCCAGGTGGCAAAGGGGCGCATGCGCTTCTCCTCGGAAGGGTTTGTGGTTCGAAGACGCAGGATAGCGCCCAGCTTGCAGATCGCAGCGATCACGGCACGACCAGCAGCGGCGGCAGGTGCTCGGCCAGCCAGTCGATCACCACGCGCGTCTTGAACGGCAGGTAGCGGCTGCGCGAGCGGATCACATTCAGCTCGAAGCCAAAAGGCCTCGGCTCCTCGAACACGCGCACCAGCGTGCCGGCGCCCAGCGCCTCCGCAGCGAGCCACGCAGGCAGGCGCGCCAGGCCCATGCCGCCGATGGCTGCTTCGAGCAGCACCTCGGCGCTGTCGCAGCGCAGGCGCGAAGGCAGCGTCACATCGACGAGCCGGCCATCGGCACCGTGAAAGTGCCATGTCGAAACCTGTCCGTCGCGTGCATAGAGCACGGCCTCGTGCGGCGTCTGCGGCGCGGTGAGCGCCTCGATGCCGCGCGGATGCCCGCGCTCGGCCAGGTACGCAGGCGCAGCGCACAGCACCATCCACTGCACGCCGACCGGGCGCGCGACGAGTTCCGACGTGTCGGCCAGCTCGCCGCTGCGGATCGCGAGATCGAGCCCCTCTTCGACCAGGTCCACGCGCCGGTCGCTGAACGCAAGTTCCAGCGACAGCGCCGGATGCCGACGCGCCAGTGCCAGCAGCAGCGGCCCGACCTTGAGCCGGCCGAGCATGGCCGGCATGCTGATGCGCACGAGCCCCGCGGCCGTGCTACGCGCCACGTCGGTCACGGCTTCGGCCGCGTCCAGCTCGGCCAGCGCGCGGCGGCAGCGCTCGTAGTAGCCATGGCCTTCCTCGGTGAGGCTCTGGCTGCGCGTGGTGCGAAGGAACAGGCGCGTGTCCAGCCGCGCCTCGAGCCGCGCAATGCTCTTGGCAACCGCCGAACGGGTGACATGCAATCGCTGCGCCGCAAGCGCGAAGCTGCCCGCTTCCACTGCCGCGACGAACTCCTCGATGCCCTGAAGGCGTTGGCTCATTGGATACTTTCAGGCGCCATATTGAAGAAAATTATCCACCACCGGATAGTTTTCATCGTCAATAGCATCAAGGCTTCGCTGTTTTTCGTGGAGCCTTTTCAATGCAAGAACCTCAGACGCTGCGCCGCTGGCAGCTTCCCCAATTCGGCCGCGCCCATCTCGAACAGGTCGAAGCACCGCTACCCACACCAGGACCAGGCCAGATCCTCGTGCGGGTGGGCGCCGTGTCGCTCAACTACCGCGACCTGCTGATGATTCGCGACGGCATGGGCATGAAGCTCGAACTGCCTTTCACGCCCGGCTCCGACATGGCGGGCACGGTGGTCGCCACCGGCACGGACGTCAAGCGCTTCGCAGTGGGCGACCGCATCGTCAACACCTTCTGGGGCGGATGGATCGACAGCCACTGGCACAGCGACGCCGTGCTCGCCGGCGGACCCGGGCCGGGCATGCTCGCCTCGCATGTGCTGATCGACGCAGCCTGGGCCGTCGCGGCGCCCGTCACGCTGAACCTGGCCGAAGCCAGCACGCTGCCCTGCGCGGGACTCACCGCATGGTTCGCCCTCGCCGAGACCGGCGCGCTGCGCGCGGGCGAGACCGTGCTGATCCACGGCACCGGCGGCGTCGCGCTGTTCGGCTTGCAGCTCGCGCGGCTGCATGGCGCGCAAGCCATCGTGGTGACGGGGAGCGAGGACAAGCGCGAACAGGCGCTCGCGCTCGGCGCATCGCACGTGCTGATGCGAAACGGCGACTGGCCTGCGGAAGTGCGCAGGCTCACGCACGGACGCGGCGCGGACCACGTGCTCGAACTGTCGAGCGGCCCGAACCTCGATCGCTCGCTGCAGGCCGCAAGGCAGGGCGGGCGCGTGTCGATCATCGGCATGCTCGGCGGCGAGACCTTGAGCGCATCGTTCTATGCGATGGTGCTCGGCCGGGTGATGGTGCAAGGCATCGGCGTCGGGCATCGGCGCGCGCTCGAAGACCTGGTGCGCGCCATCGACCTCAACGCGCTCAAGCCGGCGATCGCGGCGCAGTACGAATTCGATGCGCTGCCCGCTGCACTCGACCACCTGGAACGCGGCGCATTCGGAAAGATCGTCATCACACTTTGAAGTATTGAATCCTTCCGTTCACATGCAACGCAGTTGCGGCAGCGCAGAAAACTTGCGCGATCCGTGAAGAGATTCCGTTCGCTGCAACGCGGTACTCGACGCTCTTCATTTCTCGTTTCAGAATGCGCCCGCGCCCGGTTCTGGACCGTGCGCGCTTTCTCAACTTCAGGATGGAGCGTTATGGAACACAGTACCTACAAAAAATGGTCGGCCGAGTTCATTGGTACTTTCTGGCTCACGCTCGGAGGCTGCGGAAGCGCGGTCCTGGCCGCGGCCTTTCCGGGTGTGGGCATCGGCCTGCTCGGGGTCTCGCTGGCTTTCGGTCTCACGGTGGTGACGGGGGCCTATGCGCTGGGGCCGATCTCGGGTGGCCACTTCAATCCGGCGGTGTCGATCGGCCTCGCAGCCGCGGGCCGATTCAAGGCATCGCAGCTCGCGGGCTACATCGTGTCGCAGGTGCTCGGCGCGATTGCGGCGGCCGGCATTCTCTATCTCATCGCCACCGGCAAACCGGGCGCCGACATCGGCGGCTTCGCCACCAACGGCTATGGCGAGCATTCGCCCGGCAAGTACGGTCTGTATGCCGCCGCGCTGTGCGAAGTGGTGATGACGGCCGTGTTCCTGATCGTGATCCTGGGCTCGACGGCCAAGCGCGCAGCGGGCGGCTTCGCGGGCCTGGCCATCGGCCTGTGCCTCACGCTGATCCACCTGATCTCGATTCCGGTGACCAACACGTCGGTGAACCCGGCGCGCAGCACGGGCCCGGCCCTCTTCGGGCCGTCCTATGCGGTGTCGGAACTGTGGCTCTTCTGGGTCGCGCCCATCGTGGGCGCGATCATCGGTGCAGTGATCTACCGCACCTTGCTCAGCAACGGCAACGACGACTGAGCGTCGTCGTTCCCGTTGTCGACCGAAAAAATCAGCTGCCGTTGGCCGACTTCACCAGCGGCAGCGCGGTCGACTGGCCGATCGATTCGGTGCCGGCGGGGTGCGAAGCGGCGAAGGCACCGGCCTGCACTTCGGTGTCCGAGACTTTCGACAGCATCGCGGGCGCGCTGGTCGACTGGCCGACGGACTCGGTGCCGCTCGGACGCGCAGCAGCCATCGCACCCGCCTGGACCTCGGGATTTTCTGGCGAGTTCATCTGCAGCGGATGGAAGTCGGAGCCATCGGTCGTTTCGGCCGATGCATTGACGGTGCCCAGCGCTGCGAGCGCAGCGAAGGAACCAATGGCGAGAAGCTTGAAGGAAGTGCGCATGGTGGGTGCTCCTGAGGGCAGGTTGTCTCCGGTCTCGTGCCATCGCGCGAACTGCGCGTGGCAGGACCTGAACGCACTCTAGGCAGCCCGACTGAGATGGGAGTGAGCGAAGAGTTAGCGGCGGCTTAGGGCCTGTTCACCCTACGCAAGAGTCGATGGCGGCAGATGCACGCGTGCCATGAGCCCCGGGCCGTCGTCGCGGTTGCGCAATTCGATGCGCATGCCATTGCGCTCGGCAGCGGTTCGCGCAATCGCCAGCCCGAGCCCGCTGCCGCCGGCCGCTGCGCCCGGCACGCGAAAGAAGCGATCGAACACGCGCCCCATGGCGCTCTCCGGAATGCCCGCCCCGTTGTCCAGCACATCGACCACCGCGTGGCCCTGGACCTCATGCAGCCGCACATCGACCACGCCACCCTCGGGCGCATAGCGCAGCGCGTTGTCGATCAGGTTGTCGAACACGCTGCGCAACTCGGCCGCGGGCGCGGACACCACCGGCGTGATGCTGCCTTCGAAGCCCACGTCCACGCGCCGCGCATCGGCCAGCACCATCAGCTGGCTCACGCTTTCGCGCAGCAGCACCTCGATGTCGATGGCCTCGCGCGCCATGGCACGCTGCGGCGCGTCCTGCCGCGAGAGGCTCAGCAGCTGCTCGATGAGGTGCTGCGCGCGCGTGACACCCGCTTCGAGCTGGTTGAAGCGGTCGGTGGCTTCGCCGGCCGGCACATGCGCGCGCAGGTTCTCGATCTGCAGGCCGATGGCGGCCATGGGCGTGCGCAGCTCGTGCGCCGCGTCCTGCACGAAACGACGCTGCGTCGCGAACGCGTTGCGCATGCGCGCCAGCAGGCTGTTGAACGCGCTCACCAGCGGCGCGATCTCGTCCGGCACGCGCGCGAGCGACAGCTCGGTGGGGCTGCGCTCGTCCTGCGAAGCCACGTCGCGCGCCACCGCACGCAGCGAGCGCGAGGCCGCCGACACGATGAGCCAGAGGATCAGCAGCGTCAGCGGCAGCAGCACCGCGATCGGCAGGCCTTCGAGCAGCGCGCGCTTGAGCACGCGGCGCTTGCGATAGTCCTCGTTCTGCAGCACCTGCACGCGGGGCTGGTCGGCGCGGGTGCCGGGCAGGGCGGTGTAGGCGCGCCAGTTCGCGCGCGACCGCGTGCCCAGATCCACATCGCTGAAACCGGGCCGGGGCTGCAGCCCCACCGGCAGCAAGGGCCACGACGTGGCGCGCAGCGTGCCGTCGGCGTTCCAGATCTGCACGACGATGGCGCCGTGCTCGAAGATGTCGCCGGTACCGAGCGGCTGCGGCGTCTTCTGCGGATCGCCCCCCCCATAGGACTCGGCCACCAACCGCATCTGGTCGTCGAGCGCGTTGTGCACCAGGTGGCCGTAGGCGACGAAAGTGAACCAGCCCGTGAGCACCGCCGCCGCGAGATGCAGCGTGATGAGCCAGAGCAGCAACTGCGTGCGCACCGAACTCGGACGCCGCAATGCCTTGCGCGCGATCGGTTCGGCGGGCGGAGTCGTCGCCGCCGTGGTGGTGTTCATTGAGTGGCCTCCGCCTGCAGCTGCGGTATTCGCCTTGGGACGGCCCAGCGGCTCATGCCGCCACGCGCCACCCGAGCCCTCGCACGTTGCGGATCGACTCCGCGCCGAGCTTGCGGCGCATGCCGTGGATCAGCACGTCGATGGCGTTGCTCGTCACTTCCTCGCCCCAGCCGTAGATGCGGTTCTCCAGTTGCTCGCGGGACAGGATGGCGCCCGGCCGTTCGAGCAGCGCATGCAAGAGCGCGAACTCGCGCGCCGTGAGCGCCTCGCGCGCGCCGTTCACCAGCACTTCGCGCGTCGTGAGGTCGAGCTGCAACGCGCCGCTGCCGACCAGCGAATGCGCCGCGCCGTCGCGGCGCCGCACGATGGCCCGCATGCGTGCGAGCAGCTCGCGAAATTCGAAAGGCTTGAGCAGGTAGTCGTCCGCGCCGAGGTCCAGGCTGTTGATGCGGTCGTCCAGGCCGTCGCGTGCGGTGAGCACCAGCACCGGCGTCGCATCGCCGCGTTCGCGTGCGCGCCGCAGCACGTCGGTGCCGTCCTGCTTGGGCAGTCCCAGGTCAAGCAGCACGCAGGTGTAGCCGCCGTCGCCCAAGGCGCTCTGCGCGAGCTCGCCGTCGCGCACCCAGTCGGCGGACCAGCCCGCGCCCTCGAGCGCCTGTTTCAGGCTGCGCCCGATCATTTCGTCGTCTTCCACCAAAAGCACGCGCATTGCGGCGACTCCTTGGGCCGCAAGGTAGCACGTGATCGGGATGATCGGTAGTGCCCTGCGCCGCGGCGCAGCGTAGGGGCGAAGTCTTAGGCGGCGCTTAGGCGCCGTGCGGGCGCAAGGGTCACAGCACGCGGACGTCGTGCCGCTCCTGCTCGTCCTCGGCGGCGAAGGCCAGCAGGCTCATGGCCTCTTCCGCTACGCCCAGCCGGTCGGGCCTGGACCACCGCGTGAAGGGTTCCAGCACCACCGTGGCCGCGTTCTTCGCCCGCTCGATCTTCCAGGTACCCGCCACGAAGCCGTCGAGCAGCACCGTGCCGCGCACGATGCCGTTGACGGTGAACACGCGGGCGCGGTGCGACTCGCTCAGCACGCGGCTGCGGTCCGCGTGAGAGAGCAGCAGGTTGTCCCATTCCGCGACCAGGCGCGGCGGCGCGGGCGTGTCAGGGTCGGGACGCGGCGCGCGCGGCAGGTCGAACAATTCCTGGCCCTGTTCGCCGGTGAACGCCCGCAGTTGCGGTCGCAGGCGCTCGGCCACGGCCTTCCAGCCGGTGAGGCCCGACCACGCGCCAGCGTCGGCGAGCGTGGCGGGGCCGAAGGCGGCCAGGTAGCGCAGCAGCAGGTCGTCCTGCGTGGCGGCTGGAACATCGGCGGCGGATTCGCCGAGCCACTGTCCGATGGGCTGCAGCCGTGCGTTCTGGTGCGAGTTCCAGCTGCCCGCGGGCGGCAGGTGCACCAGCGGCACGTTGTTGCGGATGAGCGCGGCAAGCGAAGCGGGCGCCCGGTCTTTCCAACGCACCGCGAGCCCTTGCCCGAGTTCGGTGCCGGTGAGCGGGCCTTCGCCGAGCAGCGCCTGCCCGGCCGTCACCACGGCGGCACGGTCGATGCCTTCGAGCGCCCGCGAATGTTCGCCCGACAGTCCCCGCTGATGCACGGCCTCGAGCAACGGACGCCATGCCAGCGCGTCCGATGCGGTCATCAGGTGCAGGGTCGCGCGCAACGTCGACATGCGCACGACGCGGCGCTTCTTCAGCGCGTCGGTGAGTTGCTCGCGGCGAAAGCCTTCGAGCCGGCTCCACAGGCCGAAGTAAGGCGGGTTCGGCGCCTGCGCCTGAAGGCCGCCCAGTTTTTCGATGGCCTGCACGACCGTCGCCTTGCGCCGCTCCAGCAGCATCTGCCGCGCCAGCGTGGCCCGGTTCAGCGCGCGCTGGCTCAGCACCACGGCCATGGTCTGCGAACGCTCAGAACTTCTCGTGCGGCCCGAGGTAGCGCCACTGCCCCACGGGCAGGTTGCCGAGCATCACCTTGCCGATGCGCACGCGCTTGAGGCCCACCACCTTCAGGCCCACCAGCTCGCACATGCGGCGGATCTGGCGCTTCTTGCCTTCGGTGAGCACGAAGCGCAGCTGCTCGGGGTTCTGCCATTCGACCCGCGCCGGCTTGAGCGCCTGGCCGTCCAGGCTCAGGCCGTGCCGCAGCTTCGCGAGCATCGCCGGCGGAAAGACCGCCTGCACGTTCTGCGTGACGGGATCGTCGTCGTCCATGCGGATGAGCTGACCCGTGGGCGCGGGCTGGCCCAGGCCGTGGTAGGCCACGCGCACGAGGTACTCCTTCTCCATCACCGAGTCTTCGCCGATCAGCTGGCGCGCGATGCGGCCGTCCTGCGTCATCACCAGGAGGCCGATGGAATCGATGTCGAGCCGACCGCACGGCGCGAGGCCGCGCAACTGCTGGGGGCTGAAGAAGAAGCGCGCGTTGTCGTCCGCCCAGCGGTTCTGCGGCGTGAACAGCGTGACCGCCGGCTCATGGCCGTCTTCGGCCTGCCCGCTCACGTAGCCGATGGGCTTGTTGATGAGGATGGTGACCTGGTTCGCCTGCTGGCCCTTGGCGGCCTTGTCGATCTCGATGCGGTCCGACGGCGTGACCTTCACGCCCATCTCGGCCGGCTTGCCGTTCACCTTCACCCAGCCATTGGCGATCCACTCGTCGGCCTCGCGGCGCGAGCACATCTTGAGTTCGGCCATGCGCTTGTTCAGGCGCACGGGGGCGTTGGGGGAGGTGGAGGGCTCGGTCATCAGAGGCTTGATCAATGGGCGGCACCGATGCTATCCTGAACGCAAGCGCAAGTTGATTGCGCCAATTTTGGGGGATTCCCAAGTGAGCACACGCAAGTACCACTACGCCATCGTCATCGGGCGTTTCCAGCCCGTTCATTTCGGTCACCAGCGACTCATCGAAGAAGGCCTTCGCGCCGCCGACCGGGTCATCGTGGTGGTCGGCTCCGACCGCAAGCCCCGCAGCGTCAAGAACCCCTTCACCTTCGACGAACGCGAACGCATGGTGCGCGCCTGTCTGCGCGGCACCGAGCAGATGCGCGTGAGCGTCGTCGGCGTGGGCGACTCGCCCTACAACGACCAGATCTGGATCGCATCGATCCAGTCGGCCGTCGACCGGCTGATCCAGCAGGACGGCCACGCACCCGCCGAGGCCAAGGTCGCACTGGTGGGCCACTTGAAGGACGCCTCGAGCTACTACCTCAAGCTTTTTCCGCACTGGGAGTTCGTCGGCCAGCACAGCGTGGAGAGCCTCAACGCCACCGACGTGCGCAGCCTCTACTTCGACCCCGAGAACCGCGGCCAGCTCGCACCGGCCGACCTGCCCGATGGCACCGCGGCCTTTCTCGACAAGTTCACGCACACCGCCGACTACGCCGAGCTCTGCGAAGAGCGCGCCTTCCTCGTCGACTACCGCGACAAGTACCGCTACGCGGGCAGCGACTTTCCGCCGATCTACACCACGGTCGATGCGATCGTGGTCGAGGCCGGCCACATCCTGCTGGTGCAGCGCAAGTTTCATCCGGGCAGGGGCACGTGGGCGCTGCCGGGCGGCTTCGTCGGCCAGCACGAGCGGCTGCAGGAAGCCGCCATCCGCGAGCTGAAGGAAGAAACCCGGCTCAAGGTGCCCGTGCCCGTGCTCAACGGCAGCATGAAGGCCAGCCATGTGTTCGATGCGCCCGACCGCTCGCAGCGCGGCCGCACGATCACGCACGGCTTCTTCTTCGAGCTGGCGCACAACCAGTGGACGGGCCTGTCGGACGTGCGTGCCGACGACGATGCGGCCGAAGTGCGCTGGGTACCGATCGCCGAGTTCCTCGGCATGCAGGACCGCATCTACGAAGACCACTACTTCATCGCAAATCATTTTTTGGGTGGCCTGGGCAAGAACTGAACGACCAGGCTTTGTCAGCAAGAACGGGCTCCGGTTGACGGGGCCCACGTGAAAGGAGCTTTCACATGAACCGCAACCTCACATCATCCCTCCGCTCTCCTTTGGGCAACAACCTGCTGCTGCGCACCGACTCCTACAAGGTGTCGCACTGGATGCAATATCCGCCGGGCACGCAGACGGTCTACAGCTACATCGAGTCGCGCGGCGGCATCTTCAGCCACTCCCTCTTCTTCGGCCTGCAGGCCTATCTGCGCGAGTACCTGCAGACGCCGGTAACGCTCGCCGATGTCGACGAAGCCGCCGCGCTGATGGCCGTGCACGGCGAGCCCTTCAACCGCGAAGGATGGCTGCGGCTGATCGAGAAGCACGGCGGGCTGATGCCGGTGCGCATTCGCGCGGTGCCCGAGGGCAGTGTGCTGCCGGTGCACAACGTGCTGGCCACCATCGAGAACACGGACCCTGAATTTTTCTGGGTCACGAGCTTTCTCGAAACCGAATTGCTGCGCGCGATCTGGTACCCAACCACGGTGGCCACGCTCTCTGCGGCTGCGCGCACGACGCTGCTGCGCTACCTCGAAGCGACCTGCGACGACCCTCAGGGCCAGATCGCCTTCAGGCTTCACGACTTCGGTGCGCGCGGCGTGTCCAGCCTCGAATCGGCGGCGCTCGGCGGCATGGCGCATCTGGTCAACTTCATGGGCACCGACACCTTGGCCGCATTGGTGGCGGCGCGCCGCTACTACGACTGCGACGTGGCGGGCTTCTCGATTCCCGCGGCCGAGCACAGCACCATCACGGGCTGGGGCCGCGACCATGAATCCGATGCGTACAGCAACATGGTCGACCAGTTCGGCAAGCCCGGCGCGACCTTCGCGGTGGTGAGCGACAGTTACGACATCTTCAATGCCTGCGCGCGCATCTGGGGCGACGAGCTCAAGGCGAAGGTGGTGGCCTCGGGCGCGACGCTGGTGGTGCGGCCCGACTCGGGCGACCCGGCCGAGACCACGCTCAAGGTGGCGCAGATCCTGGCCGATCGCTTCGGCACCACGACCAATGCCAAGGGATTCCGCGTGTTGAACAACGTGCGGATCATCCAGGGCGATGGCGTGAACCTCGACTCGTTGCGGTTGTGTCTCTCGAACTTCTTCCACAACGGCTTCTCGACGGAGAACATCTCCTTCGGCATGGGCGGCGGGTTGCTGCAGCAGGTCAACCGCGACACCATGCAATGGGCGATGAAGTGCTCGGCGATGCAGGTGAACGGCGAGTGGCGCGATGTCTACAAGTCGCCGGTGGGCGATGTGAGCAAGGCGTCGAAGAAGGGGCGGCTCGCGCTGACTCGGAATGCACGCGGTGAAGTGCAGACGGTGCGCGAGGAAACGCTTTCGGATGGCCAGGTCGATCTGCTGCAGACGGTGTTCGAGAACGGGCGCATCGTTACGAGCACCACGTTCGATGCGATCCGCGAGCGGGCGGCTGTCGGGGTGAATCAGTTCGTCACTTCGCGGGCGCCGCTTTGATGCGGTGATCCTTGTTCAGGGCGTGTGCACAGGCCACCGGGTACTCCCCTCCGCGAATGTCCCCCGGGGCTTCGCCCCTCCTCCTTGATTTCGCTGCGGGGAGCACCCGATGCCCTGCGCACTTGGGCGCGCTGCTGGTGATCGCAGGCCTGAACAACCGGCCAAGGGCAGTGCCACACAGCATGTCCATAATCCGCGCAGACCGCCGAACCCATGACCAAACTCCTGATCCTCAGCGTGAGCGCCGGCAACGGCCATGTGCGTGCAGCACAGGCGCTTGCCGCCACCGCCCAGTCCCTCGCCCCGCCCTGCACGGCGGTCCACACCGACGCCATGGCCCACGTGGCCGGAGGCTTTCGCAAGGTCTACACCGACTGGTACATCCAGCTCGTGAACCGCGCACCCGAGCTGTGGTCGTACCTGCACCAGCGCACCGACACCACGCCGCACCATGCGCCCTCGCAGCGCCTGCGCCGCGGCATCGAGCGGCTGAGCACCGGCGCGCTGGTGCGCGAGATCCGGCGCGAGAAGCCCGATGCGGTGATCTGCACGCACTTCCTGCCGGCCGAGCTCTTGATGCGCGAGCGCAACCGTGGGCGCATCGAGTACCCCGTGTGGCTGCAGATCACCGACTACGACCTGCACAACATGTGGCTGGTGCCGGGCATGGCCGGCTACCTGGCCGCGACGGAAGAAGTCGCCTTTCGCCTGCGCGCACGCGGCATTCCCGCGGACCGCATCCACGTGACGGGCATTCCGGTGATGCCGGCGTTTTCCGAGCCCGACGTGCCGGCGCTCGCACGCAACACCTGCGCCGCAGAACTGGGGCTCGATCCATCGCGGCCCGTGTTGCTGATGGCCTCGGGCGGTGCCGGCGTGGGCGATCTGCCGAGCATGGTCGAGCGCGTGCTCGGCCTCGGCGGGCATGACGGAAAACAGGGCAACTTCCAGGTGATCGCGGTCGCGGGCCGCAACGTGGAGGCGCATGGCAAGCTGCAGGCGCTCGCGGTGCGTCATCCGGGCCGCGTGGTGCCCGTGGGCTTCACCAACGAAATGCACAAGCTGATGGCCGCGGCCGACCTCGTCGTCACCAAGCCCGGCGGCCTCACGGTGTCCGAGTGCCTCGCACTCGGCAAGCCGATGCTGCTGATCTCGCCGATTCCCGGACAGGAAGAACACAACGCCGGTTTCCTGATGGAAGAAGGCGCCGCCTGGCTCGCCTACGACGCCATCGGCCTGGACTACAAAGTCGCGCGCCTGATGGCCGACCCGGCAAAACTCGCGAACATGGCCGCGCGCAGCCGCGCACTCGGAAAGCCGCAAGCGGCGCGGGCCGTGCTGCAGCACGTGCTGGGTGCCCTGGCGTGAGCGGCGAGATCGAAAAGACCGGCGTGGGCCGCACGCTGGGCTACCTTTTATGGGTGGTCGTCATGGCCTTCTTCTTCGCGAATGCAGAGATCCAGATCGAAGGCGGCGCGGGCTGGGCCACTTCGCTGCCCACCTGGCGCATCGAGAACAGCATCTGGCTCGACATCTTCTGGGGCGGCCGCGCGATGACTGGCTACCACGCCTGGGTGTTCACCTTCATGGCGCTGGTGTTCTTCTCGCCGCTGGCGTTCAACGGCCGGTGGACCTGGCGCAACGTGGGGCTCGCGGTCGCGGGACTGATCGTGTTCTGGGCCTGCGAAGACTTCCTGTGGTTCATGATCAACCCGGCCTTCGGCTGGGCGCGCTTCAACCCGGTCGATGCGTTCTGGCACAAGCACTGGTTGTGGGGCGCACCGGTCGACTACTGGGGCGGGCTCGCGGTGGCAGCACTGATCCTCACGGTGCGCCATTGGCGCCGGCGCGCGCGATGACGGCAACGAAGCTCGACGACCCGCGCCCCGGCCACTGGGCCGATCCGCTCGAGGCACTGCATGTCGAGAACCTGCACCGCATCACGCCCACGCTCTACCGCAGCGCGCAGCCGCGGCGCGCGAACGTGGCGGCGCTGCAGTCGCTGGGCATCCGCACCATCGTGAGCCTGCGGTCGTTCAACGATGACAAGAAAGTGTTCGCGGGCAGCGGCATCCGGCTGGTGCGGGTGCCGATCAACACCTGGTCCATCGACGATGCGAAGGTGCTGCGCGCGCTGGTCGCGATCCGCGAGGCCGAGAAGCAGGGACCGGTGCTGATCCACTGCATGCACGGCGCCGACCGCACGGGCGTGGTGGCCGCCGTCTACCGCATGGCGGTGCAGGACTGGGACAAGGAGAGCGCGCGCCACGAGATGCTGCGCGGCGGCTACGGCTATCACACGCTGTGGCGCAACATCCCGCGCTACATCGAGCGGCTCGATCCGCTGAAGATGCGCCGCGCGCTGGCCCATGCCCCGGTGATTCCGGTGGTGTCCTGAAGGCGCCTGCAGATTTCGATACCCACTCCTATACTGGCCGCCCCGTGGCCGATGGCCATCTCCGAACGACCTTTCACAGGGGCTTCTTCCATGGCACTCCAACTGCGCTCCCTCATCCGCTCGAGTGGCGAACTCGAACTCTCGCTGCACGACGAACCGATGCCCGAACCCAAGGATGACGAGGTGATCGTGCGCGTCGAAGCGTCGCCGATGAACCCGTCGGACCTGGGCCTCCTTTTCGGCGCGGCCGACATGACCACCGCGAAGGCATCGGGCACCGCCGACCGCCCGGTCGTCACCGCCATCGTTCCCGAGCGCGCACGGCCTTCGATGGCAGGGCGCCTGGACCAGTCGATGCCGGTGGGCAACGAAGGCGCAGGCGTGGTGGTCAAGGCCGGCGCCTCGCCGGCCGCGCAGGCGTTGCTCGGCAAGACCGTGGCGGCCATCGGCGGCGCGATGTACTCGCAGTACCGCGCCTTCCGCGCCGCGGATTGCCTCGAACTGCCCGCGGGCACGACACCGGCCGAAGGCGCTTCATGCTTCGTCAACCCGCTCACGTCGCTGGGCATGGTCGAGACGATGCGGCGCGAGGGCCACAAGGCGCTGGTGCACACGGCGGCCGCCTCCAACCTCGGGCAGATGCTCAACAAGATCTGCCAGAAGGACGGCATCGACCTCGTCAACATCGTGCGCAAGCCCGAACAGGAAGCGCTGCTGCGCGGCATCGGCGCGAAGTACGTGTGCAATGCAAGCTCGCCGACCTTTCTCGAAGACCTGACGCAGGCGCTGGTCGACACCGGCGCCACGCTCGCCTTCGACGCGACGGGCGGCGGCAAGCTCGCGGGCCAGATCCTCGGCTGCATGGAAGCGGCGCTGAACCGCACGGCCAAGGAATACAGCCGGTACGGATCGACCACGCACAAGCAGGTCTACATCTACGGCGGCCTGGACCGCAGCCCGACCGAGTTCGTGCGCAACTTCGGCATGGCGTGGAGCATGGGCGGATGGCTGCTGTTTCCGTTCCTGCAGAAGCTGGGGGCGGAAGGTACGCAGCGGTTGAAGGCGCGCGTGGTCGCTGAATTGAAGACGACGTTTGCGAGCAAGTACACGCGGGAGATTTCGCTGTTCGAAGCGCTGCAGCTCGATGCGATCGGGGTGTATGGGAAGCAGGCGACGGGGGAGAAGTTTCTGCTCAATCCCAACAAGGGCATTGCAGCCTGATCTCCCGAGTGGGTTGGTCCCCGTCTAGACCACCAACCGATACCCCACCGCCGTCTCGGTCAGCAGATGCCGAGGCTGCGCCGGATCGGCTTCCAGCTTCTGCCGCAGATGCCCCATGTAGATCCGCAGGTAGTGGCTCTGGTCCGTGTGCGACGGCCCCCACACCTCGCGCAGCAGTTGCCGCTGCGTAAGCACGCGGCCTGCATTCGCGACCAGCACGGAGAGCAGCCGGTACTCGGTCGGTGTCAGGTGCACCTCGGCGCCGGCACGGCGCACGATGCGGGCGGCGCGGTCGAGTTCGATCTCGCCGAACCGGAAGACGGCTTCGGCGGGCTCGTCATTGCCGCCGCCGGCCGCGCGCGGGCGGCGCAGGTTGGCGCGTACGCGGGCCAGCAGCTCGCCGGTGCCGAAGGGCTTGGTGAGGTAATCGTCGGCGCCGGCATCGAGTGCGGCGATCTTGTCGGCCTCGTCGGTGCGGGCGGACAGCACGATGATCAGCACCGCCGACCAGCCGCGCACATCGCGGATCAACGAGACGCCGTCGCCATCCGGTAACCCCAGGTCGAGCACGAGCAGATCCGGTTGCCGCGTGCCCGCGGCGGCGAGGCCGTCCCGCAGCGTGCCGGCCTCGTGCACCAGCCAGCCTTCGGCCTCGAGCGCGCCGCGCACGAAGCGGCGGATCTGCGGCTCGTCCTCGATCACGATGGCGGTGGGGGATGGCATGGCTTCAGAGTTGGGCTTCGGCCGGTTCGGGCGGCTCGCGGCGTGGCAGGGTGACGGTGAATTCTGCACCGCCGTCGCGCGCATTGGCAGCGGTGATTTCGCCGCCGTGCGCACTCACCACCGCCCGGCAGATCGCAAGACCCAGCCCGACGCCCGGCGTGGCCGACTCGGCCTCGCCGCGGGTGAACTTGTCGAACAGCTTCTGTTCCCGGCCCAGCAGCGCGGCGGGCAGGCCGGGGCCGTGGTCGCGCACGGTGAGCACCAGCGTGCCGGGCTCGGCGCGCGCGCCCACCACGATGGGTGGCGCGCCGTACTTGGTGGCGTTCTCCAGCAGGTTGACGAGCACGCGCTCGATCAGCACCGCATCGAACTCGACGAGCGGCAGGTCCGCATCGAGCGCGGTTTGCACGACGGTGTCGCCCAGCGAGGTGCTTGCCGCGCGGATCGACGACCCCACCACCTCTTCCACCGATTGCCAGTCGCGCCGCAGGTTCACCGCACCGCCCGCGATGCCGCTTTCGAGCCGCGCCATGTCGAGCAGGTTGTTGACCAGCGCATGCAGCTCGTGCGCCTGCGCGACGATGGCGCGCGCCGCTTTGCCGTGCTCCTCGGGCGGCAGCGTCTGCAGCGATTCGGCCAGCGCGATCAACGCGGTGAGCGGCGTGCGCACGTCGTGCGAGATGGCGCCGAGCAGCGCGCTGCGCAGCCGCTCCGATTCCATCTCGACCACGGCCTGCTGCGCCACCTCGACGTAATGCACGCGCTCCAGCGCGATCGCGATCTGCCGCGCCAGCGTGTCGAGCTGCTGCGCCTGCTCCGGGATCAGCAGCCAGCGCGGCTGCGACGGCGACAGTGCCAGCACGCCACGCACCCGCATCGGCGCCTGCAGCGGCACGTAGTGCCACGGCTGTGCAGCCAACGTGGCGGTCGCAAGGCCCGCGGGCTGGCCGTGGCGGAAGGCCCAGTCGGCCACCTGCGCGTCGAAGCCTTCCGGAGGCTCCTTCGGCAGCACGAGCTGGTCGGCCGCGTCGGTCACCAGCACCAGCGCATGGCCGCCGAAATGGCCCTGCACCGCGGCAGCGCCGAGCGTGACGACCTGCGTGCTCTCCAGCGCGGCCGAAAGCTCGCGCGTGAGCTCGAACAATGAGCGGGCGCGCCGCTCGCGGCTGGTCGATACGCCGGCCGCAAAGCGCAGCCCCGCGGTGAGCTGCCCCACCAGCAGACCGACGCCCAGCATGATCGCGAAGGTCAGCACGTACTGCACGTCGCTCACCGCGAACGACAGGCGCGGCGGCACGAAGAAATAGTCGAACGCCGCAACGTTGAGCAGCGCCGCCAGCGCCGAAGGCCCGCGGCCGAAGCGCATCGCGACGCCGACCACGCCGAGCAGGAACAGCATCACGATGTTCGAGAGCTCGAGCACGCCGGTCAGCGGCGTGCAGACCAGCGTGAGCGCCACGCTGGTGGCCGTCGCCCAGGCGTAGCCGGGCCAGTGGATGGGCGCCTTCTCATGATCGTCGTCGTCGGCGCGCGGGGTGTTCAGCGGCGTGCGCGACAGCCGGCGCGTGCTGTCGGCGCGGCCGACTTCCAGGATGTCGAGCGCGGGCGCGCGCTGCGCCAATGCGCGCGGCAACGGAACCGCTGCAGCTGGCCACCAGCGGCGCCACCCGCTCGCCGGCTCCGAACGCCCCATCACCAGCGTCGCGCAGTTGAGCCGGCGGGCCTGCTCGGACAGTTGCTCGGCCACGTCGGAACCGGTGAGCACCGCGGTGGCCGCGCCCAGTTCCTCGGCCAGCTTGAGCACCGCGAGGATGCGGTCGCGCTCCTCGGCGGCCAGGCGCTGCAGCCGGGGCGTCTCGACATAGACCGCATGCCAGCGCACGTTGAGCTGGCCCGCGAGCCGCGCCGCGGTGCGCACCGTCTGTGCCGCGCCTTCGTGCGGACCGACGCAGGCGAGGATCGCGCCCGAGGTGTTCCAGGCCTGCAGTGCGCCGCCTTGGCCGTTGCCGGCGGCGCCCGATTGCTCGACCCGCCAGCCGCGCACGTCGTCTTCCACATGCTCGGCCGTGCGGCGCAGCGCAATCTCGCGCAGCGCGATCAGGTTGCCCTTGCGAAAGAAGTTCTGCGCAGCGCGCTCGGCCTGCTGCGGCAGGTACACCTTGCCGGCGGCGAGCCGCGCGGTGAGTTCGTCGGGCGTGACGTCGACCAGCACCACCTCGTCGGCCTCGTCGAGCACGGTGTCGGGCACCGTCTCGTGCACCCGCACGCCGGTGATGGCGCCGACGGTGCCGTTCAGGCTCTCGAGGTGCTGCACGTTGAGCGCCGACCACACCTCGATGCCCGCGGCCAGCAGCTCCTGCACGTCCTGCCAGCGCTTGGCGTGGCGCGAACCCGGCGCGTTGGTGTGGGCCAGTTCGTCGACCAGCAGCACGGCGGGCTTACGCGCGAGGGCGGCATCGAGGTCGAACTCGGCGAGGGTGCGGCCGCGGTAGGCCAGCTCGCGCAGCGGAAGCGTGTCGAGCCCCGCGAGCAGCGCGGCGGTTTCGCTGCGGCCGTGCGTCTCGACCACGCCGATGAGCACGTCGCGCCCCGCGGTGCGCTCGCGCTGGGCGGCGCTCAGCATCGCCCAGGTCTTGCCGACGCCGGCGCTGGCGCCGAAGTAGATGCGCAGCTTGCCGCGCAACGCACGTGCCTCGTCGTTGCGCAGCTGCGCAATCAGGGCATCGGGGTCGGGGCGGGTGTCGGGCATGGACGGCTGCGCAGGTTATCGCATCGGGCCGCCCTTGCGGCGTTTGGCCTCGTGCCGCCGCACGGTGCGCGAGAGCACCCACCAGGCAAAGCCCAGCGGCACGAACAGCGCCGCAAGCGCCAGCAGCGCGTGAAAGAGGTCAGTGACCATCGCGCAGACCGCAGCGCACCAGGTGCTCGCGCCAGCTCACGAGCCGGCCGATCTCGCCCGAGGGCACGCACTCGATCAGGCGGTGCAGCACCTCGGCGTAGCTGGCGATGGGCAGACGGATCATCAGCCGCACGCAGGGTGCATCGCTTTCCTGCGAGCAGAGGGCGTGCAGCAGCGGCTCGCAGCGGACCACGCCCGCGTCGGGGCAGCCCGCGATGCTGCGGCGCACGCGCAGTGCGTCGGCGCAGCAGACGGTGACGTCGAGCACGTAGAACGGGCTCGTGGCGGTCATGGGAGCGTGCGTTCGGCCGGCCACCGCCGGGCCGCCCCAAGGCGGCCGGGCCTCCCCCTTGGGGGGTGGCGAAGCACACGAAGTGGCAAGCCGGGGGGCAGGTCGTTCTATGCCGGGGTGTTCACGATAAGCGGCGTAAGCCATGGTTTTCTCCTCAACGCGCAGCCGAAGAAGTTGATGCATCGAGCGCGAGATTCAGTGCGAGAACGTTGACGCGCGCTTCGCCGAGCAGCCCCCAGAGCGCGCCCTGGGTGTGCTTCTCGATCAGCGCGTTGATCTGTTCGACCGGCACCCCGCGCACGCGTGCGACGCGGGCCGCCTGGTAGTGCGCGGCGGCGGGGCTGATGTCCGGGTCGAGCCCGCTGGCCGAAGCCGTGACGAGGTCGACCGGCACCGGCGCAGTGTTGCCAGGGTCCGCGGTGCGGAGGGCCTCGACGCGCGCCTTGATGGCATCGGTCAGCGCCGGGTTGAGCGGGCCCTGGTTCGCGCCGCCCGAAGCGCTCGCGTTGTAGGGCTGCGGCGCGGTGGCCGACGGGCGACCCCAGAAATGCTTCGGGTCGCTGAAGTTCTGGCCGATGAGTCTCGAGCCGACGGTCGTGCCGTCCAGCACGATCAGGCTGCCGGCCGCCTCTTTCGGAAACACCGCCTTCGCGGCGCCGGTGACGGCCATCGGATAGATGAGCCCGGTGAGTGCGCTCAGCAGTGCGAAGAGCACGATGGCGGGGCGAAGAATGCTGCTGTTCTTGTTCATGAGAAATGCTCCTCAGACCAGGTGGACTGCGACGAGCAGCCAGTCGATCAACTTGATGCCGATGAAAGGGACGAGCAAGCCGCCCAGGCCATAGATGGCGAGGTTGCGGCGCAGCAGCGCGGCAGCGCCCACCGGCCGGTAGCGCACGCCCTTGAGCGCGAGCGGGATCAAGAACACGATGACGAGCGCGTTGAAGATCACCGCAGAAAGAATGGCCGACGACGGGCTCGCCAGGCGCATCACGTTGAGCGCGCCCAGCTGCGGGTACGTCGAGACGAAGATCGCGGGAATGATCGCGAAGTACTTCGCCACGTCGTTGGCGATCGAGAAGGTGGTGAGCGAGCCGCGCGTCATGAGCAGCGCCTTGCCGGTCTCCACCACCTCGAGCAGCTTGGTCGGGTTGGAGTCGAGGTCGACCATGTTGCCGGCCTCCTTCGCGGCCTGCGTGCCGCTGCCCATGGCCACCGCCACGTCGGCCTGCGCGAGCGCGGGCGCGTCGTTGGTGCCGTCGCCGGTCATCGCGACCAGGCGGCCTTCGAGCTGGTAGCGGCGGATGAGCGCGAGCTTGTCCTCGGGCGTGGCCTCGGCGAGGAAGTCATCCACGCCCGCTTCGGCGGCGATGGCCGCGGCGGTGAGCTTGTTGTCGCCGGTGATCATCACCGTCTTGATGCCCATGCGGCGCAGCTCGGCGAAGCGGTCCTTGATGCCGGTCTTGACGATGTCCTTCAACTCGACCACGCCGAGCACGCGGTTGCCTTCGGCCACGGCCAGCGGCGTGCTGCCGCGGCGGGCGGTTTCCTCGGCGGCGCGCAGCATCTCGGCGGGCACGCTGCCGCCCATCGATTCGACATGCCGGCGGATCGCATCGACCGCGCCCTTGCGCAGCAGCACGGCGTCGGTGTCCAGGCTGTTGGGGGCGGCCGGCAGGTCGACGCCGCTCATGCGGGTCTGTGCGGTGAAGGGCACGAAGCGTGCGCCTTCGACCGAAGTGGCTTCCAGCCCGTCGCGGCGCGCGAGCTCGACGATGCTGCGGCCTTCCGGCGTTTCGTCCGCCATCGAGGCGAGCATCGCAGCGCGCGCGAGCCGGCCCTTGGGCACGCCGGGCGCGGGCAGGAAGGCGCTGGCCTGGCGGTTGCCGTGCGTGATGGTGCCGGTCTTGTCGAGCAGCAGCGCATCGACGTCGCCGGCCGCTTCGACCGCGCGGCCCGAAGTGGC
>Ga0157370_10000628_pt1 | contig 43950 bp, 42 predicted proteins | sample C35metaG_FD_113463 | JGI IMG/M metagenome (GOLD analysis project Ga0157370, IMG submission 113463) | Corn rhizosphere microbial communities from Kellogg Biological Station, Michigan, USA - C3-5 metaG | ecosystem: Host-associated > Plants > Roots > Rhizosphere > Soil | place: USA: Michigan...
GCCACAGTTATCTTGCTGCGCAAATAAACAGGATTGAAAACAAAATGGAAATTGCCAGTGCAGAATTTGTAGATATTTTGCAGGAACCCACACGTTAGATATTAGTAGTGATATATTAAACATTAGAATTAAGAAATGAGCATCAGAAGAAGATTTAAAAACGACGATACTGAACTGGACACCGGCCCGTTGAATGATATTCTTTTCATTCTGATGTTTTTCTTTTTGATTATTTCTACTATGGCCAATCCAAACGTCATTAAGATGAACAATCCACGTGCAACAAGCGATACTAAAGCCAAGCAAAGTGTGATAGTGAGTATTAATAAAGAAAAAGAACTTTATATCGGGCAGCAAAGAATTCAGTTTGATTCATTAGAATCAATTTTAAGATCAAGATTGCCAATAGGCGATAGTCTTATAAAACCGGCTGTAGTAATCAACGCAGATTCGTTGGTAGATTGGGGTGATATTGTAAAAATTATGCAGATTGCTAAAAAATTGGGTGCTACCACTTCCGCTTCTGTAAAGGAATAGCTTCTGATTTTATAGCTCTCACCATTCTTTCTTTGCCATAAATATCTTTTTTTATTTTTGATTTAAATCCAGCGTTTTCAAAAATATTTCCCACTTCTTTAGCATATTCTTCATGCACTTCTACGTAAATATTTCCGTTTTCTTTTAAATGTGATTTTGCAAATTCAGCAATCTTTTTATAAAAAATAGATGGATCATTATTTTCTACAAATAAGGCAACTTCAGGTTCAAAATCAGTGACATTTTTTGCAAGAACTTCCTTTTCATTTATAGGAATATATGGTGGGTTACTTATGATATTATCATATAGCGAAAGAATTTTCCATTCGTTTTCATTTAAAAAATCTATTTGTAAAAAATCAATAACAGCATCAAAATCGACTGCATTTTTTTTTGCCACTAATAATGCTTTTTCACTTACATCAATTGCAGTTACATTCACACCAGGTAATTCTTTTTTTAAGGAAACAGAAATACATCCACTTCCGGTTCCAATATCAATTATTTGAAGTTGAGGAATCGGGTTGGAGGCTCGAGGTGTCAGGCTGGAAAGCGCTTCACGTATAATCCATTCGACCAATTCTTCTGTTTCGGGCCGAGGAATCAATACATTTTCATTTACATAAAATTTTCTTTTATAAAACCAGGCTTCATTTAAAACATATTGAACGGGCTTGTGTTCCAGCAATTCTACCAAATGGTTTTTTAGTTTTTCAAAATCGGTTTTTGATAATTCTTTATCTTGATTTTCCCTTCTTTGCCATTTTTTAAAACCTGTTACATTTTCAAAAACCCAATCAAAAATATTTTCTGCTTCACGATCCTCGTAAATTGTTTTTAACTGGTTTTTAAAGTCATTATAAACGGCTGCTGTTGTCATTCACACAAACTTAATTATTTTGTGAAGCAATTCATTTTTAAAAAAATACCGAAGTGAGGGATGATGAAAAATATATGAGCCGCTGTATTCAATTAGCAAAATCCGGAGCGGGGAATGTGGCACCAAATCCAATGGTTGGTGCTGTGCTTGTTTATGAAAATGAAATTATCAGCGAAGGTTATCATCAAAAATATGGGGAAGCGCATGCGGAAGTGAACTGTATAAATAATATCGATGAAAAAAATAACTCCTTAATTGAAAAAAGTACGATGTATGTTTCTCTGGAGCCTTGTGCACACCATGGAAAAACGCCGCCTTGTGCAGATTTAATTATCAAAAATAAAATTAAAAAAGTAATAATCGGTTGCCAGGATATTTACAAAGAAGTAGCTGGAAAAGGAATTGAAAAGTTGCGAAATGCAGGCATTGAAGTAGTTACAGGAGTTTTAGAAAATGAATGTAAAGCATTAAACAAAAGATTTTTTACCTTTCATCAAAAGCAAAGGCCTTACATTATTTTGAAATGGGCACAAAGCGTAAATGGAAAAATCGGTTCACATAATAATGAAAGAATTTTAATCAGCAACGACTACAGCAATCGCCTGGTACACAAATGGCGGAGCGAAGAAGCCGCGATTTTAATTGGGACAAATACTGCATTGAAAGACAATCCTTCATTAACTACCAGATTGTGGAAAGGAAAAAATGCGGTAAGAATTGTGATTGATAAAAATTTGCGACTACCGTCATCATTAAAAATTTTTAATACCGAAACAGAAACAATTATTTTTAATTTTATCAAAAATACTTTTGAAAAAAATCTTCATTTTATCAAACTGAATACCAAAGATTTTATAAAAGAAATGCTTCATTCTCTTTATGAAAACAATATTCAAAGTGTTTTAATAGAAGGTGGTGCAAACACATTGCAATCTTTTATTGATGCGGGCTTGTGGAATGAAGCAAGAATAATTACCAGTGAAAAAATAATCCTTGAAAACGGAATTTCTGCACCTGAAATGAAAAACTTCTCATTTATAAAACAGGAAAAATATTTTAATGACAGAATTGACTATTATCAATGCGGCTTGTAGTAAAGCAACAAATAACACTAATTCCGGTTTTACTTATAATCTTCTTTTTATACTTTTATGTATTATATTAATTTTTAAAAATAAAATACATTAATTAATAAACTCTTTATTTTCCATATCGTCTCTTTTTCATTTATTTTATCCGCACAATTGTATCGGGTGTGGGAGTGATGTGATAGATAAAGAAAATTTTTTGTGCCTTGAATGTTTTGATAATTTGCCTCAAACCAATTTTGCACTACATGCAAATAACCCGTTGGAAAAAAAATTCTGGGGCAGAATTACACTTGTATCGGCTATGAGTCAATTTTATTTTTCTAAAGAATCTATTGTTCAAAATATGATTCATGAATTAAAATATAAAGGAAATAAAAAAGCGGGGCATTATTTTGGGAACCTGATGGGAAAAAGTTTACTCAACAGTAACCGCTTCCACATTGATGTGATTATTCCACTCCCCTTGTTTGAAAAGAAAGAAAAAACGCGTGGTTATAACCAATCGGAGATTCTTTGCAACGGAATTTCAGAAATTATCAATAAACCCATTATAAAAAATAATGTGGTCAGAAAAGTTTTTACCGAAACGCAAACAAAAAAACACAGGATAGAAAGATGGAAAAATGTTGAAAATATTTTCCTGGTAACTAACCCGGTAGATTTAGATGGCAAAAGTATTTTGCTGGTAGATGATGTAATTACAACCGGTGCTACGATTGATGCGTGTGCCACAGAAATTTTAAAAATAAAAAACGTAAAACTGAGTGTGGCTTCTTTGGCAATGGCATCTTATTAAATGATTAAATCACTGAACTATTCTATTATTGAATACTCTTTTTATTCAGTGGTTTTTCTTTCAGATCAAATTCTTTCACACAAAAAAAAAGAACTGCTTTCACAGTTCTTTTTTAGAAATATTATCCAAAGGTTTATCGTGCAATTCCCATCTTTGCTTCTATTGAAAGTGTGGCATGAGGCACTGCTCTTAATCTTGCTTTGTCAATTAATTTTCCGGTAACGCGGCAAATTCCATAAGTTTTGTTTTCAATACGCATCAATGCTTTTTCCAAATGATCTATAAAAGTAATCTGGCGGCTTGCCATCTGGCTCAATTGTTCTCTTTCCATGCTTAGGCTGCCATCTTCCATCGTCATATAACGGTTATCGCTTTCATCTCCTCCCATTTGATCTTTGCGGGTAATCAGTCCTTGTAAATAACCAAGTTCTTTTTTTGCAGTTTCTAATTTACGAGTGATTAATTCCCTGAATTCTACCAGTTCATTATCGCTGTAACGCATAGTTGGGCCACTGTTTTCAGATTGCGACTGATCCAGAACTGATTTGGTAAATTCCGGTTCATATTTTCTTGCTTTTTCAGTATTTGTCTTAGGCATCACAAAAGGCTTTTCAGGCTTTTTTGCCTCATCTTTGTTTTTCGCTTTCACTTTTGCAAGAGCTTTCTTCAATTCCGCTTTATGATCGTGAACCGATTTATCGGTCACTTTCTCAGCAGGTTTTTGTTTTGCGGGTTTTGAAATAACTTGAATCTTTTTATCGGGAGCTACTTTTTTTGAAGTAGTCTTGTCATTTTTTGAAGCAGTTTTCTTCGCCGTAGTGGCCGGCTTTTTCACTGCGCTTTTATTAGAGGTAGCCAATTTTTTAGGTACTGCTTTTTTAACCCCGGCTTTAGCAGTTTTTTTGACCGGAGCCTGTTTTTTAATAGTGTTAGATAATTTGTCTTTTTTACTCAATTTGGATGCCGCTTTTTTTGAGGGTTCCACCTTTTTGAAAGATGCAGCTTTTTTTACTTTTGTATAAAGCATAGGCTTTTTGGGTGCGACTTTTTTAGAAGTAGCTTTCTTCACATCAGCTTTCTTCACGGGACTTGCCTTTTTTGCAATGATCGCTTTTTTCGGCGCCGCTTTAGTTGCTTTAGCTTTTTTAGCAATTGATGTTGCTTTTTTAATGTTTTTAGCCATACTTAAATACTTTTTTTAGTAATATTTACTGTAAAAGTGTCATTATTGACATCTATTTTTGTTCCTTGCTCTATTTTTGGGAAGAATTCAATTTTTTCAGCCAAAATTTCGGCGCAAATATATTCATTAAATTCTGTAATTATACCCTTTATGCCGTCTTTTTGTTCGACATTTAGCAGTATTTTATCAGTTAATTCAAAATTGTTTTCTTTTCTTATATTTTGAATTCTATTAATAAATTCCCGTGCAAAACCTTCGTCTTTCAATTCATTTGAAATTACCAGGTCCAGCGCAACTGTCAAATTGCCTTTTACCGCAATTTCAAAACCCGGTATTTCGTTGGTGCTTACTTCAATATCCTCTGAGGAAATAAAAATAGGTTCTTCCCTTGTATTTTCAAAATCAGGATTCAGTAGTAATTCGCCGGTTTGTATTTTATTGATGGCTTCATCATTCAGCTGCTGAATTTTTTCCGCAGCCCATTTCATTTTTCCACCCAATCTTTTTCCTAAAGTTTTATAGTTGGCTTTAGCTTTCTTTTTGATAAAATTATTATCTGACGGCAAAATCTGAACTTCTTTAATATTTGTTTCCGATTTGATAATACTTTCTATTTTTCTAATCTTTTCCTCAAAATCTGTATCAATAGCAGGAATAATTACTTTTTGAAGTGGCTGTCGAACTTTAATATTTACTTTTTTGCGAAGCGATAAAATCAATGATGAAATATTTTGAGCCAGTTCCATACGTTCCTCAAGCTCTTTATTAATTAAGTTTTCATTTGCTTTTGGAAAATCTGTTAAATGAATTGAATCCGCATTTATTTTTACTGTTACCCTGTTTAAATTTTTAAACAGCCAATCCGCAAAGAAAGGTGCAACAGGCGCCATTAAGCCGCTGATTGTTTCAAGGCATTCATATAAAGTCTGGTAAGCGGAAGTCTTGTCTTTTTGTGCGGATGAATTGTTTTTATCAGCCTGCTTCCAAAAGCGGCGGCGGCAAAGCCTTACATACCAATTACTTAATTGCTCATCTAAAAAATACTCAATCGCTCTGGCGGCTTGTGTTGGCTCGTAATCGTCCAGGCTCTCTGTTACATCTTTTTTCAAAGAATTTAAAGAAGAAATAATCCATTGATCAATTTCAGGCCTTTCATTTACCGGAATAATTTTTTCTTCAAAAGTGAATCCGTCAACATTTGCATACAGAGCAAAAAAATGATAAGTATTGTACAGCGTTCCAAAAAATTTTCGCTGAACCTCTTTTATTCCCTCAGTGTCAAATTTCAAACTATCCCAGGGCGATGCATTCGTAATTAAATACCAGCGTGTGGCATCCGGGCCAAACACTTCCAGCGTTTCAAATGGATCAACAACATTTCCCAAACGCTTACTCATTTTATTCCCATTTTTATCCAAAACCAAACCATTGCTGACAACAGTTTTGTAGGCCACACTATCAAATAATAAAACGGCCAATGCATGCAACGTGTAAAACCAGCCACGTGTCTGATCCACTCCTTCACAAATAAAATCTGCAGGGAAATTTTTCTCAAATTCTTCTTTATTTTCAAAAGGGAAATGCCATTGAGCATAAGGCATTGCGCCGCTATCGAACCAAACATCTATCAAATCCGGAACACGTTTCATCGGCTTTCCTTCAGAAGAAATAAGAATGATATTATCAACGAAAGGCTTATGTAAATCAGAAACCATTTGTTCAATCTGAGATTCTAAATCTTTTCCTTTATCCGGAATTAAAAATCCTGCATTGAGCGATTTTTCTATTTCATTTTTCAATTCATCTATTGAACCAATACATTTTTCTTCACTTGCATCGTCAGTGCGCCAGATTGGCAAAGGTGTCCCCCAAAAACGGGTGCGGCTCAGATTCCAATCCACCATATTTTCCAGCCAGTTTCCAAACCTTCCGGTTCCTGTAGATGCCGGTTTCCAGTTAATCGCTTTATTCAATTCAACCATCCTGTCTTTTACAGCGGTGGTTTTGATGAACCACGCATCTAGCGGATAATAAATAACCGGTTTATCAGTGCGCCAGCAATGCGGATAATTGTGTTGATGTTTTTCGACACGAAAAGCGCGGTTTTCTTTTTTTAATTTAACCGCAATGTCCACATTCACATCTTCATAATGTGGATCATCTTTATAATCTTTTACAAAACGGCCGCTGAATTCTCCAACACCGTTAATAAATTTTCCTTCTTTATCAACCAAAATTAAAATTCCAAGGTTATTTTTCTTTCCCACTCTAAAGTCATCAGCACCGAATGCCGGAGCAGTATGCACAATGCCGGTTCCATCTTCTGTTGTTACAAAATCGCCCAATATCACTTTAAAAGGTTCTGCATCAGGAGTTATTTCCCGGATTTTTTCTAAAGAATTCGCTTCAAAAGACATTAATTGATCATAAGTTAAACCTTTTAAATCACCTCCTTTAAAACTGGTAATCTTTTTCCATGGAATTAATTTATCCCCTTCTTTATATTCATCCAAAGAAGTATTTTCTGCTTCCGCTTTAAAATAATTTGGAATTAAAACAGTGGCAAGAATAACAGAAATGGATAAATGAGTATAAGGATTAAAAGATTGAACGACAGAATATTCGATATTAGCGCCAACAGTCAAACCAAGATTGGACGGTAAAGTCCAGGGAGTTGTTGTCCAGGCCAGAAAAAATAAATCAGTTTCTGCATTTTTAAATAAAAATTCCGAATCAGAATTCCTGGCTACTTTAAACATTACAGTGACACTCGTATCTTTTACATCTTTGTAAGTTCCGGGCTGGTTTAGCTCATGCGAACTTAATCCTGTGCCGGCAGCAGGCGAGTAAGGTTGGATACTCACACTTTCGTATAAATATCCTTTCTTGTATAATTCTTTGAGAAGCCACCAAAGTGTTTCAATATAATCATTTTCAAATGTGATGTAGGGGTGCTTCAAATCAACCCAATAACCCATCTTCTGGGTTACCTCATCCCATTTATCCTTAAATTTTAGAACTTCACGACGGCAGGTGGCATTATATTCCTCTACAGAAATTGATTTTCCAATATCTTCTTTGGTAATTCCCAACAGCTTTTCTACTCCAAGTTCTACGGGCAATCCATGCGTATCCCAGCCGCCTTTGCGTTTTACCTGAAAACCCTGCATGGTTTTATAACGGCAAACCAAATCTTTTAAAGTTCTTGAAATAACGTGATGAATTCCCGGCATTCCATTGGCGCTTGGAGGTCCTTCATAAAAAACAAAAGGCTTTTTTCCATCACGGTTTGAAATGCTTTTTTCAAATGCTTTTTCTTTGCTCCACGTTTTAAGAATCTCATCAGCTATTTCTGTAAGATTCAACTGCTTATATTCACGATATTTCTGCTTCATTAATTAATATTCTCCACTAAAAAATAAAAGTATGCAAAGGTACAGATTTCAGGTGAATTTTAAGCTGTTGGCAGGGACAGAAAAGGACATGTCTATGCAAACAAATAAGTGAAATTCCCGTTCTTTTTCTGAAATGTATGACGAGTAATGAATTCGTGAAAAAACTCTTTATTTGAAAATAACAGATTGAACATATTTGTTTCTTTGCCGGAGATGGAGAAATTATTTAAAATTCAAACCTCCTGCATTTTCAATAACTTTTCTGTTTCCTGCAAAATCCAGAAGGGATTAGGTGGCTCCAGATTTTTGTCCATTAATTGTTCGCTTACATAATGAACAATTTCATTTTTGCTGCGCAAATCTTCTTTAACTGAATAAAATAAAACTTTGGAAGATACTTGCCATGGAGTATGTTGAGGATTGGTAAGGGCATATAAAACAATTACCGGTGTCTGTGTAGCTGCTGCAATATGAACCGTTCCCGTATTTACGGAAATTACCAGCGGCGCCATACTAATGAGACCGATAAATTCCTCAATTGAAAAAACACCTGCAAGAGAAAAAGAACTTTTACCTATACCTTTTTGAATATTTTGAGCTATTTCTTCTTCTGATTTTGAACCGGTAATTAAAATTTGAAAATCCAACTTCTCTCTTAATAATCTACCTGTTTCTATCCATTTTTCTTTCGGATATTCTCTTTTTACTTCACTTACACCCGGATGAACGACAATCCAATCTTTTTCAAGATTAACGCCTTCATCACTTAATTTTTTTAATGCATTTTTTTTCGCTGTTTCTGAAAAATTTATTTTTATCTGCTTATCTGTTGTTTTTGCATTAACGGATTCTACCAGGTCCAAATCTCTTTTTACCTGGTGTTGTATGAAAGAATAAGGTTCTTTTTCAACCATCCAATCTGTAAGAAGGTGATAAGGGTTTTCGCGGCAATAAGCGAGCCTTTTTGGAATACCGGCCATGTAAGCCAACATCGCTGCCGGCAAAGGATTCTGGCTATAAACGGTAAAGATAACTGCGGCATCAAAATGGTTTTTTTTTAATTGCTCAATCAATAAAAAAATAGCTTTTTGATTTGCAGGCTGCTTTGTTTTTACCCAGGGAAGATCTGCCACAATTGTTTCATCAATTTCAGAAATAAACGGTGTAATTAAATTTCCCATGGCCGAAGTAAGTAAAGTAATGCGGCATTCAAATGTTTCTTTGAGGGCGCGAACCGCGGGTAATGACATGAGCAAATCTCCCATGTTATCTGCACGAATCACTAAAATATTTTTACAATTTGTCCAATCAGTCATCACAAAATATTTATTTTAACACGGATGAAGCAAAATAATTTCAGCAGCAGTTTTTAAATGTTTGGCGATATAATGTGGCGTCCTATATGGGCTCCATATCCATTCAGTCTCATTTCCATTATCAATCAGGATCGTTTTGCAATCCGACACTCTGCCCGCTTCCACATCATTTAAAATGTCGCCAATCATCCATGATTTTGAAAGATCAATTTCAAAATCTTCAGCTGCTTTAAAAAGCAATCCAGGTTTGGGTTTTCGGCAATTACAATTATCACCAGAAGCGTGTGGGCAATAATAAAATCCATTCAACCTCACATTATTTTGCAACAATGAGTTTTTAATTTTTTCTTCCACTGCTTTCAGGTCTTCTTCTTTAAAATAACCGAGAGCAATCCCGGGCTGATTAGAGACAAGGATCAAATAGTATCCTTGCTGCTGCAGCAAATACAAACTTTCAAATGCATAATCTTCAAAATCAATTAAAGCAGGATTTACATTGTATGGCACGTCTTTTATAAGCGTACCGTCTTTATCAATAAAAATAGCTCTATTCATTTATAGCCGGCACATTGTGGGTTAAATAAAAAGGATCCAATAAATAGCCGGCATTGGCTGCAAGACTATCAATACTGATAAGTTTGGAAGGGGTTGGCTGTTTGTGTTTTGCAGAAATGATGCTTTCATACAAATGATGACAAGAGACTGCTACTGATTTCCAGGTGAAATACTTATTAACACGTTTTATCGCATTATGATGCATTGAAGCCAGTAGTTTTTCATCAGTTATTAAGCTTTCTATACTTTCTGCCAGAGCTGAAGGATTGTGAGGAGGAACAAGTAAACCGGTTTTTCCTTCTTCTACTGTAAACTTGATTCCACCTACCTTTGAACCAATCACAGGTGTTCCGCAAGCCATTGATTCAAGTGGAGTAATTCCAAATGGCTCATACCAGGGAGTTGTAATAAAAATATCCGCGGCCGCATAATAAAATTTCAAGGCATCTCTCTGTTTTCTTCCTGTGAAGACAACAGAAGAATGAACTCCTTCTTCTTTTGCGATCTTCTGTAATCTCGATAATTCCGGGCTTAACCCAGGATCTGGTTTATCGTGTTCACCACCGACAATTACCAGCCGGAGTGGACTTTTAGCATTTTTCATTGCACCGATTGCCCTGATTACATTATCCACACCTTTGCGTGGAACCATTCGGCCCAGTTGCAAAATAATCTTGTCATTTTCATTAAACTGCAAAATTCTTCGTGCTCTTTTTTTGTCTATCGGATAAAATTCTTTGGCGCTAAATCCGCAAGGAACAATAGAAATCTTTTCGGGAGGTGCATTATACAGCCGAATCATATCTTCTCTGTCCTGTGGACATTCTGCAATAATGTGATCAGCGCTTCTAAAGGTGCGCCTTTCTATTTCAACGCGCTCCGGCGGAAACTGATCCATCTCTTTTTGATGAATTTTTCTAACGAGCCCCAGTGCATGAAAGGTAACTACATAGGGAATATGAAAAACTTTTTTCACTTTGGAAGCTACTAAAGCCGACATAAAAAAGTTTGCATGAACAAGTTCGTAAACAACTTCTTCTCTTCTGATAAAAGCAATCATATTATTTGCAAACTCCTCCATCAGGTAAAGTAGCTTTTCTTTGGGTACAACTTTTTCCGGACCGGCTTTTACATGGATAACCCTGATACCCGGGAGCCAGTTAATTACTTCATTAATTTCATAGCTTTCTTTCCGCGTATAAACATCCACGTTATATCCAAGCTTTACCAATTGTTTCGGAAGTTCAGCTACATATACATTCTGTCCACCGCTGTCCACGCCGCCCAGCGTGGCAAGCGGTGATGCGTGTTCACTGATAAATGCGATTCTCTTTTTCATAATTTTCATTTTTCCTTTTCAGTTTATTTGCTCAAAAACTAGGGTCTTATGTTTTTTTAAAAAATAAAAAATATGCCAATAACCCTTATCAGTAACCTGATAAGTTATATTGTTAAAAGCAAGAAGTTTTGTGAAATAAAAAGCACTAAAGCGAAAGGCTTGTAGAAGTGTTTCTACATACTTTAGTTAAAAAAATTACAGTTGTACTATAAAAAATTTTCTGATATTTTTTATCACTTTTACAGCATGTAAAAAAGATAAAATCATTAGTATAAGTTACATAAGTTAAAGAAAGCGTATAATTTATTGTCTAAAATGAAATTCATGGTCGTTTTTATTTGTACAAACATTTTTTATTTTTTATTAAAAATAGCGGTTGGTTCAGTATTTGAATTTTATTATTTGAAAAAATAATTTTATTAAGATAGAAAAATTGTGAGATGTATATTTTAGGAATAAATGCAGTGTTTCATGATTCCGCCGCTTGCATTTTAAAAGACGGCAAACTATTAGCGGCTGCAGAAGAAGAGCGCTTCACTCATATAAAGCATGGTAAAAGACCCATTCCTTTTTCTACTTATCAGTTACCTTATCATGCCATAGATTATTGTCTGAGTGTAGCCGGAATTCATATGAATGAAGTGAATGAAATTGCTTATTCTTTTGACCCAAAAATTCTTGCAGGCAATTTAAAGGAACCTAAAGTTTCCATTCCTTACTCGCCTGCACGTGAAAAACCTGAAGACGGACAGGCAGAGTGGGATCCTTTGTTTTTATCATTTATTATTAATGCGCCACGCCAGTTAGCAGATGGATATCCACATCATTTGCAAAAAAGATTTGCCGGCGCTAACCCATCTCTAGAAAAATGGCATTACGTTGAACACCATATTGCTCATGCAGCAAGTGCTTTTTTCCCGTCCCCGTTTTCACATGCGGCCGTTCTAACCATTGATGGAAGAGGTGAAAAAACAACCACCAGTTATTATGTAGGAGAAGGAAAGGAACTAACAAAAATCTCTGAAGTTTTAATGCCTCATTCTTTGGGGTTATTATATGAAGAGGTGACAAGCTATCTTGGATTTTTACATTCTTCAGATGAGTACAAGGTAATGGCGCTTGCATCTTATGGCAAGCCGGTTTATCTGAATGAATTCCGGTCTATGATTCACGTGGGTGAAAATGGAAAGTACACCATCGGCGATTTGAAACTGGAAGAACGTTTTGGAAAAGCAAGAAAAAGAGACGATCCTTTTTTACCCTACCATTTTGATATTGCTTATTCATTACAAAAGGTTTTAGAAGAAACTGTCTTGCAATTGGTGAATTGGTTTCAAAAAGAAACGGGTGAAGAAAATTTATGTATGGCTGGCGGTGTTGCATTGAATTGTGTGTTGAACGGAGTGATTCGCGATTACAGTAATTTCAAAAATATTTGGGTGCAACCCGCCTCCGGAGATGCAGGAACTGCGCTTGGTGCAGCTTTATGGGTTGATGCGCTCTTAAGAAAAGATGATAGCAAATCATTCAAAATGGAGCATTGTTATTGGGGCCCTGAATATACTGATGAGGAAGTAGAAAACTTTTTGAAATGGACAAAAGTTCCTTACCGCAAATTAGATAATGTGGCTAAGGAAACTGCGGCAATATTGGCAGAAGATAAAATCATCGGATGGTTCCAGGGAAGAATGGAATTTGGCCCACGTGCTTTGGGAGCGCGTTCTATCCTGGCTTCACCCATTCATGCAGAGATGCAGGCAAAATTAAATGATATAAAAGACCGTGAAGATTTCAGACCGGTGGCGCCGGTAGTGTTGGAGAGTGAAGCCAGTGAATGGTTTGAGGGCGCCAGACAATCTCCTTATATGTTGTTTGTGTATTGCGTAAGATCTGATAAGGCAAATAAAATCCCTGCGGTAAGACATGTGGATGGCACGGCACGAATTCAAACAGTGAATGAAGAACAGCATCCGCTATATCATGCACTTTTAGAAGAATTTAAAAAATTAACAGGTGTGCCGGTTTTGGTAAACACTTCTTTAAATACCCGTGGAGAGCCGATTGTATGTACACCGCGTGATGCCATTGAGTGTTTTTGGACATCACCATTTGATGCCCTGGTTATCAATTCCTTTTTATTAGAAAAAAATAATTAAAGAATAAATTGTTGAAAGAATATGTCAGTAAAAGTTTCCATAGTTGTTCCAACTTATAAGCGTTCCGTTTTATTAAAAAGATGTGTGGAAGCATTGGTATCACAGGATTTTCCTGAAAATGAATATGAAATAATAATTGTAACAGACGGGCTGGATGAAGAAACCAATAACATGATGGCTGAGTCTGCTTTTTTTGATTTTTTTCCAAATATATTTTGCTATTCTTTGCCTTTTAAAAAAGGCCCTGCTGCCGCAAGAAATGCCGGATGGCGAATAGCAAAAGGACAACTAATCCTTTTTACGGATGACGATTGTATTCCTTCTACCAACTGGATAAAAAATTTTTACAACGCATACAAATTTTATGGACAGCCGGCAATTGCATTGACCGGAAAAGTGATTGTGCCCTTATCTCCGCAGCCTACAGATTTTGAATTAAATACAGCAAATCTTGAAACCGCTGAATTTGTTACTGCCAATTGTGCCTGCACAAAAAGTTCTCTCGAACTGGTTAATGGTTTTGATGAAGCTTTTACGATGGCCTGGCGGGAAGACAGCGACCTGGAATTTCAACTTTTGAAAGAAGAAATACCAATCAAAAAAATAGAAGAAGCAGTGGTGATTCATCCTGCACGGAAAGCTGCATGGGGCGTAAGTTTAAAAGAACAACGAAAATCCATGTTTAACGCTTTGCTGTTTAAAAAACACCCTCAGTTGTATAAAGAAAAAATCAATTCGCCGGTTTTGCGTACTTATTACCTGATGATTATTTTTTTAATTACTTTTTTTTACGAATGGTACCAGCAAAATAAAATAATCGCTTTTATTTCTTTATTTGCCTGGGCTTTTTTAATGATCTCGTTTATTCTAAAAAGACTCACAAACGCTTCGCGTTCATTTAAACATGTTTCTGAAATGGTAGCTACATCGCTGCTTATTCCATTTGTTTCTGTTTTCTGGAATCTTTATGGCGCTTTCAAATTTAAAGTGTTGCATATATGATAGAAGAATTGACAAATATCAAAAAGATTTCTGTTTTCCGGGCATTGCAATTGGGCGATATGCTTTGTGTAATACCGGCAATGCGTGCATTGCGTCATCAATGTCCACATGCAAAAATTACTTTGCTTGGTTTGTCCTGGGCAAAAAATTTTGTAGAAAGGTTTAAAGATTACTTTGATAAATTCATCCATTTTCCGGGCTATCCCGGATTGCCGGAGCAGCATTTTAATGAAGAGGCGTTTGATGAATTTATTAAACAGATGCGCAAAGAAAAGTTTGATTTATTGCTTCAGATGCAGGGAAACGGAACGATTGTAAATCCATTGATGTTTACTTTTGGAGCAAAATATGTTGCAGGTTTTTACAACGAAAATAGTTTTGTTGATTCTCCTTTTTTCATGCCTTATCCGGATCACGGATCAGAAATAAGGCGCCATCTTTTGCTGATGGAACATTTGCAAATTCCTGCACAAGGAGATCATTTGGAATTTCCCTTAACCAAACAGGATCAAAAAGATTTTGATGAATTGTTGCTGCCGGTTTATCCTAAAAATTATATCATCATTCATCCTGGTTCACGCGGCCGATACCGCCAATGGCCACCAAAATTTTTTGCATTAATTGCCGATTATTGTATTGAGCAGGGACTTACCATTGTCATTACAGGCACGAAAGAAGAAAGCGATATAACCGGAGAACTGGTAAAATGCATGCATCACCGGCCAATTAATCTTACCGGTAAAACCTCTCTTGGCGCTTTGAGCATTTTAATAAAAGATGCTTTTGCTATCATTTGCAACTGTACCGGTGTTTCACATGTGGCCGATGCTTTTGATACACCTTCCGTGGTAATAAGCATGGATGGCGAACCAAAAAGATGGGCGCCGTTAAACAGAAAATTACACCGTGTAATTGATTGGACAAAACATCCTCGTTTTGAAAAAGTGCTTTTGGAAACTGATACTTTGATTAAAAATTTATTGGCGACAAAGGACTAATTTTTTATTAATTCAAAACAAATAATTTCATAAAAAGATGCTTAGTTTTTAGAATAATCAAAAGCATAAATCTTCATAAAGCAAAAGGGCAAATAACCGGAATTTTGATTTTGGCACTTTAGCTTAAGTATGTATATTGTTGAATATCTCATTTAAATAAATATTTTCAGCGGAAAATTAAAAATTTTAAACAACCAAAAGTTATTCTTTATAAATTAAACAACCGTTTGCGTTTCCGTAATTAATAGGAGTAGTTTATGTTTGTTGGATAATAGTATGTAATGGAACCTAACGATGAAATTCTTTCAGCATATAATTTAGGAGTAAACGATCCGGATATTGAGCCGATTCGTAACGGGCTCATTAATGCTACATGGAGAATCAGTAACTCTCACCATTCCTATATACTGCAAAAAGTAAATCATCACATTTTCAAAACCCCCGAAAATATCGCTTCAAATGTAAGGATGGTGGCCGATTATTTATTTGAACATGAACCAGATTATTTTTTTGTTTCTCCAGTGAAAACGAAGTACGGGGAAGAAATGGTGCATATTCCTGATCGTGGCTATTTCCGCATGATTCCTTTTGTAAAAAATTCTCACACAATCAACACTGTTGAAATGCCGCAGCAGGCTTTTGAAGCGGCAAAAAAGTTTGGAGAATTTTCAAGGTTGTTGTCGGGATTTCCTGTGGAAAAATTAAAAATCACTTTGCCCGATTTTCATAATCTTACGCTCAGATATGAGCAATTCTCAGAAGCATTGGAATCAGGAAACAAAACACGTTTGCAACAATCAAAAGGATACATTCAATTTATAAAAGAAAATAAAAACATTGTTGACATTTACGAAAATATTTTGCTGAATCCTTCTTTCAAATTGCGGGTAACCCACCATGATACCAAAATAAGCAACGTATTATTCGATTCAGAAAACAGGGGATTGTGCGTAATAGATTTAGATACATTGATGCCCGGATATTTTATAAGTGATGTGGGCGATATGATGCGTACTTACCTTTCGCCGGTAAATGAAGAAGAAAAAGATTTTTCTAAAATAGAGATTCGCGAAGAGTATTTTAAATCAATATTTGATGGTTATATGTATGAAATGGGCAACGAATTAAATGATGAAGAAAGGCGACATTTTATTTATGCGGGTAAATTCATGATTTATATGCAGGCGATTCGTTTTCTTACCGATCATTTGAATAACGACACATATTACGGGGCAAAATATGAAGGGCAAAATTTTGTAAGAGCCGGCAATCAGATCGCATTGCTTCAAAAATTAACAGAGAAAGAAACCCTATTGAAAAGTTTGATTAAAAAGTAAAGTTTTCAATAGAGCCACTCCTAATCATTTTCTGCCATTCTAGCCTCAATTTCTTACTTATTTTGTAATATCCACGCCCCAAATTTTCCCTTAAATATTTGAAAATAAAAGGTAAAAAGCCATGCTTTTTAAATTGCCTGATGTGACATATTTCATGTTTTACCCATTTTTTGTCTTTTAAAAAATCTTCTTTTGAAACGTTATACAGATGAATTGTTTTCCCAATTACAATTGCTACATTAGCTGATTGCAATTTGCCGGCGGCGATTTTTGCAATCCATGAATTTTCTTTAATAAGAAGCTGCATAACAACAAACATTTTTTTTAGCTCCTAGGAGGTCAGGAGATCTCTTTCAAAATTTCTTCACTGTGCATTTTTGATTTGGGTTTTTTAAAAATTTTAAAAATAATCCCATTTTCATCAATCAAAAATGTAGTGCGAAATAAACCCATGTATTTTCTTCCATACAAATTTTTTTCTCCCCAAACACCATATTTGTCAATGATTTTTTTATCCGGATCTTCTAAAAGTGTAAAAGGAAGATCATATTTTTCTTCAAATTTTTTATGCTTCTTTTTATCATCCGGACTTATTCCTAAAATCATAAAACCTGCTTTTTTCAGATCGTCGTAATTATCCCTGAGATTGCATGCTTCAATGGTGCATGTTGGCGTATCATCTTCCGGATAAAAATAAAGTACTACTTTTTTCCCACGAAAATCTTTTAAAGAAACGGCATTCCCGTTTTGGTCTTTTGTTGTAAAATCCGGGGCTTTTTCACCTTCTGTTAAATGAGTCATTTGTAAAATGTATTATCTGGTAAAATATAAAATTCTTTCTGTTTTATTTCCTGCCTCATCTTCTGCAGAAATTTTTAATTCATGTTTTCCTGCTTTGCATTTTTCATCAAAAGTATAAATAAACGAACGGCCTTTATCATTGCTAAAACGCAACCATTTTCCATCCAACTCTGCACGGAAATTTTTTATCTCATCATTATTGTCCTTCGGAATAATTACAATTTCTCTTGAATGTGAAAGAATCGCATTGTCGTGAAAATTTGCATTGATTACCGCCGGTTCATCATCTGCAATTAATTCAAAATTTCCAAATGAATTAAATTTTGCAGAATACCAATCACCGTTCCTGCTGGCTTTCACTACATCGCTTTTCCCATTCCAACTTCTTTTCATTAAAATTTTATCACTCAGATTTCCGGGAATATTTTTATCCGCTTTTATTTTTACCGTAAAATAATTCTGTGCGGGTATCAAACCTGAAAGTATGGAATAAACCGCCGAATAACTCTGCAAAGCAGCAGATTTTTTTTCAGAATAAGAAAAAGAAACAGAATCATACAAGGTGGCAACAGGCAAATAAACCTGCACGCTTTCATTCTCAAAAACATTTACATATCCCGGCTGAAATTCTTTCTTCCGATAATCTATATTATCGGCTTTCCGGTTTTCAATAATCAATCCTTTTTTTATTTTAAACTGAAGAACAGAGGTGTTATTTCGCGCATCTTTTACTACAATTTTTACCTTGTGAATATTCGTATCTTTTAATTCGATTACACCATCTCCGCTGATGTCTTTATAAACTCCTTCAGGATAGCCGGCCAGCCTTGAAAGATGCTGAATATAAGGGCCGCCGCTGGCGCGCGTTTTATAATCAATATTTGCATTCACATATCGTGATTCATCATAAGTAATGCTGTCTAATTGAAACGCAGAAAGTGGTTGCTCATCCAGGTAAATATCCGCTTCATAAATTCCGTTGGGATTGTTGGAGCCGGATTGTTTGTCATTTGCAGAAATGCCAAAACTAATTTTATCAGTATGTACCGGGATTACATTTTCGGCAGTTGTATAATTTCCGTTTATTTTTTTTATGGAAAGATGTTGTGGTGTTTGGCTGTAAGTGCTTTTGCACCTGTCATACATATACAAACGCACAATCGTTGGTGGAACATTATCAGGAATGGGCAAATTAAATAAAAGCGGGTTCAAAACTTTGTCGGTTTTTGTATCACGGATTTCAAAATGGCAATGCGGCCCCTGCGAACCACCGGTATTTCCGCTGCTGGCAATAAACTGGCCTTGTTTTACAGGAAATAATGCGGGAGGAATCTTTAAGTCCACATTCCATGATTCCTGGTTGTATTGCTGTTCTTTTACATATTTTTCAAGAGCAGGAAAAAACGAGTTTAAATGTCCATAAACAGTCGTTAATCCATTGGGATGATTAATATAGATTGCTTGTCCAAAACCAAAGGGAGCAACGGTAACACGGGCGATATAACCAGCCGCCGCTGCTTTTACCGGGCGGTTAATAACCTGGTCTGTTCTGCAGTCTAATCCCATGTGATAATGATTAGGCCGCAGTTCGCCAAAATTTGCAGCAAGGCTTATTCTTGCGTCAACGGGATAAATAAAATAATTTTTTGGATAATTTTTTGGCGGAAAAAATTGCGCTTGTGTAATTGAATAAAAAAAGAAAAAGAAAAAAAACAGGAACGGTTTGTGTATAGTATAATTTTTAAAAGTATTTTTCATATCGGACAAAGCTAAGAACTTAAATTTTACGCAACATGGCAAAAACAAATAAAATTGCTGCAATAATCCTGGGAGCCGCTGCCGGGGTGGCTCTGGTGAAATTTCTAAGTATGCCTAAAGAGGAAAGGGACGAATTTTTTGCAAACGTAAAAAGCAAAACAAGTGAACTATTGGACAACGCGGAGGATACTGTGGAAAAAGTAGAACATTATATGGATGAATACAAATCCAAAGGTGAAAATGAATGGATTGATAAACTATATATTTTGAAGAAAATGTTTAAGAATCTGTACGGTTCAGGCAAACATTATTTGTTATAAAAACTTTTTTATTTTGTAGAAATATAAAAGAAGCAGGCTTTCGGGGAAAGGCCTGTTTTTTTAATTTAATGAGGTCAATAAAAGAACAAATAATAAGGATTTACTATTCTGTTTTATCGATTTCTCATTGAGTTTGCAAAACAAAGCTAACTTTGATTTTCCTGATAATTGATGAAATAATTAAAAGAGCAACTTCATGTGCATGAAAGGGGATAAAAGATTACTTAAAAATTTAGTAATAAGATATTTCATATTGAATCCACTTTATTACTTTATCCCTTCCTTTTTAATAATGCTACCTCAATCCGTTTTAATTAATGAAGAAATAAAATAACATTCTTTAAATTTTTAAAATAATTTTTTATGCCACAAACACCCGATGAACAACTTCAACAAACCGGATTCGCTTTACCGCCACAACCAAAGCCGGGCGGTATTTACAAGCCTTTTCTTCAGTCAGGAAATTTGATTTATGTTTCAGGGCATGGACCGGTTATGGAAGATGGTTCATTAATAAAAGGAAAAGTAGGTTTTGATATAAATGCAGATGCAGCAAAGCTTGCAGCGCGCCAAACAGGATTAACGATACTCGCAACTTTGAAAGCGAATCTTGGAAGTCTGGATAAAATAAAACGCGTAATAAAAGTTTTCGGAATGGTAAATTGTACGCTCGATTTTGAACAACAACCTTATGTAATAAATGGATGCAGCGAATTGTTTGCACAAATCTGGGGCGATGATGGAATTGGCGTAAGAAGCGCAGTAGGCATGGGTTCTTTGCCTGGCAATATTCCTGTAGAAATTGAAGCAATTTTTGAATTGGCTTGAAAAAAGTTAAACCAGGAAGGTTTTAAACCCTTCCTGATTTTTAAAAACATTAAAAGATGAACAAAAAAGAATGGTATGAATTAAATCATCCGGAAGAAATTGATTCACCGGCTTTACTGATTTATAAAGACAGAATTGAATCAAACATTCAAACGATGATTAACATTGCAGGAGATGCAAACAGGTTAGTGCCACATATCAAAACACATAAAATGGCCGAGATTGTGCAAATGCAATTGGCAGCCGGAATTTCAAAATTCAAATGTGCCACAATTGCTGAAGCAGAAATGCTTGCAGAAGCCGGAGCAAAAAATATTTTATTGGCTTATCAGTTAACTGCGCCGAAAGCTGCGCGATTCCTCACTCTTGTGAAAAAATATCCTGAAATCGAATTTGCTTCTTTGATAGATAATTTTGAATCAGCACACCTGCTGAATGATTTATTTGCAAAAAAAGATCTGGTTGCAAGTGTTTTTATTGATGTTGATGCAGGAATGCATCGAACTGGAGTTGCACCGGATAATTCTCTCTTTAATTTGTACGTTCAATTAGATAAACTTCAAAATATTGATTGCAAAGGATTGCATATCTATGACGGCCACATTCGTGATGAAAACTTTGAATTACGAAAACAAAAAGTTGAAAAATCTTTTATCCCAATCAGACGGGTTGTTGAAAAGATAATTTCTTCAGGCTTCCCGGCTCCAAAAATAATCGCCGGAGGCACGCCAACTTTTACGGTTCATGCTTTGAATAAAGAAATTTTTTGCAGCCCGGGAACTTGTTTACTTTGGGATTATGGGTATGATTCAATTTTACACGAACAGCCTTTTGAATTTGCTTCTGTATTACTTACAAGAGTAATCTCCAAACCTACGCCCGGACTAATTACAACCGACTTAGGGCATAAATCTGTAGCAGCAGAAAATCCGATTTTTAACCGGATATTTTTCCTGAATCTTTCTGATTATAATGTTCGGTCACAAAGCGAAGAACATCTGGTAGTGGAAGTAAAAGACGCGGAAAATATTCATGTTGGGGATGTGTTATACGGAATTCCGTATCACGTTTGCCCTACGGTTGCTTTGTATGATGAAGTGAATGTTATTGAGAATGGAAATGTTGTTGACAAATGGAATGTTATTGCAAGAAAGAAAAAAATTACGATTTAAAAAAGATACGGTGTTACTAAACAGGACTTTGATTTATTTCTTTATTTACTGAAATCCTAAACAATCTAAACCCTTCTAAACTTTTCTAAACCTGAAAAAATGTCCAATTTAATTTTCGATGCACATCTTGACTTAAGTATGAACGCGATGGAATGGAATCGTGATTTGACAAAATCAGTTCATGAAATTCGTGAAAGAGAAAAAGGTATGAACGACAAGCCGGACCGTTGTAACAGCACCGTTTCATTGTCCGAAATGCGGAACGGAAGAATTGGAATTTGTGTCGCTACATTAATAGCAAGATATGTAAAACCGGGAAGCGCATTACAGGGCTGGAATTCGCAGGAACAAGCATGGGCACAGACTCAGGGACAATTAGCGTGGTACAAAGCGATGGAAGATTGTGGAGAAATGACGCAAATCAGAAATATTGATTCTTTAAAAAATCATCTTTCTAAATGGGAAAATGAAAACACAAAGCAGTTACCAATCGGATATATTTTAAGTCTTGAAGGACCGGATTCTATTGTGAATATGAACTACCTGGAAAAAGCATATCAGAATGGATTGCGGGCAATCGGGCCGGCGCATTATGGTCCGGGAGTTTATGCTTATGGAACGGATTCAGAAGGAGGAATTGGGAATAAGGGCCGCGAATTATTAAAGCAAATGGAACGGCTGAATATTATTTTAGATGCGACTCATCTTTGTGATGAAAGTTTTTGGGAAGCTTTGAAAAATTTCAAGGGACATGTTTGGGCAAGCCATAACAATTGCCGTGCATTGGTTCCTCACAACAGGCAGTTTTCTGATGAGCAAATAAAAGTCTTGATAGAACGTGGCGCGGTGATCGGTGGCGCTTTTGATGCCTGGATGTTGAAACCAAATTGGGTTCGCGGAAAATCAAGACCAAAAGATGAAGGTGTTTTTTTATCTACCGTTATTGACCATATTGACCATATCTGCCAGCTTGCCGGTAATTCTTTGCATTCAGGTTTGGGAACCGATTTGGACGGCGCTTTTGGCACAGAACAATGCCCCGCTGATTTAAACACGATTGCAGATTTGCAAAAAATTCCTGAGATGTTGAACCAGCGAGGTTATTCTGAAAATGATGTGGAGAATATTATGTGGAAAAACTGGATGAAATTTTTAGAAAATGCGTGGAAATAGGAATGATGATTATTTATTTTGCGTAATAATTGGTTTTCAAAAATTAATCTCATGATCCTCATGCATCAATGCTTTCACCGGATTATAAAGCTTTTTAAAAACAAGATAGTATTTTTCATAAACAGCATGGTTATTCAAATCCGGTTCAACCAAAAAATTATTTTTGGGTTGTAATGAATCATACTCTTCAATCATTTTTAATGCTTTCATATTTATCAATGCAGCGCCAATTGCTGATGAATCTTCACTTTCGATTATCGCAAGCTTTTTGCCCGTAATATCAGCAAGAATCTTCATCCATGTTTTTGAATGAATGAAACCACCGCCAACATTGAGTTGTAGAATTTTTTCTGTTGAAGATTCTACGATTTCCAAAACCTGGTTCATCGAATAACAAATTCCTTCTAAAGTTGCGCGTAAAAAAAATGCATGGGTATGAGATGATTTAATTCCAAAAAATAATCCGCTTGATTTTTCATCCCAAACCGGCGCTCGTTCTCCAAATAAATAAGGTAAAAAAATCAATCCTTTGCTTCCTGCCGGAACTGTTTCAATTATTTTAAAAAGATTTTTATAATCTTCATCGGAAGGTTTTTCATTATTCAAAATCGCTTCAAACAGCCACTCTACCACGTTTCCTCCATTATTTACCGGACCGCCGCAGATGAAGGTTTTTTCATCGAGCAAATAATTAAATGACATCGAAGCAAAATCAAAAATTGGTTTTGGGGATGCAATGCGAACAGCTCCGCTTGTTCCAATGGTTAAAGCAGCCGTTCCTTTTTCTACTGCATAACTTCCAACGTTTGCCAAACAGCCATCACTTGCGCTGATGCAAAAAAAAGTTTCTGAAGAAATTTTTAATAAAGACAAAACAGATGTATCAACATTTTTTCTGAGAAAATTTGTTGCAACAATTTCAGAAAGTTGTGAAGCATTTATCCCACATAATTGCAATGAAAAATCATTCCATTTTAAATTTTTAATATCGAATAAGCCCGTGGCAGAAGCAATAGATTGGTCAATTTCATAAACCTTAAATAATTTGTACCAGAGATATTCTTTGATAGAAATAAATTTAAAGGCAGCGGCAAAAATTTCGGGTGCATTTTCTTTCAGCCAGATTATTTTGCACAACGGCGTCATAGAATGAATGGGTGTTCCGGTTGTTTGATACAGTTTTTCGGCTTCCGGTAATTTTCTGATTCGCTGCGCAATATCTCCGCTTCGTGTGTCTTCCCACGTTATCAAAGATGTTATTGCCAGATTGTTTTTATCTATTACCATCACGCTGTGCATGGCGCTGCTAAGGCTTATCGAAACAGGCGGATATTTTATATCGGAGATAATTTTTTTTAAACAGTCTGCAAATGCATTCCAGATAACTTCGGGGTCTTGTTCAGCAAAGCCCGGATGAAGGTTTTGGGTCGGATAAAAAAGTTGAGAATTGCCAATAATTGTGCCTTTACTGTCCATGGCAATCGCTTTGGCGCTGCCGGTTCCAATATCAATTCCGATGATATATTCCTGAGATTTTTCCTTGATCATTATCAATAATTATTAGAAAAAAGAATTTCAATTACCTGTAAGTTTCAGCAAAAAATATTTCTGCTAAATGAGTAACAAAGTAATTGAATAATTCAATAATCCAATAATCCAATAATGTATTAATTAATATCCCCTCACATTTTTTCCTTCTATGTAATTGAGGAAAGCCATATTGACTACACGGTTTCCGCCGGGCGTAGGATAATTTCCGGTGAAATACCAATCGCCTAAATTGGTTGGGCAACTGTCATGAAGGTCTTCTATAGTTTGATAAATCACTTCTACAGGAATATTAATTTCAGGAGGTGTAATTAATTGAGCAATTTTATAATCTATTTCTTCCAAAGAAAAAGGTTTATAAATGGCACGAACCAGATTTTCTGAATGAAGCTGATTGTTTCTTTTTAATTCTTTGCATTTTTCAACAATCTCTTTCAGCATTGGTTCCATTCCTCTTTCTTTTATCAACTCCATCGCCGCTTTGAAGGCAACAAATTCACCTAATTTACTCATGTCAATTCCATAACAATCCGGATATCTTATTTGCGGAGCAGAAGAAACAACAATAATTTTTTTCGGTTCAAGGCGTGCCAGCATGCGAATAATACTTTCTCGCAAAGTAGTTCCTCTTACAATAGAATCGTCAATCACGACCAAAGTATCAATTCCTTTTCTTACCGTTCCATAAGTAATGTCATAAACGTGCTGCACCATTTCGTTACGGCTGTTATCTTCGGTAATAAAAGTACGCAGTTTCACATCTTTTATCGCAATTTTTTCCATGCGAACTTTCCGGTTCACCATCTCCGTTAATTTCTCCGCATCATAATCTTTTCCCCAGCTTAAAATCCGTTCAATTTTTATTTTATTCAAATAATCTTCAGCGCCTTTTATCATCCCATAAAAAGCAGTTTCAGCAGTATTCGGGATAAAAGAAAAAATGGTATTTTTCAAATCATAATCAACTGCTTTCAAAACTCTTTCGCTCAAATGGTGTCCTAATGCAATTCTTTCGCGATAAATCTTTTCATCACTTCCTCTTGAAAAATAAATACGTTCAAAACTGCATGCTTTTCTTTCTTTTGGTTCTAATATTTGGTGGATAGAATATTCTCCATTGGGGCTGGTTATTAATGCATTTCCCGGCATCAATTCTTTCACCTGGTTTTCTGGAACATTAAAAGCAGTGCGGATTGCAGCGCGTTCGCTTGCTGCCACAATTACTTCTTCATCAGCATAATAATAAGCGGGTCTGATTCCATGCGCATCTCTTACCACGAACCCGGTTCCGTTTCCCGTAAGACCGCCAAATGTAAATCCACCATCAAAAAGAGGAACAGATTTTTTTAAAACCTGCGCGATATCGCAACCTTCCGGGCAAGCCTCATCTGCTTTTATTAAAAAATGCTGAATCACATCCATCATAGCTCCAAGGTCGCTTTCGCGGTCCTGTTCACTTCGCGGACTGTTGATAATTGAAAATAATTCGTCTTTGTTGATCAGATTAAAATTTCCTGCCAAAGCAAGATTGCGGGCAGGAATGGTGTTTCTTTTGATAAAAGGATGGCAAAATTCCACATTGTTTTTTCCCTGTGTTCCATATCTCAAGTGTCCAAGTAATAATTCGCCCAGAAAATCAATATGCCCCTTCATCAAACCTGCATGTTGCTCAATGTCCGGGTGATATTTTTTGATTTCATTCACCTGGTTTCCTATCTGTGAAAATAAATCGGCAATTGCCTGGTTGGCAACACTTCTGTTACGGTGAAGAAACGGATAACCGGGTTCTGTATTTAATTTGATAGATGCGATTCCGGCACCGTCCTGGCCACGGTTGTGCTGCTTTTCCATCAGAAGGTATAGCTTGTTTAGGCCATACAAAACAGTGCCATATTTTTGCCGGTAATAAGAGAATGGTTTGCGCAGTCTTATAAAAGCAAGGCCACATTCATGTTTTATTTCGTCGCTCATAGAATTTGAGAAGAATGCAAAATTACGATTTATCCCAATCTTTATGGTTCGATTTTGATTTTCTTATGTTATAATCTTCCCATTTTTAACCACTTTTACGAGGGTTTTCAAATGGATTAAAGGTGTTTTACAGTGGTCTAAAAAAAAATGTAAATTTTTTTTTGAGGAAGATGATATTTTTGATTTAATTTCATATTTTATATAAAAAACAAAACTTATGGCACGACCTGTTAGAAATAATGAAGTTGCAGGCAAATTAAGAACCCTCAAAGACCAATTAGCGGAGTACAAAGAAGAATTAAAGACAGTACACCCTACTTTTAAAATATCAAAAAACGGAAAACGTCTCAGTAATATTAATGCAACCATTCAAAAGCTGGAAAGGGAAATCGAAGAGCTGAAAAAAAGAGGAGAAAAATAAAATTTTTTCTTCTGCTGCTTTCCAGAGAGAGCACAGTAATTCTTTAGTTAAATTATTTGTTTATAACACAGATTCTTATTTCCAAAAAAATAAGAATCTGTGTTATTTCCTGCCCTCCAGAGAGACAATTTTTGCATAGTTTTTTTGAAAAATAATTGGAACGCAACAAGCTTTATAAATCTTTTAGTATAAATGAATCTGCATCCTTCCAAAAAGGAAATTGATTTCTTGTTTCTGTTATTTTCTCCTTTTGCAGGGTAAAAGTATAAATATCTTCCGCTTGGTTTTTTTCATAAATTGTTTCGCCTAACGGACCGATGATCATGCTGTCGCCACTGTAATAAATTTTATTTCCATCTTCCCCTGTACGGTTTACACCTGCTACAAAACATTGATTTTCTATCGCTCTCGCACGCAATAAAGTTTGCCATGCAATGTTTCTTTTTGTCGGCCAGTTAGCTACGTTTATTAACAAATCATATTTGTTTTCAGATTGAAAATCCTGCCGTGCCCAAACCGGAAATCGTAAATCATAACAAATCTGCAGATTGATTTTCCAGCCTTTTACCGAAGCAATTAACTTTTTATTTCCTGCAGAATAATGAGAATGTTCATTGGCAAAAGCAAATAAATGCCTTTTATCATAAACACCATATTCGCCGTTCGGAAGCATCCAAACCAGGCGGTTGAAATATTTTCCATTCTCTTCAATAATCACACTTCCGGTAAGAATTATTTTCTTTTCTGCAGTTATTTTTTTCATCCATTTCACGGTTTCTCCATCCATTGTTTCTGCAAATAATTCCGGTTTCATACTAAAGCCGGTCGTGAACATTTCAGGAAGAATAACGATTTCTGTTTTCTCTTTAATGCCTTCAATTTTTTGTTGAAGCATTTCAAGATTGGCCTTTTTATTTTCCCAAAAAAGATTGGTTTGGATGAGCGAGATGGTGAGTGATGACATTTTTTTTAATTGAACTCCAAAGTTATGCTTACGCTGAAGTAATTATGTAAAAGCCTTTAAACATTATTAACTGCTTCTCTTATTAAATCATTCTCAAATCCTCTTTGCAATAAAAAATCCTGCAATTTTCTTTTCTTAACAAAAATATTTTTTTCACTTTTCAGTGTTTTCATTTTTTGTTCAAGCAGTTTTTGAAAGGTTTTTTCATACTCTTTTTCATCAATTTCTTTCAATGCTTTTCTGATACAATAATCACTAACCTGCTTTAGTTTTAAGGATTGTTTTATTTTAATTTTTCCCCATCGTTTCATTCTGAATTTTCCTCCTGCATAATGAGTGGCAAAGCGTTCTTCATTCAGATAATTTTCGGTAATTAATGTGTAAATTATTTCTTCTACTTCAGATTTATTCAATCCGAAAGAATATAACTTATCGCGCACTTCGGAATGGCATCTTTCCTGGTAAGCGCAGTATTGCTTTATTTTTGGAACAGCTTGTTGCGGGGTGAAATTTTTGAACTCCATTGAAACAAAAATAAAACTCTTTCATTGTAAATATGTACCATTTAATCCAGGTAACTTGCCACAATCGGCATTCTTCGTCCTGTACCAAAGGCTTTTGGAGAAACACGGATGATTGGGCAAAACTGGTTTCGCTTGTATTCATTTCTGTTTACCATTTTTAAAATCCGGTCCACAAGCGCAGCATCAAATCCCTGCGATTTTATTTCCGAAGGGCCTTGTACTCTTTCAATATATTGATACAAAACTGCATCTAAAATATCATACGGCGGAAGGCTGTCCACATCTTTTTGTCCCGGCCGCAATTCGGCTGAAGGCGCTTTCTGAATAATATTTCCCGGAATAATTTCTGTTTTTGAATTAATGAATTTAGCCAATTCATATACCTGTTGTTTGTAGCAATCTCCCAATACGCCAAGACCACCGGCCATATCGCCATATAATGTTCCATAACCCACACCCAATTCACTTTTATTAGAAGTATTTAATAAAATGTATCCGAATTTATTAGCAATTGCCATCAACAAATTTCCCCGCGTTCTTGCCTGGATATTTTCTTCCGCTAAGCCAAAAGGTAAATCTTTAAAAATCGGCTTCAATCCTTCTAAAAAGCTCTCGTATATTTTCTTTATCGGAACAATATCATAATAATTCCCAACATTTTTACTCAGATTTTCCGCATCCCTGACTGAATGAGAAGTTGAAAATTCAGAAGGCATTAAAATCGTCCTCACATTTTCTTTTCCCAACGCAGCACAGGCGAGCGCAATTGTAACTGCACTGTCAATGCCGCCACTGCTGCCGACGATGGCCTTTGTAAATCCCATTTTGTCAAAATAATCCCGGATGCTTAAAACAATCGCATCATAAACCTGGGAAATGTTTAAAGAAGGCATGAACGATAAAGGCTCTAAAAGCCTGTCAGGAACTTCATTTGCCGGTTTTATAACGGCAGAATTAAAAGTTCCGTCATCATTCAAAACCACTTCTTTTATTTCTTCTCTGAATTGAGAAAGTTCGCAACAAAGGTTTGCGTCTTTATCAAAACATAAAGAAACACCATCGAAAACAATTTCCGTCTGGCTGCCTACAGCATTACAATAAATAAGTGGAATTTTATATTTTAAAACATTTGATTTTACCGTTGCTTTTCTATCTTCGGCGTGTGTATAATCAAAAGGAGAAGCAGAAATATTAATCATAAAATCTGGCGACTGCTGCATTAGAATATCCATCGGGCAAATACGGTAAAGCGGATTATCGCCAAGATTCCAGATGTCTTCGCAAATAGTGAGCGCAATTTTTTTTCCTTTAAATTCAATTATATTCCAGTCAAAAGCCGGTTCGAAATAACGATATTCATCAAACACGTCATAATTGGGCAAACATGTTTTGTGTGCAATGCTTTTTATTTCTTTTTCATAAAGGAAAAAGGCAGCATTAAAAAGGTCTTTCCCTTCTCTTGCAAGATTTCTATCGGGCGAACCAACAATGACGCCGATTGTATCGGCATGTTGTTTTATTTTATCGATACTTTGAAAACATTTGTCAATAAAATCTTTGAAATCTAAAAAATCGCGTGCCGGATAACCGCAGATGCTCATTTCGCTGAAAACTATTAAATCAGCATTTTCACTTTTAGCAATGTTGATTGCATCAATTATTTTGTCCGTGTTTTTTTCAAAATTACCAATGTGATAATTTTGTTGGGCAAGAAAAATTTTCATTTTGTAAAATTAGGAGAATAAAATGCTTATTAATTTTTCATTTAACAAAATTCTCTATACTTTTTTGCTTTTATTTGGGGCATGAGAAAAATTTTTACTCCATTCTTTGCCGCAGTTATTTTTTTTTCCTGCAAAAACAATAAAAATATTCCCGACGTTTCTTCTATAAAAATAAACCTGGAAACAAAGAGATTTGAGCACGATTTTTTTGCAATAGACACCACAAAAGTGGCAGAATCCATGAGAGCCGTTTTACAAAAATATCCTGATTTTTTACCTGCTTTTACCGCTAATATTTTAGGATTGGATTTAGACAGTTTGTTAATTCCAAATAATGCTGAGGATCAGGCTATACGAATGTTTATCCATGATTATTCGCCCATAAAAGATTCATCCGACTTGCTTTATAAAAACTTTACAAAAGAAACTGAGGCGATAAAAAAAGGACTGCAATTTGTGAAATTTTATTTTCCTCAATACAAAGTTCCTGAATCAGTAATTACTTTTATCGGACCGATTGATGCTAACTTTGAAACTTCTTTCGGCGTTCAGGGCGATATCCTTACCACAAAAAGTTTTGGCATTGGCCTTCAGCTTCATATGGGAAAATATTTTTCATTTTACCGAAGCACCGAAGGACTGGAGCAATACCCGGATTATCTCTCAAATAATTTTGATGCGGCACACATTCCCATAAACTGCATGAGAAATATTATAGATGATTTGTTTCATGATAAAAGCAATGGCAAAGCGCTGATTGAGCAAATGGTTGATAAGGGAAGAAGGATGTATCTTCTCACAAAATTTTTACCTTATACATCGGAATCTGAATGTATGAATTATACAAAAGAGCAGATGAAAGATTGTTATAAAAATGAAGCGGTGATTTGGGATTTCTTTTTAAACAATGATTTATTGAATAAAACTGACCAGAACATTGTACAAAATTATATTGGTGAAAGCCCGAAAACACAAGAATTAGGCGAAGACGCGCCTGGAAATATCGGAACCTTTTCGGGTTTGCAAATTGTAAAAAAATTTATGGATAAATATCCGGAGACAAGCCTTTCAGAATTGATGAAAATGAATCCAAGAGAGGTTTATGAGAAATCAAAATATAAACCGAGAACTTAAATCAGAAACCAGGGAAACGTAAAACAAAGAAGGATTATTTCAGATTTATGAATTATAATGGTTTAGCCAAAAACCTTCTTGGTTTATTAATTCAGTTTTGCAGGAACTATCATTTCAAAAGCAGGAATATTAATGATAAACGTTTTTTTATTGTGGCTGTTTTCCATGAAATACATTCCGTGCATTTTCCCCATTTCGCTTCGCAAATTACAACCACTCACATATTGATATTTTTCACCCGGCTTGATGATTGGCTGAAACCCAATAACACCTTCTCCTTCTACTTCACGGTGCTCCGTGGTGCTATCAAAAATATACCAGTGCCTGCGTAATAATTGTACCGGAAATGAATTGCTGTTTTCGAGTGTGATGCGGTAAGCAAACATATATTCGCTGCCGCCAGGATTGCTATATTCAGGCTGGTAAAACGTTTCCACGCTTACTGTTACGCCTTCTGATATTTTAGAGTTCATGGTAATTAGGTTAATTATAAAGTTATTAAAACTGCAGAATTAAAAAATTAAATTTTCCTAGCTTTACTGTACCCGTTCTTTAAAAGCCACTGCAAAATTTTTTCGCGATGGTCGCCCTGGATAATGATTTCATTGTCTTTAACGGAGCCGCCGCTGCCGCAAAATGTCTTTAATTTCTTTGCAGCTGCTTCTATATCATATTCTTTCATAATAAAGCCTTTTATAATAGATACCACTTTACCACCACGGTGTTTTTTATCCAAAACAACTGTTAATAATTGCTCGTTTGGCGATAAAAAATTCTCATTTTCTTCTGCACCCTTCAGGTGAAAACCCGGTGCCGTCGAATAAACAATTCCACCACCATTATATAACTTTTTCCTGGCCATTTTATTGTGTTATTTCTGCTTTTAAACTTAGATCCAAACTTTTTGCCTGGTGAATGATTGCCCCGCTGGAAATGTAATCAACGCCGGTAGCAGCATACCTTTCGATATTTTCAAGTGCGATTCCCCCGCTTGCTTCTGTTTCGTATTTTCCACCAATTATTTTTAATGCTTCCTGTATTTTTTCCGGGGAAAAATTATCAAGCATGATGCGGTTTATTTTTCCGGTTTGCACTACTTTTTTTACATCCTCGATGCTTCTGGTTTCTACTTCAATTTCTAATCCCGGTTTTTTTTCCTGAACATATTTCCACGCTTTTTCAATTGCTTTTTCAATACCACCACAATAATCAATGTGATTATCTTTGAGCATAATCATATCGTACAAACCAAACCGGTGATTTATGCCACCGCCAATTCTTACGGCTTCTTTTTCTAATAAACGAAAATTGGGTGTCGTTTTACGCGTATCTAATAATTTCGTTTGATAACCTTTCAGTTTATCAGTATATTTTTTTGTAAGCGTGGCAATTCCGCTCATTCGTTGCATACAGTTAAGCACTAGCCTTTCACACAAAAGAATCGTATGTATTTTCGCGTTTACTTCAAAAGCAATTTCTCCAAAATGCATTTCATCACTATCGTTTTTAATTTTTTTTAAAACAGAAGTTGGTTGAACAAAAGAAAAAATTTTTTCAGCAACATCAACACCGGCAAGGATCCCATCAGCTTTTATTTTTAGGATTGCTTTTCCGTTTGCATTTTCGTCTATGCATGATCGTGATGAATGGTCGCCGTCACCGATATCTTCTTTTAGTGCATTTGAAATTAATTCCTCAAGCAGATGCGGATAATTTTCTTTGTAAATCATGGAACAAAAATATAAAATGAATGGTAGAATGTTTTTTGAAAAGAAAAACATAATTAATCAGGACAAAAAACTCTAAATTGTTGCAGATAATTTTAAAAAATATCACAATGATTCAACAGCTATCAGACACAAATTATATGATTAGACGCCTGGCAAATGATAAAATAGTTCATGCAATCTATAATTTACCTGAAGATGAAATTGTAGAAACGAATGAATGGCGGAAGGATAAGCAATTTATTGAAGAATTAAACAGCAGGTATAATGCATTAGAAAACAGGCGAAGATAAAGGAGTTACCTTACAGCAATTGTAAACTTCGATTGAAAAGATGCGCATAAATAAATATGGAAAATAACTTCACTTATTCTTCGTTGGTTACTATTTCTTTTTTAAAAATATTTATCAACCGTAACCCCGTAAGTAACCAATAAATTTTCCCTGTTTGTCCTGCTTATTTTATTGTAATCCATTGTGGCGTTTATTGCAAGCCATTTATTCAATCTTAGAGAAAGCTGGTTATTAAATTTCAGGATGTAATCTTTTAAAGAAATCAAAGAAGGTTGTATAAAATCCGTGCCCTGAAGAATAACGGTATTTTTATATGACCATTTGTATTTTACCCTGAAAGAATTTCTCACGGTTTGATAAATATCTTTTCCTAAAACAGGATCGGTAAGATCGCTGGTTTCATACACAAAACCATCGCTTATTACAAAATTAAGCGTCGGATTATTTACAAAAGTATATCCCACTCCAATGCCGGATTGAAAGCGGTAATTTATTTTTAAAGAATAGCTTTCGTCAAAATTCAGCAGCGCCCAATAATAGAATTTCTGTTTATTTTTTAAAAAATCAAGATTCGAAGAAACAGAAATATCATTGTTAGAAAGCTTCTTATCCTGTTGACCGTAGATCCAGGAAGCGCCTGCATTGAAACCAATTTTTTTTTTGCTTACTTCATAGCCTGCAGCATTTGTCAGCACATAAGAACTTGTCTCTTGTGTTTTATTAATCGTGCCTGAAGACGCAAATGAAAAATGATGATGAACGGAATCATTAATCTGACTAAAAGAAACCAAACTAAAAAAAACGAATACAAAAAATAAAATAACCGTCTGATACATAATAAAATCCTTGAAAATAAAATTTTGACCTGAAAAAGAACCCAGGTCAATCGGTAAATCAAAAAATAATGAGAATTTGATTCTTTAATTTATATTCTATCAGTGCCAAAATACCTATGCAAGACCTCCGGCAATAATATTCCTTCTTCGGCCTGATTATTTTCCAATAATGCCGCAACGATTCTCGGTAAAGCGAGAGAAGAACCATTCAGCGAATGAACCAATTGTGTTTTGCCAGCCGCCTTGAAGCGTATCTTCATTCTGTTGGTTTGAAAAGATTCAAAGTTACTCACAGAGCTTACTTCAAGCCATTTTTGTTGGGCTGCGCTATACACTTCAAAATCATAAGTAAGCGCGGAGGTGAAACTCATATCGCCGCCACACAACCGCAAAATACGATAAGGAAGATTTAAAGATTGCAATAGTTTTTCTACATGCAAAAGCATTTCTTCCAGCACTTCATAGCTCTTTTCAGGATGTACCAACTGCACCAATTCAACTTTATCAAACTGATGCACACGATTTAATCCTCGTACATCTTTTCCATAGCTTCCTGCTTCGCGACGAAAACATGGGGTGTACGCGGTCATTTTTACAGGCAATTCATCTTCTTTCAAAATATCATCACGGTAAATGTTAGTCAGCGGTACTTCTGCAGTAGGAATAAGATATAAATTATCAGCCGTTACCTGATACATCTGTCCTTCTTTATCTGGCAATTGGCCTGTGCCATAAGCGCTTGCCTCATTGACCATAAACGGCGGTTCATATTCCATGTAACCCGCTTCTGAATTGTAATCCAGAAAATATTGAATTAATGCGCGTTGCAGTTTTGCGCCTCTGTTTTTATAAAAAGGGAAACCTGCGCCAGTAACTTTATTCCCTGTTTCAAAATTAATGAGGTCATATTTTTTTGCTAAATCCCAATGAGATAAAGCATTTTTTTGCAGAAAAGGTTTCTCTCCGCCTTCTCTTACGATTTCATTTTCTTCAGGCGTTTTTCCTTCCGGAACTGAAGAATGCGGAAGGTTGGGTAATTTTATTAAATCTTCCTGCAGCTTTTTTTCCACTTCAGATAATTTATCGTTCACAGGTTGCAAAAAGCTTTTCAAGCTCGCTACTTCCAACTTCTTTTCTTCTGACATAACTTTTTCGCCTTTTGCCATCAGCTGCCCGATTTCTTTGGAAACAGCATTTATTTTTGATTTCCTTTCATCCAGTTCAAACTGTAATTTTTTTCTTTCATCATCCAAAAAAATAATTTCATCAACCAAAGAAATTTCTGAAAAATGTTTTTTTGCAAGTCCTTTTAAAACTGCATCCCTGTTTGCTTTTATATAATTTACCTGTAACATTCTGTTGAATTATTTTATTTGCAAATATAGGAAATGAGGTAGGTTTCAGGTATCAGATTGCGGCTTTAACAGTAAACTCAGAAATAAAGTGAATTTATAAATAGGAATCTGATATTTCCTAAGCTTTAATGAGCACTCTAAAGAATTCTAAACAATTCTAAACCGCTATCTAAACTATCTTTGTCAAATGCAAACACAAGATGATTTACAAGTGCGCTGGTGGAAATTAGAAGAACAATTTTTTGAAAAATTTGGTAAAAAACCAGACGTAGAAGCGTTTTTATTTTTGATTGGAATACAGGAAATCGGAAACTTTAATCCAAAGAAAAAATTCAACAAAGAACAGAAGCAGGATTTGATGCATGTGGCTGTATGCACGCTTCTCAGCCAAAGTGGTTATTATGAAATTGAAAATTATGATGAAGATAAGTGGCCACATTTTAAGCAATTAAAAGATCTACCTAAATACAACATGATGGAACAGGAAAATTTTTTAAAAGATCATATTTTACTTTACTTTGAAAATATCGGACAACCTTTTAAAAATTTTTAGAATGAAGAAATTCCTTTACCCGGTATTTTTTGCTTTTTTAATTTCTTGTTCAGCTACCAAAAGCGTAAAAAACAATCCAGCTTCCAATGAATTTGTAAAAATACAAACGGATTCGGGCACCATGATTGCGCGGCTTTACCATAAAACACCGCTTACCACCGAAAATTTTTTAAAGCTGGTAAAAGAACATTATTATGCGGGCCTTTTATTTCACCGGGTGATAAAAGATTTTATGATACAAGGTGGTGATCCGGAAAGCAGAAACGCCAAACCCAGCCAGGAGCTCGGTAATGGTGGTTTGAAATATACCATTCCTGCAGAGTTTGACACTTCTCTCTTTCATAAAAAAGGCGCGATGGCGATGGCACGGGAAAGTGACGATGTAAATCCTAAAAAAGCCAGCAGTTCTACACAATTTTATATTGTAGAAGGCAAAACTTTCACCGATGGAGAAATGGATAAAATAGAGCAGCATTTTAAAATTAAAATTCCGGAAAATCACCGGAAAGTTTACAGAACGATTGGAGGATCACCGTTTCTTGATATGAATTATACGGTTTTTGGACAAGTGATTGATGGTCTGAATGTAATTGATAAAATTGCGGCGGCTCCGAGGGATAAAAATAACAGGCCATTGCACGATATTAAAATGAAAATCACTCTTTTGAAAAAGAAGGAAGCCAAAAAGTATCAATAAAAATATTAATTTGCAATTCAATTTATTCAAACCAAATAAACACAAACCATGAATTTTCCTGCAAATTTAAAATACACAAAAGACCATGAATGGGTTTCTATTGATGGTGATATCGCTACGGTTGGCATTACCGATTTTGCGCAGCATGAACTGGGCGATATCGTATATGTCGAAATAGATACAAAAGATAAAAAACTGGAAGCAGAAATTGTTTTCGGAACGGTGGAAGCAGTGAAAACGGTAAGTGACCTTTTCATGCCTGTTGCCGGAACAGTTACAGAATTAAATTCTATATTGGAAAGCGAACCGGAAAAAGTAAATACTGACCCTTATGGCGAAGGCTGGATGGTAAAAATTAAAGTTGATAACCCTGATGATGTAAACAAATTATTGGATGCAGAGTCTTACCAGAAGCTGGTTTCATAAGATATTTTAAAAAATGAAACAGCTTAAAATTCCAATAAAAAAATTTTTGCCAGGCATTGCCTGGTTTTTTGTTGTGGCCATCTTAACGCTGATGCCCGGAAGTGATGTTCCCGAAATTGGATGGATGGATACAATTCCAAATTTTGATAAAATTGTCCATGCGGGCTTGTTTGGAGGTTTAGCTTTTTTATTTTGCCTTCCTTATATTAAATCTCCTTTCTCTAGCCAGCAAAAAAAGAATCATTTCATCCGCATTACTTTGGCCGTGATTATTTGGGGAATTACCGTTGAGTTTCTCCAAAAATATTTTATTCCCGGCCGTGATTTTGAATTATTGGATTGGGCAGCAGATTCTGTTGGAGCGCTTATAGCGCTTTGGCTGAGTATCCGGATTTTGAAAGATTTGAAAAGGAAAAATTTAGCTCAAAGGAAGCAGGTACGCCAATAAGAGAAACTTTAATGAGAATTTTATTTCTTAAGAATATATTACCAATAATACTTTGCCGCATCTTTACACCCTAATTTTATTATTTATACATTTGCAGGATGAAAAATGTTGATAACATGGAATACAATACAACCCGTAACCATCTTACGATTAGAGAATACGGCCGTCACATTCAAAAAATGGCGGAGTATGTGTTGACAATCGAAGACAGGGAAAAACGCCAAAAAAACGCAAATGCACTTGTTGAATTAATGGGATTCTTAAATCCACATTTAAAAAATGTGGAAGATTTCCGTCATAAATTATGGGATCATCTTTTTTTAATCACTGATTTTAAATTAGATGTTGACAGTCCCTATCCAATTCCCACCCGCGAAACGCTAAGGCCAACGCCAGATCCGCTTCCTTATCCTAAAAGATATCCTAAATACAATCACCTTGGTAAAAATATTGAGATAATTATTGATAAGGCGCTGAAAGAAGAAGATCCTGAAAAACGGCAAGGCTTTGCCAATTCGATTGCATATTATATGAAACTTACATACAGTAACTGGCATAAAGAACTGGTTCATGATGATAATATTCAAACAGAATTATCTGCTATTACTAAAGGCGAACTTGAATTTAACAACCGCCCTTTTGTAAAGCACCGTGTGGAAAATATTCGTGAAGAATTTGGCGGGGGAAAATATCGGAAAAATTTTGGCCAAAGGAATACTAACCGAAATACTCAGGGTGGTGGCGGAAGAGATAACAGGAATAACAGGAAATTTGGAAAGAAGAGATTTTGATTAAATGAGTTAGAATGGCTTCAGTTGGTTTAGATGAAGAAATTAATAAAACAACCAAATAATTTACCCTGGCATAACATAACTTGCCGGGGTTTATTTTATCTGTAATAGAAGACATTTCAAAATGGGAACATTTGAAGTAACAGGCGGCAAAAGATTAAAAGGAACCATTACACCGCAGGGTGCTAAAAATGAAGCGCTCCAGGTAATTTCAGCCGTTTTATTAACATCTGAAAAAGTAATCATTCATAATATCCCTGATATTATTGACGTAAATCTTCAGATTGAATTACTTAAGGGATTGAATGTAAAGACTGAAAAAATTGATTCAAATTCATATAGTTTTCAGGCAAATGATGTAGATATTGATTATTTGTTTTCTCCTTCTTTTCAAAAAAAAACGGGGCGTTTGCGTGGAAGTGTGATGCTTGCAGGGCCAATGCTTGGACGTTTTAAAAGAGCCTATATACCAAAACCGGGCGGTGATAAAATCGGGCGCAGAAGGTTGGATACACATATCCTCGGTTTTAAAAAGCTCAGCGTTCACTTTGACTATGATACCGATGAATCTTTTTTCCATTTGCATACTTCTGCATTAAAAGGAACTTACATTTTATTGGAAGAGCCCAGCGTAACCGGTACGGCTAATCTAATAATGGCTGCGGTTTTGGCTGAAGGAATAACTACCATCTACAACGCTGCCTGCGAACCTTACATTCAGCAGCTTTGTAAAATGCTCAATAGCATGGGTGCAAAAATTTCGGGGATTGCAAGCAATATGATTGGGATAGAGGGTGTGGAAAAATTGCATGGAACTACTCATACTATCCTGCCAGATATGATAGAAGTCGGCTCCTTTATTGGTCTTGCCGCTATGACACAAAGCGATATTGTGATAAAAAATGCGGGACTAAAACACCTGGGAGTTATTCCAGAAAGGTTTCTGCAATTGGGAATAAAAATGAATTTTTCAGGCGATGATATTCATATTCCTGAACAGGAAATTTATGAAATAGAAACTTTTTTGGACAGTTCGATGCTTACGATTTCAGACCATCCCTGGCCAGGGCTTACGCCCGATTTATTAAGTATTATTTTGGTAGTGGCTACGCAGGCAAAAGGAAGTGTTTTGGTACATCAGAAAATGTTTGAAAGCCGGTTGTTTTTTGTAGATAAAATTATTGAAATGGGAGCGCGTGTAGTTTTATGCGATCCACACAGAGCTGTCGTTGTCGGGCTTGAAAGAAAATTCCCTCTACGTGGAATTGCAATGAGCAGCCCCGATATCAGGGCCGGGGTTGCTTTATTAATCGCGGCGTTAAGTGCAGAAGGAAAAAGCATTATTCAGAATATTGAACAAATAGACAGGGGTTATGAAAATATTGATGAAAGATTGGGAAAATTGGGTGCGGAAATAAAGCGAATTAGCTGATGTGCTAATTTGGTGACGGAACATAAAAATGGGGAAAATGAGAATTGCTCAATTAGCTAATTAACAATTATGGAAAAATTATACAATAAAATCATTCTAATAACTGCACCTTCCGGATCGGGGAAAACTTCAATTGTAAAACATTTAATGAAAAAATTTCCTTCACTTGCTTTTTCTGTTTCGGCTACAACCCGCAAGCCACGTGATGATGAGAAAGATGGAAAGGATTATTATTTTATTTCGGAAAATGATTTCAAAGAAAAAATTCACAACAAAGAATTTTTGGAATGGGAAATGGTTTACGAGGGGAAATATTATGGCACTTTAAAATCGGATATTTCGCGCATCTGGAAAGAAAATAAAGTTCCGGTTCTCGATATAGATGTGCAGGGCGCAATCCACGTGCAGCAACAATATCCGGTAAACACCATTTCAATATTTGTACAAGCGCCCTCTGTCGAAGAATTAAAAAGAAGACTTAAAATGCGTGGTTCGGAAACTGATGATTCGCTTCAGGCAAGAGTCAATAAATCGACTTATGAAATGACTTTTAAAAAGCATTTTGAAAATATTATTGTCAATCAGAATTTTAAAGAAGCGTGTAAAGATGCCGAAAAGATTGTTGGTAATTTTTTGAATAATTAAAAACTTCCCGTTCCTTCTCATTTTTATAAATTTGTAACCCATGGACTGGATAACATTTATACCTATTGCAATCGCTTTACTGGTCATCGGGTTTTTTTCCGGGATAGAAATTGCCTTTATTTCTGCCAATAAATTATCGGTTGAGCTAAGAAAAAAACAAGGCAGTTATAGTGGAAGAATCTGGTCCATCTTTTTATCAAAACCAGCACGTTTTATTGTCACTACACTTCTAATCACTAATATTCTTCTCGTTATCTATGGCCTTTTATGGGATGGGGTTATGTCTGTAGTTTGGGATTATTGGGCAATAGATAATCCTTACATCATTCTGGCTGCAGAAATAGTTGTCGCGACTTTTATCCTCCTGTTTTTTCAATTTATTTTTAAAGCTTTTTTCAGGGCCAAAGGGAATTCCATTACTTCAAGCGGATTTATCGCTTTTTTTGTAAAAAGTTTTTATTCTCTTTTTTCATGGATCGCCAAATATTTTGTCAATATCGCAGAATGGATTTTGAAATATATTTTTAATGTAAAACTGCAGCGCAAAACGGAAGCTTTTGCTAAAATGGATCTAGGCCATTATGTACAGCAATTGAACATGAATGACAGCGACGAACATTCCGAAATGAACAATGAAATATTTGAAAATGTTTTATCGCTTTCAGAAACCCGTATTCGCGAATGCCTGATACCAAGAAAAGAAATTGTTTCTGTAAATATCAATGCTTCTGTTAATGAAATCAAAGAGCGGTTTATAGAAACAAAATTGAGTAAGCTTGTTGTTTTTGAAGATAATATTGACAATGTGCAGGGGTATGTTCATCAATTAGATATGTTTAAAAATCCTGAAACACTCCGCTCGGTCTTATTGCCGATTCCTGTGATTCCGGCAAGTATGAAAGCGACAGATCTGATCAGCAAATTTACCAAAGAAAGAAAAAGCATTGCGTGGGTTGTGGATGAATTTGGCGGCACAGCCGGTATTGTAACGATGGAGGACTTATTGGAAGAAATTTTTGGTGATATCAATGATGAATATGACGTGCAGGAAGAATTTGTGGACAAACAAATAGCGACAAATGAATTTCTTTTGAGCGGCAGGCTGGAGCTGGATTATCTGGAGGAAAAATACAAACTTGAATTCAGAAAAAATGAGGAAACAGAAACGCTCTCCGGCTACATTATCAATCTGCACGAATCCATTCCACGGCAAAGAGACCGCATCATTATTGATGATTATCAATTTGATATTTTGAAAGTGAGTGAAACAAGAATTGAAAATGTTAAGCTGAAAATATTGAGATAGGTCTCAGGTATGAGGTTTCTGCCTTCAGCTTTCTGCTTTTAACTTTTGGGGACTTGGTTTCAGCAAACAAATAAATAAAATGAATTTTTCTTTAATAAAGTAACATGAGAATCGCAGTGAATGCCGGCTCTTTATCAGATTCTGTTTATGAAATATTTTTGCGGATAGCGGCATCAAAATCTGAACACATTTTTCTTTTTATTTTTGACAAATACTTTTCTGAAAAAATAAATTTCTCCGAAAACATTGTTCCTGTTATCATTGAAAGGAAAGGAAAAAGCCTTTTCAATTGGAAATTGTGGTACAATTTTAAAATTCCAAAAGCTTTAAAAAAACACAAAGCTGATATTTTTATCAGTGAGAAATTTATTTCTTTAAAAACCAAAATTCCTCAATTATTAATTTATCCTGATTTTACTTTCATTCATCAGCCTTCTTTTTTAGAAAAAAAACAGACTGGTTTTTATAAAAAAAATACTTCTCTTTTTTTAAAAAAAGCAGAGAAAATTATTGTCAATTCAGTTTTTTTTAAAAACGAAATTACACTGCGGTATAAAACAAATGAAGAAAAAATAAAAGTTCTTTATCCTGAAATTGAAAGTGATTTTAAGGATTTATCCTTTGAAGAAAAGGAATCCATTAAAGAAAAATATGCTGAAGGAAATGAGTATTTTATTTACACCGGAACAATCAGCCCACAACAAAATTTATTAAATTTATTAAAAGCATTTTCATTTTTTAAAAAAAGGCAAAAGAGTAAAATGCAATTTATCATTGCCGGAAATCGTGGAATAAAATATGAAGAATTCATACAGCAGCTACGGCTTTTCCGGTTTAAAGATGAAGTAAAAATCTTAGAAAATCTATCTACTTCAGAAGCAGAAAAAGTAATCGCTTCTGCTTATGCAATGATTCAGGTGCCACTTTATGAAAGCATTGCTACACAAGGGTTACAAGCGATGAAATGCAAAGTGCCTACGATTGTTTCTTCGGCCGGAACGCTTTCAGAATATTTTGGCGATGCCGCCCTTTATGCCAATCCGGATAACTATAAAGACATCGCAGAAAAAATGATTTTGCTTTTTAAAGATGAAAAGATGAGGAGAGATTTAATAGAAAAAGAAAGTGTTCAGGCGGAAAAGTTTTTGCAGAAAAAAAATAAAAATATTTTGTTTGAAATTATTGAAAATACCATAACAAAAAATCCCCTCAATTGAAGGGATTTTTAAAAAATATGTGTTCCTTTTTAAAACTTCGCCCCTTCCCCTTTTTTAGGAATTGACTGAATGATAAATTGCCTTATTTGTTCATTTGCTACCGCGCGATCATCTTTGCGCATATACACCATGTGGCCGCTACGGAAGCCATGCCAGCTTATGCGGTCTTTTAATTTTCCGCCGGGATCCATTTGCCAAAGATTATATTTTGCATTAAAAAAATCACACGCGCCATCATAATATCCGGATTGAACCATCAAATGTAAAAATGGATTTTGTGCCATCGCCTGGCGCAGGTTTTCACCGGTTTGATTGTTCTTATTATCCCAGGGCCAAACTCTCCCAAACATGTTGTATTTTAAATCGGTTTTGTATTTTAATTCTTCTCTTAAATAGATGTTAATTGCCGGAGTAAATGAATGCAACCAGGAAGTAAGCTCTGGGTTGTAATCCGGCGAATCGCCCGCATCCTGCTTGTCTATTCCCCGGTAACGCGAATCCAATCTGCCAATGGTAAATCCTTTATCGCGTAGCAATTCCTTCCAGAAAAAATTGGCAGGAATGATTAAATTATGTTGCAAAATAACCTTGACTGGCAATCCTGAATAGCGTGACATTTTAGAAGCAATCGCTTGCTTTTGTGCATCTGTCAATGTACTTCCTTTTGCCAAAGCCGGGATCAATTCATTGATAGTAAAATTTTCTACTTCAGGTAGCATATCCGTCAAATCTTTACTTTGCAAATCTGCCGGCAATACTTTGTGATACCAGGCTGTTGCAGAAAAATAAGGAAGCATCAACGCGTCGCCTACGGGGCCATCACGTTTGATTCCTAAATCAGTTGGCGACACCAAAACAACTCCATCCAAATACATCCATTGTGCATCCTGCAATTCCAAGGCAAGCCCCGAAACCCTTGTCGTACCATAGCTTTCGCCGATCAAAAATTTTGGTGAAGCCCAGCGGTTATTTCGCGTTACAAATGTATTTATCCATTCTGCGAGGTATTTAATGTCTTCGTTTACGCCATAAAATTTTGAATCAGGAATATTATTATTTACTTTTCTTGAAAAACCTGTATTGACAGGATCCACATAAACAATATCAGCCACGTCTAAAATTGAATTGGGATTATCACGCAAGCCGTACGGTTCTACCGGATAACCTTCATCATCAATATCCAAAATACGCGGACCGGTATAGCCAATTTCCATCCATACAGATGGGGTGCCGGGGCCGCCGTTAAATGAAATAACCAGTGGCCGTGAAGCGCGGTCTTTTACATCACTTCTTTCATAATA
>Ga0157370_10000629_pt1 | contig 43949 bp, 59 predicted proteins | sample C35metaG_FD_113463 | JGI IMG/M metagenome (GOLD analysis project Ga0157370, IMG submission 113463) | Corn rhizosphere microbial communities from Kellogg Biological Station, Michigan, USA - C3-5 metaG | ecosystem: Host-associated > Plants > Roots > Rhizosphere > Soil | place: USA: Michigan...
CTATGTTCCGCGCACTTCCGAAGGGCATCCCAGCCCCGACACGGGAGAGCGTAGCTCAGCCGGTAGAGCAACTGACTTTTAATCAGTAGGTCCAGGGTTCGAATCCCTGCGCTCTCACCACCTAACCACCTGAAATCATTGATAAAACTGGTACATTAGCAAACGCTTGCGTATGTCGCAGTTTGCGTAGTTTGCTGCCAGTTTGCAAAAGTCGTTCTGCGGATGTTCTGGTGGTGCAACCTATGCGGCATAAAGAAAAACCCCGCCGTGGTTAGTGGCGGGGTATTGGTGATTTAGGCCGGGCTCATGATTTCGCGGTGGATGTATGAGGCTACAAGCCTCGCCTCCCCGCCTGCCGCCACGTCTTTCCGATATTTGTCGGTGGTCTCAGCGCAACGTTTCCGCTCCGCGAGGATAGCCCGCGCGATGGTCACTGCCCCCTCTGTCGAATCAAGGTTGCCATGCGAACCATTGACCTCCGCCCACGCGGCTTCCTGGATATCGAGAGGGAAAGACCTCATGTAGTCGTCGAGCGCGCTCAAGCCGCCACCTTCAATCGCTCAATAGCCTCACTCGCCGAAGCGCACTTAGGCCGATCGTCAATTAATGTGCCCGCCGCTTTTGCGTCCAGCAGAATGCCCATGCAGGCCCGAACATGCGCCAGGTGTGACGCGCCGCTCTCCGGGTCGATATCTTCACCCGCGAACCATTGCAGCAAGTGGCGGATTGCCGCGCTGTAGTAGGTGGTGGCGTCGACTGGATCGTCCTGCCAGTTAAACGCACCGTACTTTGCAGCGCCAAGTGCCATGACGACACTTTCCTCAATGATGGCGACAGGTGGGATGAACTGCGCCGACGGCTTCTTTACTCCGAATGCGCGCTTAGGGTTTGATGATGGCAACTTGCCGATGGCTTCCGCCAACTGCTTCAGTTCTGCTGGCACCTCGACGTTATCATTCGCAGGTACGGCTGTGAGGCAGCCGGTGTCTTTGGATGTGATGGTCATGGCTTATCCTTCAGTGCTGCGTCGATAAGGGCAGACCAAACGTCGCTGGCCTTCTGCGGATAGCCGGGAAGGCCGAGATAGATGTTTCCGTCGCCACATGCGAAGTCATCATAACCAACGACGATATCTTCGGCGGCTTCAAGCTGCGCCATGGTGGGCTCGCGCATTGCTTCGATGGCGGCGCGGGCTTGGTCGATCCACCAAAGTTTCAAAGGGTCGTTTTCGAAAGAAACGCCAACACTCCTTCGGATTGGCTCTTCTTTGGCTTTTGACCAAAGCGCCCACGCCACCCGTTCAATCATTTCGCTCATGCTGCCTCGCCTCCAAAGTTATAGGCGACGATCTCTCCGCCATTGCGGTAATTGTCATTGGCCGCGACGGGGCACTTCGGCCTGCCCCACATGACTTCCTTGGCGACGACAGCCTTCATCACCTTGCCGCTGCGTAGCCGCACGTCGCCGACAGCATTCTCCGCCACAGGCAGGAACTTGCCGCCGTTCCACTCTTTCCAGTTCTCTGCGGTCATACCGTCTCCTCAATATTCTTCTTGTTCTCCACCGAAGGCTTCACCACCGGTTTAAACCGGCGCGCCGCAAACGGTGGATCTTCTTCACCAAATTGCGGGCAAACGCCGCGGTTCACACCCGCCAGGCGGATACCGGCATAATCGCCGCCGAGGTACGTGCGGTACATGCCTACCCACGTCGCCGTGTAGGTCTCCCCGGCATGAATGCCGAGGTATTGCTCTGGAAGGGTGGTGTCGTCGATGCAGACGACTTCGTCGCCGGGTTTGATGGTCATGCCACCCTCCCCGCCTTCAGCGCGTCAAATGTCGCCAGGAATTCGAGCTTTGCTTCCGCCGGAGACCAGTACCGCAGCTTCACGCCAAGCTCTTTGCCGGCGTACCTCGCATGCCAAGACATCTCGCGCAGGTTAACCAGCTCGTCGGCGATGATCCGATTGTCGGCGTCGTGAACCTCGCGCGGCAACTCCTTCGGCAAACCAAACCGCGCCGCGATAGCCAGCCAGTTGTCTTGCTCGATCGCACGGTAGTTCGTCAGGTACGGCTTGAGTGGGCGCGGAATGTCCACGCAGTACGCCTCGGGCGCATCGTGCAGAAGGCCAGCCAAAGCCACCTCTGGCGCATGCGTCGCCGCGAGGTGACGTGCGATGAGGACCGAGTGCTCAGCGACTGAATAGAAGCGAAGGCAGTGGCCTGCATAGCGCGCCTGCATGGCGAGGGAGTGCGCAATATCCTCGATGTGGACTTCGTGCGGGCGCGGGTCCATCGGCCAGTATTTGCGGCCGGTGAACGTTTGCATGAAGTCACCGGTGCGGCGTGGTTCGACTGGCACAAAGACGCCTCGAGAGGCCGGGTCGTCGCAGTCAGGGATCCACTCGCCTTCACGGTTATCGTTGGCAGCTACGTACTTGTCGAGCGGGCCGAAGGTGGTGGCGAACACGTCGTCCTCTTGCGCCATCTGCTGAATGGCCAGTTCTCGCGTTACAGAACCCATCACGCGTCCCCCTCGAAAAAGTGCAGCACGAGCGAGCCGCCGTGTAGTAACACCGTGGAAATGTATCTTGCCGTCGCCTTTGGCCGGCAAGGATGACCGGTGCCAACAACGTGGATCGTTCGCTCACAATCCGAGGGCAGACCCGGATTGCAGCGATACCAAACGGCAAGCCTCCCGCTACCAACCTCCTGCTCTGCGATGGTGAGAATTTCGGACCAAGGCGGTAGTTTCAAGGTAACCGTGCTGTCGCTCTGGATGTCTCTGGTGAGGCTGATGTTTTGCTTGTGAACCGCGATAGCCATCAAAACGCCTTCCCACCAGCCTTAAGCCGGTTCTCGATCTTGTGGTCAGGACGGTTGGCATTGAATGCCATCTTCTCGACGACGGCGCCGCCGAGGTCGTAGCCAAGGAACGCTGCCAGATCGCCGATTCGGATCATCGCGTCGGCAAGCTCAACCTCAGCCATCGGCCGATTTGGCAACTTGTCATCCATCAGCACTTTGCCTAGCTTTGACTTACGATAGCCTTCCATCGCTTCGCTGATCTCGCTGTGGATCAGGCAGAGCATTTCAGGCACGTTGCGGTCCAGCGCTTTGCCAGTAGCGAGATCGGTGTACCAGCCTGCTCTGCGGCTTGCTGCGTGGCAGTCGGCGGCGAATAGGTTGATCGCTGCGGCGTGGTGGTACTCCACCTCCGCAGTAAGTTTCAATGTCACGACATTGTCGCTCATTATAGTCTCCTCAGTGGTGTGGTGGTTGACCGCCAGCTGGTGGCTGGCGGATCGGCTGGGGATTACTGGGGAAGGCACTGTATAAACGCTCTAGAAACCCCAATTTCCCGGTTGTTTCGGTGGTTATTCCCCGTTTGCAATTGACGCGCCGCCCGTAGGGTGTGCTTATTGCCATTGTGGTGCCAGCTAATCTTTCACTGGAGCACCACATGAAAAACTTCTTGAAAATCAAACACGGTCAGACCGAAGGCGAGGCCGGCGGAACTCTAGCCGTTGTTCTCCTAGCCGTGATGTTCTTGGCGGCTATATTCGCACCGATCATCGCGTGGGCGGTTAGGTGAGTTCGACTGTCTTGCCGCTACAGCTTGGACTAGTGAAAATGCCATCGTTTCTCCTTAGTGGGGTGGTCGTATCTAGGATCAGAATTGGTTCAGTTTTCGTCAGAACGTCGGGGATAGCGCGATGAAGATCACACAATCAAAGTTCAACGGTTCGCTCGCCGAGATCGTCGTGGAAGATGAACCTGGCCGCTCAGGCCTCATCGTTCAGTTCGAAGCATCCGGTCCTTTACAGAGCGACGCACAAACCGACCCTGTCGTCTTTGCAACTGACCTATCCATCGAGGAAATTAGCAAACAGTGCAAAATCTCCGACGCAGAGGCTCGAGCGATGGTGGTCACATTTTTACTCAAGGACGGCTTGGTGGCCTAAGCCACCGCCCTCGCTGGCTCATTGTCATTCGCAGCCGAATACCGACCAGCGACCATCTCCGGCCGCAACGTGGCGCGAGCCACTTCGCCATATCGACGCGAATATGTGATGACTTTGGCAGATCGTCCGGAGAGCCAGCCGCCACCAGCGGCGTATGCGTCAGGTGCGGCAAGCGTCTCGTGGCGTTCGACATACATCAGCGCCGACTTGCGACCTTCATCACTGTGCAGGTGACCCACATGAGCGAATGCGTACTTTGATTGACCGAACATCTCTCGGAACATGCCTGCGAGCGTAGCGTCGACCTGGGCCACGCCGCGCTTATGGCCGTGGTGATAGAAGAGCGCAGTGTCCCCCCACTTGTAGGCATAATACAGCATCGGGCTGGTATCGACCGACACGCGCGGCTCGTTCTCATAAATCGTCGCAAGAAGCTCTCGAACCCAAACAGATGAGGCAGGATCGTGATTGCCAGACGCCATCACGACGTGAACGTGCTTGTGCTTCTGTAGCAGCATGTCGATGACACGGCGCAACGTGCGGATAACGACACGAACCACCTTATGCAGTCGGGAATCAGCGTCAAGGACATGCTTGTGCGCAGGCGTGACGCTTTCAAGGGCGTCATGGTGCAGTAGATCGCCGAGTTGCGCCAGAACGGCGGTGTGCGCCTGCGGAGCGCCTGCGACAGCGGCCGCGAACCAATCCAGCAGCAACTGCTCGGCCAGCCTTAGATCGTAGTCAGCGCCCGTTTCTTCGCGATGGGCCAGCATACCGAAATGGCTGTCTGTCACAACGAACTGGTTGAGCAAATCTTCTTCTACGTGCTGCGGCGCGGGCATGATGGTGATACGGGGAAGATCTTCCTTGAGGCCGTCGACCATCGCGCGGAAAGCAGCGAGCTGGCCTTCTTTCTCCACCGCCGTCTTCTGCCACTGCTGGATAACTCGCCCGTCAGCATCGACGAGAGCAGATACGCCTTTGACGACGTGACCGGTAGGCACCTCAAAGCGATCACCGCGCTCCGGCGTCTGTTGGATGAACGTGCCGCTCGGGGTGTTGCTGATGCGGCTGATGCGAAACCCCGGCAGCACAGGTTCGGTGCCAAGCAGGCCAGCCTCGGCTGCGTGCTTCAGGCTTTCAGAAAGAGCGGACTTCTTGATGCCGAGCGCTTCGGCCGCCTTAACAAGCGTGCCGTACTCACGGTAGGCGTCGGCTCTTCGGCGTAGTTCTTCGGTGGGTAGCATGCGCTCTCCTCGATGTGGTGGTTGAGGCCGCTTGGTGGGCGGCCTTGGTGATATTTATTTGCGCGCCAGCAACTCACAAACAGCAGTCGAAGGCACGACAAAGCCGAAGCCAACCAGCGAGCCTGAGAAGCCAATAGGCGCCGCCATGACGCCGACGGTGATGCCGATCAGGTCGCCGTTGTCTGTAAAGATAGGCCCGCCGGATTGCCCCATTACAGTCGTGATGTCGGTCACATAGACAGCGTTCCACGGACCTGCTTTGCGAGGCTCGCCAGCAATCTTGCCGTATGCAGCCACGAATTCGATACCGAGAGGATTGCCGTAAGCGGTGATTGGATCGCCAGCCTTCGCAGAACCGCAGGACAAGTGCGCCGTACCTAATCCAGCCGACGACGTGCGCAGCAGTGCGATGTCGTTGGCCTTATTGACCCAAAGGACATCCGCCTTGCGGAACTCGGCGCCCTTCGCCTTCAACTGAACTTCTTGTGCATCGCCGACGACGTGCGCAGCAGTGATGATAAAGCCGTCGCCTATGTGGACGCCGGAGCCGTGGCCGTCGTTGACTTGGATTTTGACGGTGGCGCTCTCGGTCGTCGGCAGAGTGGGCGGAGGAAGGAGCGCGTAAGCGGCCGCAGAGGTAGCGGCGACGATAACGAATAATGCGACGAGGAATGCTGTCGGCGAACGCCGCAATGAGGCACGCAGGAACCGTCTGAGCATGATATCCCCTCTTTCTGGCGTCTGGCGCCAATGTGGTGGTCTCGGTTGGTTGCCGAGCGGCTGGTGAGGCCGATATTCACGCTATACGCTTTTTACAAATTTGTCAAGAATCAACGAGTAATGTATGGGTATGCGACTTGCTGTTTATGTACAAAGATACCGCACGAAAAATTCCAGCCGAGTGTTTCATGTGCTAACAAGCAATGCCCACTAGCGAAAGGAAGCTCGGTGAAGACGGAATACTGTACTCGGACGCAGTCAAGCGATTCAGCACCAAAGCCAAAAGTTGGAGAGATTCGTGCGCTGACTGGCCTGCGAGGCGTTGCGGCTACAGATGTTGCGCTGCTCCATATCGGTGGCGTTGCACCGTTAAGTTTATTTGCATTCCACAATCAGGCCGTTGATATCTTCTTTTGTTTAAGCGGTTTCACGCTATCTCTCGCCTATCGTATAGAATCGGCTCGGCATTTGAATTGGAAAGCTTTTTTTGCTGCTAGGTTTGCGAGGGTCTATCCGCTTTGTGCAATAGCACTGATTTTATGTACAATTTATAGCGCTTTTTGGAACTTAAACAATTTTTCGGCCTATGGAAAAATAGAATTCATTGGTGACTTCGTGCGCCAACTGCTCATGATAAATGCCCTTCCTGTAATCGGTTCCAGCGTTCACTGGATAGCGCCGATGTGGTCGCTCTCAATTGAGGCATTTTGCTATGTTGCAATTTTCCCCATCTTGTTCGCCATAACAATGCCAGCTGGATCTTTGAGCCCAAAATGGCGTTTGGCAATTATTCTTATGCTCAGCGGTTTCACCTACGCATTCTATGTACTTTTCATGAATCCGGGGGTGTATTCACATCTTGTTCCGCCGGCAACAGGGCCCTGGATACATTGGGTCGCGATAGTGCGGGGAATCTGCATGTTCACCTGTGGCTGGCTGGTTTATACCCTCTATACCAATGCACCCGCAATTTTGAATGGCGCAATCGAGATGGTTGACATTGTAGTGTTTTTCGCTGCGCTTATTCTAGTTGGCCGGATGTTTGGTGTGGTTGATGTCGCCCTCATCGTACCCTTAGCGCCCTTTTTAGTTCTTGGCATTTCCAGCGGAGATTCCCTGACATCCCGAATTCTATCAGGTAAAACACTGCATTATCTCGGGAAAATTTCCTATTCTCTCTACATCCTGCATTGGCCTGTAAAAGAATTATACGACTTGCTGGGTGGCAGCTCACAGCCAGAAATAAGGCTCGCCGCAATTTTTATCGCATCGTTGGCCTTATCTGGCTTATCATATTCATATTTAGAAACACCAATGCGAATATTTTTGTTTAAAAAAATCACGCAAAAACTTAGCAAGCATGGCTAAGCCAAGCACGTTTCCAACTACTCGCCGCCCTGTATAGTCCGATGCAAGACTCCGCTTGACTCCTCTGCAGAATGAGAACATTTGTAGAACAAACAAGGAGTACGCGACATGGCCGATGAAGAAAAAATCATCGTAGTGCAATTTAAAAAAGGCCGCGCAGGCATTGTGCCTGGCGAAATGCGGCCCGCCTCAAACGCGGCATCCGCGGAAAAAATGGCCGGTGCAATGGCATCGCGCCACATCGGCGTGGCGGCGTACGCTGTCACTGTGGATGATGAAAGTGGCGCTATGGCCAACCCGCGTCTGCTGGTGTCGCATGGGCAGATTTCGGACTTGATGCCAGACTGATTTACCGGCGCGGGGGCGCGCGCCTTTTTCATGACAAGGGAAGTTTTTGCGGCTCTGAAGAAGGAGAATGAGAACGTGCGCCCAGAAAGACGAGAACCCGAAGCCGATCCGGTGGACCACATCATTGCATGGCACGATGGAGATAGCCGAGCCGCTATTGAGACGCTCATGGAGGACATTCTGCATTTGAGGATGCAGTTAGCCTTGGCAACGGCTGCAATGGGCCGAGGCTTTACCAGGGGGTGGATGCCGGAAGCAGATCGAGATGCCAGGTGAAGGAGCGTATTTGCTGTCGGATTACGGCGGCGAGCCTGTCGGAGTTTTATGCGAGGATTGCGAGCTTCTCAAATTCATCTGCTCGGGAGAGCTTATGATCGAATATGGCGACCAATCGATGCCATCCCTGCTCAACAAGATAGCGAAAGACATAATCAAATGCCCCCGTCCCTTCGAAGGATTTTCGGATCGATGCAGACTTAGATACCACGCCCGCGCACGCAGCCTCATCGAAACATTGAAACAAGCGCCGCCGACGGCCGTTAAGGTCAAGGAAATACGGAACTGGGAGATTGTCGTTGCCAAGTGCAACTACTGCGGTCACGTTTCGAATATCCAGCATTGGCAACTGAACCGCGTGGCTAAAACCGATACCACCGTCGACGATATTGCCAAGCGGCTAAAGTGCAAAAGGTGCAACACCAAGGGTGACGTCAAAATCACCATAGCCAAGATGCCGAGGTGAGCATGTGTAATTTGTACCGTGTAAAGACCAATCAGGAATCTATCCGCGACATCGTGGGCACCATGCAGGAGCGGCTTAACCTGGAGCCTGATATTGAGGTTTACCCTGACAGGCCGGCGCCCGTGGTCCGCAATGGTGAGAGCGGGCGGGAACTGGTCGGCCTGACATGGGGCATGCCCTCGCCGCAATTCGTCACGCAAGGCAAGCCTGACACCGGCGTGACCAACATCCGCAACGTCACTTCACCGCACTGGCGGGGCTGGCTTCGACCAGAGAACCGCTGCGTCGTTCCGTGGACGACCTTTTGCGAATGGGAAGATACCAAACCCCGGAAGACGAAGCGCTGGTTTGCGATCAACGAGGAAACACCCCTCGCCTTCTTCGCCGGCATCTGGACGGACTGGCATGGCGTTCGGGGATCGATGAAGAACCCGCGCGAAGGCGATCATCACCTTTTTGCGTTCCTGACGACCGACCCGAACGGCATTGTTAAACCGATACACCCTAAGGCCATGCCGGTAATCCTGACAAATAAAGATGAAATTGAAACATGGCTTACGGCGCCGTGGGAGGAAGCGAAAGTACTTCAACGGCCATTGCCTGATGACGGTCTTGTGCTGCTGCCTGTTGAGGAAGAAAGGCCACAACAGGATCTATTTGGATAGGAGGCAAGCATGCGCATTCGTCCATACCTGCTCGAAAAACATGGCGTATACGCAAAATTCCCGCTGGATGAAGGTGACTTCGTCGGCGCAACGAAAGCGAGCCACGACGACCTTGATCCGCGTATCCTAGATGAAGTTGACCGCGATTCTGACCTCACAGCCTTCACCGGTTACGTTGCCACAGAACTCCTTGCTGACGATGACGACATACCGACCGGTGCAAGAACGGAGATTTTGTTCAGCCAGCGCAAGGGGATCGCTGCCATTCTGTATGACCACCCCAATATTTCCGACGCGTTCATCGAATGGGTCTTTTGTTCCTCCGCTGAGGAGGCGTTAGACAAATGGAAAAAGAAAGTTCGCTGGCCGTTGATTGAGACATCTAACGAGCCGATAGACATCACTGGAAATACCATAACATGAGCGACCAATCCAAAAATAGCGACGGCATTCACGAAAATCACTATTGCGAGCATCCTGGCTGCAAGAAATGGGGCGGCTTCGGGTATTCTCGATCGAAGGCCGAGAAATCCACCTGGCATTGCTGGGCGCATTATCCGCATAAGGAGCCACTACAATGATAACCCGCATTTCCCGCCAGAAGAACGCGGAACAACGGTTGGCAATGGCCCTTCGCCAGTTAAACGATGCCATCAAAGAAGTTCACAAGACCGGCCTCGACGTCGATATCAGCACCCTGACGATGCATACATCCCGTGGCCCAATGACGCAGGTAAATCTAAAGACGTTCAGAGCTGAAGGTGCGCCGCCGGTGCTGCGTGTGGTGGAATAACTAATTTTTTCGGAACCGATTTTTTCGTCGCGAGTTTTTAAGGCCGGACGGACCCTTTCCCCCTCCGCCCATTGCTCCTAGTGCCCTTTAGTTGGCACGATTAGAACCCTCCCCGCCGGAGGGTTTCTTTTTAGGTGAGCTCGAATAACGCCGAGCGTTCTGCATCTGCACGGGGCATGAAGATGCGGAACAATATCAAGTGGCTGATCGTTGATATCGACATTCTTTGAACGCATGACGGGAATTTCGCTATGCCGCGGTACTTTTTCCACGTCCGAGACGCTGAAGGGCTTTCCGTGGATATGGAGGGAGCAATTCTTTCTACTGATGAGCAGGCAAGACACGAGGCCGTGCAAGCCGCGAGAGAAATGCTCTCAGAAAAAATCCTCAAGGACGAAGTCGTAGATGGCAGCTCATTTGAAGTTATTCGCGGCGACGGCCACTTGATCGCGAGAATCCCACTGAAATCTGTTATGCGCTTTAAGTAAATTCGGCGCGTCATCACACTCGACCATATAGATTTTGCACATAGACTCTTCGCTTATCACGTGCTCTCATTTGAAGAGGAGAGAACACAGTGCAGGTGGGAGGGATGAACGTATGCCTAGGGGGCTTATTTCAGAGTTGGAGCAAGCGGCGTCCAAAGTATCTAGCCTCACTTCACATCAAGTGAGAACGCTGCTGAATAGAACGATTAATATGGTCCAACGACTTCATGAGGAAGTACCGGGCGAACCGATCAATCGTGATTTGATGAGCTATCTCCGCACCGCATCTATGGAGACCGGCCGGCTCTCCGAAGATGAAAAGGTGCACGTACTGCTTGATGCAGCAGAAGGTATACGAATGCTGTTGTCGAAGCGACCAACGAGCTTGGGAGAGCTGAGACGGACGAGTTGAAGCGGTAGCTAGAAGGGGCCGAAGCCGCGCTCAGCAAACCATAACGGTTCTCAATAGCGCTATCGAGCTGTTTTTGATGTTCTCGAATCGCGCCAGACCAAACAAAAAGCCCGCCTACCTCTCGGCAAGCGGGCTAAATTAGGAAGCCCGCGTCGCGCGCGGCTTTGATTGATTTTCGACGATGCGATCCACGCGTAACGTCATCTTGTCGACGGCATCTTTCACGGCGCCGATAGCGCCCATAATCTGCTCAGTCTGTTCGCGAAGGCCGGACTTTGAGACGTAGGTTTCCGCCACATGCAGACGGTGAGCCGCGAGCTCTTCCCTCGCAAGGGACGCCATTGCCGAAGCCGCCGATGCAGCGCCAGACGCCTCCATCTTTGCGGCGCTGATCTTCGCGTCTACATACTTCCATAGACCGAAGAGGAAACCGAACAGCAGCACAAAGAACCCGCCGACGGCCATGATCTCGGGGCCGGTCATGGCTTCACCCCGCACAGCTTCATCAGCTTCTCATTCTCGGTGAGGATTTGCCGCTTTGTTTCCGGCGTCAGGCTATCCTCGAATGACGGCCGCACCGGTCGCGCGACGTCGCAGTAATTACCGCTTGTCGCGCATCCACTGAGTAAGACGACGATCAACATCATCGTCGCCAAGATTTTTGATTTCATGCTCGACGTCCCCGGCCTTCTTGATAGCCTTGGCATTTGCCGCAGCCTGCTCGTCCTTTGCCGCGGTGCGCCCTGCCCGCTGGCCATACAAAAAGACGCCCGCGAGTATCGCGAGCGCCGTACCGATTGCGGCTAGGTAGCCTTTAAGCTTGGCGATGATCATCAAACCACCACCTCCTTGCCGCGCCAGCTATTCCACCGGCGTGCGATCACATCGCGGTTGCGGTAGGTGACATAGCCGACAACCGCCACAAGCACGCCGGCGGCGATCCAGCCCCATGGAAGGCCAGCAGTGAAGGCGAGCAATCCAGAACCGGCCGCAGAGCTTGCGCCTTTTGTAACCACGTCCTTGGCCGTGCCTGCGTCGCGACGAAGCTGTGCGATGGTGGCAGGACCAACGATGCCGTCGGCGATAAGGTGCGGGTGCGCCTTCTGATAGGCAATAACAGCGGCCTTGGTCTTCTCGCCCATCCAGCCGTCGATAGCGCCTGGATTTAGGCCCGCAGCCGTGAGCAGCTCCTGCGCTTCCTTCACAACTGGATCCGGTAGCACCGGCGGTTCCGGCGTCACTTCTTTCGTCACGCCAACGCCGGTATAGATGCCCTTATCGAAAAGCAGAGCCTCTTCCTTGCGGCGGCGCACGAGACCCGGAAGCTTCTTGCCTTTCGCAGTGTTGTAGTTGCTTGCGAGATGAGCGGCGGCCTTCTTGATCAGGCCCTTGCGCCAGAGCTCAGCCCACGTCCAGTTCATCGCGCCGACGCCGAGATTGAACGTCACGGATGTAGCGGCGTCCAGCTCATGCTGTTTGCGATTCTCGGGCGAACCAGCGACGACGGCAGGTACGTACTCAGCAGCGAGAACAGCGTCGAGGATGACATCGCTCTGCGCTGCGGTGATCTTGGTCTTACCAGGCACCAGCTTCGTGATGCCGATCTTCGCCAGTTCGCGGCGAACGGAATCGCTGCGCATCGTGAAGCCCGTACCGATCGTCGGAATACCGACAGGGTCGAGGTAGCAGGTTAGTGGATTGCCCTCGTGCAGGCGCACGAAAGCCCTCCCCTGTGTGGAGATTTTGATGATTGGCATTGGGAATCCTGATTTTTACGGGTTGTTTCTCGCCCCAGAGCAGAGGCGAGTCGTTCATCTGCGGTTCATGCGACCGAGGCCACCTTGCGCGTGGTCGCTCCGCCCAGCGACCTGACAGAGGCCCGCAGCCGCCCCCCGGCCCTGCGGGCCTCTTTTTTTGCTTCTGCGCCTGATTGTGGGTTATCGGTACCGTGTTAGTTGTGTCATCTACGCGCAGTGGTTGACATCAGCCGGTTATACCGATTTTAGTTTTTCTGGTTTTCTGAACGAGACGAGCCGAAGCCGGTTCAACTGACAAAGCTGAAACTGGAGCGCAGATGAAACTTATTTCGCGTCTAATCAGGAAAGTTACCATGGCCCCCAAAAAAGGGCTCGACGAGCAGAAATGGCCATCAGACTTTTCTTCGATCGTCCCGCATCGCTATTCCGTCAACGTTCATCGTTATGAGAAATTTGAGAAGAGCCTCAACCCAGCCGCTCTAAGTGATGGGTTCTTTCATAATGAAGATAACAACAAGGGAGACATGGGCCGTTTCTTCACTTTTACCCTTATCTATGACCAAATAAGGAAAGAGAACATCCAAGGAGATTTGGCTGAAGTCGGGGTTTATAGGGGCAATACAGCTTACATTCTGGCCAGCTTTGCGCGGATTCTTGATCGGACCGCCTACTTGTTTGACACGTTTGAGGGCTTCGACCCCAAAGACCTGAAGGGGATTGATGAGGCGATCCCACACCAATTTTCCGACACATCGCTTGAAACCGTCCGGAATTTTGTGGGTGAGGAAAACGTTGTGTACGTAAAGGGTTACTTCCCAGAATCGGCGGCGCAAATTCCCGACGACAGGAGGTTTGCAGCGGTTCATCTGGATTGTGACTTGTACAGTCCTATGATGAGCGCGCTGGAATATTTCTACCCGCGGATGTCGGAGGGCGGATTTATAATCATCCATGATTACTCCAGCCTCCATTGGGATGGGGCAGAGAGCGCGGCCGATGAGTTCTTTTCCGACAAGCCAGAATGTCTTATGCCAATTGCGGACGCAGGTGGCAGCGCAATAGTTCGGAAGGCGCGCACATCGTCCGACCAATTCAACAATTGGCGAATGGGACGGCTTCATGAGTTGTCCGTTGGGTCTTGGGTCCCGCCCCATATTCTGAAAACTTACCTCAAAGAAGGTTGGGCTGACATCGAGGACTGGGGAGTATGGGGCCTCGGTGAAAGCCACACCTTATCACTGGTAATTCCTTTTGTACCTCAATCGGAAATCAGCTTGAGTTTTGATGTCGATGCTCTTCTGCTCGGCAAACAAGCAGCCCAAAGAGTTGCCGTTTCTGTGGAAGGAATACCAATTGCCGATTGGACGTTCACAAATGAAGATAAACGCGGGCAGAGGGAGTTGACTATCCCGCTGGAGATAATCCAACAAAAAGTGAATGATAAAGCTCCACCGACGATCCTATTCGAATTCAGGCCAAAATTCCATTCGTCTCCGAACTCCTTGGAGCCCTCCAGTACTGACACGAGGCCTCTTGGTCTTGCACTGCACAGTTTCAAAATTTGCCCAGTTATCCCTATGGCCAAGCGATAATCACTGCGCGGATGGCGCAAGGATTTGCGCCGCCCTATCTTCACCGAAAAGAGAGACGGCAAGCTGGTTCAGGAGCGGCCACAGTTCATGGTCGCTGCGGTACGAGTTGGCGGTCTCGAAGATTTTTCGGGTGCGGATTAGCTGCGTTTCCATGACGGAAAGCACCTGCGCGACTTCGCCGCCATTGCCATCCTCGCCGCCGTCCAGACGCGTCCAGAAATCGACGGCGTAAACGGTCGTAACCGGTTCAGGGACGGCAGGAGGTTGAAACTCGCCATCCACCCAAAGCCAGCCGAGCTGGGGAATAGCCTCGCCGTCCTCAAGCTCGATCAGCTCGAATTGAGATGGCAGCGAAAGCATGGACACATCAGCGCTAATGCAGGTTGTGAAGCCATTCACGACAGCTACCTTAGTCGTTCCCGATGTGTCAGCGCCGTCCGCGAACTCGTAAAACAGTCGGCTCCATGCGTAGAGGTCCACACCGTCTGACGGTCGCCGCCAGAACAGGGCGTTGGCAGGCATACCGAACGGAATTTCGTCGGGAACATAGCTTTCCCAAACACCGCGATTTTTCATGAGATTACCCTTAAACCTGCGCTACAGTTACCCAATTCCCGCTAACGTCTGTCTGCTGGACAGCGCGATAGGCAACTTCTCGGGCGGCGTAGATGCCGTCCGACCTAATTGCCGTGAGGAATGAACCCGAAGGAGCGATTGTCCACTGATCAATAACGGTTAAAGCGGCACCCTGAGCACCAAGACGAACTTGCCGGGCTGCGGACGGAACCACATCCATAAGGGTTCGTGCTTGTGCTGCCGTGAGGTCCTGCACATCACCGGTTCCTGTGGCAACGCGCCCCTTGATTGTGGCTGTGGCGACGTTGGACAGCAGCGCGTTCGTGACAACGCTATTCGGCGCTGCCTTCAAGACTTTGCCGGTCGTCCCGCTATAGACAGCCAGACCATTATCAACCGATGAAGCCGGGCCGCTAACGTCGCCTTCCGCGATCCAAGCATCCCACACCCACGGATCGGAACTCGTGCCACGGAAGCCGTTTCTCTTGTATGTGACGCCGCGAGCGGTCGATACGAAGTTTCTGAAAACCTGCACAATTCCGGTCAGGTACCGTTGATAAACTTCAATGGTACCAGCGTGTGTTGCCGGATTACCCAAAGGTCCGTTTGCCCAAGAACCAGTGGTTACGTAAAGGCCGCCGAACGTTAGCGTATTAAAGTCACCATCAGACATACCTACGCCGGCGGCCGAAGGAACAGGAGGAATGCCACCGAACACTGGCCCGAGCGCGGCCAGCGCCTCAGATACCGCCAACTGCTTTACATTCCTACCGCCAGTCCCGTTAAATCCAACAATAGAGTTTCCTGTGACGGCAGTTCCCGGTCCTGAAACGTCTCCATAGAAGCGCCGATTCCATGCGCTCCAGACGTTGTTGACTAGTTGCCGCTCATAAAAAATGTTGTTTACTGGATCGGAAATGCCAAGCGCGGTTAGACGCTGCACACAATAAGTAGACGACTGAGCAATAACCTCCCCTACGAATGAGTACGGCTGCACAGGAGTGTTAACCGTAGTCGATCCACCAAAATAGAAGCCGCTCGCCTTGGCGTTATTCCAGTCAGAAGTGAATACTGGGAATTCCCTTAGGCGCTCAGGAAGTGACACATCCGGGATAACGTTGTTTGCGCCGAAGTTTGGAACACGGCCCCACGCCCCCCACGATCCAGAAACCCTAATCCTGTACCAAACATCAGGATTAGCCACGGAAGTCCTTGTATATGTCTGAACGCCTGCACTTGATACGTCGTACATTGTGACGTTAAGAACGCCAGCTGCAGCAACTGGAATGCCAGTCGTTGATGCTGATACAGCGTAAACGCCCGTTTCAAGAACAGCGTCTGCACTGGTGACAACTGTAGACAAAGCCCTTAACCGCGTCGGCAACTGCGCGTTCGGGATCACGCCAAGAGCGCCATACGCTGCCGAGCTATTTAGGGACGCGATCAGCGATTTGCCGAAAGTTGAGAGATCGGCAAGTGCCGCCGCGCCATTCTCATCAATCGTCAAGGCCTTGTTCGGTGCAGCGGTGAGCTGCGACACGCCGTAAAGAATGCCGCCTGACAAAGAGCCGAGAACCCGACGCAACGCTTCCACCGCGATGACATCCGGATTTGTCAGCTCGATGCGGTAAGCAGCATTCGTTTGTGCCGGACCTGGCCAATTATCCTCAAGGGTCAACTGCGTGTTGCTGTCGACCGATGCGATAATGATCGGCCGTCCGACATGAATGCCAAACTTGTCACCAGCCTTGATTGCAGTCAGTCCACCGACGACGGAAAGCCAGTTCGTGCCGGTACCGGTCACGATCTTGGAGTTGACCGCAACCGTCGCCGTACCGGTGTTGTAGTAAGCAACGCCTGCCATTATTCGGTTTCTCCATCGATGGTATCGCCGTCACCGCGCGCAAGACGCAGATCGGCTTCGAGGCCGTTGATTTTGTTGAGAAGCACTTTGTTCTCTGCATTCTGCATAGCGAGGTGCTGAGCGAGAAACAGATTGCGCTGTTTGAAGAACTCTTCGCGCGCGTTCGCTTCTTGCAGAGCGACCATAGGGTCGATCTGCATGGTGTTGCCGGTTGCCATGGGATTTCCTTAGCGCTTGAAGGTGGATGCGATCAAAATCGTCCTATCGACAGAACCGAGGAACGGACCGCCAGAAACTGTGACTCTGAACGTAGTGGAAGATTGACCGGACGCAGGCGTATAGAGAACGATATCGCTCCCAACGTAGCGGAATCCGCTGGCATCATCCGTCGAGTTGAAGATGCAGAAGTTACTGACTTCGCCACCATTGGTGATGTTTTGCGTAACGATCTGTGACTTCCCGTTGACCGTTCCGCCAGATATCAGCTTGCTATTTATATCAAGGCGCACAGTCGGTGATCCCGTGCCGTGACTAACGGTGACATCGAACGTCCCTGTGTCATTTCTTGAATTGACGTCTACTCTTGTAATCGCGCCAGGCTGGATGTTCGATGTGCCGACCGTCAATGTGCCAATGTTGGCATTCGAAATATCAACGTTTCCGAGTACGCTGGACAGCGCCGAAAGACTGTTGACGCGGACGTCATCCAGGTAAAGCACGCCGCCCTGAAAGACGAAGGGGCGCTTCAGGGAAGACGGATCAGTCCCATACATCAGGATTTGATCCGCCTGCATCAGGATGCGAGTTGGCAATGACGGATTTGAAGGAGCATCCATCAAAAATGATGCTGCTCTTGTCGAGCCGTCATTAACTACGGTCACGATGCCAAAACGCGCATCGTATCCCGTGGGGCCTGCACTGGCTTCCCATTTCACTCTAACCTGGGCAGAATTTCCGCCCAATGCCGCCGTGAGCGTGTCTGTGCGCGTTGCCAGTGCGGATGTTGCATTGGCGACCACAAGAATATCGTTCGATAGGCCAGCTGTCGCAGCGCCGAACTCGACCTCAATCTCATCAACCCTGCCTGCCAACGCCTGATTGGCGTCAGCAACAGCGATGACTTGGCTGGTAAGGCTGGCGATAGAGCCGTTGAATGTGACCTCAAGGCTGTCAATCCGTGTTGCAACGGCTTGTGTCCCGTCGACTGCGACCTGTACCTGACTGGTGAGCGAAGCAACGTTCTGGTTGACACTGACGGTTAGCTCTTCGAGTTTGCTTCCTACAGCTGCTGTTTCGCTGACAGCAATCTCGATCTTCTCATTGTAATCGGCGCGAGCGTTGCCGAGCGCTAAAGAAAGGCTGCGGCGTATGGATTCGCTGTGTTCCATTGCGACAACTGGCAACTCCAGCTGCGAGGCAATGAGCGCCTGTATCCGATCTTTAGCCGCTCTCGCGTTGTCGTAGAGCCATGAAAGCTGCTTGTCGACGCCGGAAAAATCGACGTCAACGAACACATCCTTGTCGGAGAGCAGCACGTTCGGCGTGATGACCGGGATAAATCCAGACCACAAAACTGGCCTGTCGCCACCGGGAATGTAGCGGCCACGAACTACGTAGCTTTGATTGGGCAGAAGGCTCTGGGAGATCAGCATTGAGCCCACTTGCGGCTGGTCGGTTCGGCCCTCGCTTACCTTTTCAAGCGTGGCTTGAAGCCGGACCTCGTACTCAATGCCAATGACATCATCCAGGCGACCGTCGCTGTTATCCCACGTCAGCCGGATGGCAGGTCGCCTATCGTCACCCGCCGCGTCTTTGATTGTGGCGGGTTCAGCGAACCAATCAACAATCGCCTGTGGCGATGGGCGAATTACCCCGAGCTGCCCATCAACAGGAGGCTTGAAGTCTGTATCCGTACTCCAATCGTAGTCGGCTGGATCAACCTCAGTGATGTCGACCATGACATCGAGATTGGCGCGATCCGCCACACCGTCGAGGCGCATCAGTTTCGCGATGTAGCCGTTACGTTCGGAAGTCCACGAGAACACCGTCCCCGGCGTCGCGTATGCCCAGAACTTCGGAGGGAGAACAATCGTGTGCCGCCGGAACCGCCGAGCTTCTTCGAGCGCCGACCTCATTAGCCGCTGCACCTGCTCCGCATACGGAACAAAGTTCAGATCGACATCGGCCATCAGACGGCGATTGCCGTCGATCGCTTCAAGGTCAGTCCGATAGAGCGGCGGCGCAGTCTTTGACACCCAGCCGTCTTGCGGAGAAGGATAGTTCGCCGAAACACCGTTGATGGTGTCCGCCAATCCAAGGAACGGCGTGAACTCCTGCTCTTCAGTCGACAAGATATCGTCGTCGGTGAATGCGATAACCGGAGCATCCGGAGCGCCAGAATGCAGGTAATAGACGCCACCAACTTCCGAGATCTTGCCTTGGCAGGCCGTGAGCAATGCCTCAACGGCAGACGTCAGCGGAGCCTCGACCTGAACTTCCCCACCGCTCCGATAGGTGTTGACCCAGCCTGTCGATTCCAGCGTGCCTGCGCGGTGCTTCTCGATCTGCGCAATCCACGCCAAAGCAGGGAGGCGGGCCGCCGCCATGTTCTGCAGGCCGTAAAACCACTGACCGTTGTAGCTGATGCCGCGCAGCAGATTGTAGATCTGTACCGCCGGCAGAAAGTCGCCGTCGCCGCCCCACGTCGCCGGATCGGCATAACGATGGGTGCCGACACCGCCTTGCGTGCTGTCCCGCGAGATATCGTAGAGGCGCATGCCTTCAAGGACGAACTTGAATGACGGCACGCCGGAGAACATGTTCTTGGAAACGCGAGCTGTCACGATCGCGTAAGCAACACCCCTACCGATACGGTCAGGGTTCCACCACCTGTTGCCATTGGATACCGACGTGAACAGGAAGCTGTCGGCTGTCGTCTGCGAGCCGTCGTAGAACTTGACCCAGAGGCTGTCTGGATACTCGTTGACGGCATAGCCACGCTCAGAAAGTCCACCGAGCGTGACGCGCTCGCCGTTGACCCAGACTTCAGCAAGGCCACGTATTGGCATATCCGAAAGCGCAATCACCTGGGTCAGATAGGCGTTCGGTGTGTCACCGTCCTGCCCCCACGTATTGACGAACACGAGAGAGCCAGCAGTCGCAGTGCGACCGAGGATAAAGGAGCGCGAGATATCGCCGCCGCCTTGCAGTGTGCCGTTGATCGAGAACGTCGGATCTTTTGGCTTGCCGGCGAGCGACTGGGCGAGCAGGCTTACGCCGACGCCTACAGCCGTTTTCAGCAGGAAAGAGCCAACGACGCCGAGGCCACCAATAAAGGTCGACACAGCGGAGAACGCCGCTGCGACTGCGCTGAAAAATGGCATAATTACCTCAGATTTTCTTGATGTGTCTTACGTCCGACCGGGCATACCCAAGGCCACGCAACGCTCTCGTCATGGCTTCCGGCCTAATGCCCTCCTGCGCGGACATCTGGCAGAATTGGCAGCCCGCCTCTTTTGCCCACCGCTCGTATTCCGTCACGAAGGTACTCAGAGCGCCTTTTCGAGTAGCTGGCGTTGCCCATATCAGGAACTCGTCGGCCACCCTTACTGGTGCTATTTGGCTGACACCGTAATGAGCCATAAACATCGCACTGACGGGATTTCCAGACACCAGGCAGAGCTTATTGTTACCGGAGATGAAGTCTGCCACCGTTACGCTGAAATGCTCGGCACTGAACGGGAATGGAAAGTCGTGCGACTTATGGAATTGCTTGGCCAAGGCAACAATTGCGGGGATATCCCTGACAGACGCTCGCCTGACATCCATCAGAATATCCCGAGAAACTTCTTGCGCTTCGGCTGGGTCGCGACCTTGCCCTTCTCGGAACCCCAGAAGAACTCCCACTCGGACGAGGTGTCCGCATCGGTGTAAAATGCATCACCGGCCTGCCGCAGAACCTGCGTGGCATGGCTTCGCGTCGACGGGTTGGAACGTGTCATTTCCTGCGTATGGCTGGCGCAAACCATCGTCACACTACCCTCTTCATTTTCAGAGGGCGTGTTGATCGTGATGGTGTCGACGAAACCGACGAAACGGCACTCTGCCGGCGCGACCATCTGGCGGCTATCCGGATCGAACAAGCCGCGGTAGATCTCGACGCGAGCCTGTTTACAGTCGTAAAGGCGGACAAGCGTCTGAACGTGTTCGCTCACCTGCGACAGGCGAATGTTGACGTTTTGCACCGAGAGGTTGGCTACCAATGGAATGTCATCGATCTGCACGAGCGTGCCGGAGCCGTACCAGTCACGAGTGACCGGCAGGCCTGTATCCGGGTGGACTATGGCGGCCGACACGTTACCGACGTCCGACCACATGCCATCAGTGACGGGCGCACCAGTGGCTCGATCGCGCGCAACAAACCAGAGGAAGTCACGCGCCACCAGCTGCCGCGCCTCAAGCGCAGCAAGGTTTTCTGCTGAGATGTTTCTCATTGATTTCCCTTAGCGGGCTTCAATCGCCTGAAACGTGACAGTGCCACGACCAGTCGCCATATCGGCTGTTGTCGAGATTGAGCCAGGCAAGATCGCCATGGTGCAGGAAGGCTTAACCAGCGTAGCTGCGACAGGCGCCGTAACGCCCGGCCACAGATGCGGGCGAACCTCAAACTGCGTCGTCACGCCGCTGCCACTGGCCGTTACAGGCTCCATTACCATATGCAGGTCTTTGTCGCCGATCTGGATGTAGTCACCGACTGAGACCTTGTAGCCAGCGGGCAACCCTGACAGTGAGATAGCCTTACGGTTGCTCGCAATCGTAGCCACCTGCCCAACCCCGGCAAATGCGCCGCCAGTCGGCCAACTGCCGTTCGGATACGCCACCGGGAAACAGCGAGACTTCGGGAATGCGCGAAACGTCTTGAGCCCGTTTTCCAAGCTAGTCAGGCGAGCACGCCAATAATCCAACTCGTTCGGCTTCATCGATCGCGATTGCGCCGTCATCTGCCAGAGCGGAGAGCCAAGGTCTTTGACGACGGTCTGCCCCCCTGCCGTGCGCGACTGTTCTTGCCGCCACAGCATGTTAAACTCGGTCGTCCAGCCTGGGAACTCGTCGAAAAACGAAGTTGGGAGCGGGTATGTGATTGTCATGCCTTACCCCAACTTCACGTTTCGTTTTTGAGCCGATCGCACAGCCGCCTCAACACGGCTTTGGAGCTCGCCCTGCATCTTGGCCAGCGCCTTTTCCTGCCTCGCGACGGCTTCAACAGATGCGCCGCGGTTATCGACGACTGGATTGAAGTTGACGACGACACCGGCAGATTGAGCGGACATGGATCGCAAGCTCGGCACACTCGGCACGGAAATCCCTACCGGGCCGCCGTTTGCGTAACCCTTAAGATTGCGCCGCATTGCCTCCATGGCCGCAGGACCGCCGGCAGCTTTGACGGCCGCCTGGTCGAACACGTACTCGCCTTTGTGGACGACGCCTGCGGGCTGATATTTGCCGCCGTCGCCGGTGTAGCCGCCATCGGAGAAGCCCGATCTTGCGGTAGGAACCGGCCCTGTCATTGGAAGAGAAGCAAACCCGCCGCCACCAAACAGGCCGAGGAAGCTACTCAGGAGGCCGCCACTGCCGCCAGCTGCACTGTTTACCTTGAACAAGCTGGCGAGCACATCGTCGAGAAGCGCATCTGCAATGCGGCTTAGCGCGCCAGCAAATGCGTCCGCGGCACTCTCGCCATGAATCAGGTCGTCGATAAAGCCGCGCGTTGCATCTCTCGCGACGTTGTTCCATTCATTCAGCTTCTGCTGTTGCTCTTGCGCTTGCCTAAGCGCCTCAGACTGCCGAGCATATGCCGCAGATTCCTGCTCGATTGCGTCAATCTTGTCGGGCGAAAGCGTGATGCTTTCCAGATCCTTCTCGCCCTTCTTGCGGGCCTCTTCTCGAAGGTCGGCGAGTGCCTTCTGCTCTAGGTCAAGAGCAGTGCGGCGCTTGGTCTGAGCCTCGTTAGACAGGCCTATTAGGCTCATCTCCTGGCGAAGCGCTTCGGTTCGATCGCGAACTGCCTGAAGGTCTTCCGCGAAGCGATCGGATGCAGTCTTTGTCGGCGCCCTCGCCCGCTTTGGTGTACCGAACCCTCTATTTTTGTCCGTATCCAGGTCAGATGGGCGTCGATCTGGTGTCGGGCCGTTATCCGGTAGGGGAAACTGAGTTCCTTGGATTGTGGCATCTGCGCCGAATTGTGAATCCTGCTGGCCTGCTCCGCGCCACGTCCTCGGATCATTGATCCTGGAGGTTGCTACAGACGTTGCGTCGTTGACTTTCTGGACGCTGTCAGCGGCCGACAGCGCAGCTGCCGATAGCGTGGAAAAGTATTTGGCGAACTCAGTGAGTGCAGGAATGCCGGTGTTGTTTATGGCCGCACTGAGGGCCGACTGCACACGGTCCACATCTTCAGTCTGCGCCTTGCCTTCTTCGGCAGACTTCGCAAAGTCATTGAATGCTGACTGGAGGTTCTTGATAACGTCAGCTTCTTCACCTGCAGACTGAAGTTGCGAGACCAGATCAGCAATGGTGGCGCGTGTACTCTCGACCTCTTTGCGGACGTCAGCGAGCGTGTTGGTATTTACAATGTCAGCGCCCTTGGTTAGGTCGGCGTTGTCCTGCGCACGCTTCAACTGATCAGCGTAATCGCGCAAGGCAGGAACCGCATCGCCCCACCGCTCGGCTACGGCAGCAATCAGCGCAGCCTGCTCCTTGAGCACCTCTGCTGACTTATCGCCCTCACTCATTATGGTGGAGAAGTACTGAAATGCCGCCGTACCTGCGGCAATGACACCGATTGTCACCAGAGACAGCGGAGAGATAACGGAAGCGAAAGCGGCTGCAAGACCTTGCCCAACTCCCTGCCCGCTATCCTTTATCTGCTGTAGAACGGCCGAAAGCTGCGTGCCTTGCTGCAAAGCTATCTGGATAGGCGACATGCCCATCGCTGCCGTCACGCCGATGTCCTGAAATTGGGCTGCGATGTTCGCGGTATTGAAGCTGTTGCCGCTACTCGTTGTAACTGTTGCCTTCAGTGCGGCGTTACGGCCCTTGATGGCTGCAGTCGACGCAAGGGCGGCCTGTCGCTCTCGTTGAATTGCCGAGGCCATCTCATTAGCAGAAATGGCGCCGGCAGCATGTGCCTGCCGGATCTCGGCGACGGCGTTCCTATAATTAGAAATTGTAGCGAACAACGGGCTGTATTTGGCGCGGAGGCGATCAAGCTCTTTCTGCTGATCAGCGAGAACCCCGTTCCATTCTTTTGCTGCCGTCGTCCCAATACCCACCATACTGTTGATGCGATCCTGCATCGACGTGGTGAGCGAATTGTTGATCGACTTCCCAGTCGCGGCAAAACGTTTCTCAATGCCACTGGATGCCGCGCCTACGTCCGACACCAGCCTGTTTAGGGCACGCTTTACGGTTGCAAGGTCGGTGCTGATTGAGATAATCAGATCATCATTATTATTACCGGCCAAGTCGGTGTCCTAACGTGAAAAGGCCCGCCAGGAGCGAGCCGAAAGGGATGGATATGCCCAAATGCAAACGGTGCGGTTCGGACTATTATCTGGGCGGTAAGGACGGTCACTGCGTTGACTGCGAGGAAGTGCTCGCGAAGAGCGATGGCGACGCAAAAAAGCAGTCAATTATCATGACGACGTCAATCGACGTGCCAAATCGACAGGTTGAGAGCGTCATATCGATAGTAGCGTCGGAAGCCGCATTGGGCATGAGCATTTTCAAAGACGTGGCCAACAATTGGCGGGACTTTGTGGGTGGTCGTGCAAACGCTTCCCAAGCCTCACTAAAAGAGGCACGTCTCGCATGTTTGGATGGCCTTAGGTCAGAAGCCTATGAGGTCGGAGCGGACGCCGTCATCTCTGTTGACCTGGATTACAATCAACTGACGACCGGCGGCACCGGAGGCATACTCTTTGTCGCGGCGACGGGTACGGCTGTTAAGCTAAAGCCAGCATAATATCTTTGGGGGTACCATGAAAATAGCGATGGCAATGGCGGCCTCAATGGCCGCAGTCCTTACGGGCTGCACCAAAATGGAGCAGTACTATCCAAACGGGCAAGTCGTCGAGATTGACGGCATCGAATTCTCAGTCTCACCCATGGGCAACAAGGCTGGCTCCTACAAGGCGATGCCGAACAATCCAAAAGACCAGTCATTCCTGATGCTCGATCCGATGGTTTGGGTTCGGAACACTAAAGCGATCGAAAAAGCTACCGGATGCAGCGTCTACCGCGAAAGCGTGAAGAATCATGAGAACACGACCTTCGCCGCGGTCGACTGCTCAGCTAAGCCGAACCCGGCTTAGCCTAACCACCATACTTCTTGATCAACTCGTCCATCTCGGCGTCTGACGGAGGAGCCACGGCTTTCTTGCCGCCGTTCGCTTCGGCCTTGCCCTTCACCGCAAGAGTGAACTCGGTCAAGCTAGACGCCCAGAATATTCCTGGTGTCCAGCCGAGGCCGCCGAATGCGATCTTTTGCCAGTCGCGCCAAGGGAATGGTTCTTCTACGCCGCCTTTAGAGCGGCTTCCCCGTTTCCCTCGTCTTCCTCATCAAAATGATGGGACAACGCCTCAGAGATCGCTTTGGCAACAGCGCCAAAGTGCTTCAGCTTCAATGCACTGATGGCCTTCACCTTGTCGCCCCGCACGGTAAGCAGATCGAGAGCGGCCACGGTAGCAGCCGGCTCGACGCCCGACAGGCGAAGGAACAAATCGGACATACTTTTGCACGACAGGCGCGAAGACACGGCAGCAAGGCCACCCATCTCAGCGACGATGACCAGCGGTTCCTTGCCGACCCACAGGCCGACCTCCCCCCGAGCTCCGTTTACTTCCAACGGAAAGGGTTTTTCAGCATCAGCCAAAATTACACCTCCGCGACGAATGCAAGAACACCAGCAGCAACGAACGTGGCCGTGAATTCCATATTGCCTTCCATTTCGCCGCTGAACTCGAATTCAGAAACGAACCAAGGGCCGGTGTAAGTACCAAGACCGGGAACGATTACCTTGGCGTTGAACTTCGTGGCGTCATTGACGTGGGTCATGAACGCTGTGTTGGAGGCGCTCTTCACGAACTTGCCGGAGCCCGAGAACGTGCGGTTCTTGATGCCAGGCTCCGCAGTTTTCTGCGGCGTATTCGCTGGATTGACGCAGTCCGTGATAGTCGTATCGACTTCATTTGCGGACATATTGAAACTGCGGGTCGTCAAACCGCACAGATTCGAGAAGACTTCGGGAGTTTCGCCGTCACCAATCTGGATGAGCAGCGTACGACCAATCTGTTGACCGTCGGCCATGAGTAAACCTCAAAAATTTGGGGGTTGATGGCCAATCAGGCCGGTGTCTCGACGCGCGCGACAAATTCGACGACGCCATGCGTCGTAACTTCATCCGGGTCTTTGAAATTACGGGTGTCTTGCCGCGTAATCGATATCAATCGATGTGAGGGCAGCGCCAAGGGCGCTTCATCCAACGCCTCGACGACCTCGTGAATGATTTCCTTCAGCTCCTTAAAGCCTCCGGAATATTGCGACCAAACGTGGATCGTCACGTAGATGAGGTTCGACTTCAGACAGCCGACGTCATCTCTAATCACTTGGCTTTCGCCGTATTCGACGTATGGAAACGCAGCATTGGTCGGCGGGCGGTCGTAAATGCGCTGTGCGACAATGGCCGTTAGCGATGAACGTGCCTTCAGCCTTGCGACGATGGCGCCCTGTAGCTCAAGATCGGGACTAGCCATTAGTTCTTCATGGCCTCCCTCACTCCGCGCGATATGGCATCGCTAATCTTCTTTTTTGCCTTGGCTTTCATCGATCGCCATGTCGGAAAGACGTGTGGCTGCGCCCTTGTGCCGGGATGCATTCTTGCGCCGTCGCGCTGCTTCCTGCCCGCAACAGTGCCGCCGCCTTTGGCGACATTATGTGGCCGCGTGCCAAATTCCAAAAAGTGCCAAATCCATGCGGCGAAAACTCCAGTGGCATCCGGATCCTTGCTGGCCGATGCGCCCACAAGCGCTTTCGCACTCGGCCTGTCAGAAATCTTGCCGCCCTGTATCGAGGCAGCATAGTCGCCAGCCGTTGCGCTGTTACTTATCGGCGCCCGGTCGGAGATTTTGTCGGCGGCTTCGGTAGCGATCTGAAGTTTCGCTTCGGCGGCGTACTTGTTGGCGAGCGGAGCTACCTGATTGAGCTTTTTCGTTAGCGCCTCGCGGCCCAGAACCTTTGCTTTAATCACGAAGCCTCCCCCTGCACCACAAGCAGCTCGATCCACTGGTTGCGTTCGTCGATGTTGACCGCAGCCTTGATTGCATACACCACGCCAGACCGCTTATTCCGCGCCCGCCAAGCTGGCGTGATGGCGCGCGTGCGTTCGTTGCTGCGCACGGTCATGGTGTAGGGTTGCAAACCCTGTAGGCGGCTTGCAATGACAGGCTCGCTGCCGACGCGCGGCTCAAGACGTGCGGGCTCTACGAATTGCTCCGCGAAGCCGACCACCACGCCGCCATACCCGTCATCACCCTCGACGTCGGCCTCAAAGCCGACGCGCTCACTGAGCGACCCCGCTCCGGATCTCTTGCGTTTTGGCATTCGGTCGATCCTTGGTGGGTTCAGCAGCCTTGGCAGCTATTGCAGCCGCTGCGCACTTGCGTGTGACGTTGTAGAGGCCAGCCTTGTAGGCGATGGTGAAGCCTGGCTGGCGCCAGTCGAACGGTTCATGGAATCGGAGCCACATAGTCGTCCGCCACTGTTCGCCAGACACGCCACGGAGCCAGAAGCATCCGTACCGCTCGCGGAAGAACCGCGTCGCCCGTTGCCTTCGTGTCAGGCTCGCGCACCTCGTAGAGATCGCCGGTCACGAGAAGGATCGCCGACACGATTGCGGGCGTTGCAGCGATGCCGTCGGCGGCCGTGGGCGTTTCGCCTGCGGCTACGACTTCGCGATCAAGATGCTGCGTAACGATGCTTTCAGCGGCGTCGCGATAGAGGCCGATCTCCGCATCTTCATCTTCATGAAAGACACGGAGATGCTTCTTGACGGTTTCGAGATCGACGATGGCCATATCAGGCCGCCACTACTGCGGCAGTCGGCGCGCTTGTGACAGGCACGCTGCCCTTGTCATTTGTGGCGGTTACCCGAACCGTGATGGTCTTGCCAACATCGCCTGCGACAGGGACATAGGTATCCGCCGTAGCGCCAGCGATTGCGACGCCAGCGGCAAACCACTGCCTTGCGTAGGTCGGCGAGCCGGACCACGTGCCAGTGGTCGACGTCAACGTCTGTCCTACCTGAGCTGTGCCCGTGATTGCCGGAGCAACCGAATTCACGGGTGAGCCGATACCGTTGACGATACCGGCGCCGATATAGGATGCGACCCTGCGCTTACGAACCTTCGTTGACAGCATCGGGTTTGTCCTTCTTCTTCGTCGAGCGAGCAGAGGAGATCACCGGCTTGTCAGCGGCTTCATCCGCGGCGTCGTCTTCAACAGAGGCGTCAGCCTTAACCTCGCCGATGATGTCGACCAGGCCCAGCTCATCGAGCTGCTTCGCCTCGCCTGCCTCGACCTTGAACGGATCGCTCTTTTTGGTCTTCAACTCTTTGCCGACGGCGAACGTGCGCTTGGCTTTCACTTCTAGAAAATCGGTCATGTTCACTCCCTTTCAAGGAAGGGGAGCCGAAGCTCCCCTAGGTCAATCAGGCGCCTTCGACGTCGCCGGTCACAAAGGACTCGGGGCGATAGACTGCGAACGCCAGACGCTCTTCGGCGCGGATGGTGAACATGTTCTTCTCGAAGTCGTCGACGTTCTCGCTGGAAAGCAGAACCTCGATTTCCATGCGGTCGAAGATCTGGGCTGCGAAGCTGAACGCGCCGGTGAGGAACTCGCCTGCGGCCATCGCCTGCGTCGAAACAACCGGCAGGTTCCAGAGCGTCGGAGTGAGCGAGCCCTGCGGGTTGCCGATGATGTAATTGCCGCCGGCGTCCTTGGTCAGCTCAATCTTCGCCCAATCGATTGGGTTCAGAACGAACGCGGTTGCCGGATACTCAGCGAGAACGACCTGCAGAACAGCCAGACGAAGACGGTCGATGCCAGTTTCGTCTGCGGCAGCGAACGCCGGGTTGAACGCGGTAGCCTGCGGAACCAGACCGTGGATGTTCTGGCCAGTGCCAGAGCCATTCAACAGCTGATTTTCCTCGGCGAAACGGAGACCGTAGCGAGCGCGGCCGTCGATGTAGGAGCGAAGCGCAGGCGCGTCGTCCAGGATCTGACGGGAGGCCTTGAAGAGGTGCGCGATCGTACGAACCGGCGCGGACGTCATGTCGAACGTCAGATCCGAATAAGGCTTCGCAGTCGTTTCAGCGACCGGTGCAGCGTTGTTCGTGTAGCCGGTTTCCTTGACGTATTCGATCGAGCTTGAAGCAGTCTGGCCGGGCAAAACCAGGTCGCGGATCGTCAGCTGACGCTCAGGCAGGCCGAAGATGCCGGGAACGCGGGCGCCGGGCACCAGAGACGTTCCCTGAGAGCGGCCGGCGCCGACGGTGGTATTGGCAGAGGTGATGGCAGCGCGGTCAGCCTTTACGCGGATTGAGCCGCGAGATGCACCGGTGAGCATACCGGCCTTGAACTCGGTAGAATCGATCACGAGGTCGCCGAGCGACTTCTGCTCGTTTTCGCCGATTTCGTTTTCTCGAGCGGCGCGCTTCTCCATCTCGCCGAGGCGGGTCGTAACGTCGCCAAGCTCAGACAGAGCCTTGTCAGTCTTTTCCTTTAGCTCCGCCGAAACTTCGCCGTTGGCGGCAAGCTTCGTGGTAAAGTCGGTTGCGAGATTGCCCACCTGCTCCTTGATGGACGCAAGCGAAGTACCGAGCTCGCCGATCTTATCGGCAAGTTGATTATCAGCCATGAGTGGCTCCTTTATCGAATGAGTGGTGATTTTGCTTCGGCGATAAGCCGTTCAATGGCTGCCAAAGCAGCAGCATCCGTCTCGACGTCAGGAGCCCCCTGACCATCTTTGAGGTAGAGCCGAGCGGCCCGCTCTGCCTCAGAGCCCGACAACCCCATCAGTCCCCTGATGCCGTTTTCGAACTCGCGTTTTGTGATTTGCTCGCCGGCGGACATCTTCTCGACCAGCGTCTGCGCTGCCTCAGCCTTCGCAGCGTTGGCGGCTTTGATGCGCCTCACCGGAGCAGGCTCGATGTCGGCGCCGTAGCGCGCCAAAGTCTCGTCAAGCGTCGCAATGCGGTCGACCATTCCTCGGTCCATGAGGGCTTCTGCGTAGAAAACGCGGCCCTGACCGTAGCCATCCTCAACCTTGCTGACCGTCACGCCGCGCCCTTCGGCGACGGACGCGACGAAGCGATTGTAGGATCGGTTCACACCGTCCTGCACATGGGCCAGCGTGTCCTTGCCGAGTGGCTCGGTCTCGTTGCCCTCAACCTTGTGCTTGCCGGCTGAAATGTACGTGCGTTTGATGCCACGCTTCTCAAGAGCTGCGGACAGGTCATCATGGGCGGTATAAACGCCGATCGAACCGGCGCGGCCAGATGGAGTGACGACAATTTCGTCGGTCGACGCCGCGATCCAGTAAGCCGCGCTTGCAGCCAGGCTGTTGACCTGCGCAATGATCGGCTTTTCGCCGCCGCGAAGCTTGCGGATTTCGGTCGCGAGCTCGTCTGTGCCTGGCACCGTGCCGCCGGGGCTATCGATATCGAGAACAACAGCCTTGATGTCCTCGTTCGAAAGCGCTTTGTGCAGCGCTTTCTTGATACCGGCATAGGAAGTGCCGCCGCTCATCGCGGAAAACAGGTCCATTTTGTCGGCCAAAACCCCGTAAACCGGGATAATGGCCACGCTGCCGCTGGATTCCGCAATTTCCTTCGCTCGGGCCTCATCGATAGAGGCGGCGTACTCGGACGAAAACAGCTTTTCGCCTTCGGCCCGCGCCACCAAAACATCAGCCAAAACGCCCAGTTTTTCGCGCTGAATAGCCCAAGGCTCGGCCGAAAAGGCCGAAATCAGGTGTTCAAACTTCATGATTTTCCCTTATGCAGCGCGCGCTGCTGGCGTTGGCGCCGGAGTTTCGGTCTTCCCAAGCGTATCGAGGCGAGTCATCGTGCCGTTCACGATGGCCTTGTTGCCGCCGTCCACTGGCGCCTTGTCTTCGTAAGAGCGAGCCTCATCGACTAGGTAGATGCCGTTCGTGACCATCTTCGACAGGAATTCTGCCCGAGCCGTGCTGTCGCCGCGCAAGAGTTCTTCCATGTTGAACTTCACCTTCGTGGTCTTCCTCGTCTTCGCGTCGAGCAAGTCACGATAAATTGCCGCTTCGATGCGCTTGAGCATCGGCCGCATGCAAGTTTTGGTGAATTGGAGGATCAGCTGCTCGATGCCGCTTCCCCAGGTCGTGGTGCCGTTTGCCGCGTGACCAATCATCACGGGAGGAACGCCGAAAATGCGGCAGATCTGCTCGACGCTGTACTGCCTCGCCTCAAGGAATTGAGCATCCTTTGGGTTGATCGACATGGGATACGGCTTGAAGCCAGCCTCCAATACCGTCACCCCACCAGCCTTCTCGGCACCGGCGAATTGCGTCAGCGTGTCGGATATCTGCTTGCGCTGCTCAGGCTTCAGGATCTGATCCGAGCTAACGATTAGTGAAGAAAGCAGGCCGTTCTTGAACATGCGGCCGGCGACCTTCTCGCCCGCCAATGCACTCCCGACCGTATTACGCACCACGCCGATCGGCGACATGCCTCGATCACAGCCCGGCAGCCGGACGCCGCGGACGTGAAACATCTTACCTTCTGGCACTCGGCGCTTCTTGCCGTCTTCCGTCACCTCGTAGTAGCGCGTGTTCCGCCCATCTTTGGAGCGACACACGTCCACGCTCAAAGGGTGAAGCGGATTAAGTGCAACGAGGCGCTCGCCGTTCATCTTCTTTTCGGCGAAGAAATTGCCGTCGAGCAGCAGGCACATCGCCGCCATCGACCAGAACTCTGGCGCAGTGTCGTCCATGTTCGGCATGTCGTGCAGAAGCTCGTATAGCGGAGCGTTCTTATCGACCGTGACGCCGTCCTCGCCATAAACGATGCAAGGAAGGGTGCCGGCCGCGTTCTGCACGAGGTTGACACATGCCCAAACCGCATCAAGCGAAAGGGCACTCTCAATCGTGACTGTCTCCCCGGACGTAGTGCCGAGGCCAAAGAAGCCTCGCCAGAACTCGCCGTCGGTGAGCTTGATAGGCCTTCCGACCCATCTCTCAAAAAAGCCCATCAGGCCTCACCACTAGGTTGCCCGTCACCAGGTGACAGAGATGATATTGTTGACGAAGTCGTCCAAGTCGCCGCTATCGCCGCCCTCATAGGTTCCGGCCATCGCCGTTGCCATTGCCAAGGCGACTGCGCCGTCGATGCGGCGTTCGCGGTTGTGTTTGACGAGCTTTCGATTGCCGGCAGGATCCGCTTTGATGGTGGCATTCATCATGCACATCGTCAGCACTGGATGGTCGCCGTGGGCAAGGTTGCCGTTGAGGATGATGCTTTCGAGCTCGCGGAGAGCCGGCGACATCGACTGGAAGCCCTGCCCAAACGGCTGGAATACAGCATCGTCGCCTTCAAGTTGATCGTCAGTAAAGCCAGCCTTTTGCAGCCATGGCTTCAGGTGCCTGAAATTCCAGCGGTCGAACGCGATCTTGCGGATATCCATCTCTTCGAAGCGGTCGCGCAGGTAATGCGCAACGAACTCGTAGTCGACGGTTCTACCTGGGGCGGCTTCAAGATGCCCACCCTTGTGCCACAGATCGTAAGGTACCCGGTCGGCTTTTGCCTTCGCGCGTATCCCGTCGCCGGGCAGCCAGAACGTCGGCTTTACGTGCCAGGTGGTCTTTCCGTCCTGCTCTTTCGGCGCCATGAGCACCAGAGCAGTCAAGTCGCTCACCTCAGAAAGATCAAGCCCACCAAACACAGGTAGACCATCAAAGTCCACAACTCGAGCGTTACACGCTCGCCAAATAGCCGGAGACACAAACGGTGCATTGGCATCGATCCTTTGGTTGAGATGGAGCCAACGGAAGCTGGCCTCCTCAGTCGGCATACGTGCCGCGCGCTCAGCGTCGTCGCGAACCGATGAAACGGACTTGAACTTGCCAAGCGCAGGGTTCGCGGCCTGCCACGCTTCCTCGTCGAGGACGTCGCAATCAGCCGGAGCCGTGTAAAGGTGCGAAACCGTTCGTGGTGCTTTTGATGTCTCGGCATCATCCAGCCATCGCGAGAAAAGGTCGCCGTCAGTCGCTGCCTGCGTCGAGATAGCGAAGATCATCGCCTTGTCGCCGTAGGCGCCTTGCGATGTCACGATCGCTTCAACGAAGTCGTCGTGCGGGCCTTTGATCTGGCCGACTTCATCGAGGATGGCGACCAGTGGCGAACCACCGTGCGCGCTCTTGGCTTCAGCTGAACTGGCGCGATAAACGACGTTTTTGCGCAGGCCGACGATCATCTTGCCGGAGGGCACGATGCGATACAGCCCTTTCAAGCGCGGCGACATCATCAGCATCTTGCTGGCGTAGTTGAATACTTCCGCAGCCTGGTCGCGAGAACGTGCGCCCGACATAATGCGACTGTTTGGGAACGCCTCAGGGCCAATAACGTGGCCGAGCAACAGGCAGGCAATGGTAGCCGTCTTGGAGTTCTTACGTGCGATCGACAGGTAAGCGCGCGACGTGCCGTTCGGATTGTCATAGACCGACAGGATGAAGGCCACCTGGAAGTCCAGCAGCCTGATTGGCTGCCCGACGAGTGCTCCCTCTGGCACGACCAAATATTCTTCGATGAAGCGGCACATTTTCTCGCCGCGGGTGAGCTCCGACGTCGGCAGTCCGCGCCAGTCGCGCAGAACCGGGATCGGGCCGCACTTGATGGCGCCGACCACGGCCTCAGAAAGCATTCACAACCTCGATTAGGCTAGGAGTTCGTCATCCACGCTCGCGCCTGCCTCGATCTCCTTGGCTTGGTCTCGCCGCTTGGCCGCGTCCCTCGCCTCGCCTTGTACGGCGCGCGCATGCAGCGCCAGTGATCGGCGAAACGAAAGGATGGAAGAAGCGTGCATCTGGACTACGGATTTCCGTGGGTTGGCTACGGGCGTCCCTTTTTCAGTGACTGCGACCGAGCCCTCAGTGCGAAGCAGGTCTTGCTCCCTCACTAGGTCTGCCATCGTGCGGGCAAGCATCGCGGCAATTTCAAGCTGGTGCGCCGACCAATCGGCGCGGGCATATTCGGCGATGACATTCTTGAAAAATGGGACGTCGCCGTCGTCGAGCGGCACGTTTTCAGGAAACTGGATGTCCTCAGAAGCCGCAGAGACAATCCTCACGGCCTCATCAACGCTGTCCACGCGGCTTTTCTTATCAGACATGCGGAATCCCCTCGCGCACGCGCGCTTGCGCACGCGCTAGGCAAAAATCTGTGTTTGCATTTGAATTGCGTTACCCCGGCGGTCCTTGGCCAGTGCGATCGTCGACTTTCGAGGCACCCCCTACCCACCCACTTCGACCGGATACCCATCAACGCCGATGACCACGGCCTGCTGGCCTCGCTCAATGCGGTCCTTCAACGTGTCGTGGCATGGAGCGCACAACGATTGCAGATTGTCTGGGTCGTAGAACAAGTCTTCATCGCCCCTGTGTGGCTTGATGTGGTCACACGTCGTCGCCTCGGTCACATCCTCGATAGCCAGGCAGAAGCGACACAGAGGCTCAGCAGTAAGTTGTGCTTCGCGTAGTCGCTGCCATCGTGCTGTCTTGTACATGCGGCGGTAGAGAGCAGCTTCGGCCGAGCGGCCGTAGGGTTTTGGCATAACGTCTCCCGATATGGACGCCATCGTGGTTGCGCAGTGCAGCCCAACTACCTACATACGGGACAGTGACCGACAGCCTGCAATATGCGGCTCAAGTAGCGTCGGCCATATCAAGGAGAAAAACCATGGCACAACCGCAAGGCGCTTCGGCGTCCGAACAGGCTTATGACGCCAAGACATTGGCCAAGAAGCATCGCATTTCCGTGGAAGAGGCAGCTAAAATCATCTCGGAACATGGTGCTGATCGTAAAGCATCCGACAAAGCTGCTCGTCGTATCGCAGCATAGCACCGCAGCGGATCGGCATCCGAAGCAATCAAGAAAAACAAAAGCGGCCCGCTCAACCACCCAAGGGAACGGGCCGCACGATCACCATGCAAGCGGAGGAGAACGCGCATGGGATTGGTTGCGGAGGTGAGATTTGAACTCACGGCCTCCAGCTTATGAGGCTGGCGAGCTACCGGGCTGCTCTACTCCACGTGATAGTTACCCAAAGCTCAGAGGCTGCAACGAGTGCAGCATGGCGATGGGCCCGACGCATAGCGCTCGGAGTGCAGTGGGGTTCGCAACTTAGTTGCGCCCCCTTCACCCTACTCTCTCCGAGATCGCGGAAAGGGACGCTATGATGATGCCTTTCGCAGCGCAGCCATGAGATTATCATTGGCTGCAATCAATCGTCGCTTGCCTTGGCGTTCAGCCTGCTTGCCTTGATGCCCAGCCTTCGCCCCGAGTTCCGCCATGTTCTTGGCAGACCTCGCAGCTTCCAGAGTTGCTCGGTCGCTATCCTTCAAATCATCAACTGCATCGAACCATTCTTTGCGATCGGCCATTGCAGTCACGATGTCCTGCCACATCATCGATCCGCCACCAGCACACGTTGTCTTCTGCATGCCTAAGAAGCTATCGGCAATCTTGGCGGAGCCGCATGGCAGCCCGTCCGGGCAGCGGGTGAAAGTAATTTTGCTCATGTCGGTGTTGGCGTAAGCCCTGGCCAACTGCGCCTTGGCTTCGTCGTGGCTTAGATTGATGCGAATACCCTTGTGCCTGCGCCCCGTGAAGTATCTGGGCTTCTTGGTGTCCAGCATCTCGGCGAAGTAGTTGTTGCTCTCTATCACCTCACGTGGGTTTTCGTCACCGCCAAGGGCAACGTCAACCTTGTCCCGTGAACCAAGCATCGCACCTGCTGGCATCCTTGCCGCATATTCCTCAACGCCTCCGTCGATCTTAAGCCTGAACGCTCTTTCTGTCTGGCTCCCGTCACTGAAACGAAGTCGGCCGATACGAATGGTCTGCCCTTCTTCGTTTTTTTCCAATTCACCTGAAGCAACGTTCTTCATGATCTCGGCGACGGATGGCGTTACCAGCCTCTTGCGGTCGTGCTTTAGGTCGTCGATTTCATCCAGGTCATTGTCGTTTGATGGGACGACAGACCAATTGGTCTGTAGCGGCTCGGGCTGATGATCGGGTTCGGTGGCAAAGCGGCGCACCGCCGCCAACTGCTCTGCAAGTGATCCATGTCTGGCCATATCGTCTCCCCTGTGGTGCTAGCGCTTGGTAGGCGCCGTTACTGCTGCTTGGTGTTGTCGTTATCAGCCAGCCATTCCTTGACCAACTCCACCGCCTTGCTGGCAGCTTCTGCTGTGGACGTGAACCGTACCACCTCCACTGGATGCCCGAGCCGAGCCAGCGACGCATGCCGCTCAACCTGCGCCGGAGAAAGCCGGCCTTTACCAACCTTGTTCTCGATCATCCGCAGCTTGCCGCCCTTGAGGTAGATCCGCAGGTCAGCTTCGCCAGGCGTCATGCCAGTCGCGATAGCGTCAGCCTGGGCACGTGGACCGCGCTTGGCACTGTTCATGTCGCCAGCCAACAGAAACTGCCTGCCGTACTCCGGCAGCGACCGCAGGGCGCGGACCTGAGCCGCCTGCCCTTCGCTTTCCTTGATGGGTGCGTCTGCGAAAGTGACTGTGCCCTTTGGCGAAGTACGGATGATGACGCGCATGCCATTGATGCGGGTGGTTTGCTGCATGCTGGCCTCCTCGTGTGGTGTTGTCGTGGTGGCGACACACATACTTTCCGAGAGAGGAGCGAAAACGGGTAGTCAATTTGTGAAATATTTTTTGGCCAAAAGAAAAGACCGGCTGAACGCCGGTCGTTTTTTTAGTGCTCGTCACCGCGATGCGGACATCGCTTCATAAGCTTCTTGATCGTCCGTCGATCTCCGCCGAACCGATCCATGACCTCGACGGCTTTTGGCAGGCTGACCGAATATTCCTGTTGCAGTTGCTCAACGGTGTATGGCTGAGTTTCATTGTCTGGCATGGCGCCCTCCTTCTGACCCGCAAATGCGACCACCCTGATTCGAGTTCCATTCAAAAGGCAGGTTGCACCCGGACCGCCCTTCTGCCCGCCGCACGTTGCCCAGTTAAAATCATCTTGAGAACCGTGCGCGCGGCACACCGCCCTGCACGGTTGCACGTGTAGGGGTATATATAAATATATACCCTACTAAACGTGCACCAACCGGGCAGCGCTGTGCGGGTGTCTCCGCCCGTATGTGCACAGTTAGTGCACGGATAAAAAATGCGCTATCCGGGCAGTATTAGAAGTTGTATGTCGGAGCAAACGGGGTTGTACTAGATGACATACGATGAACTTGTATCGGGCGGCGAAGCGGCGATCGCGTCTCTGATTGGCAGGCAAGAATCTCTTCAACTTGAATTTAAAGCAAATGATGATCGCGACCCCATTTTTGTCGATGGGGCAATCACGAAATCAGGCAAGAAGATGCTAGCGAAAGAAATCTCAGCTTTTGCGAACTCAGCAGGTGGATTGATTGTCCTCGGAGTAGATTGCAGGCCGGTAGATAAGGTGGACCAAGCAGTAAAACTCACCCCAATTTTACGCCTTTCCAGGGCCGAAACTACGGTGAGAGACGCAGCCTCGGAACTTCTTCAGCCGCGCCATGATGGAATAAGGGTTGCTTCCATACGATCGGAGGAAGTAGCTGACGCCGGGTACATCATTATTGACGTCCCGCGATCCGAACGCCGGCCGCACCGCTCAGAAGCCACTGACCAAAAGCAGTATTTCAAACGGTCCGGGGGGAGCGCTTTTGCGATGGAGCATTACGACATCGAAGACGCTTTCAATCGCGCGTCTTCGCCCTCATTGATACTGGAAGTCTCATATTCGGCTGGAATGCAGGTTGGAACACAAGAACAACACTATAAACTTGATATCGCACTTGAAAATACAAGCGACGTCACCGCCAAGATGATCAGCATGCAAATTTGGAATCGACACGGCGCCGTATTTGGAGACGATAGGCATGCCCAAGTATCTGCCAAGCAGACCTTCTACAAAGGTCGATACCACTTCGCCGGCCCAATGGACTTCGCGCTTCACCCTGGTGAAAAACGGCTCTTTCACGCCTTCACATTTGTTGCAAGAACGACAATTGACGGAGGCGTGGTCTGTGGAAGGTATGATCTTGAACCTGGATCAATCCATTTCAACTATTCAATATCAGCCGAGAACATGCGTATGAAATCCGGCAGGTACGAGCTCAATGACTCTGAGATGTATAACTTTGCTGCTGTATTCGGTGCTGCACAAACAAGAAAAGAGCGATTCACACCATGACAAAAAAGGCCGGCGCATTTCCGCACCAGCCTTCTTTTGCTTCTCTGCGCCGCCAGTACATCCGTGGTCGACGATAAAGCCGCTGCGCTAACGCGCTGCCATGACCTATCTAACTGCCCGGCGCGCTTAAGGTTCCAGCATTACCAACCCTGACGACCGTACCAGTCGTCGATGTCTTTCTTGGTCTGGTCCTTCGCATAGCCATAGCGCTCCTGGATTTTGCCTTCCAGCTGCTCGCGCTTGCCATTGATGACATCAAGGTCGTCGTCGGTGAGTTTGCCCCACTGCTCCTTAACCTTGCCCTTCATCTGCTTCCAGTTACCTTCTACGCGGTTCCAATCCATTGATATGTCTCCTCTTTGTTGTGTGAGGAGAAAACGCAAGGTGGCGCAAATGGTTCCCCGATAAGTCAGAACGGCGATCAAGGCCGCCGCAGACGAGACAAAAAAAGCCGTCGGCCTTGCAGGGCCGACGGCTCAATTTTTTACCACCAAAATGGTGGTTTTTGCTTGCGTTACCACCAAAATGGTGGCATAAAGAAATCACCGAAGCAAACCCGCTTCGGCAACCCGACTGGAGGATACCATGAGCATCAAGCTCACCGTCCAAGTCCGGTTCGGCAAGTGGAGAGTAACGATCTCCATCGGCCGTTAAACTGGGGGCCGGAGGGGCTGCAACCTCTCCGGTTCCCCAAGATAACAAAAGGGAGTGTGGAATTCAATGTTTGACCTGAAGACCCTGCGCAACGGCGCAGCCTTGACCCAAGCAGAATTTGCGGAGGCCATGGGCGTTCCTTTGCGTACCTACGAGAACCTGGAGAGTGGATCGACGCCAACTCGCCCGGTTCACTTGAACGCGGCCTACTGGGGGCTGATTAAATTGGCCCATAAGTCTGGCCGTGGTCTAGGCTTTCTCCCCTTTGAGATCGGCGAAATAGTTCGCAAGGTGGCCAGTAGCTCTTAAGCCGCGCGTACAAACACCGCCAGTTCCCGCCTGACCGGGTCGCGCTCCTCCCGCTCGACAAGCGCACCTTCACGCATCAGCGCCGTCACAAGGCTGGAGGCGCGCTTGCGCTGGACGTTGTCGTCCAGATCCAGCCCCACAGCGTACGCTACAGCGCTCCCGACCCAGTTCTTGGCCTTCGGTGACTTCTTGTAGTCGGACGCGCTCACGGCCGCCAGAATCGACGCACGCTGCTCTTCCGTCAGATCTCCCGCGACCTCCTCCGCGCTCGGCCAATGCCATTCCGTCACCACCGGCGCGAAGTCCTGCGGCTGAGCAAGGCCGGTCCCGTTTCCCAGCGGCGTCGAGACCAGATGGCGCCATTCTGCCTTGTGTGAGAGCGGCGTCAGGTTGGACTTGCCATAGGTGGTGTAGAAGTATCCAAAACGATCTTCCTTGTTGATACCCGCCTCACCTGCTTGCTCTTCCGACATGCGGTTTAGGACGCGCACCGAGCGCGCCGCGCCGATCAGCGACACCGCACCGCGCGCATCTTCGACGGTAGCCTCTCGGTCGGCGACCTTGCGCAGATGGTGCACGATGTCGATCGAACAATTGGTGTAGTCGGCGATCTGCGCCCACAGCTTCGCCACCTTGTCGATCGCGCCGTTGTCATTTTCGTTCACGCCGTGCGTGGACACGAATGGGTCCACGATCATGACATCGATGCCATATCGCTCGATCTGCTCGACCACCGCCTCAACAATCGGCTGCTGGATGCGCACGCCAGCCTTCTTGTCTTCGATGGCGACGACCAGTTCCTGTTCTCGGCCGCTATCCAGGAAGAGATGTCCCTCAAGGTCGGCAGGCTTCAGCTTATAGTGGATGCAAGCCGCCATGATGCGCCGCTCCATTTCGTCGCGCGGGTCTTCGGCATTGAATATCCACGTGCGCAAGCGCTTGGGTGGCTTGATTCCGAGCAGAGCCCTGCCCGACACCATAGCAAGGCCCTCAGCGATGCTGGCCGACGTCTTACCAAGGCCGCCCGGCGATACCGTAACAGAGACGTACTTGCGGATGAAATGCGAGCCGTAGGCGAACTCACGACGAGGCAGTGTCTTGGGGTCGATCCACTTGAATGCCGTGGCGACGATCGGTGATTGTGGCACGTTGTCGTTGGCGGGCTCGATGTCGCCGTTCGGTGATATGGCTTCCTGCTCGGGAATATCCGCGCCGTTTTGCGGCACTTCTTCCTGTACGGTAAGGTCTGCATCGATCCGTGCCGCCTGCTCGCGCAGCCTGCCCTTCTCTAGCCCACGCTGGATCATGCGCGTGATGTCCACAAGACGCGTGTTATCGTGCGCAGGGAAGTCCGGCTCCGGGATGTGGCGCGGGTTCTGTATCCCAGCCTTAAGGCCGTTCTCGATCGTCTTGCAGCAGCGCGACCAGTCCCTGCCCCATCCACGCGCAACGTCCTGCAGCAGTGCGCGTGCCTCGGCCTCGCCAAGTGCACCGGCGCCTACGATAGTGCCGATCGAGAATGCAGCGTCATTCAGTGCGTTGTTGCGCGTGCCTATAGGCGCACCGGCAAGGTCTTCCAGTTCGCGGTCGACGGCCGCATCGACATAGGCGTTGTTGGTGGCGGCCGACAGGCTGTACTGCGTGTGAGTGGGCGCCGACTTCGGCAGCAGCAGGTCGAGCAACCACGCCGGCGCGTCCGCGATCTCGCGCGTTTCTGTTTTCCACTTGTAGGATCGGCCATTAGCCATCGTGCTGCCAGCGGCAAGCACGTAACCGCCTTCGGACCTGATATCCACGCCTGCGCCAAGAGCGCCACGGTTGCGCGTGCCCACGACGTACTTGAAGTAGATATGCAGCCCGCCGTTCGGGCTCGTCACGCGTGCCGTGTCGGGGAGCTGCCCGTGCTCGGCTTCCATCTCAGCCAGCCAGTCGAAGCCGTTGGCACCGCCCGGCTTGTTGTCGATGTCTAGCGCGAAGAGGCCGGTCTTCTCGCCAGTCGGCAGGCCGACAGCCGCATCTGGCCAGTCCGACCACCATCTCTCGATGATGCGAGGAAAGCGTGTTGCACCCTTGAAGCCATTGGGGGTCAAAGGCGTCTTCTCGCCAAGCGTGATGATCTCGCCGGTGGCTGGGTCGACGTGCTCTTCGGCGTGAGAACGGCAAGGAAATACCGGCCAGCCTTGGACGACGTAGTGTTGCGCTAGTTCAAGAGGCGTTTGCAATGTGGGTCTCCTCTGTGGTGATGAGGCGGCGCCGATTGGTGGTCGACGCAGTATTCTGTTTAAATCTCGGCGAAGAACTCCTTCACCACGCTGACTTTTTCGACCATCTCGGTTTTCACGCCGAGCTTTCAATTCCTTGAGGATCGCGGTGAGATCCTCACCGTTGATCAGATCGAGAAAGTACCAGTTGTGATGAATAGCGCCTTGTCAGTTCGTCCCTGCATAGCGCCCCTAAAGTTGCGAAGGTCTCCCGCTCCAACCGTATCCTTGTAACGTTTGCACTGAACCACGACCTTGAAGGTCAGGACGCTGTTGACGGTCACGGTTCCTACTGCATCAATCCCTCCGTCGCCGGACCCACCGGTAACTGTGACCTTCGAGAATCCCAACTCGAGCAACAGTCGCTTCGCTAGTCGCTCAAATGCAGCTGGGTTCATGCTTTTGATCGTGTCCAACACGTCCGTCTGCCATTCGATCTCGTCGACTGGAGTCGCGATTGGCGGAACAGGTTCGACATCGACTTGTGCCGCGTCGTTTCCCTTTGGCGACATACGTTTCTTGTTCGGCGCGACGCTTTCTGCCTCTTCCTTGGAAACGGTTCTTCCAATCAATGTGAGAACCCACACCCCGCGTTTCGGGTTCTCAAGAATACCGGCGTGTTTCAACCATGTCTGGACCCAAGCTACCCGATACGACACTTCCGACGCGGGTCCATTGTGGTGGAGTTCCGTCATCACATCTTCCGATAGCCCCATGATTTCCGCTATCTTGTCCAGTAATTGCTGCTTGTCAGCAGAGCCTCCAAGCTCCCTGAACGCAACCACGGTTGGCCATATAAAGTCACCGTAACCCGGCACTTTTGTCTTAACTTTTAGCATGCGATCACCCCCATTGATTTGGCGACGATCGCACGCTTTGGTTTCGCAAAAGTTAGGCTGCTCGTTTCTGGTTGAGTTCTATCGAGTTGTCGTTTTGACTAATGGCACATATGGCGCGCTCCACCCTTATGATGGCTCGTCCGATTGCTTCGGGGATTTGCGGGCATACGGCGTCACCGAAGGCTTCGACGATGAGGCTAGCTGCAACTGTCCCTCGCGGACCGCCGATTGCAATGCGCGACTGAGCCACCCAGCAGGATAACCCATCATCCACCCGTAGGTGATGGGCAAGGCCGCTGTTCCAGTCAGACCATGGCTCTGTAAGAGATTGGCCAACGCCCTCGCCCTCGCTCCCGCCCACTTGTCCCTGTTCGGGTCCAGGGAGCCTGTCTCCAACTCGTGCATAGCCTGGTGCATGTGCTCGCCCAATGGTCTGTCGCGTGGATGCTTCCAAGCATTCGACCCCGCCCTTCCGCGCCCCGCGTCCCGCTTCACTGGCGTCGGCATCAACCCAAGTGTTCGATAGCCCATTGCCATCGCTGTCACTAGCGACGTGCCGGTAGATTTCGCCCTCAGAGCTTTGGTTATCTCTGGTCCGTGAGTTGCGTCTGAAGCCTTGGGTGTCGCCAACAAGTTCGATCCCGTTAGAACTTTTCTCATTTCGAATGTCGCGCCCGATCCCCCACCATTTCCCAGCCCACCATCCGCTGCCATTGGCGTCGCTAATTTTGAACCCGATAAGCCAGCTTCGCTTGCGTTCGTGATTGGCTCCGATGTCTCCAGCACTAACCACGAATGGCCAGCAGGTGTAGCCGATTGCCGCCAACGCATCGATGACCCTGTCTGCGCCTCTAATTCGGAGATTAGCGCTATTTTCAAGAGCGAACCAACGAGGTCGGCATTCGTCGATGAGGCGGACAGCTTCGAAGTAGAGGCTGCTACGCGCGCCGTCGACGCCCTTGCCTTTGGTGTTTGCGCTGCTGATGTCTTGGCACGGCGGGCTTCCGACGATGATATCGGGGAGTCCAACGCCATCCCGAATAAGTCTGTCTGCGGTAAGGATTGTGACGTCGTCATAAACAGGAACTCCAGGATTGTTCTGCGAGTAAAGAGTGCGACGCCAGTCAATGACCTCGCAAGCGGCAATGGTCCGATATCCGGCACGGTGCATTCCAAGAGACCATCCTCCCGCCGCAGCACTGAAAAGGTCGAGAACGCGGATACCGGCGTGATTGTCATTTGCGTATTGCATCTTACACTCCATCAAAACGGTGCCTCACTCAGCGCCGCCCTCAGCCCCTGAGCACATCCCTCCCAAGCAGCCTTGACCATCATCCGCTGCATGAGTTCGTCAAAGTGCGCGAGGTCCGTCACGCCATGCTCGGCGATGTACTCGCCGACGGCATCGACGCCGGCATCCAGGGCGCGCAGCTCATAGTCGTCGAGGCGATCGATCTTCTTGTAATTGTCGATGCCCACGGCGCACCTCCGGCAGATATAGTGGGGGTCTTTCTCGCGGCTGTTGGCGTTCACGCCAATACCGAAGGCGTGCATGCCGCAGACGAAGCAGGTGGTTGGGTTATGGTCGGCGTCGACCGTTGGTGTGTGCTGGCGGGGGGTCGTAGGGAGTTTGGTCATGCTTGTGCCTCTTGTGCGCTGACATGGAGTTGCCCCTTAAAAACCGGACAGGATCAGGTTTCTGTTTGACGGTTTAAGAACTCACGAGGCGAGCAATAGCCCAAGGCCTTGTGCGGGTGAAGGGTATTGTAGTGTTCGAACCATGAG
>Ga0157370_10000630_pt1 | contig 43948 bp, 42 predicted proteins | sample C35metaG_FD_113463 | JGI IMG/M metagenome (GOLD analysis project Ga0157370, IMG submission 113463) | Corn rhizosphere microbial communities from Kellogg Biological Station, Michigan, USA - C3-5 metaG | ecosystem: Host-associated > Plants > Roots > Rhizosphere > Soil | place: USA: Michigan...
ACCGAAGCATCGACGGTCTGGCCCTTGCCCATGAAATTGTTCTGCGAAATGGCCAGCTGGATGCCGGCCTTTTCGAGGCTCGAATAGCCGCCCGACAGGGACAACTGACCCGTCGGTTTTTGCTGAACGTTGGGGCTGAGAACGACACGATCCGGACTGGACCCTTCGGCCTGCTTGATTTCCAGCTTGTCCTGGAAGAAGCCGAGGCTCTGGAGACGGTCCTGGCTGCGCTTGACCTTGAGAGCGTTGAACGCATCGCCCTCGTTGAGACGGAATTCACGCCGGATCACCTTGTCGCGTGTCGACGTGTTGCCGGTAATGTCGATCCGCTCGACATAGACGCGCGGCGTCGGAGTGACCTTGATGGTCAGGTTCATCACCCGCTTTTCAGAGTCGCGATCATAGGCCGGGTTGATGTCTGCGAACGCGTAACCAAGGTTGCCGGCGGCTTCGTTGAGGTTGGTGACCGAGTCCTCGACCTCCTTCGCGTTGAACCAGGTTCCCGGTTTGATTTTCGCGATCTTCAGCACTTCGGCATTGGGGAAGTCGCGAAGTGCGCTGTCCGCCTCGACCGTCCCGAACTTATAGCGGGGTCCCTCCTCGACGACGTAGGTGATGACGAAGTCGCGGCGGTCGGGCGTTAGCTCGGCAAGCGCCGAGACGACGCGGAAATCGGCATAACCTTGGGTCAAATAGAACGCGCGCAGCTTCTGTTGGTCCGCGGCGAGGCGATCCGGATCGTAAGTGTCGTTCGACTTCAGGAAGCCGAGGACTCCGCCCGCCTGTCGAGTGTACATTTCCTTGCGCAGCCGCGCGTCGCTGAAATGGGTATTTCCGAGGATGTTGATCGCCCGGACTTTCGCAAGGTCGCCTTCATAGATTTCGAAGACCACGTCGACGCGATTTTGATCGAGTCGAACGATCTTCGGATCGACGTGTGCTGCAAAGCGGCCCTGACGTCGATACAGCTCGAGGATTCGATCGACGTCGGACCGGACGGCGCTGGGCGTGAAGATCTGGCGCGGAGCAAGCTTGATCTCCGGCGTGATCTTGTCGTCCTTGATGTGCTTGTTGCCCTCGAGAATGATGCGGTTGATGACCGGGTTCTCGCGAACATTGATCACGAGGTTGCCGGTATCCGCGCCCGCGATCGTCACGTCGGCAAACAGCTGCGTGGCGTAGAGGTCCTTCAACGCCTGATCGAGAGTCTCGGCCGTATAGGTCTCACCCGGCGACAGGTTGGCGTAAGCGCGAATGGTCTCCGGCTCGAGCCGCTGATTACCCTTCACCGAGATTGAATGGATCGTCCGCTCGACCGGCGCAGGCGGCGAGGCCGGCTGCACCGGTTGTGCTGCTGTCGGCTGCGCCGGCGACGGAGTCGCCTGCGCAGGCGCTGGAGTCGGCTGATTCGGCGAAGCTGCTTGCGCCCAAAGGGGGGCTGCGGAGCCGCCGAGGACGGTCCCCACCAAGAGCAGCGTGCCGGCTCGCCGGCTAAAACGATTCGACCTTGAAATCACGCATCCCCGCCTTGTGTGCAATTGGTGCAGCGGCGCGCTTCGCCGCAAAGCCCCGGTTCATGCCGCCCTGCCCCAACCCTCCTAGCCAATCAAGCGTTGAAGCCGGTCCCACAGGCCGATTGAGCCCAAATCGTTCAGAGTCGTGAACACCACCAGCGCAAGAATTACCGCCAAACCGCCGCGGAATGCCCATTCGAGAGCCCGGGCACTGAGCGGACGGCGCCGGATTGCTTCCACTCCATAGAAGAACAGATGCCCTCCATCCATCAGCGGGACTGGCAAGAGATTGATGAATCCGAGATTAATTGAGAGCAACGCCAGCAGCTGGACGAAGGGCAGAAAGCCGAGCGATGCCGCCTCTCCGGCAAATTGAGCGATCCTGATCGGCCCGCCCACGTCCTTTCGTGAGCCCTCGCCGACAACCAGCCGAGCGGCACCCTGGAGCACCCAACCCGTGATACGAAGGGTCTGCTCGGTGGCCATTGGCAATGCTCTGAACACCGAAACTGGCGCCGCGGAGACGCCAAGCAGTCCGATCGTGATCTTCTGTCCACTGCTGTCTTGGAGCTGGTCGGTGCCGATTTTCACCCGTAGATGCTGGATTGACCCGTCCCGTTCTACCTCGATCGGGACGACCTGATTTGGCCGAGGCTCAACCAACTCGCGCACCTCGTCGAATGTCGGGGTTTGCCGGCCTGCAACCGACAAGATCCGGTCTCCTGGCTGAAGGCCCGCGGCAGCGGCTGCCTTTTTGGCTTCTACGCGCCCGATCTTATTGGTTTCGGGCGCGGACACGAGTGAAAAGACAGCCGTGAAAATGCCGATTGCGAGCACGAAATTGGCTATGGGTCCGGCGAGGACGACCAGGAAACGCTGCCACACCGGGCGGAGCTGGAATGCCTTTTCACGTAATTGCTCGGGGATAGAATCGAGCTCAGTGGGGTTGCTGGCGGGCGTCATGTCGCCGACGAACTTGACGTACCCGCCGAGCGGCAGCCACGCGACTTTCCAGCGCGTTCCCTGTCTGTCAGTCCGGCCGAACAGCTCGCGCCCGAAGCCGATCGAGAAAATCTCCGCAGGTATCCCCAACAGACGTGCGACAAGATAATGCCCGAGCTCGTGGAAGAAGACGAGCACCGCGATCGCGCACGCGAAGGCCACGAGAACGAGCCAAAGTGGGGTCTGGGGAATCATCTTCTAGGAACAGCTCGCTTTCATCATGGCGCAGGTCCGGCTCCGCGTCACGCGATCTATCTCCAGTACATCGCCGATTGAACTCGGCGCATCGAGTGCGATTCCAGCAAGTGCCTCCTCGACCAGCGTTGCAATCTCCCGGAATGGGATTTTGCCGTCAAGGAACGCGGCAACCGTGATTTCGTTGGCGGCATTAAGAACAACCGGCGCGGCTCCGCCTGCCTCGAGCGCCTGGCGAGCGAGACGGAGCGCCGGAAAGCGCTCCAGGTCCGGCGCTTCGAAGTCGAGACGGCTGAGAGCCGCAAGATCGAGTTTCTGCGCGGGCGTCGCGATCCGCTCCGGCCATGCTAGCGCATAAGCGATCGGGATTCGCATGTCCGGACTGCCGAGCTGGGCGAGCACCGACCCGTCGATGAACTCAACCATCGAATGAATCACCGATTGCGGGTGGATCACTACGTCGATGCGATCGGACGCAAGCCCGAACAGATAATGAGCCTCGATTAGCTCAAGTCCCTTGTTCATCAGAGTCGCCGAATCAACCGAGATCTTGGCTCCCATGGACCAGTTGGGATGGGCTACCGCCTGGGCTGGGGTGGCCACGCGAATTTCCTCGGCCGAGGCAGTCCGAAAGGGACCGCCGCTCGCTGTCAGGATGATTCTCGACACGTCGCTCAAATCGGCGCCTGCCAGGCATTGGAAAATCGCATTATGCTCGCTGTCGATAGGAAGGAGGATCGCGCCGCTCGCTACTGCAGCGTCGGTCATCAGTGCTCCAGCGGTAACCAGCGCTTCCTTGTTCGCCAGGGCAACCGTGCGGCCCGCTTCGACCGCCGCCATCACCGGGCGGAGACCAGCGCAGCCGACGATCGCACCGATCACCAAGTCACAATCGTACAACGCGGCTTCAATCAGTGCATCTTCCCCCGCGGCCGGCCGGCAGTTGGTCCCGACCAGCAGCTCCACGAGATCCATGTAGCGGCTTTCATCGGCGATGACTGCGAGCCCGGCGCCGGTGCGGCGTACCAGGTCGGCGAGCGCTTCCACATTTCTAGCTGCGGTCACGGCCGTTACCCTGAACCGATCGGGGTTTCGCTCAACGAGGTCGAGCGTCGACTTGCCGATCGATCCGGTGGCGCCGAGCAGGGCGATCTTGCGCATCACGTCATCCCCAGTAGCTGGGCCGCGGCCGTGAGGACAGCCACCGGTACGAGTCCATCGAGGCGATCGAGCACCCCGCCATGTCCCGGTAACCATGTGCCTGAATCCTTGACTTGCGCGCGCCGTTTCATCCCGCTTTCGAACAAGTCGCCGCTCTGTGCGGCGATTGCGAACACCGGCGCAAGCGGAAGCAATGCGACTCCAAGACCGGTCGCCAACGTCCACGCGCCGCCAAACAACGCCGCCGCCGCAATCCCACCGTACAGCCCCTCGACGGTCTTGTTGGGGCTGATCGACGGCGCCAGCTTGCGCTTACCAAGCGAGCGTCCTGCGAAATAGGCCCCGATGTCCGTCGACCAGGTCACGATGAACGCCCAGATCAGCAGGTCCAAACCGCGGGCGTCGCGCTCCCGGATCCACAGCAACGCAAGCGCTGGCAGCAATGAATAAAAAAAGCCGGAGATGTACCAGGCGGCTCCCCAGCCGCGCACCATCCTCGTCCATTCGTAGAACATCAAAGCGGCGACCGCGGCGACGAAATAAGCGAACAAATTGCCCCCCTGCACGGCGGTAAGCAGCGCGATGGCGACCAGGACGATGCCGGTTAGAGTGCGGACAAGCAGCTCGTTCATCGGCCGCCGAAGCGCCGCTCCCGCGCGGCGAAGGTCTCCACTGCCTGCGCGAACGCCTGCTCGTCGAAGTCGGGCCAGAGGAGGTCGAGGAACAGCAGCTCGGCGTAAGCGGCCTGCCACAGCAGAAAATTCGATAGCCGCATCTCGCCCGACGTACGGATCAGGAGGTCGAGCTCGGGCAAGCCGGAAGTCTGCAACTCGGCGCCGACCGCCTCCTCATCGATCTCGCCGACCCGTATTTCTCCCGCAGCCACTTTCGCGGCGAGCTTGCGCGCTGCGGCGGCGATTTCCGCCCGCGATCCGTAGTTGAGCGCGATGACGAGCGTGAGGCGAGTGTTGCCTGCGGTGCGCTCGATCGCTCGCTCGAGACGTTCGACCAGCGCCGGGCCGAATGCCGAATAATCGCCGATCAACTTGAGGCGAACCCGTTCCTTCTCGAGAGTCCTCAGTTCGTGCTCGAGGTAAAAGCGCATCAGCGCAGTGAGATCGGAGATTTCCTCCTCACTTCGCCGCCAGTTCTCCGATGAAAATGCGTAGATGGTCAGCACCTCGACGCCCAGGTCGGCGGCTGCCTGGAGCGCTCGCCGCACCGCCTCGGCCCCGGCGCGATGTCCAGCGACTCGAGGGAGGCCGCGTTGCTTCGCCCAGCGGCCGTTCCCGTCCATGATGATTGCGACGTGGCGCGGGGCGCGACTGCCGCCCGCGAGTCCGGCCGCGCCCTCGTTCGGGGCGGGTTCGGCGCTCACTTGCCTAGGATTTCCTTCTCCTTGGCTGCCGCCGTCTCGTCGATCTCCTTGATCATGTCGTCGGTCAGCTTTTGCACGTCATGTTCGAGGCGCTTGCGCTCATCTTCGCTGATCTCGTGCTTTTTTTCGTCGGTTTTCAAATGGTCCATGCCGTCCCGGCGGACGTTTCGCACGGCCACTCTCGCCTTTTCCGCATATTGACCGACGAGCTTGGCGAGCTCCTTGCGGCGCTCCTCGGTCAGTTCCGGGATCGGGAGGCGAATCACCTGGCCATCGACGATCGGATTGATGCCCAGGCCAGCGCTGCGGATCGCCTTCTCGACGGGCTGGACATTGGAGCGGTCCCATACCTGGACGGACAGCATCCGCGGCTCCGGGGTCGAGACTGTCGCCACCTGGTTCAAAGGCATGTTCGTGCCATAAACCTCCACGTGAACCGGGTCGAGCAACGCGGTCGAAGCGCGGCCGGTTCTGAGCCCGCCAAGGTCGTGCCTGAAGGCCTCAACGGCGCCATGCATCCGGCGCCTAAGATCGTCGGTGCTGATGGTGGTCGACATGTCCTAGTCTCCGTTCTTGACGATCGTCGCCGTACCGCCGCCTTCGATCACCTCGGCGAGGTTGCCCGGCTGACGGATGTTGAAAACGACGATCGGAATATTATTGTCTCGGCACAGCGCAACGGCTGCGGCATCCATGACCTTCAGGTCGTCCGTCAGCACCTTTCCGAAAGTTACTGTATCGTAGCGGGTTGCGCTCGTGACCTTCTTTGGATCTGCGGTGTAGATGCCATCAACGCTGGTGCCCTTGAACAAGGCGTCGCAGCCCATTTCAGCGGCACGTAGCGCCGCGGCTGTGTCGGTGGTGAAGAAGGGATTGCCCGTGCCCGCCGCGAACAGGACAATGCGCCCTTTTTCCAGATGCCGCAGCGCTCTGCGGCGAATGTAAGGCTCGGAGACGCTGGCCATAGGGATTGCCGAAAGCACGCGGGTATCGACACCGAGCTTCTCAAGCGCGTTCTGAAGGGCGAGCGCGTTCATCACCGTCGCCAGCATGCCCATGTAATCGGCCGTGGCGCGGTCGAAACCCTTGGCTGCCGCCGCCATGCCACGGAAGATGTTGCCGCCGCCAACGACGAGACACAGTTCGTGGCCCTGGGCCTTCGCGGCTGCAATTTCGCCCGCGAGCCCCGCCACGGCCTCGGGATCAATCCCGAACTGTCCCTGTCCCATCAACGCCTCGCCCGAGAGCTTCAGCAGGATGCGGTTGAAGCGCGGGCGGTTCATTCGTGCGGCCAGTCCTTCTGGTGCAAAAAGGCGGACACGCTTTAGCGCGCCCGCCTCATTTGCCAACCGTCTTGCTGTTCAGGCGACCGGTTCGTCTTTCTTCTGACCCGCAGCCGCCGCAACTTCTGCCGCGAAGTCTTCCTGCTTCTTCTCAATGCCTTCGCCGAGCTGAAAGCGGATGAAGCCGATCAGTTCGATCGAGGCGCCGGCATCCTTGCCCGCAGCGACAACAACGTCGGCCACGGGTGTCTTGTTGTCCATGACGAAGAGCTGGCTGAGCAGCGAGTTCTCCTTGCGGAATTTGGCAAGGCCGCCCTCGACCATCTTTTCGACGATATTGTCGGGTTTGCCGCTCTCCTTCGCCTTCTCGATTGCGATCGCCCGCTCGCGTTCAATGAGTTCGCCGGGGAGCGCGTCGACCGAAAGCGCCAGCGGATGCGCTGCCGCGACGTGCATCGCAATCTGCTTGCCGAGCTGATTGAGCGTGTCAGCTGGTGCGGCACTCTCGAGCGCGACGAGAACGCCGATCTTCCCGAGGCCGGGAGCAACCTGATTGTGCACGTACGACACGACTGCGCCCTGCCCGACCTCCAGCAACGCTGCTCGGCGAAGCGACTGATTCTCCCCGATCTTGGCGATATTGTCGGTCAGTTTCTGCTGAACCGTACCGCCGCCAGGATACTCTGCTGCACCGAGAGTTTCGATGTCGGTCCCCTTTTGCAGCGCAAGCTTCGCAACGTTGCTGACGAACTCCTGGAAAATCTCGTTCTTGGCGACGAAGTCTGTTTCCGAATTGACTTCGACGACGGCACCGCGCGTCCCTTCGACGGCGACCGCGACCAAGCCCTCGGCGGCCGTCCGGCCCGCCTTCTTTGCGGCGGCGGCGAGGCCCTTCGCTCGAAGCCAATCGATCGCTGCTTCCATCTCGCCGTTGGTTTCCGCCAGCGCCTTCTTGCAGTCCATCATGCCGGCGCCGGTGCGCTCGCGCAGTTCCTTCACTGATGCGGCCGTGATCTCAGCCATGTCTTGTTCCTCTGATCTCCCTCCCTCCAAAAAGAGGGTCGGGATGGATATATTTGTTGAGGAGAGGTGGGAATGAGCACCCTACCCCTCAATCCCCTCCCTCGCAGGGAGGGGAAGCGTTTAGGCTTCCAGCACTGCTTCGGCCGGCGGCTCGGCCATTTCGCCGATGTCCTCGCCACGCGCGGCGGCGTTGCCGCTGCGGCCTTCGCCCACCGCCTGCGCAACCGCGTCGGTGTAGAGCCGGATGGCGCGACTGGCATCGTCATTTCCCGGAACCGGGAAGGCGATGCCCGTTGGGTCGCTGTTCGAATCGAGGATCGCGACGACCGGAATGCCAAGAGTGTTGGCTTCCTTGATCGCCAGCTCTTCCTTGTTCGTATCAACGACGAACATGACGTCGGGAAGTCCGCCCATGTCGCGGATCCCGCCGAGGCTCTTCTCGAGCTTGTCGCGTTCTCGGGTCAGCTGGAGCACTTCCTTCTTGGTCAGGCCGGCAGTGTCGCCGCTGAGCTGCTCTTCGAGGCTCTTGAGGCGCTTGATCGAGTTGGAGATCGTTTTCCAGTTTGTCAGCATTCCGCCGAGCCAGCGATGATTGACGAAGTGCTGCCCTGAAGTCTGGGCGGCGTCGGCAATCGCGTCCTGGGCCTGGCGCTTGGTGCCGACGAACAGCACCTTGCCGCCGCGGGCGACGGTCTGCTGAACGAAGTCGAGGGCTCGCGCGAACAGCGGAACGGTCTGCGACAGGTCGATGATGTGGACCCCGTTGCGATCGCCGAAAATGTACGGCTTCATCTTGGGGTTCCAGCGGTGGGTCTGGTGGCCGAAATGCGCTCCGGCCTCGAGCAATTGCTGCATGGTGACGACGGTCGCCGCCATAGGTCTTCTCCTTCCGGTTCTGCCTCGGCGAAGCCAGTCAACCCCGGATCAACTCCGGGACACCGGTATGTCAGCTTCGCCTGTGGGATGCGGGGTCACCTAGTCGAAGAAAAGGGCTCTTTCAAGAGCCTGGAATGACCCGGTGTACCTCTTGACAAAGTAGAACAAATAGGGAACATCCAGCCATCTCGAAGGAGGTGGAGCGTATATGACTGCAGTTCTAGGCACCCTGCCGTTCATCGCCACGTTGTGGCTAGTCGTGGTCCTCGGTGCGGCAGTTCTTGAGGAAAGCGGCGCGAAGATTGCCGCTGCCCTCAAGGGCAAGCCTGTCGGGCAGCCGTCCGTTTCGACTTCGCTCAGAGTTCGGGTGCGCTGGAACTCGACGCCTAAGCGCGGCGAAGCGCGCTGGCGCGCCGCCGCTTGACCCGCTGATAGCTAGCGAAGGCGACCGGGATCATCAGCAGGTAGAAGCATGCAAGAACCAGCAATGTCGGCCAGGGGGCTCGAATCAGTGCGGCGCCGAAGATCGCGATTCCGGCGAGGACGAAAAGGCGCCAGGCAGGTCGAATACGGATGCTCGACCAGCTGTAGGTAGGCAGGCTCGAGATCATCAGCATCGCGATGAACAGCGTCCAGGCCATGACTCCGGGCCAGGAACGGAAGCGTTCGTCTCCCGTGATCAGCCACACGTAAATGGGAATGAAGGCGAGCCCGGCGCCGGCCGGAGCGGGAACGCCCGTATTGAAACCGGCGGACTTGTGCGGCTGCTCGGCTGCGTCGAGGCGGGCATTGAACCTCGCCAGCCTCAGCGCACAGCAGACTGCAAGCGCCAAGGCTGCAAGCCAGCCAAACCGCGGTTCCGCTTTCAACGACCATAGAAAGAGGATCAATGCCGGCGCCGTTCCGAACGCGATATTGTCGCTCAGCGAATCCAGCTCCGCGCCGAACTTGCTCTCAGCTCGAAGGAGCCGCGCGATGCGGCCGTCGAGGCCGTCGAGCACACCGGCAAGGATGATCGATCCGAGGGCTTTTTCCCATTGGCCGCCGATTGCGAGGCTGACGCCTGTCAGGCCGAAACACAAAGCGAGCGCGGTGATAGCATTGGGAATCATCGCACGGAACGGGATCCTCCGCGGATCCCGGTCCTCGGTCACTGACTGAGCCCCACGAGCGGAGCATCGAGTCCGACTTCCGCGAGAATGGTTTCGCCGGCGACCGTCCGCTGCCCGAGCAGGACCTTGGGCGCCGTCCCCGCGGGAAGGAACACATCGACCCGGCTGCCAAACCGAATCAACCCGATCCGCTGTCCGACGTCGACGACATCGCCTTCGCGAACGAAGGAAATGATCCGGCGCGCCACCCAGCCAGCGATCTGGGTGAACCCGATTTTGAGACCGCCACTCCCTTCGATCAGGAAATGCTGCCGCTCATTGTCCTCGCTCGCCTTGTCGAGATCGGCGTTGACGAACTTACCTGGAACATAAGCGATCCGCCTGACGCGGCCAGTAATTGGAGCGCGATTGATGTGCACGTCGAATACGCTCATGAAAATCGAGACTCGCGTATAGTCCCCGTCGGCAAGGCCATCACTGCCTCGCAGCTCGGCTGGCGGACCAACTCTGGCGATCATTGTGACGAGCCCGTCGGCAGGGGCAATGATCAGCTTGTCGCCGCGTGGCGTCGTCCGCACCGGATCGCGGAAGAAGGCAGCAACCCAGATCGTCAGGCCGATCAGGATCCAGGCGAGAAACTGCAAGTGGATGACGAAGGCGATGAGCGCCGCCGCTCCCACCCCCACTGCATATTTGCGCCCGTCTGGATGAATTGAAGGGAAGCGCCACTTGACCGTAGTCGCCGGCACCTTGCTGTCATGCTTGTCGAGCGATGGCATGGACCGATGCCTTAGTCGGCACCGAGCGCAGGCACAACGGCGCGGTTGCGCGGTTCAGGCACGCAATCTAAGGCGCCGCCAATCCTTACAAATCGGAAAAAAGCGAATGGCCAAGATCAAGGTGAAGAAGCCGGTCGTCGAACTCGATGGCGATGAAATGACCCGCATCATTTGGCAATGGATCCGCGAACGGTTGATCCAGCCTTACCTCGATATCGACCTTCTCTATTACGACCTGTCGATTGAGAACCGCGACGCTACCGACGATCAGGTCACGATCGATGCCGCCCATGCCATCAAGAAGCAGGGCGTCGGCGTCAAATGCGCGACGATCACGCCCGACGAAGGTCGGGTGCAGGAATTTGGTCTGAAGAAGATGTGGAAGTCGCCCAACGGCACGATCCGCAACATCCTCGGCGGCTGCATCTTCCGCGAGCCGATCGTGATCTCGAACGTACCGCGGCTGATACCCGGCTGGACGGACCCGATCGTCGTTGGCCGTCACGCCTTCGGCGACCAGTATCGGGCGACCGACTTCGTCGTTCCCGGCCCGGGCAGGCTGACGATGAAATGGGTCGGCACCGACGGCCAGGAGCTCGACTTCGAAGTGTTCGACTTTCCTGGCTCTGGCGTGGCCTTGGGCATGTACAATCTGGACTCGAGCATCCGCGACTTCGCTCACGCCTGCTTCAACTACAGCCTGGGGCGGAAATGGCCACTCTATCTCTCGACGAAGAACACCATCCTCAAGGCCTATGATGGCCGATTCAAGGACATCTTCCAGGAGATTTATGACAGCGAGTACAAGTCGAAATTCGAAGCTGCTGGCATCGAATATCAGCATCGGCTCATTGACGACATGGTGGCCAGCGCGCTCAAGTGGAGCGGCAAGTTCGTGTGGGCTTGCAAGAATTACGACGGCGACGTCCAGTCGGACCAGGTCGCGCAGGGCTTTGGCTCGCTCGGCCTCATGACCTCGGTCCTAATGACCCCTGACGGGCACACGGTCGAAGCCGAAGCGGCCCACGGCACCGTTACCCGTCATTACCGCATGCATCAGCAGGGCAAGGCGACTTCGACCAACCCGATTGCGTCGATCTTCGCCTGGACCGGCGGCCTCAAATATCGCGGCAAGTTCGACGACACACCCGAAGTGGTCCGCTTCGCCGAGACTCTGGAGCGGGTATGCGTCGAGACTGTCGAGGCTGGCGAGATGACCAAGGACCTCGCGATACTCGTCGGCCCGGAGCAGGCGTGGATGACCACCGAGCAGTTCTTCGAGGCGATCGTCAGGAACCTCGAGGCCGCCATGGCTGAGGAAGGCATCGCCGCCTGACTGCATGACGTCACTCTGCACCGGCTGCCGGCCTGCTTTCACGCGAGAGATGATTGAGGCACAAGCCGGCCATGGAGCCCGGCTTCGCAACTTCCGGCTTTAGCGACGCGCTAGTGATCCTCGGCGCGGCGGGGATCGTCATTCCGGCATTTGCGCGCCTGAAGATCACCCCGGTGATCGGCTTCATTCTGGTCGGCGTGATCGCCGGACCCCACGTGCTGGGAGCGCTCGCCCCGCAGCATCCGTGGCTGCACTTGCTCTCGATCAGCGACGCGCATCGGATCGAGCCATTTGCCGAACTCGGCATTGTCCTGCTGCTCTTCTCCGCCGGGCTCCACATCAGTTTTCGTCGACTTCGTTCCATGCGCAATACGGTCTTCGGGGTCGGCAGCGCCGAGCTGATCGGCTGCGCGGTCCTGATCGGCGCCGGGCTGTTGGCCGCCGGACTGTCGCTCCAGGCAGCCATTGCCCTGGGGTTGGCGCTTGCTCTTTCCTCGACGGCGCTGGTGCTGCCCATTTCCGGGACCGAAAGCGCTGTCGGCAAGACGGCGTTCGCCATGCTGCTGTTCGAGGACCTAGCACTCGTCCCGCTCATCTTCCTCATCGAGCTGATTGGCGGCCGCGGCGACGTGCATGGCCTGATCCGGACCGCGCTCCTCGGCGTTGCCGTGGTGATAGCCATGCTTTTCATCGGCCGCTTCGCGCTGCCGGCGCTGTTCGCCCAGGCGGCGAGAACCAAGAATTCCGAACTGTTCCTTGCGATCAGCCTATTGACGGTCATCCTCGCGAGTCTGGCGACGGCCGCCGTAGGGCTCTCACCGATTCTTGGCGCTCTGATTGCCGGCGTGCTCATCGCAGAAAACGATTATCATGCCGAAGTGGAGGCGATTACGGCGCCGCTCGCCGGGCTTGCGCTGGGGATCTTCCTGATCACGGTCGGAATGCGCATCAACCTCGACGACCTCGCCAGTGAGTGGCCCCTCATCCTCGGCGCAGTGGCGGCGCTGCTCGTCACCAAGGCGGTAGTGACGTCCGGCCTCGTACGCGCCTCGGGCACCCGCACCGGTGCGGCGATCGAAGTCGGCGTGATGATGGCCAGTCCGTCGGAAACGAGCCTGATCGTTATTTCCGCGGCCGCGGGCGCCGGCTTGTTGTCCGGCGCGGTCGCGGGCTTCTGGACAACGGTCACCGCAATCGGGCTGACCGTGACGCCGTTGCTCGCAGTGACGGGCAAACGGATGCGACGGCGAGTAGAATATTCGACCGAAGCTCCTGCCGACGAAGTCTTGGAGGTCGGCCGAACCATAATCTTCGGCTTTGGTCGCGTCGGACAGATGGTTGCCGACATGATGATCGCGCACAAGCGACCATATCTTGCAGTCGACAATGACATCGATGGAGTGCGCAAGGCCCGCAAAGCGGGCTACAACATTCTCTTTGGCGAAGTCCGCCGCCCGGAGCTGGCCGACAAGCTCCGCTTGGCCCATGCAGCAGCGCTCGTCTTGACGATGGACGACCCGGTGCTGGTGGCGCAGCTGGCGCGACGCGTGCGCGGTCGGCTCCCCGACCTACCCATCGTTGCGAGGGCTCGTGACACGAGGCATGCAGCCCAACTCTACAAGGCCGGGGTGACGGATGCGGTGCCAGAGACGCTCGAAGCATCGCTACAGCTCGCCGAAGCGGTCCTGGTCGATATCGGCGCGGCGATGGGACCGGTTATCGCGAGCATTCACGAAAAGCGCGATGAACTGAGATCGCAGATCAAGGCCGAGGCCGAACTCGAGACCGAGCCCCGACTGGGAGGGCGGCGGATGCGGGATTCGCGGCCGGAGAGCGGCTAGGAGGCGCCGTTCGCCTTCGCGACGATCTGGTCGAACTGAGCCTTGGTCATGTCCAGCAGAAGCCCAGCCTTGTTGTGACCGAATGCGTCGGCGGGGATCTTCACCTTCGCGGCGCCCGTCGAGACGACGACTCCATCGGAGTCGACCTTGTCGATCTTCGCTATGAGGATTCCGGTCTTGTCGTTGACTAGCGCGCCCGCCGCAAGCTCGGCGAGCTTGGCTGGCCGTGGAGAACCGAGGTCTGCCTTCGCCTTGGCATCCTGCCCGGGGAGATTGTCCATCGCCCGTTGCGTTTGATATTGAGTCATAGGATCCGTCGTGTTCCCAGGCATTCCGATCCTTGCCGATCTGACGTTGTTCGTATCGTCGATGGGTACGCCTGGAACCGGTTGGGCGAGCGCGGATGCCGCCAAAGAACCCGCAAGAACGGCGGACAGGACAAGCAACTTGACCATGATAGCCCCCTTATTCGGCGGGGCGATTATCACCCCTGGAGCGAACAAATTCCAGTGCGTTCAGTGGCTCGCGGGTTCGAACCGAAGCATACCGGCTTTGTAGGCCCTCTGCTCGGCATTGTCGGCGGGGTGGCGGCTGCCATCGAACACCACGACTTCCCGAAAATCGAATGGCGACACACCTTCGAGGCAGGCGACATTGACTCCGAGCTGGTCCGGGTTCGAACGGCGCTTGTGATGCGTGTAGATGCCGCAGACCGTGCAGAAGTGATGCTCGGCGCTCATCGTGTTGAAGCGGTAGGTGGCGAGCTCGCCTCCACCCTGTGTGATTCGAAATGCGTCAGGGGTTGATGTCACCGCAACCGCACCGCGCATCCGGCAGATCGAACAGCTGCACCGTCGGGCCGAGGCGAAGCCTTGCGTTAAGGTGACGGTGAACCGGACCGCGCCGCAATGGCACGAGCCGCTTAAGGTGACGGGCGCGCTCGAGGTCGGGTCGATCAAACTTCGACCTTCTCCAGCGCCTGTTTGACCGCCTGAAGCGCTTCCTTGGCCTTGGAGCCGTCGGGTCCGCCGCCCTGCGCCATGTCCGGGCGGCCACCGCCGCCCTCGCCGCCGAGGGTCGCGACCGCGGCCTTGACGAGCTCAACCGCACTAACCTGGCCTGCGAAATCGTCCGTCACTCCAACTGCGACGCTCGCGCGCCCCTCGTTCACGGCTACCAGCACGGCAATGCCCGAGCCAAGACGTTGCTTCATTGTGTCGACAGTCGATCGCAAGTCCTTGGGATTAAGGCCTTCCACGACCTGTCCTAGGAACTTGTGTCCATTGACCTGCTCGGGTGCCGGTCCCCCGGCCTTTGCCGCACCACCGCCCATCGCCAGCTGCTTTTTCGCATCGGCAAGCTCGCGTTCCAGTCGCCGGCGATCCTCGACGAGCGACGCGATGCGTGCGGGCACCTCGTCCGGCGTGGCCTTTAGCGTCGCCGCGGCCTCGCGGAGCTTGGCCTCTCGATCGCTCAGCCACCGACGGGCGGCCTCGCCCGTAAGCGCCTCGATGCGGCGAACGCCGGAGGAAACTGCGCTCTCGGAGACGATTTTGAGGAGCTGGATGTCGCCGAGCGCCCGGACGTGGGTCCCCCCGCACAGCTCGACCGAATAGCCGCCCTCGGCGGCACGTCCCATCGAGAGCACGCGGACCTCGTCGCCATATTTCTCGCCGAAGAGCGCCATTGCCCCTTCGGAAATCGCCTCATCAGGAGTCATCAGCCGGGTGGTCACCGGCTCGTTCGACCGGATTTGCGCGTTCACCTCCGCCTCGACGGACGCAATTTCCTCGCGGGTCAGCGCCTTAGAGTGCGAAAAATCGAACCGGAAATAGTCCGGCGCGACCAGGCTGCCTTTCTGCGTTACATGGGTACCGAGGTGCCTCCGAAGCGCGGCATGGAGCAAATGCGTTGCGCTGTGATTGGCCCGAGTTCGGTCGCGGCGTTCGGAATCGACCTTCTGGTGGACGGTGTCGCCCACCGACAGTTCGCCAGCGACGACCTTCGTGCGCAATATATGAAGCTTGCCGAGTGGCTTAGACGTGTCTTCAACTTCACCTTCAAAACCTTTGAGGTTAGTCAGATTTCCGGTGTCGCCAACTTGCCCGCCGCTCTCCCCGTAGAAGGGTGTCTGGTTGAGTAGGACATCGACGGTCTGCCCAACTTCCGCGCTCTGGGTGCGCACGCCGTCGTTGAGGATCGCAAGTGCAACTCCCTCGCCTTCCTCGCCCGAGTAGCCCGTGAACTCGGTCGGGCCATATTCTTCGAGCAAATCGAACCAGATGTCCTCGCTGGCCTTGGCCCCCGAGCCCTTCCACGCTGCGCGGGCCTTGGCCTTCTGCTCGGCCATGGCGGTATCAAAACCGGCGCGGTCGACTTCCAGACCGCGTGAGCGCAGTGCATCCTCGGTTAGGTCGTAAGGGAAGCCGAAGGTGTCGTAGAGCTTGAATGCGGTCTCACCGGGGAGCGTCCCGCCGTTGGCAAGCTCGGCGGTCGCTTCGTCGAGCAGCTTGAGGCCGGTGGCGAGTGTGTGACGGAATCGGATTTCTTCCTGCTGTAGAGTCGCCTCGATCAGCGGCTGCGCCCGGATTAGCTCAGGGTAAGCGGCGCCCATCTCCGCTACCAGCGCGGGCACAAGGCGCCACATCAGCGGCTCCTTGGCCCCGAGCAAATGCGCGTGGCGCATGGCGCGCCGCATGATCCGACGCAGGACGTAGCCTCTGCCCTCGTTTGCTGGCAGCACGCCGTCGGCGACGAGGAATCCGCTCGCGCGCAAATGGTCGGCGATCACCCGGTGGCTTGCCTCGTTCGCACCTTGCGCTTTGGTGTGCGTCAGCTCTTCGCTCGAGTGGATCAGCGCCTTGAATGTGTCCGTGTCGTAATTGTCAGGCGTACCTTGAAGCACTGCAGCGATTCGCTCGAGGCCCATGCCGGTGTCGATGCTCTTCTTCGGCAGCTCGGAGACGATTTCATTCGCCGACTGCTCGTATTGCATGAAGACGAGATTCCAGATCTCGACGAACCGATCGCCGTCCTCGTCCGGGCTCCCCGGCGGGCCGCCCGGGATATGTTCGCCGTGATCGTAGAAGATCTCAGAGCACGGACCGCACGGGCCATCGTCGCCCATCGCCCAGAAATTGTCCTTGGTCGGAATGCGGATAATCCGGCTTTCGGGAAGGCCGGAGATCTTCTTCCACAGTCCGAACGCCTCATCATCGGTGTGGTAGACCGTCGCCGTCAGTCGATCAGGGCTGAGGCCCCATTCCCTGGTCAGAAGGTTCCACGCGAGCTCGATCGCCCGATCCTTGAAATAGTCGCCGAATGAGAAATTCCCGAGCATTTCGAAGAAGGTGTGGTGCCTGGCGGTGTAGCCGACATTGTCGAGATCATTGTGCTTGCCGCCGGCGCGAACGCATTTCTGCGAACTGGTCGCGGTCGAGTACGGCCGTGTCTCAAGTCCGGTGAACAGGTTCTTGAACGGAACCATGCCGGCGTTCACGAACATCAAGGTCGGGTCGTTCTGGGGGACGAGCGGCGCCGATTGCACCCGCGCGTGGCCGTTCTTCTCGAAATAATCGAGGAAGCCGCGGCGGATGTCATTCGTCGAGGTCATGGAACGCGATGTAAATGCGCTGCTGCACTGCGGCAAGGAGTGCGCTTCGTCACCGGATCAACCGGTGCAAAGGGTCGTGGTCTTCCCCTCCCGGGCGCGACATGAAGTCGACCGCGTCACCCCTGGGAGCGGCGAATTCGCCGACCGCCGCTTTGCCTTGGACTGCTGGTTTTGCCGCAGCTTGACGGCATAAAGGTCGGCGCTGACAAATTCGGATGGGTCGATAGAAGAGCGCAATGGCCAAACGCCACTCAAACATTCCCCGCTACAAGCGCAAACGCGCGATCTCCTGGCCGCGGCGAATTGTCGGCTGGATCGTCAAGCTGGTCTTCGCCTTCATCATCATCTCGGTGCTGTGGGTGGTCGCGTATCGGTTCGTGAACCCCCCGATCACCGAAACGATGATCGGGGACATCATCGAGGGCCGGGGTGCGCATAAGCAATGGATGCCGATCAGCGCGATTGACCGCGACATGGTTCGGGCATCGATCGCAGCAGAGGACAGTAAGTTCTGCTCGCATCACGGGTTCGACTTTGAAGCCATTGAGGATGCAATGAAACGCAACGCCTCAGGTGGTCGCATCCGTGGCGGTTCGACGATTAGCCAGCAAACCGCGAAAAACACGTTCCTGTGGCAGAATGGCGGCTATTTCCGCAAAGGGCTGGAGGCGTGGTTCACCTTCCTCATTGAACATCTTTGGGGCAAGCGCCGGATCATGGAGGTATATCTCAACCTGGCCGAGACGGGGATCGGCACCTATGGCGTGAACGCCGGGTCGGAGCGCTATTTTGGCCATGACGCGAGCGCAATGACGGCGATTGAGGCGGCGCGGATTGCCGCAGTACTGCCGCTTCCCAAAGAGCGCGGAGCGATCGCACCCAAGGGCTTCACCCGCCGTTACGGGAATATAATTGCCGCGCGAATCCCCATCGTCGCGCGCGATGGCCTCGATGCCTGCGTCTACAAGGGCACGACCCCGCCCCCGAAGAAGACTCCTCCGCAGGTCACGAAGAAGCCGAGGCCGGTGCCCGGCGCCGAATATGAGAGCGCCAAGCCGTTGCCGCCGGCCGAAAGCACGGTCCAAGTACCGCCAGCGGAATCGAGCGAGCCCGCCAGTGCGCCCGAACAGCAGAACTCGACCAATGCTTCCCCATCGCCCGAACAGCCGCGAGATCCCGGCAACGCCGTCTGACCATGCGCCGAACTGTTTGTAACCCAGGGTTCACGAGCGGAACGGCGCCTCTTCTTCGACCGTTGAATCGCCGATCTCGACAAGGAGGAGTCATGATGGCCACTCGCACCCAATCCCGTTCGTCCAGCAGCCGCTCATCCAACCGCACCGGCAGTGGCGAAAATCGCAGCAGCAACCAGAACCAGAGCGCCTTCTCGTGGGGCGATAGTGCCGGACCCTTGCTTGGCGCGGCAATCACCGGCGCGGCGATCGGCTTTGCCGCCAATTTTGGACGCAAGGCGCTGATACAAGGCAGGGAGGCCTCGCTCGGCGACTGGGACGAGATCCTGACGGCGGAGCATGACGAGGCGCTGGCCCTGTTCGACAAGATGCTCGCGACCGACCAGACTCAGACCTTCAAGCGAAAGATGCTTTTGATGAAGCTCTGCCACGCGCTCGACAAGCACGCCCATGAGGAGGAGATGGTTGTCTATCCGGCGCTGCGCAAAGAAGATCAGGCCGGTGATGCCGACCATCTCGAAAGCGAGCATGGGTATATCAAGACATTCATCTTCGAACTCAATGAGATGGGAACCGATGCTCCCAATTGGCTCGAGAAGGTTCGCGATTTCCGTCAGCTTGTCTCCGAGCACGCGCACATGGAAGAAGAACAGGTCTTTCCAAAGTTCAAGCAAAGCATGACGCAAGAAGAGAACGCACGCATCACCAGCCTGGTGAACCGCGACGGCTTCTGGATGGCTTGAGCTTAGCCGACGAGTGCGAGCCTCGGCGGCTCCTGGACGGAAAGATCGACGCTGCCCTCGCCCACAAGCCTCTCGATCTGAGCGGCGAGTTCGGCGTCAAGTGCAAAATCGCGGCCCGCGATGACTGCCGCCTCACCGCGGGAGGCCGTGGGGACGATGAATCGGAGCAGACCATTGCTGCCGCGGGCATCCTCCAGCGAGCGGAGGATTCGGGGTACGAGGGCAGTCTCAGCGAGCCTGACGGTCATCTGCAGGCGCGTTCGCTTGGCAAGATCGGCTAGAGGCTGAAAGCGTTTGATCGTGACTCGCGGCGTCTCGTCGCCGGCCCGTCGGTCCAGTTCAACCGCGAGGAGGCCGCACTGGCTGGCCTTCGCGGCCGCCTCGAGCGCGATGGTGGCATCATCATCGAATGCGGTGGCCACGAACTGACCGGAACTGTCGCTCAGCGTAACCATCATGTAGCGCCGGCCCTTGGCTGAGGTTCGCCAGCGCGTCTCCTCGACCAGCGCGGCCATTGACGTCCCGAGGCGCTCTCCCTCCGTGATCTGCATTTCCATCACTTCGGCGAAGCTCTTGACCTTGTGCGCGGCGAGCAGGTGGCGGGAAGAATCGACCGGGTGGGCGGAAAAATAGAAGCCGAACGCGTCACGCTCGGCAGCCATGCGCTGGGCCAGAGTCCATGAGGCGTCGCGCGGAAGAAGGATCGGCGCGGCTTCGGCGGAGTTGGTTCCGAAGAGACCGGCTTGGCCGCTCGTGCGCTGGTCGTGGGCGTTCGCGGCATGGGCCAGGATCGTTTCCGCAGCCGCGAATACACCGGCGCGGTTGGGCTGGATGGCGTCGAACGCGCCGCTCGCTGCAAGGCTTTCGATCTGCCGACGGTTCAGCAAGCGCGGATCGATGCGCGCGGCGAAATCCGGGAGGCTCGCAAACGGACCATCCCGCGTTCTTTCGTCGACCAGCTCTTCCATGGCCTTGCCGCCGACACCTTTCAGCGCCCCCAGCGCGTAGCGCACGGCCCCATTCTCCACTGCAAAGTGCGCCTGGCTGGAGTTGATGTCTGGCGGAAGACATTCGACGCCGGCGCGGCGTATGTCTTCGACGAACATCGAAAGCTTGTCGGTAAGTGCCACATCAAAACTCATCGAGGCGGCATAGAACTCGGCGCGATGGTGCGCCTTCAGCCATGCCGTCTGATAGGTTAGCAGTGCGTAGGCCGCGGCATGGCTCTTGTTGAAACCATAGCCGGCGAATTTGTCGATCAAGTCGAACAATTCGTTCGCCTTCGCCGCCGGGATATTGTTGTGGGTTGCGCAGCCTTCTACGAATGTCGCGCGCTGCGCATCCATCTCCGACTTAATCTTCTTGCCCATCGCGCGGCGCAGCAGATCCGCGCTTCCAAGCGAATAGCCCGCAAGGATTTGCGCGGCCTGCATCACCTGTTCTTGATAGACAAAGATCCCGTAGGTCTCCTTGAGAATGCCTTCGAGCAGCGGATGCGGATAGTCGATCGGCTCCTGACCATTCTTGCGCCGTCCGAACATTGGGATGTTGTCCATCGGGCCCGGCCGATAGAGCGCGTTCAATGCGATGATGTCCCCGAAGTGCGTCGGCTTCACGGCCGAAAGGGTCCGGCGCATGCCTTCGGATTCGACCTGGAACACGCCAACCGTGTCGCCCCGCTGCAGCAGGTCGAACACCTCCGGGTCGTCCCACGAAAGCGACGAGAAGTCGACCTCGATTCCTTGCTCCAGGAGCAGCCGCTGACCCTCCTTGAGGACCGACAGGGTCTTGAGCCCGAGGAAGTCGAACTTCACTAGACCCGCCGCTTCGACATATTTCATGTCGAACTGAGTGACCGGCATGTCCGAGCGGGGATCGCGATAGAGGGGGACGAGCTCATCCAATGCACGATCGCCGATCACTACGCCGGCGGCATGGGTCGAAGCGTGGCGGGGAAGTCCCTCCAGCTTCATCGCCAGGTCGAACAGGCGTCGGATTTCGCGATCGGACTTATATTCAGCGGCAAGCTCGGAAACGCCGTTCAGCGACCGCTCGAGGGTCCACGGGTCGGTTGGATGGTTCGGGATCAGCTTGGCGAGCCGATCAACCTGCCCATAGGGCATCTGAAGCACTCGCCCGGTATCCTTGAGCACTGCGCGCGCTTTGAGGCGTCCGAAGGTAATGATTTGCGCGACCTTGTCGCGACCATATTTACCCTGGACATAGGCGATGACCTTGTCGCGATGGGTTTCGCAGAAGTCGACGTCGAAGTCGGGCATCGACACGCGCTCGGGGTTGAGGAAACGCTCAAACAGCAGGTTGAGGGCGATTGGGTCGAGGTCGGTGATGGTGAGCGCCCAAGCAACGACCGACCCGGCGCCAGAACCGCGGCCCGGTCCCACCGGGATATCGTTCGCCTTCGCCCATTTGATGAAGTCGGCGACGATGAGGAAGTATCCGGCAAAGCCCATGCCGCTGATGATGTCGAGCTCGTAGTCGAGCCGCTCCTCGTAGCGTCCCCGTTCCTCGGCTGGGCGCGCCTTGAGCCGCTCGGCAAGACCCGCGCGAGCATCTGCCCGTAGCTGCTGCTCTTCGTTTTCCCCGAGCCGCGGAAGAATGGGTTTGCGTTTCGGGGCTGCAACCGCGCAGCGTTGCGCAATCACCAGCGTATTCAAGAGCGCTTCCGGGACATCCGCGAACAGCTCGGCCATTGCGGAGCTGTCCTTGAGCCAGGCATCGGCTGACGAACTCGCCCGGTCCGCGCTTTCGACATAGGCCGAGTTAGCGATGCACAGCATCGCGTCATGAGCGGCGTGGAATTCTGGATCGAGGTATGACGCCGGGTTGGTTGCGACGAGCGGTAATTCTCGAGCGTAAGCGAGATCGATGAGGTCGCCTTCAGCCGCTTCTTCGATCGGATCGCCACGACGCGACAGCTCGATGTAGAGTCGCTCTGGAAAAAGGGCCTGGAGCCGGTCGAGATAGGCCTCTGCCTTGAGTTTCTGACCGTCTGACATGAGCCGCGCGAGCGCCCCCTCGCCTCCGGCAGTCAGTGCCAGCAGACCGTCGTTCAGGCCTTCGAGCCTCGAGAATTCGACATGCGGATCTTGTTCCAGCGGCCGGTCGAGATGCGCCGACGAGACGAGCTTGCAAAGGTTGCCATAGCCCCGTTCGTCCTTCGCCAGCAGCACGAGCCAGTCGATACGGGCTTCCCCGCCAATTTCCGGCGGCCGGGCGACTCCAAGCATCGCGCCGACGATCGGCTGCACTCCCTTAGCGAAGCAGGCGTCGCTGAATGGCATTGCACCATAAAGGCCGTTGCGGTCGGCAAGGGCGACGGCAGGAAAGCCAAGCTTCGCAGCGCGGTCCGCGATAGTCTTCGGCTCCATCGCTCCTTCAAGCATCGTGAAGGACGAGAAGACGCGAAGCGGAACGAACGGCGCAGTCATTCGACAGATATGGCCCGCGTCTCGGCCAAGCGAAAGCAGCTGCTCCCACTTGTCCACAAGAAAGCGGCCCCCTTTCGGGAGCCGCTTGCATTGGGTTCGCTCTGTTCAGCCGCGCCGATGGACCATTGTCGATCGGCCCGCGATGGCGCCGCCCCCGATCGCCGCGCCGACGCCGAGGCAAATCATCGCGATCTGGGCGAGCAAGCCGTAGCCCGCCGGTGTTGTCCCGGCCCAGATAAGCGACAGGATCCCAAGCACCAGCGCCGCAACGCCGGCGAGCATCTGCGTGATCGCAGCACCGGCCATCGACTCACGATAAAGATGGCGACCGAAATCGCTGGCGTCGACCGTCATGAGCTGGAGGTCGCTGAGCCGATGGACAGTGCCGACTGCAATGATCAGGCCCGCGCCAGCGACGATGACCAGCACCGGCATCAGTGTCGCTCTTGCAACTCCGATGAGCGCGAGAATGCCAAGCACGATCGTAGCTATGCCGACGACCAGCTCGACTCCGGCGCCACCCGCAAACTCGATGCGCTCGGAGGCGGTGTCCGCAAGCCAGCGGCCGAGCTTCCTATATTCGCCGGTGATACCCATGCCTTCGAACAGCATTGCGACACCCAAGACGATCCCGGCGATCGGAAGCAATATTCCAGGGATCAGCCCGATGAGCGCGAGAATGGCGAGAACCGCTACCGCGATTCCACCAGTGGTCTTGAGCATGGAACTCGCCGCCACGACTGCGAGCGCTCGTGGTTCTGGGCGGCGCATCCGTTCACGCCCGTCACGGTCGCGAACCAGATAGTCGCCGCTTTCATAATCATGGCGCGGATAGTCTCGGACGATTCGCTCTTCTTCGATGATCGGCATGTGGGAGCCTCCTTTCGATGCTGTGTCGCCGGCCACTTGGCCGGCTGGAGGGTCCGGAAGAATCTCTTTGTTCTTCAGACGGATATAACAAGATTCGGAATGATCTGCAGCATCAGAAGGTTCCGGTTATTGTCGTAAGGCAACTGAACCGCCCGGACGAAGGGATCAGTCAGGCTGCCATCGCCCTTGGATGATGTCGCGGATCTCGCGCAATCGGTTGGCATAGGCTGCGGCGATGCACTGCCGGTCGGGGCATCGCTCGCGATAGGCTGAGAAACGCTGTCCCGTCTGGCGAAGAAGCACGCGCTGCTCAGGCGTCGCCACTGCGAATGCATGATCATATTCGGTGGCGACATCGCGATCGAGCGCTGCCAGACCTGGATCGGAGCAAATCGCGGGTTGCGCATTGGCGCAATTGGCCTGGGTCGAAGATCGGACCTGAGGAGGCGAAGTCTGACTGTCATCAGGTCCAGCCTGATTGTCGTCGGTCGACTCAGGCGCGACCTCATTTGCGTCGGGCTGTGCCTGCGGTTGAGCGACCTCCTGTAGTGTCGAGAGCGGCGTGATGATCGCATCGGCATTGCGGAGGATGACAGCCAGACCATTTCCGTCGGCTGCTTGTTGGACCGTATAATCGACATCCGACATCAATGTGGTCCGGCCCCCCGCTGCGACCCCGGGAGGCAGGTCGAGCGATAGCGAGCCCGAGCAATTCACCGCGCCGGTCGTCGTATCCTCGCTCTCCATGACCGGGTCTTCCATCCGGACGATTGCAGCATCGGACAGGCGATCATAGGCAGCCCGATCGCTCCCACGAAGCTGAGCGGCGCGCCGGAACAGCTCGCGTTTGATGAAGTCGTAGGTTGCGCTGCTCGCACAGAGCTTCGCGCGATTTGACGGCGGCGCGGAGCTTGCAACTTCGGCGTTGGTGAGCTTGTCCTGGTCTGAATTTCCCCTCGTCGCGAAATAAGTAAGAATCAGCACCAGAAGGACGACACCAGCGATGAGCCCGATCACCGTCCAATTCGGTCGGGTCGCCGGGCCTTGCTCGTGACGCTTCGGATCCCGCCCGTTCATTGGAGGCGGCCCTCGTGCAGCCGAACCACTCGGTCCATCTTCGCCGCGAGGCGCTCGTTGTGGGTGGCTACCAGAGCAGCGCTACCTTCGCCCCGAACGAGGGCAAGGAATTCGCCGAGCACCGAGTCCGCGGTTTTCTCATCGAGGTTGCCGGTCGGCTCGTCGGCGAGCACCAGCGGCGGCTTGTTGGCGAGCGCGCGGGCGACCGCGACGCGCTGCTGCTCGCCGCCCGAAAGCTTTGATGGGCGATGGTCGAGCCGGTCGGATAGGCCAAGCGCGCTGAGCAGCTGCCGCGCCCGTTCCCTCGCAATCGGTCGGTCGGCACCGCGGACAAGCTGGGGCAGGACGACGTTTTCGACCGCGTTGAATTCGGGCAGAAGGTGATGGAACTGGTAGACGAAGCCCAACAAGTCCCGCCGGAGCCGGGTTCGGCCATCATCATTGAGTTCGGCCGCTTCCTCGCCCGCCAGACGGATCGACCCCTGAAACCCGCCCTCGAGCAGCCCGACCGCCTGGAGCAGCGTCGACTTCCCCGACCCCGAGGGCCCAAGCAGCGCGACGATCTCGCCCGGCTGAACGGCAAGATCAACTCCGCGCAGCACCTCGATTGTGACGTCACCCTGGATGAAACTTCGTCTGAGATCCGTCGTGAGGAGAACCGGATCACTCATAGCGCAGCACCTGCACGGGGTCGGTGCTCGCCGCTTTGTAGGCTGGATAGAGAGTCGCAAGAAACGAGAGGATCAGCGCGATCAGCACGATCGAGGTGACCTCGAACGGGTCAGTCTTGGCGGGCAGGTCCGTCAGGAAGCGTACCGACGGATCCCAAAGATTCTGGCCAGTGACGTCCTGGATCGCATCGACCACGTTCTGCCGGAAGTAGAGGAAGATCGCGCCAAGGACGGCACCAAGCACGATGCCGAGCGAACCAATCGTCACTCCGACGGTCACGAACACTCGCATCATGCCGCCGCGGCTCGCGCCCATGGTTCGCAGGATCGCAATGTCGCGCGTCTTCGCCCTCACCAGCATGATCAGCGATGAGAGAATGTTGAACACAGCGACAAGTACGATCAGCGACAGGACGACGAACATTGCGACACGTTCGACCTCGAGCGCCTGGAAGAGCGCCGAGTTCATCTGCCGCCAGTCGATGATGACTCCCCTGCCCTGTACCAGCTTTCGTATCGGAGCGACGATCTCCTGAACGCGGTCCGGATCGTTGGTCTGGATCTCGACCATCCCAACCTGATCGCCCATCAGGAGAAGTTCCTGCGCGTCCTGCATCGGCATGACCACGAACGCCTTGTCATAGTCATAGACGCCGATTTCGAAGATTGCGGCGACGGTATAGGTCTCTTCACGCGGGACGGTGCCCACCACTGTCGAGCGCCCTTCCGGATTCCACAAGGTGATCTGGCTTCCTGGATAGGCGCCGAGCGTTTCCGCGAGCCGAGACCCGATCGCGACCCTGCCGCTACCTGGAGTGATCGACTTGATGTCGCCTGAAAGGACGTTCGAGGTAATCGTCTTGTTGCTCCGGATGTCGCCAACGCGCATGCCGCGGACGATGACCCCGGCGAAGCGGCCGTTGGTCGTCGCCATGAGCGGTGTTTCTATGAGCGGGAGCGCCGAGGTGACGCCGGCGGTCTTTTTCGCGGCATCGGCGATCTGCTGCCAGTTCGAAAGGCGGCCGTCATAGCCTTGGACGACGGCATGCCCGTTCAGTCCGACTATCTTGTCGAACAGCTCGGCCCGGAAGCCGTTCATCACGCTCATCACGATGATCAGCGCGGCGACGCCGAGCGCGACGGCGATCAGGCTGATCGAAGCGACCAGGAAAATGAAGCCTTCGCCCTTGCCGGGGAGCAGATAGCGTCGGGCGAGCATCCGCTCGGCACGGGTGAGAATCATTCGGTCAGTCTCGCAAGAGCGCTTTCGAGGCTCAGTTCCTCGCGCTCTCCCGTTGAACGGCGCTTTAGCTCGACCGTTCCCTTGGCGATGCCGCGTGGACCAAGCACGATCTGCCACGGCAAGCCGATGAGCTCCATCGAGGCGAGCTTGGCGCCCCCGCGCTCGTCGCGATCATCGTACAAGGCCTCAACACCAGCTTCCCGAAGGCGCTCGTACAAATTCTCGGCGGCGGCGACGCTCGCTTCATCGTCCTGCCGCATCGTCACGATGCCGATGCTCCAGGGAGCGACCGCTTCGGGCCAGACAATCCCCGCCTCGTCGTGGCTCGCCTCGATAATCGCACCGACGAGCCGCGAAACGCCGATGCCATAGCTGCCCATCATCGGGGTGACCGGCGTGCCGTCGGGACCCGAAACCCTAAGGCCCATCGCCTTGGAATATTTATCACCGAAATAGAAGATATGCCCGACCTCGATGCCACGGCCGGTTCGACGGTTGCTTTCGGGCAAGACCTCCCACCTGGCAATGTCATGGGTTTCGTCGGTCGCGGCATAGCTCGCGTTCACTCGGTCGAAGAGACTCTGGAGTTCGGCTTCGTCGCCATAGCGCAGATCGGCCTGGTTCCAGTCGAACTGCTCATAGGCGGCATCATAGAAGACTTCGCTCTCGCCGGTGGGTGCGAGCACGATAAACTCGTGAGAAAGGTCGCCGCCGATTGGGCCCGACGCAGCTTTCATCGGAACGGCCCGGATTCCCATCCGCTGGAAGGTCCTGAGATAGGCGAGCATCTGCGTGTAGTAGCTCTGCCGGGCGCCCGCTTCGTTCAGATCGAAGCTGTAGGCGTCCTTCATCAGGAACTCGCGTCCACGCATGACGCCGAAGCGGGGCCGCACCTCGTCGCGGAACTTCCATTGGATGTGGTAGAGCGTGCGCGGCAGGTCCCGATAGCTCTTGGCCTCGTCGCGGAAGAGCATGGTGATCATCTCTTCGTTGGTCGGCCCATAGAGCATCTCGCGATCGTGGCGGTCGCGAATGCGCAGCATCTCGGGTCCATATGCGTCATAGCGGTCGCTCTCGCGCCACAGGTCAGCCGACTGAAGGGTCGGCATCAGCAATTCCTGCGCGCCGGCGCGGTCCTGTTCCTCGCGGACGATCTGCTCAATCTTCTTGAGGACTCGGTAGCCAAGCGGCAGCCAGGCATAGATTCCCGCTGCCGTCTGCCGCACCAGGCCTGCGCGCAGCATCAGCTTATGGCTGACGATCTGCGCGTCCGCAGGGCTTTCTTTGAGGACAGGAAGGAACGCACGGGACCAGCGCATGGCTCGGCGCTCTAAGGTGGCGATTTCCTGCTGGCAACCGAATGGCGCTGTGGCTTCCCCGACACAGCGGCAGCTCAAACGCAACGCCGATCAATTTACGCGATGACAAACGGGCCCGTACGGGCCTACTCACAACGCTCCGAACGCACTGACCCTTGGGTCGGGTTCGGGGCCGCGCGAGCGACTGGGGACGCTCACCGCGACACATCCAAGGGGGCTGACGAGCAATCGTCACGCAGGGCGCCCGGATCGCTAGTCGATCCGGGCGTTTGCATTTGGATTTTATCGCCGATCATCGATCAAGCGGTTGTTTGATTTCCATCAATCCCGTGTTGACGCGGCCGGAAACTTAGGGGAACAGCCCGTCAGCCATATGAGCGCAATTCCGTCGTTGTGTCCTCTCGGGTCGGGGGCGTATCATGGCCCAGGACGAACGGCAGAGATCAAAAAGGACAGAGACAATGGCCAGAAATGTCGGACCGGAAGATCGGGTTGTTCGAATCGTCGTCGGAATTGTGCTCGCGGTCCTTGCCTATTTGCGGGTTTTGCCGCCCGCTGCCTCCATCGTCATGGCTGTGGTCGGCGCATATCTCCTGATCACCGGGATTTTCGCGCGTTGCATTTTTTACAGGCTGGTGGACGTAGACACGAGCATCCAGGAGCAGCCTTACTCGACCACTGACGACCGCGCTGGTCTCTGAGTCGAAGAGGAGTTGGCCGTCTCGGGGCGAGCCCGCCCCGGCTGCCCAAAGTTCGCCCTCGACGAAGACGGCGCATGGCCGATCGTGAATTGGAAAAATCGACTCGCCTCGTCGAAGCCGGACGCCGCAAGCAATGGCGGCGCCGTCTCGTCAACGCTCCTGTCGAGCGCGCTTCGACGATCCTGTTTGACGATGTGGAACAGCTGCGCGGCACTCGAGCAGCGCTCGGCGTCTATAATTACGGGCTGCAGGGTACAGCGACTCAATGGACGCTTGCCGAGGCGCTCACCGAGCTTGAGCCAGGAGCCGCGGGAACGGCGCTCTATTCGTCGGGGCTTGCAGCAATCACGACTCCACTGCTCGCGCTGCTCGCGCCGGGCGACGAACTGCTCGCTCCGGACAATGTTTATGGCCCGACGCGCAAGTTCTGCGAGACGATCCTCAAGCAGTTCGGGATCCCGACGCGCTATTACGACCCACTGGTCGGGCCCGGCATCGCCGATCTTATCGGCAAGAACACGCGCGCGATCCTGCTTGAAAGCCCCGGATCGCAGACGATGGAAGTTCAGGACGTCCCGGCGATCTGCACCGTCGCTCGCGAACGGGGACTAGTCACCCTGCTCGACAACACCTGGGCGACGCCGCTGCTCTTCCCGGCCGTTGCCGCGGGGGTGGACGTCACCATTGTGGCGGCGACCAAATATGTCGGCGGCCATGCCGACCTGATGCTCGGCGCAGCAACGGCAACGGGCGCCTACTTCGATCGGATCCAGATGGCATCCTGGGATCTTGGTCATGCCGTTTCGCCCGACGATGCGTGGCTCGGCTCACGTGGACTTAGGACGATGGGACTGCGTCTCAAGCAGCACGAACAAAACGCCCTCGAAGTCGCCCAGTGGCTCAACGAGCAGCCGCAGGTCGGCCGGGTGCTGCATCCCGCTCTTCCCGCTTGCCCCGGCCACGAATGTTGGAAGCGCGACTTCAAGGGCTCGTCCGGCCTGTTCACGTTCGAATTGAAGGGCGAGCGCGATTCCTTCGTGGATGCGCTGGAACTATTCGGGATCGGTTACAGCTGGGGCGGATTCGAGAGCCTGGCGCTTCCCGTTGACCCTTATCGCACCATAATTCAGCCGCCCGCACCGAATCTCGTGCGCCTGCACATCGGCCTTGAGGATCCTCAGGACTTGATTACCGACCTGAAGGCCGCCTTGGATCAGGCTGGGCGCTCGCCGTAGACGTTGCCCGCCTCGCTGTAACGGCAGACGAGGAACTGTTCATAGCGGCCATCGGCAGTCGCACAGCCGACGGCATGGGTGTTCCGCCAGATCACCTGTGTATAGTGGCCCACGTTCTCGACGTCGCCGGAGCGGCTGTTGTTCGGGAAGACTCCCGGGCGGTAATCCTTTTTCTCCGCCGTCCACAGACCAACCATTTTTTCGGGCGAAAAGGCATGCGGCGTTCCTGCCCAGAGATTCTCGCCTTCTATCGGTTTGCCGGGCTCATCTGAAGAATGTTCGAAACGGCCGGTGGCGGCTAACTCCCTGGCCCAAACCCGTGCATCGGCTGCAAGCCCATCGTCCCACACTAGCGGGGTGACCCCGATTGCCGACCGGGCGGCATTTTGCGCTGCAAGCAGGCGCTGGTTGAAATCAACGCCAGGCCTGGCTCCGCCCTGCAGCAGCGGACTGCACGCGACCAACGCAATTGCCAATAGCTTACGAGACTTCCCGACTTGCACGTTGCCCCTCCGTAGAGGCGCAATGGTACCGCTCTCGTGGTTCGGCTCTCGTTACAGGAAATGGTTAATTCGGCGCTTAAGGTGTGCGCTACGATGATCGCGAAGACGGCCGATTAGCCGGCAAGATCATCACTTCATCCCCGACCTTTGTTGCGTCGAACAGGTGCCGGGCGAAATCGATCGGCACGCCGATGCAGCCGTGGGTCGCGGCGCCCCAGCGGACGTTGCTTCCATGGATCGACACGCCGTCATTTGTCAGCCGAAGCGTGTAGGGCATCGAAGCATCGTACAATGATGAGCGGTGATCGCGCGCCTTGGCGAGAATGTGGAGCTTGCCGACCGGCGTCTGCTTATTGTCGCCCCCATAAACGATCACCGCCGTGCCGATCTCATGCCCCGCCCGGAACACCGAAATGAGCTGGGTTCCAAGGTCGATGCGTACCCACGTGAGACCATTGGGAATGGCGGTGTCGTTCCATTTGTACTCGCCGTACGTGAGCGGCTGATCGACGAAGAGGAGGGACTTGATGGGCTGGTCGACGGTTCCTGACGCCAGCGCCTGGCCCAACTGGGCCTTCGTGACAAAAACCCGACCTCTGGCGGCCGCGGCGGGCAAGTGATAAAAGCTCGTCGAGAGCTTCCGGGCGTGAATTGCGGTTTGCGCAGAATGATCGGCGTCTCGGCTGCAGGCGGACGCGCCAGCGACCAGCAATATGCTCAGAAACGTGACTGCCCCGCCCCTCATGCCTCAGCTGCCGCGCGCCCGGGCTACGGACGTCGTCCTGCTGCGGAAGAAGCTTCCGATCGCCGCAAAGCCGAGCAGCATCGTCGCCCAAGTTGCCGGCTCAGGGACAGCGGGTGGCGGCGGCGGCGGCGGAGGCGGAGGTAGTGGCGGTATAGGCGGCGGGAAGAAACCTCCACCACCTCCGGGCGGCGGAATCTCCGGCAGGATCGGAGGACCGTAAGGCGGAGGCCCTACGATGATGGGCGTCTCAGGAAATCCCGCAAGAACATTATACACCGGCATGGGACCGAAGTCCGGTGGACTCATGGGCGGCGCTTCGAGGAGCACCGGCACCTGCGGTAGATGACGCAACTTCGGAAGCACGCGTGCATGGACTAGTGGGTGCCGTTTGTGCTTGAGACTGGCGAGCTTGCCCTTCGGGCGGTGGCCCGGCGACCGCTCGGCAAACATCGATGCAACCGACTTTAGCCCCTGGCCAATCGTGTCGGCCAACGCCGTTGCCATGTGCCGGTCGGAATAGCCGGCAAATGACACTGCCGTACCAACTGCCATCAAACTCACTACAATCGCGCCACCGCGAAAGCGACCGGATCGGCGCCTGTGAGCGCGGCCCACGATCACCGACATTGGGCACGCAAAAAGGTTGAAACGCCGAACAACTGAGTACCGCTCCAAAATAACAGCGTTATCGTAACGTTAACCAATTATATGTAAATTAGTTTCAAGCAAACCGGTCTCGGCTACAATCTGCAAGAAATCTCGGGATCGAACAGCCGTTCTCCGCCTCCTGACTGCGGCGGTCTACTTTGCCGGACCCAACCGAGACGAGGGATGGTAGCGGAGGAGGGACTTGAACCCCCGACACGCGGATTATGATTCCGCTGCTCTAACCAGCTGAGCTACTCCGCCCCATGACCTGAAAGACGCCACGTGATCGGGCGTTGAAGGCGCGGCATATAGGTGCGCCCGAGTCGCCGGTCAACGCGAGGAACCGCTTATTGCCGCTATCGTTGAGCGTCCAAGATAAGAGGCTCTGATGGACTCCCTGACCCCGCTCGAAACATTGTGCCGGATCATCCTTCGGGCGCGCGAATATGAGGCGCAGACGGTCGATTATGCCGACGATGAAGATGCAGCCGACGTCGACGATGAGCAGGAAGGTACGCTGAGCGTCCTCGAGGACGACATCAACACGAGTGTCGAGGAGGAACTCCGCTCGGTGTTCGAAGACCTCGGTGAGGACCAGCTGGCCGAAGTGCTCGCCTTCTGCTGGGTCGGTCAGGGCACCTATGAGGCCAGTGACTGGGACGAGGCGATGAGCGAAGCCCAGGAAATCGTTGGCGACGGTACCGAAGTCGCAATCGGCGAACTCATGGAGCAGCCGATGCTCGCCTCCGTGCTCGAATCGGGATTGGCGGCGTTTGACCTCAGTTGTGAGGGTATTGGAGAGATGAGCTGACGCCCCGGAAGGCATAGCTCGCAATCTTCTTTTGTGGCCCGTCGTGATAACGATACAGGCCCAGACCGGCGATCGCCAACGGCCGTGGGCGGAAATCATGTCGCAACTGGGCGAGCAACGGGCGCACCTCTTTCGGTGGCACTTTGTTTTGAATCGTCACGTGTGGACGCCAGCCGCCGGCGTCCTGCGCGCTGAGGAGCCCGTGAAAGTTTTCCGCGAGCTCGCGCCGGATCCGATCGAGACCGCTCGACATCACGCGGAACGCGACTCCGGTGCCAAGATCCAATAGGCCCTCGATCGACGCACGGGGTGGCGGCTCGCTCGCGAGACGCGCGAGAGCCCTGCGCGCCTCTGCTTCGGCCGAAGGTGGGAGCGCATGAAAGATGGTTAAGTGCGCCGCGAGCAAGTTCCGGTTCGGCGGGTAGTGAGCGCGCCTGAGCCGATCGAGCCACGCGAGGTCACGTGGGTCGATGTCTGCGGTGACGATCAGTGCGCCGCTCAATTTCCAGGCCAATCGTCCTTCGGAACAATCTCGAGCCGCTCGAACCGTGAGGGTTTGAGTTTGGTCCTGACGACCCCTTCATCGACGTGCGCCAAGCTCCAGGGCAGTCGCCTGAAAATTTCACCCACTCCGGCCACTCCGCCTTCGCCTACCACGACGTAATCAATCTGCCCCGAGCGGCAACTCGCCATTGCGTCGACGCAGTGACCGAGCTCGGTCGAGCCTGAACGGACCGTCGCCTGCGTCAGTAAGGAAACCGGAAACAGCGATTCGCCCGGTGATTGCTCACTTGCTTCCGCCGCGGCTCGAGCGCCATCTTGAACCTTCGCCAGGCGGCCTAGCCAGCGCCACACGCCAAAGATGTTGAGTAGTGTAAGCACGGAGTTGGTCCAGATTAGTGCAGGCTGATACGTGCGGATGCCGACCGCGAACCAGGCGATCGAACCGAGTGCGAAAATGATGAAGCCATAGCCGGTTGGCCGCGGCCCCAGATTGGATGCGACCAGAAGCGCGGCGATGATGGTCGCGGCCGTCGCGCACCAGGAGATTAATTCAGTCATGTCGCGGCAATGCGCAGGACTGCTGGATGTTCAGATCTCGACCTGCGAGCCGAGCTCGACCACGCGGTTCGTCGGAAGCTTGAAGAACTCCATCGCGCTTTCGGCATTGCGCAGCATCCAGGCGAACAGCTTCTCACGCCAGATGGCCATTCCGGGCCGGGAGGACGCGAGCAGCGTTTGCCGAGCAAGGAAGAAGCTGGTGTCCATCATCCGGCATTGGGTGCCGATGTCCTTCAGCTGGGCGAGCGCCGAGGGAACGTCGATTTCCTCCATGAATCCGTAGCGCAGCACGACGCGGTAGAAGCCGGAACCGTAATCCTTCGTCTCCAGCCTTTTCTCGTCGGACACATAGGGCACGTCTTCGATCCGCACGGTAAGCAGGATCACCCGCTCGTGAAGCACCTTGTTGTGCTTCAGATTGTGCAACAGCGCATGCGGCACGCCGCTCGAAGCGCTGGTCATGAACACCGCGGTTCCGGGCACCCGGGCAGCGCTCGGTGCCGCCGACTTGATGAAGATCTCCATCGGCAGGCTGGCTTCGTTCATTCGACTGATCATCAGCTGGCGACCCTTCGCCCAGGTCGTCAGTAGGGTGAAAGCGATTCCGCCGACCAACAGCGGGAACCAGCCGCCGGCGGGGATTTTGGTCAGGTTCGAGGTGAAATAGCCAAGGTCGACCGCGAAGAAGAGGAGCAGCAGCGCGCCGGCGAGAATGGGATTCCACTTCCACATAGTCAGCAGGACGACGGCGATGAGCACCGTGTCGATCAGCATCGCGCCGGTCACCGCGACGCCGTAGGCAGCGGCGAGATTCGAGGAGCTACGAAAGGTGAGGACCAGCAACAGCACCATGATCAACAGCGCCCAGTTAACCAGCGGGATGTAAATCTGCCCGGCGGCGCTCTCGCTCGTATGGGTGATCCTGAGCCGGGGGACGAAACCGAGCTGGATCGCTTGCTGCGTGACGGAAAAGGCGCCGGAAATGACCGCCTGACTGGCGATGATGGTCGCGGCGGTCGCAATCAGCACCAAGGGCAGCCGGAATTCATCGGAGGCGAGATAGAAGAACGGGTCCTTCACCTCCCTCAACACCTGTCCCGGAGTCAAAGAGAGAAGCATTGCCCCCTGCCCCATGTAGTTGAGCAGCAAGGCGGGCAGGACGAAGTACAGCCAGGCGACCTTGATGGGCAGGCGGCCGAAATGACCCATGTCGGCGTAAAGTGCTTCGGCTCCGGTGAGCGCAAGGACGACCGATCCCATTGCCAAGAACGCTTTCATCGGCTCTTCGATGAAGAAGCCGGCGGCATTGAGCGGATTGATCATCGCCAGGATGACGCCCGGTCGTCCGACAATGTGCACGACGCCGAGGACGGCCAGTGACGCGAAATAGATCAGCATCACCGGCCCGAACAGCATGCCGACCCGCGCCGTGCCCCTCGCCTGGATTGCGAAGAGGCCCACCAGGATTCCGATCGCAATCGGGATGACGAACGGCGCCAGGCCACTGTTGACGGTTGTCAAACCCTCGACCGCCGAGAGCACGGAAATGGCTGGGGTAATCATGCTGTCGCCGTAGAAAAGCGCGGTGGCGAACACGCCCAGCATGACGATTCCATTCGCCCACCTCTTCTTTCCGCTGATCGTGCGGTTGATGAGCGCGAGAAGAGCCAGGCTTCCGCCTTCGCCCTTGTTGTCCGCGCGCATGATGATGGTGACGTATTTGAGTGTCACCACGATCATCATCGACCAGAAAATCATCGAGAGGACGGCGTGAATATGAAATTGATCGGGCGTTAGCGGGTGGTGTCCGGCAAACGTCTCCCGAAACGAATAAATCGGCGACGTGCCGATGTCTCCAAACACAACGCCGACTGCGCCGAGCGCAAGCTTGAGCAGCGGCCCTTGGGCATGGCCGTGTGCAGTGTCGTCCGGCGCTTCGATTGCGGCGCCCCCGGTCGCGGTGATGTTCATTTGTTGAGGTTCAGATCCGACAGACCGCGAACTCGCATCCCCTGCGCCGCGAGCGAGATCCTCGGTCACGGACGGCGCTCCCTAGCACTGCCGTTCCAGCCCCGCAATCGGACGGGACAGCGACGAAAAGCCCGTCTATAGGCCCGCGCAACCATCACGAATTGAGCGGAACGAATAAATGCGCATTGGGGTACCAAAGGAGATCAAGGTCCACGAATATCGCGTCGGGCTGACACCGGCTTCGGTGGCCGAGCTCGTCGCTCACGGGCATGGGCTGTTTGTTGAAACCAAGGCCGGCCAGGGCATCGACTGCCCCGACAGCGCCTATGAGAAAGCCGGCGCCCAAATCCTCCCCGACGCCAGGTCGGTGTTCGATTCTAGCGACATGATCGTCAAGGTAAAGGAGCCGCAGCCGCAGGAAATCGCGATGCTTCGGCCCGGGCAGATCCTTTTTACCTATCTCCACCTTGCTGCGGACAAGGACCAAGCGATCGGACTGATGAAGTCCGGCGCGATCTGCATCGCCTACGAAACGGTGACCGCGAACAACGGCTCGCTGCCACTCCTGAAGCCGATGAGTGAGGTCGCGGGGCGCATGTCGGTTCAGGTCGGCGCTCACTATCTCGAGAAGGAACAGGGGGGGCGCGGCGTCTTGCTCGGCGGCGTTCCCGGCGTTGCGCCGACCAAGGTCGCGATCCTCGGCGGCGGCGTCTCAGGCGTGAACGCCGCCCAAATGGCGACCGGCATGCGCGCCGACGTCACGATCTACGACATCAACAACGACAGGTTGGCCGAGCTCGACATGTTCTTTTCGAGCCAGATCAAGACCGCCTACGCTTCTCGCGCCGCGATCGCCAACGCAGTCAAGGAAGCAGAGCTGGTGATCGGCGCGGTATTAGTGCCCGGCGCCGCTGCGCCGAAGCTCGTCACCCGCGAGATGCTGGGAACAATGAAACGCGGCAGCGTGCTCGTCGACATTGCGATTGACCAGGGCGGCTGTTTCGAAACCTCGCACCCGACGACCCATGCGGACCCCGTCTATAAAGTCGACGGGATCATTCATTATTGCGTCGCCAACATGCCTGGCGCCGTCGCGAGGACGAGCGCGTTCGCGCTCAACAACGCGACGCTGCCTTTTGCGCTCAAGATCGCAAATCTTGGCGCGGAAGAAGCAATGCGGCAGGATCCCAATCTGGCGAATGGGCTGAACGTGTCTGAGGGCAAGATCCGCCACGAGGCGGTCGCCGAGGCGCTCGACCTGTCCTATGAGCCCGTCGGCGCCTGACGCGGTGCGGTACTTGGGACGCTGAGCGCCGCCACCCCCTGCTCCACCAGGGGACGCCAGTCGGCGTTCTTCGGGGCGGTTTTGAGAATTTTCTGCCAAATTGCGACTGCCGCTTGTGGGTCGCCTGACCTCGCGAGCGCCAGTCCGTAGAAGAAAGGCGCGGCGGGATGCCCGGGCGCTATTTGTTCCGCGCGCTTGTAGGCGAGCTCGGCAGGCGGGGTCACGCCGCGCGCGTGGTCAACCAACGCGTTGCCGAGGCCGATCCACAACTGGGGATCGCCGGGATAGCGCTTGACCGCATTCTCGAGAATTCCGACAGCATCTTCGCTCTGCCCGTCGCGGGCGAGCGCTTCCGACATGCGCAGCCACGGCTCGGCGGGCGTGAAATAGCCGAAGAAGGCATGGCGTGCGTCGGTGAGCGGGAAGAAATCGTGTGCATCACCAGCCTCCGCGCGCGCGCCCGGTAAATTGGGACTGCCTTGCACGGCATAGCCGGCGGCGCCGAGAAGAAGCGCCGCTGCGCTCGCCGTCAGCAAGCCGCCGCGCAATCGGAACAGCCACAACAGGCCGAGGCTGAGCACGATGAGAAGCAGAAGGATGAGCCAGCCCATCAGCGGCTTCCTTTCAGCTTGATTCGGCCCCGGATGAGCCATGCGCCGGCCAGCAGCAGTGCAAGCGGCGCCAGCCACAGCGGCCATGCGGCTGGCTCGTCCGTCGGCCGATAACTGATCCATGTGCCGTAGCGCTGGATCAGCCAGGAACGGATGGCGCTCGGCTTCTCGCCGGCGGCAATACGGCGGCGGACAAGGTCACGCATGTCGCCGGCAAGCTCGGCATCGGAATCGGCGATCGACTGACCCTGGCAGACGAGGCAGCGCAGCTGTTCCATCAAGGCCTGCGCTTGCGCTTCCTGGCTCGCATTGGGCAGCTGCCGATTGGCCCAATAGGCTGGCGGCAGGTTGCTGTCGGCGAGCGCCGGCGAGCCCAAAAGGATTGTCAATCCAGCAAAAGCGGGAACCCAGATTCTGTACTTGCTCGATGCCGGGTTCTTCGGGGATGACGAATTGCGGTTCACCGGATTTCCTCCAGTTCACGAAGAACTCCAGGGATGTTCGAGGCGTTCAATGCGCCGATATACTGGCGTCTGATCACCCCGTGGGCGTCGACCACGAAGGTCTCTGGGACTCCCGAGGAACCAAGCGCGATTTGAACATCGCTCTGCCGATCCGAACCGATCCGCTGATAGGGATCGCCGTTGCGTGCGAGAAATGCGGTTAGCGCATCCGGTGTATCGCGGATCGCGATACCGTCGACAGTGACCCCACGGCGCTGCAGTTCCTGCAATACCTTGCCTTCGCTTGCACAGGGAATGCACCAGCTGGCGAAGATGTTGAGTAAGTGCGGCTTGCCCGATGCGAGATCCGCAGCATTAAGGCCCGGCTTGCCCGGCAACGCCGCGGGCAATGCAAACGGCGGCACCTGCCGCTCGACCATTTGCGATGGAACTGCAGTATCCGCGGGCTTGATAAGCCTCCACGCCAAGCCACTCAGCAGGAACAGGAGCAGGACGATCGGGATCAGGCGCAGGCCTCGGCTCATGCGTAACGCCTCCGCCATTCGGGGAAACGGCGCCGCCGCAACAAGGGCAGCAGGCGCCCGAGCAGCGCCAGCGCGCCGCCGATAGCAATCAGTGCTCCGCCGGCCCATATCAGCGTCACGAACGGCTTCCACCACAGGCGCAGCTGCCACGCACCGGATGCGTCTTCCTTGCCGACCACCGTATAGAGCTGTCCGTTCCAGAAGGTCCGGATCGCGGATTCGTTCGTCTCCGTAGGAGGGTCAGAATAATAGCGGGTTTCGGGTTTCAGCGTGAACGCCCCCTGGCCGCGGCTCGCGCGCAGCTCGGCTTCGTTCGCAGTCCAGTTTTTGCCCGCCGTCGGCGTGACGCTCTCGAGCTGCACCTGCCAAGGACCAACGGTTAGAATCTCGCCCGGTTTGGCAATGGCCAGACGTTCGCTGCTGAACGCGGCATTGGCTGCCATGCCAGACAGCGCGACTGCGATTCCGAAATGTGAAACGACCATGCCCCAGGTGGCAAGCGGCGCGCGCAGCGGGTTGCGGCCGACCAGCGGAAGAATGCTCGCAGCGATCAAGTACGCCGCCACCCCAAAGCCGAGGCGCGGCAGAATGTGCATAGCCGGCGCTGCGAGAATGGTCATAACCAGCGCGCTGACGCCGATCAGTGCTGGAATCTTGAGCTGGCCGAAGACCGGTCGCCGCTCCCGGCGCCAGCGCAGCAGGGGCCCGATCCCGACCATGATCGCGAGCAATAGCGCGAGCGGTCCGGCGAGGGCGTTGAAATATGGCGCTCCGACCGAAAGCTTCTCGCCGCTGAGCGCTTCGATGAACAGAGGGTAGAGCGTTCCAAGGAAAACGATTCCGAGGACGACGCTCAGCAGCAGATTATTGACCACCAGACCGCTTTCGCGGCTAACCAGCTCGAATGGCGTACCTTCCTTCAGGCTGGCACCGCGCACCGCAAAAAGGACAAAAGCGGCACCCACATAGATGGCGAGCAGGACGAGCAGGAATGTGCCGCGCTGCGGATCTATGGCAAAGGCATGAACGGAAGTCAGGATTCCCGAGCGAACGAGGAACGTGCCGACCATGGACATGGAGAATGCGATCACCGCAAGCATCATCGTCCACGCCTTCAATGCGCCACGGGCGGCAAGCACGTTGATTGAGTGAAGGAGCGCGGTCGCTGCGAGCCACGGCATCAGCGACGCATTTTCGACCGGATCCCAGAACCAGTAGCCGCCCCAGCCAAGCTCATAGTAAGCCCAGTAGCTCCCCGCGGTAATGCCCAGCGTCAGCAGGATCCAAGCGCCAAGCACCCATGGCCGCATTGCTCGGGCCAGGCGGGAGTCCACTTCTCCGGTCAGCAGTGCACCTACGGCGAAGCTGAATGCTACCGAGAGGCCGACATAGCCGAGGTAGAGCGTCGGCGGGTGGAACGCCAAGCCGGGATCCTGAAGCAACGGATTGAGCCCCTGCCCGTCCGGTGGAGCGGGAAACAGGCGGGCGAACGGGTTCGACGCCACCAGCAGGAAGGCATAGAATCCGAGCGCAAGTACCGCCTGGCTGCCAAGTGCTGCGGTTAACGTCCGTTCCCCAGTGCGCCTGGAAAACAAGGCGACGAAGGCACCCGCGATCGCCAGGATCGTGACCCACATCAGCATCGAACCTTCGTGGTTCCCCCAGGCGCCCGCGACCTTGTAAATGAATGGCTTGGCGCTGTTGCTGTTCTCGAACACCAGCGCGACAGACATATCGCTCCGCGCGAAGACGAGCAGCAGCATGCCGAATGCAAGAAGCGTTAGTACGCCTTGGATCACGGCTACGCCGCGCATCGGCCTGGTGACTGCGATATCGCTGCGAAGTGCCAGGACCATCAGCACAAACTGGTACGCCGCCAGGCCGGCGGCGAGCCACAGCGCAGCAAGACCCGTTTCGGCGATCATTTCTCGAGCGTTTTCCCGGCCTTGTGTTCGGCGGCAAGATTGCCGAGTTCGGGCGGCATGTAGCGCTCGTCGTGCTTGGCGAGGATAGTGTCTGCAACAAAGGTGCCGTTTTGCAACCGGCCTTCCGCGACCGCGCCGCTTCCCTCTCGGAACAGGTCGGGGACGATGCCCCGGTAGACTACCGGCGTCGTGGCGCGGCCATCGGTAAGCACAAAGCGGATTGTAACGCCATCGGGCTCGCGGCGGATCGATCCCTTCTCGACCATTCCGCCAAGACGCGCCGCCTCCCCGTTCGCCGCTTTGCCTGCAGCAATATCCGCCGGCGTGTAGAAGAACGAAGCCTGGCTCCGGAGACCCCACATCGCAAGCAGGACCGCGACTAACAATGCCATGATCGCGGCCGATACGAGGGCAAGCCGCTGGTTCTTGGGCTTCATTTGCGTTTTAGCGCGTCGGCTGCGGATTCCGCCCTGCGCATCGAGGCGAAAGCCCAACCGAGCAGACCCGCGGTAAGGCAGATGCCGACAAAATAGGCGGCGAAGACGAATGGCCACGCGTTCACTCGGACATTCTCCGCATCCGCGCCTCGACCTTCGCCTCGGCGAGTTCGGCCCGCATCCGCATCAAGACCGCCGCGCCGAACAGGCAGGTAAAGCCAATCATCGTCAGCGGGAGCGGCCAGAGGATCGAAGTGTCGATGGTCGATCCGGTCAGGCCGATGCTCTCGCCTTGGTGCAGCGTTCGCCACCACAGCACCGAATAATGGATGATCGGCAGGTTGATGGCGCCGGCAACTCCGTAGATGGCCGAGATCCGGCCTTCCCCGCCGCGCTCCCGCTCGGCCGAGGCCAGCGCGATATACCCGAGATAGAGGAAAAACAGAACGAGCATCGAGGTGAGACGTCCATCCCATTCCCACCAGGTCCCCCAAGTGGGCCTGCCCCAGATCGATCCGGTGATCAGGCAGATTGCAGCGAAGGTTGCGCCCGCCGGCGCGACCGCGCGACCGGCGACCGCGGCGAGCGGATGGCGCCAGACCAGCTGGCTCACCGCCGCGGCGGCGATTCCGGCCCAGCCCGCCATTCCGAGCCAAGCCGACGGCACATGAATGTACATGATTCGCACCGTGTCGCCTTGCAGGTAGTCAGGCGGACTCAGCGTGAGACCCGCCGCCATGCCAGAGATCGCAAACGCCAAGCCGACAAACAACAACCACATCGTGGCCGGCCGGGCGATCCGGAGAAAGCGGGCGGGATTAGCTAAGGCGTGCACTGTCCGGCGCTTATGCCCTTCCGATCAGCCTTTGCGCCATAGCGTCGGCGACCGCCGCCGGGTCACGGCCCGCTTTTGCGCTCTCTGCCCAGATCTGTTCGAGACGGACGGGGATGCCCTCAATCCGCTGGCGGACCAGGCTTGCGTCGCCGTCGCCGAGATACTCCGTGCAGACGTTGATGATCCCACCCGCGTTGATCACATAGTCTGGCGCATAAAGGATTCCGCGCTCCTGCAGCCGCTGGCCGTCTTCCTCCGTCGCCAGCTGGTTGTTCGCTGCGCCAGCAACGACCGGGCATTTTAGCATTGGGATGCTCTCTTCCGTTAGAATCGCCCCGAGCGCACATGGGCTGAGAACATCGGCTTCGAGGGCCAGTATCTCCTCCGGCGAAACCACCTTCCCATTGGTCGCTGCGGCAAGCTTGTGCGCCTTCGCCTCCTCGACATCGGCGATGCTGAGCTTCGCGCCCTCCTTACAGGCGTGCAAGGCGACGCCGGTCGCAACGCTTCCCGCACCCTGCAAGGCGATATGGAGACCCGCAAGATTATCCTTCCCGAGCGCCCGCTTCACCGCTGCTTTGATGCCGAGGAATACCCCGAGGGCCGTATGGGGTCCGGGATCGCCACCGACATCGCCGGCGCTGTTCGGCAGCCCGGCGACATATTTGGTCGAACGCGCAACCTCGATCATATCGGCAACATTGATGCCGACATCCTCGGCCGTGATGTACCGTCCGCCGAGGCTCTCCACAGCCTTGCCAAAGGCATGGAGCATATCGGGAGTCTTCGTGCGATTTTCATCGGCAAGGAGAACGGATTTTCCGCCCCCTAGCGGAAGCCCCGCCATCGCATTCTTGTAGCTCATGCCTCGCGACAATCTCAAAGCGTCCGTCAACGCCTGTTCGTCCTTCGCGTAGTGCCAAAAGCGGGCGCCGCCGGCCGCGGGTCCGAGATGGGTCGAGTGGACCGCGATGACGGCCTTCAGGCCACATTCTTGGCTGGTAAAAAAATGAATGGCTTCGTGCGCATCGAAATCGGGCAAGCCCCAGGGCGTAGTCATCGTTATCGAAAGTTCCGCTCACAAATCAGGGAAATGGGGCGATCGAGGGGACTTGAACCCCCGACCCTCGGTACCACAAACCGATGCTCTAACCAGCTGAGCTACGATCGCCATGGAACGCCTCCTGAATGCCGCCCTCTCCAGCGGTTTCCTTCGGCGCCCGGGCCACTTAGGGTTCGAGCCCCGCGAAGGCAAGCGAGGCCTCTGGCCGAGAGATCCGCGACTCGAACCTAACCACCGCGCCTTTGCAGATGAGACGAGTTCAACGTTGGGGCAGTGTTAACCTTTTGATAACTCGTTGTCATAAAACAAATAGTATAAAAGTCTTGCGCCGGACAGTGCGTCGGAGCATCGTCGGTCATGGGGAGAGACCGCATGGCAACTCGGCGCGCGAGATCGCCTACCGAAAGTGTGTCTTTGCGAGAAACGCTTGTTTCTGCGGGGCTGGAGCCACGCCTTGCCGATCTGCTTGATGCGATGCCTCACCGGATCCTTCACATCGATCCGCGTCGACCCTTCCGCGAACCTGGAGGTCCCCGCGACGAAGTGATGTTCGTGCGTTCGGGCATACTCTCCAAGTTCAAGACGGATACGACCGGCCGGCGCCAAATTGTTTCGCTGCGCTTTCCTGGCGAAGGCATTCTGCCCCGAGAAGGACCGGCGCAATACGGAATCCAGGCAATCGTCCGAAGCGAGGTTCTGGTCAGCAAGGCGAAAGATTTCATTCCGCTGGTCGAGGCCAGCCCGGAGTTGCAGCGCTTCTTCTGGCGACTGCTGCAGCGTGACGAGGCAATCGGTTACGAGTGGCTGGTCAATTGCGGGCGGCGCGATTCGACGGCGCGCGTTGCGCATTTGCTGTGCGAGACGGCCGTCCGAATGCATGCCGCTAATGACCATCTCGTCAATCCGTTCACGCAGCAGCAGATCGCGGATATCACAGGTCAGACATCGGTGAACGTCAATCGCGTGCTCGCCGACATGGAGCGGCAGGGACTTATCCGTCGAAGAGGCCGCGATATCGAATTTGCCGACTGGGATGAAATTCGGCGCGTCGCCAGCTTTCAGCCCTCATATCTGGAGAGCTGCGCGGCTGCCGGTGGTTCGTGATGGTGGGCGCGGTAGGGTTTGAACCTACGATCCCACCCGTGTGCGTGTTAACAGACATTAGTGAACGCCAGCGGACGCTTCGTTCTCCGAGCACGGCTGTCACCAGCATGCGCGGCTTTCGCGAGGCTCCGCGCCTGCTCGCCTGAAGCAAAACCGCGCTCGCCCCGATGATCAACGGGCACCGTAGCACTGTGTATCTGCTGAGCGTGACGCTTCGCAGTAGAAAAGCCGAGCGACGTAGCAATTCATGGGCGCGCTAATGTCTGCAGAAAGCAGACATTGAGTTGAGACCGGCTCGCGCGCTCTAACCGGTTTTCTTCTTCGACGGCGACTGCCATGCGATGAC
>Ga0157370_10000631_pt1 | contig 43919 bp, 44 predicted proteins | sample C35metaG_FD_113463 | JGI IMG/M metagenome (GOLD analysis project Ga0157370, IMG submission 113463) | Corn rhizosphere microbial communities from Kellogg Biological Station, Michigan, USA - C3-5 metaG | ecosystem: Host-associated > Plants > Roots > Rhizosphere > Soil | place: USA: Michigan...
ACAATTCTTTCACCATCCAGTTCCACAACATTTTGAAACACTCCATGCGTAGATGGATGTGTTGGACCAAGATTTAACGTTGTCGTTTTCTTTTCGAGAGAATGTTCAGGAAGTTTTATATGTGCTTTTAATTCCGTCATTTTCTTTTTATCAATCTAAGATTTTGTTCTTTTCGTTTTTTAATCTCGCCCAAACATTTCATCATCCTTATCAATACGCGATTGTTCTTCCAAAGGATATTGTTTCAGCATCGGGAAATAATCCATTTCATCTGCATTGAGAATTCTTTTCAGGTTAGGATGGCCTATAAAATTCACTCCATAAAAATCATAAGTCTCCCGCTCCATCCAGTTTGCTGAAGCATACAATGCGGTAGCACTATAAACATCCGGCTTTGCTGCATCTGTAAAAACTTTATAGCGAATGCGAATGTTGTCAACAAGATTGTGCAAATGATATACCACGGCTATTTCTTCGCCTTTCTTTTCAGGATAATGCACGGCACACAGATCAGTTAAGAAACGAAATTGCAGGGATGGCTCATCATATAAAAACTGAAGCACTTTAAGATTCAAATCTTTTTTGGAAGTAAACGTGAGCATACTGTATGGCTCGCTCCAGTCATACACCTCCGCACCGAATTTCTCAGTAAGATGTTGTTTTATTATATCGTTGGTTAATGACATTATCAATTAAAAATTAAAAATGTAAAATTAAAAAATGGATAATTCTACATTTTGCATTATTTAATCCCATAGCTATTCATCAAATCATTATATTGCTCAGAATGTCTTCTTCTCAAACTTTCTTTACCTACCAAATCCTGCACTTTAATAAAACCATCTAACACTGCTTCGGGCCGCGGCGGGCAACCGGGTACATACACATCCACCGGAATAATCTGATCAATACCCTGCAATACAGAATACGAATCGAAAATGCCACCGCTGCTGGCGCACGCACCCATTGCTAAAACCCAGCGTGGTTCTGCCATTTGCAAATAAACTTGTTTTACAACGGGAGCCATTTTTTTTGCAATGGTTCCCATCACCATTAATAAATCGCATTGACGCGGAGAAAAACTTACTCTTTCGGAACCAAAGCGGGCAAGATCGTAATGCGATGCCATCAATGCCATAAATTCTATTCCACAACAACTGGTAGCAAAGGGCAATGGCCATATTGAATTTTTTCGGGCAAGGCCCACTACATCACTCAACTTAGTTGCAAAGAAACCTTCGCCTGAAAAACCTTCGGGTCCTGTTACCACTCCTATCGGTGTTTCAAGGGGTTTATCTTTTATATTATATTGAACCGGACGTGGCATAATTTTTATTTTTAATTGATGATTTTAAAATTTAATGATTTTGCTTCTTCTTTTCAATCATCAAATCTTCAATCATTAAATATCTTTAATCTTCCCATTGCAAAGCTCCTTTCTTTACTATATATATAAATCCTGCAAGAAAAAATGCAACAAACATTACAATAGCCAAAAATCCATGCCAGCCAAGATTGCGAAAGTTAACCGCATAAGGATAAAAGAAAATTACTTCCACATCAAACAACACAAACAGGATAGCCACCAGAAAATATTTTATTGCCATTGGCCTGCGGGCATTATCGCGGCTTTGAATACCACTTTCAAAATTTTCAAGCTTTGCGGCATTTTTTCTCTTCGGCCCTAATACATGGGTGACCATAATGATCCCTCCAACAAGCACGACAGCAAATATGAGTTGAATGGCGATGGGGAGATAATCTATTGTGTCAGCACCAGTGGAAACAGCCTGTAAGAAAAATATATTTAGCAAACTAAAAATTATTATAGGCAAAAATACAACAGGGTGTCGAATTTTCAATATTGATTCATATCAACGGTGCAATAAATATTAACATAGTAAGAATAAAAAAAACCTCCGAATTATTCCGGAGGTTGTATAGATTTTTATTATGATGCAATAGCGGCTGCTATTTACACTTTGCTTTAAGGGCTGCCTTCTCCAGGCCTTCTTTATTTTTTATTGCATTAGCATCTGTTGGATCCCATCCAAGAATTTTATCATTCCATGCTTTGGCAGAGCAAACATCTTTTTGAATATTGTATGCATAAGCAAGCATATACCTAAGACCCACCAACACGTAAGGTTTTACTCTTTCCGTATCTTTAGTAGTATCACCAATAGCTATTACCTTAGAATAAGCATCTTTTGCAAGGCCCTGTGCACCTGTTGTATCTATCCCTTCTTCGCAACGCGCTCCGAGGTACCATCCTAAAATATCTTCGGGATATTTATTTTGATAAAGTTTAAAAATAGAATCTCCCAATTTATAATTGCTGCCAAGATAATTGTCGTAGCCTGCATAATACAATTCTACTTTACCATAGTTTGAATCTAACTTTAATATTTTTGTGTACCACTTGCCCGCCTGTGCATAATTTTTCATGCTTGCATAAGTTTCTGCAGTTGATTTCAGGTGTTTTATTTTTTCTTCCTTCAGGGTGTCCATCTGAACGGCTTTATCAATATAAACTTCTGCGAGGGAATCATTGCCGGGAAATTTCAGCAACAGTTCTCCATAAGATTCATAATCCTTGGGGCCTATTTTATCCGGGTTTATTTTTTCAAAAAATTCTTCGAAGTATTTTTTTGCATTAACAGAATCACCCATCTTATTATAAGAATATGCTTTTAAACCATACAGGTTGGGATAAGCTTTTTCACCCGCTTGTGAAATACATTGGTCGGCCTGGGTAATGGCTTCTTTGTATAATTGAGAAACATATAAAAGAGATGCCTGTGCATAACAGTTCTTGGAATCAGGATCGGCCACTGCAATATATTTATTCAGGTATTCGCGTGCTTTATTTACATCACGCTCGTAATAGTAACTGTACAACCAATAATAAACCGGCGCAAAGTTTGGATCAGCGGCAATAGCATCATTATAATATCTCATATAAAGGGGCTCCTGGCCTATACCTTGCGTTTCAAAAATTCTTCCAATCATAAAATCAGCTCTCGCAGCTTTAGGGTTAATAGCTAATGCAGCAGTATATGCTTTGGTGGCATTGGCTCCATCTATCATCCGGCGATATGCATCGCCCAGTAATATTTGTATAGAAGCATCTTTTTTATCTTTATCCGCAGCAAGGTTAAGTTTTTCTATTGCATACACCGGATCACCATCTTTTGTATTCACATTGGCACGACCTACTGCAGTTAATACTTCTGCTACATCTTTCTTTTTAGCAAGACCAATAGCCGTTTCAAATGTATTGCGGGCACCGGTTTTGTCGCCCTGCATCAGTTGTATTTCGCCCATACCTGCCATCAATAAAGGCACATTGGGTGTGGCCTGAAGCGCTTTTTGATACAATGCTTTTGCAGCAGCAGTATCGGGATGGCTGTCATCCTGAATATAGGTTTGCCCCAGCCAATAAGTAGCTTCTGCATCATTGGGATTAGCTGCAACCAGTTTGCTGAAAACATTTTGTGCACTTGTGAATCGTTCGTAATCCAGGAATTTTTTTCCATCATCAATATTTTGCGCAAACACGGAATTAACAATCGTAATACATGAGGACAGAAGAAAGAGTTGTTTCATTTTTCGCATTTTTCTAAATTTAGTGAATTACATTTTATTTTTAATTTAAAGTTGCCGGTCTTACCATGAAATTCATTTTTGCGGGCCACAAATAAGCACGCTTAAATATCAACTGCCCCCGTTCGTACTGCATAAAATTAACAAAGCCGCTGCCCAGTCCCGAATAATTTTCTTTCAATATATAATACAAACCACGTACCATCGGGTATCGGCGCAGTTCTATGTTTGCCTGGTAAGGCTTCACATAAGCATCGTCTTCACACTTATTGCATTTGATGGCAGCAATTTTTACTCTTTTCAAAAAACTAAGTTGCGTGGTATCTTCGGGATTACCAATCCAGCTTACTCCTACAAAACCCAAAACATTTTTGTGCTCTTCCACGTATTTTATTACACCCAGGCTTCCGTTTTCTGCAAAAACTTTTTTGGCATCAAACGGCTGACCTTTTAATATGGAATCTATGGCAAAGCGTATGGCACTGGTTTCCGTCAGCCCGTCAAACACTGCTAATTCTTTGTCTGCAGTAGTTCCTGATAAAATACCGCGAATTTTTTCCATGGTAAGCAATGAATCCGGATCATCATTGTTTACAATCACCGCAATGGCATCATTAGCCAATTTATCATATCGCATGTTAAACCCAAAAGTATCCTTGTAATATTTTTCTTCATTTTCAGAAAGCCCTCTTGTTACAATAATCATCCTGGTGCTGTCTTTCATCAGGTCTTTAAAACATTCTGCCTCGGGTTTATAATCTGCAATAATTTTTGCTTTAGGATAAATAGCTTCAAACACCTGTATCTGCGAATCAATAACGGGTTTGAAACTTTCATCTACGCTTATATGAATGGTGCCGCTGTTGGTGGTGTCAATGTCGGTGCGCACATGCTCCGAACATCCTGCCAGGAATAGGATTAGCAGGAAAGAAAAGAGCGAAGACCATTTTATTTTTTCTTTTGTAAAGCTATTCGTCATTTTACCTGAAATAATCTTTTTTTATACCGCGATACACTCTCCATACACCATATAATATCATCACACCTGCAAAAATTTTTCCAGCCAATGAACTGGTGAATGAAAGAAGAAAATCGTTATAAATATGAAACCTGCCCGCAAACAAAATCAATACTCCTACCGCAATATATAAAAGCCCCATGGAAAAATCCATAATTGATTTCATCATTGCATAACGGTTCGATCTTTTATCGCTGTTTTCCTCAAATTCTTCAAGGCTCATATCGTATCGTTTTTATGAAGAACGGCAAGATAAAATAAAATGAAGAAACGTTCTTTAAAAAAATCTTTCATTATTAATTTTATTTTATTCTTCACTGGTAAATTTTACGGGCACCACATAATACACCGAAACATTTTCGCCACTGCTTTTTCCCGGTATCCATGCAGGCATTTTTTTCAAAACCCTGATCACTTCATTATCGAATGTATTGCCTCCTGATCGAATCACCGTGAAACTTTTAAGCGTTCCATCATAGTTTACTACAAACTGCACCTTCACCGAAACATCGCCTTCATTTATATCTTCAGGGGTACGCAGGTTTTTCTTCAAAAAATTAATCAATGCATTCACTCCGCCCGGATATTGGGGCATCACATCAGCAACTGCGCGAGGTACACTTTTATCTATCTTTACTGCTGGTGTAGTTCCGGTACTTTTAGTGGTTCTACCGCCACTTCCTGCCGGCAATCCTTCCATCTCCTTTCCGGCTAAAGTATCAGTTGTATTCAAAGACGTGGTCGTTTCCAAATGTGTTGCAACCGTTTTGTTAATATTAACAGAATCTACAATCGTTGGCTTTAGCAATTCCGGCGAAGCTTTTTTGGCAACGGGCATTACTGCTTTCTGATGCGGCTTTTGCTTTGGTTGTTCGTTTGCAAAATTAGGAACCGGATTCACAGTCCGGTCTATAATAACAACTGGTGGGTCCAAAGGAGTTTTTTTCAAAAAAGAAATACCCCAGCAGGCAATACAAAATGCGATCATAATTATTATGGCTGTTTGCAATCTGCGGTTATAAAATTTGCGCAGCGTATAAGCACCATATTCTTTATTACGATTTTCAAAAAGAATATCGAGCAGGTCTGCATGTAAAATTGTATTCGGTTTCATGATTGTATTTTTTTGGAATTGCAATGCAATTCCATGTAAAAAATGTTGTACCAAAAAAACCGGCGCCGGTAAGGATAGGATGCATGAATAATTTTTTTGCATATAAATCTTTAAATAATTTTTATAGAAACGTGGATGCAATAGGGTTGCTACAACCGAATGATATATTTTTGCGCGGTAAAATTTTGACGATTGATGAAGCCATCATTGCCACAGGGAACAAGAGATTTTAATGCCGAAGTAATTCGCAGGAGGCGTTTCATTTTAGATACTATAAAAGAAGTATTCGAGTTGTATGGCTTTGAACCGCTGGAAACGCCTGCAATGGAAAACCTGGAAACGCTGATGGGGAAATATGGCGATGAAGGCGATAAACTGATATTTAAAATTCTCAATAACGGGCTTGATAATCCTGCAAAGCGGGCTAACATTATAAAGTCGTTTGAAAAAATTTTGGATGGAAAGAATGAGCCCGCCATTACAGAAAGGGCACTTCGTTACGATCTCACGATTCCTTTTGCGCGTTATGTTGCCATGAATTTTGCCCAACTAACGATGCCATATAAACGCTACCAGATGCAGCCTGTATGGCGGGCAGACCGCCCACAAAAGGGCCGCTACCGCGAGTTTTACCAGTGCGATGCAGATATTGCCGGAACCACTTCGCTGATGAGCGATGCTGAACTGGCGCTTATTTATTGTAAAGTTTTTGAGAAATTGAATATTGATGTGGAAGTAAAAATCAATAGCCGTAAAATTTTATCAGCGCTTGCAGAAGCGTGTGATGCTACTGATAAGTTTAACATCATTACTGCTGCCATAGACAAGCTGGATAAGATTGGCATAAAAAAAGTAAAAGAAGAATTGCAGCAACGGGAATTAAACGAAACTCAAATCAGCATTATAGAAAAATACCTAAGCATCGGCGGAACCAATGATGAAAAAATAATCCGTGCAAAAAAATTATTTGAACAAAATGAAACCGCTAAAAAAGGTATTGAAGAAATAGAATTCTTATTGAAACGTACCTCGCAGATTATTGTTGACTTCACATTGGCCCGCGGTCTTAATTATTACACCGGGATTATTTACGAAGTAAAAGCAAAAAATGTTTCAATCGGGAGCATTGGCGGCGGCGGCCGTTACGATGATCTTACCGGATTATTTGGTTTACCCAATATTCCCGGAGTGGGCATCAGCTTTGGCGTTGACAGAATTTATGATGTGATGACAGAACTAAACCTTTTTCCTGAAACGATTAATACTTCTACGAAAGTTTTATTTTTTAATTTAGGCGAGCAGGAATCTTTGGCAGCATTTACCGCCATGCAAACATTGCGCAACAATGGTATTAGCTGTGAATTGTTTTATGAAACTGCTAAAATGGACAAGCAGTTTAAATATGCCAATAAAAAAAATATTGCGTATGCCATCATCATTGGTTCGCGCGAACTGGAGCAGCAAACCTGCATCATCAAAGATTTGCAGAAAGAAGAACAACAAACCATAAAAATAAAAGACCTTCTATCATATTTTGACAAATAAAGCAGGTTACTTTATTTAAAATTTGTCATTAAATAATAAAATCACTATTTTTTCAAATTACTTTCGATTAAAAAAAATTTAAAAACCATAATTATGAAATCTTTCTCCAGGCTGGCAGTATTTTTTACGATAGCCGCTTTTTTATTTTCATCCTGTACACATAAAAATGAAGCAGGCAAAATGATTCCAAAGGACGCCATGTTCGTTCTTCATATTGATACAAAATCTCTTGGCCAAAAACTTCCGTGGAGCGAAGTGCAAAGCTCTGCCTGGTGGAGCAAAATAAAAACGCACCTGGCCGAAATGCACCACCTGACTGACTCTGCGGTGAATCAATTATTGGATCATCCTGAAAATTCGGGCATTGACCTGGATAAAGGATTGATATATTTTGTTACAAAAAATCCCGGCGGTGATGCACAACTTGTTTCGGAAGGTTCCATCAAAGATGCCGATGCGTTTGGAAAATTTTATAAGCAATTAGATACTGCGGCTACCATTCAAAAAGATGGCCAGTTTAATATTGTAACTATAAAAGATAAAATGGCTGTGGTATGGAACAGCAGCAATTTTGCCGCTGCGGTTGCTTTACCTTCCACACCAATGAATATGAATTCTTTGGGAGATACCACTACGGTTGCGCCTTTGATAGATAAATCTGTTGGGCTTGCTTCATTATGTAAAAATCTTTTCTCCCTGAAATCGGACAGCAGCCTTGCAGAAGATGCAAAGTTCACCAAACTGCTTAAAGAACCCGGAGAGATACATGCATGGGTAAACAGCGAAGCCATAATGAAAAGCTCCACGGGGCTTGGAATGTTGGGCATGTTGAAATTAGATGATATAATAAAAGGAAGTGTGAGCACCTATACCGTAAATTTTGATAATGGTAAAATTGATATTTCTCACAAAGGTTATTCCGGTAAAGAATTGGAAGACTTGTTAAACAAATACAATGGTTCAGGCATTGATATAGATATGCTGAAGTCTATTCCTTCGCAGGATGTGATAGGATATTTGGGTCTCAATTTTAAACCGGAAGGATTAAAAGAATTTATAAAATTGTTAGGGCTGGATGGAATGGCTAACACCGGTCTTCAGCGCGCAGGCATTACTCTTGATGATATTGTAAAAGCCATGAAAGGCGATGTGATGCTTGCTTTCACAGATCTTTCAGTAAATAAGGATACCTTGATGCCGATGTCAAAACCTGATTTCAATGTGTTGTTTTCTTTTTCCATTGGTGATAAACAAAGTTTACAAAAAGTAGTGGACGCGGGAAAAAATCTTACAAGCGCCATGCATGCTGCGGATGATACATCCATCGCGTATGGGCAAAACGATCATGTTTTTGCTATTACCAATCATCAGCATTTTTTGAACGATTATCTTGCCGGCAAAGCAAATAGCAAGTTTGGTTTTACAGATAAATTAAGCGGGCATTCGGTTGCTTTTTATTTGGATATTCATAAAATACTCACTGCAGCAAGCGCTTCTCAAAAGTATGACAACAGAGAAGACAGCAGTGTAATGGCCGCCAGTCTTAATTTGTGGAACAATGTTATTTCAACAGGCGGAAGCTTTGATGGAGATGCAATGACAGGACATACTGAAATAAATTTTATAGATCAAAATACCAACAGTCTTAAACAATTAAATAATTATTTAAACGCCATAGTGCCTGTGATTGCAGAAAAAGAAAAAAAATGGAAAGCGTCTTCAGCGGATAGCACTCTTTTACCAGCGCCTCCGCCAGCTGTTGATTCAGCTAAATGATGCAATAAAATTTTTTAAAAAGAAAAACTGATATGCAGATAAGCCTGCAGCAAATTGTTCCATTTTATATTGATAAAAGCAATATTAATAATTCAGAAGTTTGGAACAAAAATATTACTATCAGCCAGGGTGAGCATATGCATATCGTGGCTCCTTCCGGCACTGGTAAAACTTCTTTAATCAGTTTTATTTATGGTTTAAGAAAAGATTATACAGGTAATATTTCTTACGACAACAACGATATAAGAAAGCTTTCCAACGAAAGCTTTTCTTTATTCAGGCAAAAAAATTTCAGCATTATTTTCCAGGATTTGCGGTTGTTTGAAAATGAAACCGCCCGTAAAAATATTGAGATTAAAAGAATGCTGAATCCCTATCATGATGCACCAATGATAGATGAGATGGCAGAGCGGCTGGGCATTGCAGCAAAGATGGAACAACCGGTGAAAACGTGCAGCTATGGCGAACAACAACGCATTGCCATCATCCGCTCCCTGATGCAGCCTTTTGATTTTTTGCTGTTGGATGAACCATACAGCCACCTCGATGAACGCAATCGTGAAAAAGCAATGCAGCTACTTTATGATGAATGTGAGAAAAGAAATGCCGCAATGATTTTTGCAGATTTGAAACCACTTGACTTGTTGAAAGGAGAAAGGGTATTGAGATTGTAAAGAATGTAAAATGAAAAATTGAAAATGAAAAATTGACGATTCAAGTTCCAACAATTAAACAATTAAACAATTCACGATTGACGATTGACTATTCATCATGCCCGAATTGAATTATAAAAAAATACAACCACTGATTGTTTCGGAGAAAAATTATTTTTCCAAATGGTTTGGATATGCTGGTCTGTGGATTGGTGTGCTAATTCTATTGGCGTCCGTCCAAATTTTTTTCAATATTCAAAAAATTTTGCACGAAGACAATCCAAGAAAAAATGGGTTCGATTACATCTCCATATCCAAAACAATTACCAACGAAAATATGGGGAAAGATAATAGTTTTACATTGAGCGATCTTTCAGAACTAAAATCAGCACCTGATATAAACAATATCTCCCCGCTGCTTTCGAATAAATTCAGAGCAGAAGCTTCTGCAGGCAGCGTGATGCCATTCAGCACCGACTTGTTTTTAGAAAGTATCAACAGGAGTTTTATTGATTCCGTACCTGCATCGTTCGCATGGGAGCCAGGCCAGGCAACAGTTCCGCTTATTTTCTCTTCCGATTTTCTGGAGATATATAATGTGTTTGCACCGGCGCAGGGTTTGCCACAACTTTCAGAAAAAACAATGTCGTCGGTAAATATTATTCTGCAATGTTCGGGACCATTGGGCACTCAAAATTATCGCGGCAATATTGTTGCTTTTAGCGATCGCATCAATTCCATTTTGGTTCCCGGAAATTTCCTTAGCTGGAATAATCTGCATCTCACCGGCGATACGTCCACCCGCATTGAAAGAGTGTATATCCAAACAAAAGATGCGAATAATCCGCAGCTCATTTCTTTTTTAGACCAGCATGGTTATCATCTCAACAAAGACAAAGTAAAATTCAGCAGGGTAAAAGGTATATTACAAAATATTGTTGCAGCGCTCGGAATCTTTGGCGTCGTTGTTATCGCGCTTGCATTAATGCTGTTTTCATTTTACCTGCAATTAATGATTGCGCGAAGCAGGGACAATCTTCGTTTATTGCTTACTTTAGGTTATTCGCCTGCATGGCTTGCCGGCAGCGTAGCTAAAACATGGCTGCCTGTTTATTTTATAATAATTGTATCAGCAGTAATCATTACACAACTATTTCATTTCCTGTTTCGTGAATTACCGTTCGTGAATAAAGATGCACTTTCAATATTCCTTCATTGGAGTGTGTTTGCCGTTGCAATACTATTGCTGATGGTTGCCACTTATTTTAATGCTGCATTGGTAAAAAAAGAATTGAACAAACTGATCTAGTCTTTACAGGTGTAAAAAAGTTGAATCGCCAATGGTCAATGGTCAATCGTGAAACATGAATTGTTGAATGGTTTAATTGTTGAATGATCAATGGTTAATCATTAATTTTACATTTTTACTTTTGGCTTTTCACTTATTCCACCGCAAATTCCATTCGTATAGTGATAGAACCTGTTTTATCACGGTTAGTGGTATTGAACGTGCCGCCATAACTATAATCTTCATTACTGTTTTTCCCCGTAATTTGAAAAACACCCAGCGTTGCTTTTTTTAATTTACCCAAAGAACTTCCTGCATTTTTTGCAATTATTTCCGCACGTTGTTTGCCGTCAGCACTCGCTTTGGCAAGCAGGTCCATTTTTATTTCAGTTAATTTAGTATAATAAAAAAGCGGTGGCATAGAAGTAAATTCAATTCCTTTTTGTATCAACTCTGTTGCTTCTCTTGATAGCTGATCTACTTTATCCACTGCTGCGGATTCTATTTTTACATTTTGAGATAAATTATAACCGGTAAATTCCTGACCGATTGATCTCCCGTTTTCATCCGTTTTATAATTAAATTCTTTATTGATATTTACGGCTGAAAACACCATCTCATTACTTTGAATTCCTTTGCCGGCAAGATAAGCCCTGATGGCGTTTTCATCATCTTTCAATTGTGCATAAGCGGTTTTTAAATCCATTGATTTCCGTGAATAAGTGCCCGTCCACACAATAAGATCGCTTACAAAATCTTTTTCTGCAGAACCGGTAACCGTAATGTTTTCCATGGCAGTTGACCTGTATTTGTAAGCCTTGCCCACTATAAATAATCCTATTACAAAAGCAGCGCCGATAATGAGAGAAGAAATAGTCCGCATAATTTTTATTTTCATTAAAAATACAATTAATAAAGTTTATACATTTTCAAAAATTATTGCAGCACCCTGCCCTACTCCTACACACATGGTAGCAAGCCCATAGCGCGCTCCTCTTCTTTTCATTTCATATAATAAAGTGGTAGAAATCCGTGCACCACTGCATCCCAGAGGATGACCAATGGCAATAGCACCACCGTTTACATTTACTTTTTCAAGATCAAGTCCCAAATCGTGAATGCAGGCGATAGATTGAGACGCAAACGCTTCATTCAACTCTACCAAATCAAGATCACTAACGGCAATGCCTGCCCGAAGTAATGCTTTTTGAGTGGCCGGCACCGGGCCAATGCCCATGATAGCAGGATCTACGCCAGCCACGGCCATGCTCTTGATGATGGCTATTGGTTTCAGGTTATATTTTTTTACCATAGCTTCATTGGTAAGAAGCAGCATTGCAGCGCCATCGTTAATGCCGGAAGAATTACCCGCCGTTACTGTGCCTCCTTTTATGAAAGCTGGTTTTAATTGCAACAGCTTTTCCATGGAAGTTTTTCTCGGATGTTCATCCTTGTCAAAAATTATCTGTTCTGTTTTATTGGAAGTAATTTCTACCGGCACAATTTCATCTTTCCATTTTCCTGCTTCTAGTGCCTCAAAATATTTTACCTGGCTCCTGAGTGCAAATTCATCCTGTGCATTTCGCGAGATCTTCCATTGCCCGGCCACATTTTCCGCTGTTTCACCCATGGAATACGGATAATATTTATCTGTTAATTTTTTATTCGTAAAACGCCACCCGATGGTGCTATCATAAATTTCGGCTCTCCGGCTATACGCACCATCTGCTTTGCTCATCACAAAAGGAGCCCGTGTCATGCTTTCAACACCACCAGCCAAAAAAATATTTCCATCACCACACATTATTGCCCGTGCAGCATCCATCACCGACTGAAGGCCGCTTGCACATAAACGATTTACGGTGCTTCCCGGCACCGTAACCGGCAAACCCGCCAGCAGCACCGACATCCTGGCCACGTTGCGGTTATCTTCTCCTGCCTGGTTAGCATCGCCTGCAATTACATCTTCTATATCGCTCAAATCAATTTTCGAATTTCGTGTAACCAAGGCCGTTAGTACGTGAGCCAGTAAATCGTCCGGGCGTATGGTACTTAACGAACCACCGTACCTTCCAACTGCGGTGCGTACCGCATCTATAACATATACCGTTTCCATTTGTGATTTAATTATAATTTTTGCAAGATATTTATTTATTGCAGCAATTATCTTTGCGCGATGAATGTTCTTAAAAATATCAGGAATTTATCGCAGGATGAAATCATCGCTTACTTTGAAACGATGGGGCAAAAAAAGTTTCATGCTAAACAGGTGTGGGAATGGTTATGGAAAAAACATGCCGTTGGTTTTGACGATATGACCAATTTAAGCAAAGAATTGCGCCAGCATCTCGCCGAACATTTTACTTTGCCGGCTATTTCCATTGATGCTACTCAATACAGCAGCGACGGAACGGTAAAAACAAGATTCAAAACTTCCGATGGTAATTTGGTAGAAGGAGTTTTAATACCAACAGAAGACAGGCAAACCGCTTGTATTTCCTCACAAGTGGGTTGCAGCCTGAGTTGTAAGTTTTGTGCCACCGGATTTATGGAGCGCAAACGTAACCTGCATTTTGATGAAATATATGATGAGGTTGCATTGCTGAATAAAATAGCCGAAAAAACTTATGGAAAAAAATTAAGCAACATTGTTTTTATGGGAATGGGCGAGCCATTGCTCAATTATAAAAATGTGTTGAAGGCTGTGGAGCGAATTACTGCCAGCGACGGGCTTGCCATGAGTGCACGCAGGATAACTGTATCTACTGCCGGCGTAGCCAAAATGATAAAACAATTGGGGGATGATGGAGTACGATTTAATCTTGCCTTGTCGCTTCATGCAGCAAATGATAAAAAAAGAGATGAAATAATGCCCATCAATGAAACCAACAACATTGAGGCATTAATAGAAGCATTGAATTATTTTTATAACAAAACGAAAAACGACATCACTTTTGAATACATTCTTTTGAAGGGCGTGAATGATTCAATAAAAGATGCAGATGAATTAATAAAAATTTATAAACAGGTACCCGTTCGCCTGGTAAACATTATTGAATATAATCCGATTGATAAAGCAACTTTTGAAAAACCTGATCGCACTGCTACGCAAAAATTTATGGATTATCTCGCTGCTCACCGCGTGAATGTAAGGCTGCGCCTGAGTCGTGGAAAAGACATTGATGCAGCATGTGGCCAGCTTGCCAACAAAGATCTCGCTTCTTCCCACTGATTATTTAACAAATTAATCACCCTGTTTTTTAAACCAAATAATTTGGATAGTGTCTATTCTAAAAAATAGATAGACATGAAAAAATATTTATTCGTGCTGAGTGCTCTTGCAATCATTTCTCTCAGCACTTCAGCACAACCAGATAGTGCTGCAATTCATCGCGGGCATATTATGAGAAAAGGCACACATACATATCATAAACATACAATGGCAAACCTGAATCTTACAGATGAACAGAAGCAGCAAGCCAAAACAATAAACCAGGATTATCATAATAAAGTAACTGCGCTTGAAAAAGAAGATAATATCACCTTAAAAGATTATCGCGCTCAAAAGGCAGCTCTTGAAAAAGAAAGAAGAGATAAGTTCCACGCACTACAGACACCTGAACAAAAAAATAAAATGGCAGAAAGTAAAAAGAAGCAGCACGAGCGAATGAAAATGATGGCTCAAAAAAGAATGGAAAAAATGAAGACAAACCTAAGCCTGAGTGATGAGCAGGTAATGAAAATAAAAGAGCAGCAACAAAGCATGCTGCAACAGGAAAAAGCGATAAAGGAAGATACGACTCTGAGCCGGGAACAAAAAAGGGAACAGTTTTTGACACTTCATAAAACTTACAAAGACAATGTCAATTCTATTCTTACTCCGGAGCAAATAAAAAAAAGAGAAGAACTACGGAATGAACGGGCAAACGAATGGAAAAACAAACAAGATAATAAACCATCCTAAGAAAATTGCCTTCTGAAAGCTACGGGTGAACTTTCACAGGTTCACCCGTTTTATTTTATCTTCGCCGTTCATACTGTTGTAAAACAGCAAATCACTTCTATATGAGCCAGCAGCCTTTTAAAAAATTTATCAACCCAAAAAATAACGCTTCTGTTAAAGAAAAATTTAAACAGGAAAAACGACAGGCAAAAAAAGAACGCGCTGCAGCTATTGAAAAACGCTTTGAGGAAAAGAGAGCCATGCGCCAGCACAGCACTTCACCAACTATTGGCAATAATTTTTTACAAAAGAAAAATACCGTTGCCGTTAATAGACCTGAAAAGAACATCGTAATGCCGCTGAATAAATTTATGGCACATTGCGGCGTAGCATCCAGAAGAGATGCGGTGGAATTGATTAAGGCAGGAAAAGTTTTGGTAAATAAAAAAATAATTACCGAACCCGGATTTAAAGTAAACGGCACCGAAGATATTACCTACAATGGCAAAAAACTTTTCGTAACTAAAAACCTGGTGTATATTTTATTGAATAAACCTAAAGATTACATTACTACTACCGACGATCCACAAAACCGGAAAACCGTGTCACAACTGGTAAAGAATGCAACCGATGAACGGATTTATCCTGTGGGCCGGCTGGATAGAAATACTTCAGGAGTGTTGCTGCTTACCAACGATGGGCAACTTACACAACAACTAACTCATCCAAGTTTCAATGTAAAAAAAGTGTACGAAGTAAAATTGGATAAACCATTGACAAAACATGATTTTGAAAAAATAGTTCACGGCGTTAAACTGGAAGATGGAGAGATACGTGCAGATGCATTGGCTTATGCAGATGAAAAAGATAAAAGTATTGTCGGTATTGAATTGCATAGCGGGCGCAACAGGATTGTGCGAAGAATGTTCGAACACTTAGGCTATAATGTGAGAATGCTGGACAGGGTAATGTATGCTCATCTTACCAAAAAAAATGTGGAACGGGGCAAATGGCGTTATCTCAGCGAAAAAGAAATCCGCATTTTAAAATACCTGAACAAATCAACTCCGGCTGGCAAAGCATCAAAAAAATAACCAACACACTTAATAACTTTTGAATTTATAAGTTTGAAACCTCCCGTCATTTTTGAAAATGAAGATTTCATTGCAGTAAACAAACCTGCAGGATTGCTGACTATTCCCGACAGGTACAACTATGAGCAGCCATCTTTGAGTAAAATGCTGAAAGCAATAGCCGGTAAAATTTTTATTGTTCACCGGCTCGATCGCGATACAAGCGGTGTAATCCTTTTTGCAAAAAATGAATCATCGCATAAATATTTCTCGCAGCTTTTTGAAAAAAGAGTTGTTGAAAAAACATATCTCGGCATTGTAAAAGGAAGTTTTACTGAAAAAGAAGGAATAATAAATGAACCCATTGCAGAGCATCCTCATCACAAAGGAGTAATGATTATTGATAAAAAAGGAAAAGCTTCGGTAACAGAATACAAGGTGATAGAAGATTATGGCATTTATTCTCTTATCCGGTTCAGGATACAAACCGGAAGAACACACCAGATAAGGATTCATGCAAAATTTGCGGGGCATCCTATTATCTGCGATGCTACTTATGGTGATGGAAAATCAATTTTACTTTCGTCGTTTAAAAAAAAATATAAACTTAGTAAAGACAGCGAGCAGGAACATCCATTGATCAACAGAACTGCATTACACTCATTCCAGCTAAAACTTCCGGGTATGCAGGGAGAAATACATTTAATAGAAGCTCCTGTTCCTAAAGATATGAAAGCATTGCTGCAACAATTAAAGAAGAACAGGAGCTAATAAAAACAGTTTTTATAAATTAGGCTGCGGTGTATAACGCAGGTAAGGCTTTACAACCTTCACTCCTTTCGGAAATTTTTTGATAGCATCTTCTGTGCTAATGGCACCTCCTACTATTACATCTTCTCCCGGTTTCCAGTCAGCCGGAGTGGAAACGCTATAGTCTGAAGTGAGCTGGAGTGAATCAATCACGCGCAATACTTCCTGAAAATTTCTTCCGGTAGATGCGGGATAGGTAATCATCAGCTTAATCGTTTTATCCGGGCCAATAACAAACAACGAACGAACGGTGGCTGTAGCAGATGCATTTGGATGAATCATACTGTACAAAGTAGCTACATTGCGATTTTCATCAGCGATTATCGGAAAATCTACATTTACGTTTTGTGTTTCATTAATATCATTTTTCCATCCTTTGTGCTTATCAAGAGGATCAACACTTACTGCAAGCACTTTTACATTTCTCTTTTCAAACTCTTTTTTAAGAGCAGCCGTTTTGCCAAGCTCCGTGGTACATACAGGAGTGTAATCTGCGGGATGTGAAAATAAAACACCCCAGCTATTCCCCAGGAATTCATAAAAATTAATCGTGCCTTCTGTTGTTTCTGCTGTAAAGTCGGGTGCTTTATCACCTAATTGTAAACTCATAATTATAAATTTTTAATTTAAAAGATGATGCAAATATATTAATATCCTACTAATTTAGTAGGGAAAATTTCATAATTTTGTAAATCATAAATTTTAACCACAGGAAGTCACTTAATTTTTCATTAAAGCATGCTCTCAAAAAAAACTCAGTATGCGCTCAGGGCGCTCACCTATCTTGGCGAAAATTATGGTAATGGGCCAATACTAATTTCTGACATTGCCTCAGAGAAAAATATACCCTTAAAGTTTTTGGAAAATATTTTAAATGAATTAAAAAAGGCAGATATACTCGAAAGCAAAAAGGGAAAAGGAGGAGGTTATTATTTAAAAGTACCGCCTAAAAAAATAAGCCTGGCAAAAGTTATCCGGATCATTAACGGTCCTATTGCACTGCTTCCCTGCGTCAGTTTAAACTTTTATAAAAAATGTGATGACTGCGACGAAAAACATTGCGGCATTAGGCAAATGATGACCATAACAAGAGATGCTACTTTAAAAATTCTTGAAAAGAAAACTTTAGCGGATGCTATTTTTGCCGCTTCCTGATTTTCCGGCAGCACGCACTACACTACCAGCGCCGAAGCGGTTTTTCACGTTGTCAATCGCTTTATACAAAGTATTTTTTTTCTCAAGGTTTTCAAAAATATTTGTTTGGATGGCATCATTGGTTAAGTCGCTCAGGCGCACACCCAATAAGCGCACGGGCTTTCCTTTTTTATATAACTTATGAAAAAGATCTTTTGCCACCGGGATAAATTCATCATCAGCGCATGTATAGGGAATTGATGTTTGCCGCGAGGTAGTTTCAAAATCGGGATACCTTATCTTGATAGTAACGCATCCTGCAACCTTTTCATCTTTTCTTAATTCAAAAGCAATTTTTTCCGTCATTCGCACTATCTCACTCATCAGGCGATTTACATCCACAATATTTTCTTCAAAAGTATTTTCAGTAGAAATTGATTTTGATTCGTGATAACCTGAAATAGTTGAACGATGATTTCCCTGGAGACGATTCCAAAGATCAAGCCCCCATTTGCCCAAAAGTTTTTCAAGCTCATCAGGAGTGCTTGCATAAATATCTCTGATAAATTTAAACCCATGATACAATAAGACAGGTGTTGTTTGCGTACCCACTCCGGGAATCTTACCCACTTCAAGGTTTGCAAGAAAATCTTTTTCTTTACCCGGCAGCACTTGCAAAAAACCATTTGGTTTTGCTTCGTTAGTAGCCATTTTTGCAATCATCTTATTGCTTGCAATACCAAAAGATATTGGTATTCCTGTCTCATCAATAATTTTATTTCGCAGATCAATAGTCCATTGCAAGGGGTCAAAAAATTTACCCATGCCGGTAAGATCTATGTAAAACTCATCAATAGAAGCTTTTTCGAACAACGGGGCTTTTGAAGCAATGATTTGTGTTACCCATCTTGAATATTTGCTGTATTCCGCATAGTTACCGCGCAGCACGATTGCCTGCGGACACAGTTGCATAGCGGTTTTCATGGGCATAGCAGAGTGCACACCAAACTTGCGTGCCTCGTAACTGCAAGTGGTTACTATACCCCGTTCACGGCTTCCACCTACTATTACCGGCTTGCCTTTCAGCGATGGATCGCGTAACATTTCCACCGACACAAAAAATGAATCAATGTCGAAATGTACTATCATATCTGCTACTGAAACAGTCATATTTTTTTATTTATACACATCCAGCAAGCCATCCGGTAAATTCACATATAAGGTACCATTCTTCTTATCAATTTTTTCCAGGGTATGTTCATGAATTGGTATAAATGCATCTTTGCCATTTAATAAAATTCTGCATAACACCTGGTGCGGTTGTTCTATTACCTCTACTACTTCGCCAATAGGTTTATCATTATGCACAATCATAAGCCCTAACAAGGATACGGGCGCATTGGCAGAAGAAAATTTTTTAAAATCTTCCCTTGTAAGCCACACTTCTTTTCTTATAAATTTTGCAGCCGTTTCTTTTGATGTAATGCCCTCCAGTTGCAGGTATATTTCATTTTCATTTTTAATTTTTGTAGCTGTAATGAAGTAAGGAATGAATGAATCGGTGGATTCTTCAATAAAAATATTTTCCAATCCTTTCAGCGAAGTTTTTTTGCCCAGGTGATGTACAAGAGTTAATTGTCCATCTAAACCGAAAGTAGCTACCAACCTGCCTATTTTAAAATAATTATTCATTATACCCCAAAAGTATTGCAGAATTATAAGTAATGTACAGGCAAAAAAAAAGTGAACATTTTCCGTTCACTTTAAATATTTTTTTTAAAAGAATTTACACGCCCATATATTCTTTAAGCAAGTGTGATCTTGATGTGCTGCGAAGTTTCATCAGGGCTTTATCTTTTATCTGCCTTACTCTTTCGCGGGTAAGAGAAAATCTTACGCCAATATCTTCGAGGCTCATCGGTTGTTCCATACCTATTCCATAAAAAAGGCAGATCACTTCTTTTTGCCGTTCTGTAAGAATGCTCAGCGACCGGCTGATTTCCTGTTTCAGTGAATCATTAAAAGCAACTTGTTTATCGGTGCTTTCTGCATTGCTGTTTACCAACACATCAATCAATGTATTTTCTTCACCATCACCAATCGGCGTATCCATGCTTACGTGGCGCGATGCTACATTTAAAGTAGCCGCTACTTCTTCAATATCTATATCAAGGTGATTGGCGAGTTCTTCTAAGGTGGGCGTACGCTCATACTCCTGTTCCAATTGAGTAAATGCTTTACTGATACGATTAGTAAGGCCAACTTTATTAAGCGGAAGCCTCACTATTCTCGATTGCTCGGCCAGCGCCTGCATGATGCTTTGGCGAATCCACCATACACCATAAGAAATAAATTTAAAACCCCGTGTTTCATCGAAACGCTGGGCAGCCTTAATAAGGCCAAGATTACCTTCATTAATTAAATCGGGAAGTGTAAGCCCCTGGTTTTGGTATTGCTTTGCAACAGATACTACAAAACGCAGGTTGGCCTTAGTGAGCCGGTCAAGAGCTTGCTGATCGCCCTGCCTGATTTTCATAGCAAGCTTTACTTCTTCTTCGGGAGAAATAAGCTCAACTTTACCAATTTCGTGCAGGTATCTTTCGAGGCTCTCACTTTCACGGTTAGTAATAGATTTAGAAATCTTTAATTGTCGCATACTCAGGTGATTTATTTTATAATTGAATACGTTTTGGTGAGGGTGGTTATTCAATTAAATAAATCAGAGTACTAACGTAAATGTAAGGCATTAAAGTATGTAATCAAAAAATTTGTTAAAATGCTGAAACCACACAATATTTTCTGACGGGACTTCGCCACTTAAAAAATAATTAATAAAAAAGTAAATAAAATAGTTTGCGTAGTTGATTTATTTTCTATTATTGCACCTATACAGAGCGATTAAATTTTAAAATGACTAAGAAAATAAAATATACGTTGGAATACCCGGTGAGATGTTCGCCAACGATATTGTATGAGTTTCTTTCCACATCCAATGGATTGCAGGAATGGTTTGCCGACAAAGTAGAAGACAGGGCTGGCAAATTTACTTTTGGATGGAACGGGTCAACCGATGAAGCCGAAGTAGTAAGCAGCGAAGAAAATAAATCAATCCGGTTTCATTGGCTTCATGCCCCCAAGGACGAATACTTTGAATTTGCGATAGAAAAATCAGAAGTGACCAACCAAACGATATTGGTGATAAATGATTTTGCCGATAAAAAAGATATCAAAGATCAAACCCGCTTGTGGGAAACCCAGGTAAAGGATTTGCTGTATCGTATCGGGAACTGATTTTTACAAAACTGATTATTTCCAAAAATGATTGTTGCAGAAAATCTGCAACATGATTCCATTTTTCTACTCCGGCTTTTTTTGAAATTTTAAGGAAGTTCCTTTGGTGCATTGCTGCTATTTGAGTTTCATTCATGGCTGCTGCAGGGATAAAATTATCGTTGGAAAAAGTGTGATTCCATTCATCATTATTAATACATACATAAAAATCTTTTTCTTTCAGAAATGAAAAAGATTTACCAATATCAATTTTATGCTGTAAATATTTACCGGATACATGCAAGGTGATACTGAAAAAATTTCCCCACCAGAAAAAAGTCCGGATGGCAAAAGTATTTCCTTTTTCAAAAACAGCCGGATAATCCATCATAATATGCGGAAGGCCGAGATAATTCTCACCCCGCGAAATTTTGCCATTGGTATTTTTTAAAAAACTAAACCCTTTGAAACTTTCATCATGAATTATTTTTTTATAATCTTCCAACAACGCGCCAAAAAGATGGTACACCTTTTCCACCACAGAACGCTTTGCTAAAATCCATTCAGTATTTTGTATAAGTTCCTTTTCAAGTTTTGAAAGATGTATTTTTGTTTGATCACTCACGTTGGAAAATTACAATAAAAGCATTTATCAGGTAAATAGCGCGCGGGCAAATGTTTAAAAAACTGGATAAACTTATTCTTAAAGCTTTCTTGGGGCCGTTCATTGCCACATTCTTCATCACATTATTTGTGCTGATGATGCAGATATTGTGGAAGTATATTGATGACCTTGTGGGCAAAGGATTGGATATTGGCACACTCACCAAATTTCTTATTTATGCCAGTGCCACGTTAGTAAGCTTTGCCATGCCTATTGCCATATTAGTATCCACCATCATGACATTCGGAAAGCTTGGTGAAAATTTTGAATTGGTGGCTATCAAATCTTCGGGTATATCGCTCCTGCGATTTATGCGGCCATTATTGATTGTATCAGTGTTTCTCACCGGCATAGCTTTTTTATTTGCTAATTACATCACGCCGGTTGCCAATCTCAAGTTCGCAGTTATCTATAATGATATTTATCGCAAAAGCCCTGCATTCGATTTAAAAGATGGGGTGTTTTACGATGGTTTCAAAGGATTTTCTATAAAGGTAGGACACAAAGAAAGAGACCGGAGTACGCTGCATAATGTATTAATTTATGAACAAACAAACGGAGTGCAGGATAATACCATAATATCTGAAAGCGGTAAGATGAATGTGAGTGCCGACAAAAAGTTCCTGGAGTTTCATTTACAAAACGGGCATCGCTATTCGGAAAAAGGACAGTTTAATACCCCTAACAACGAGTTTGTGCAAATGGGTTTTAAAGAATACAATAAATTGTTTGACCTTACACAACTCGATCTTGGCAAAACACCCGATAGCCTTTTCCTGAGCAACATGCGCATGAAAACACTGCGGCAACTGGATAAAGATTTGGATTCTTTAACAAATGTTCCCGATTCTCTCATTGCACGAAATCGCCGTGAACTTAATGCGTATATGCAATACTTTAAATATCGAGATAGCACTGCTACGCCTGAACAATTATCTGCTGCTGAAAAAATTTTGTTGGGAAAAAAAATTAAAAGTTTTGATGACATAATTCCCGACAGCATCAAACGACCGGTGCACGACCAGGCAGCCGGAACAATTATTGGCATGAGAAGTATATTAGATGTAAACGCAGGTTCATATCAATCCAACCTTGATGATATTACGCAGCATAAAATAGAATGGCATAAAAAGCTCTCGCTTTCCATTGCGTGCATTGTATTATTTTTTATTGGAGCCCCCCTTGGCTCTATCATTAGGAAAGGCGGACTGGGCATGCCATTGGTAGTGGCGCTTATATTCTTTTTAATATTTTACCTGCTTACCATTTTTGGAGAAAAATTTACCAAAGACCATGTGATGAATCCGATCACGGGCATGTGGCTCTGCGTAATTGCGCTGGCCCCGGTTGGCTTTTTCCTTACTTACAAAGCCACCCATGATTCGCAATTATTCAATAAAGAATTTTATTACAGGCTGGGGAAAAATATCCGGTTGCTTACAGGAAAACTTTCCTCGTTTATAAAAAAATAAAATAGCAGGGCTGTTTTAAAAGTGAGTACAAAAATATATAAATGGACTCAGCCTTTGCATAGAAGCATGCAAGATGAGATGCATGTAACTAAAACAAAGGCTGATAAATTGAAAAGCAATCTGACGCAAATGTATAAACATTGTACGTGTTTTTCCCAAAAAAATATTAATTTTTTTAAACACAGTTGTTAATATTTATTATATCCATTTTTGAAAATAAATACGGATGATACTTCACCAAAAGTTATATATTCGTTTCAATTAAGAGTAAACAATCAACACATGGAAATTTGGAAAGAGTATCAGCAAAAAAATAAAGCACGTTTTTTAGATGAAATGATCAGCCTGCTTCGCATTCCTTCGGTAAGCGCCAAAAGCGAATACAAAAAAGATATGCTTGCCTGCGCCGAAGCAGTGAAAAAAAGTTTCCTTGATGCAGGAGCAGACAAAGCAGCAGTAATGCCTACGGATGGACATCCGGTAGTATTTGCAGAAAAAATTATTGATAAAAAAATTCCTACCGTGCTGGTGTATGGCCATTATGATGTGCAACCTCCCGAACCATTGGAACTATGGCACAGCGGGCCTTTTGACCCGGTAATAAAAGATGGTAAAGTATATGGACGCGGTTCAGCCGATGATAAAGGACAATTTTATATGCACATAAAAGCATTGGAAACAATGGTAAAAACAAATACGCTGCGCACCAATGTAAAGTTTATTATAGAAGGAGAAGAAGAAATCGGTTCGCCCAACCTGGGAAAATTTGTACATAACAATAAAGAACTACTGAAAGCAGATGTGATACTGATAAGCGACAGTGCCATGTTGAGTTTGGAAAATCCATCAATGGATGTAGGCGTTCGTGGTTTATCATATATAGAAGTGGAAGTAACGGGTGCAGACCGTGATTTGCATAGCGGTGTTTATGGCGGAGCAGTAGCTAACCCCATTACCATTTTAAGTAAAATGATTGCCTCCTGTCATGATGAAAACAATCATATTACCATTCCGGGTTTTTATGATGATGTAATGGAAATATCAAAAGAAGAAAGAACTTTAATGAATAAAGCACCTTACGATGAAGAGGAATATAAAAAAGAAGTTGGCGTAAAACAATTATGGGGAGAAAAAGGTTACACCACGCATGAAAGAACCGGCATCCGGCCAACGCTGGAAATAAATGGTATTTGGGGAGGTTATTCGGGCGAAGGATCCAAAACAGTATTACCATCAAAGGCCACCGCAAAAATTTCTGCAAGGCTGGTGCCTAATCAATCATCCGCGAAAATGACAACACTGCTTTTGGATTATTTTAAAAAAATTGCTCCGCCATCGGTAACGGTAAAAGCTTTTGAGCACCACGGCGGAGAACCATACATGACACCTATTGAAAGCGCCGGTTATAAAGCTGCATCAAAAGCTATTGAAAAAACTTTTGGCAAGGCTCCTATTCCTGTTCGTGGTGGTGGCAGCATCCCAATATGTTCACTGCTGGAACACGAATTAGGAATTAAGATTGTATTTATGGGTTTCGGACTGGATAGTGATAATCTTCACTCTCCAAATGAAAAATATGGAATCGAAAATTTTTATAAAGGCATTGAAACCATTCCGTATTTCCATAAATATTATGCCGAAGGAAAGTAATATTAAGTTATACGTTATCGCGATATTATTACACTAATTTTTGCCAATTAATAGTGTGACCGGTTTGTTTTGCATATCCCGTATTTTGTTTTGAAGTATAATTTGAAATTTACAAATGAATATCATTATAAAATAATGTACAAATCATATCTTCATTTATAAAACAACATATCCGGATACTTGCTAACTGTTATTAATGTATTTTTGCGCTCGCAAATAAAATAAAGTTTCAATGGTAGATCTGTTTGAAAAAATGATAAACGACAGCGGCCCGCTTGGACGTCATGGCGATAAAGCGCACGGATATTTTACTTTTCCAAAGTTAGAAGGCGAATTGGGTAGTCGTATGTACTTCAGGGGCAAAGAAAAAATTGTATGGAGCCTTAATAATTATCTGGGATTGGTAAATCATCCCGAAGTAAGAAAAGTGGATGCCGAAGCTGCAGCCAAATATGGCATGGGAAACCCGATGGGAGCGCGTATGATGAGCGGCAATACAGCCATGCACGAAGAGTTGGAAAAAATATTAGCGGCATTTGTAAGCCGGGAAGATGCAATGCTGCTGAATTTTGGCTACCAGGGAATAATGAGTTGCATAGATGCTTTAGTAAACAGGCACGATGTAATAGTGTATGATGGCGAAGCACACGCATGCCTGGTAGATGGAGTAAGGTTGCATATCGGTTATAGTTATAAATATAAACATAATGATATAGAAGATTGCGAGAAACAATTGCAACGTGCCGTAAAAATGGCCGATAAAACTGGTGGTGGCATATTGGTAATTACAGAAGGTGTATTCGGCATGAGTGGAAACCAGGGAAAGGTGAAAGAAATAACTGCATTAAAAAAGAAATATAAATTTCGCCTGCTTATTGACGATGCACATGGATTCGGTGCAATGGGCGCTACTGGTGCCGGAGCGGATGAAGAACAAGGATGCCAGTCAGGTGTTGATCTTTATTTCAGCACATTTGTAAAAAGCATGGGAAGTATCGGCGCATTTATCGCCGGCCCAAAAAACATTTTAACTTATCTGCGTTACAACGTACGCTCACAAATATTTGCCAAAAGCCTTCCGTTGATAGTAGTAGAAGGAATGATGCATAGAATGAAAATGCTTAAAACAATGCCTGAGCTAAAGCAAAAACTCTGGCACATTGTAAACCGTTTGCAAAATGGATTAAGAGAAAAAGGATTTGATATTGGAACTACCACCAGCCCGGTAACACCCGTTTATATGAAGGGCGATTTGCCCGAAGCCACCAATATGGTGATGGATATGCGGGAGAACTATAATATTTTTTGCTCGGTAGTTGTTTTTCCGGTAATACCAAAAGGCCAGATTATTTACAGGCTTATACCCACTGCTGCCCACTCCGACGAAGATACCGATATAACACTTCGTGCATTTGAGAAAACAAAGAAGAAACTCGATGCGGGCAAATACAAGGCAGATGATATTCCTGATATGGCCGATATTGATGCGGGATTGGGCCAAAAAGGTGATATGTAATCGCCGTGAATTGTTGAATGGTTTAATTGTTGAATTGTGAATTGTCAATTTTTTACTTTTTCATTTTTATCGTCAATTCATCTCAGCCTGTTACAAAAAAAACCGGGCAACTAAAAAGAAGCCCGGGTTTTCAAAAAATCTTAACCATTAAATCTTAACACTAAGAATCTATATTTAAAAGTTGCAATAAGCTTCAGGAAAGTTGTATGGCTGTATGATATTGAGATTTAATTAACAAAAAAAAGGGGCCGGATAGAAATCCACCCCCGTTATAATCCAATATCCTATGAAAAACCAACTTGGAAACGTACAAACGCCTCATAATATTTTAAAAGCCTGCGATTTAATTTTTTATAACCTATAATTTGTTGATATTCGTTCACAACTGACAAAATGACTAATGCCATTTACAAATAGCTTATGCGGCTGTTATTCAATCCTTGCTCCTGTTATTTTTCCATCTTTTGTTTCCACTATTATGATTTCATTTGCTGCAGTAGATACCGACATACCCACGTAATCCGGCGATACCGGGAATTGTTTATAACTCCGCTCTACCAATACCAGGGTTTGAATTTTTTTTGGATAAAAATCGAGAAATGGTTTTAAAGCATATAATAAAGTCCTTCCGGAATTAGCCACATCATCTATAACAATCACTACCGCATCGTCAAAGTTATTAGCACCGGATAGCCTGATTTTTTTTGGATTCTTTTTATCAATTTCAATTTCAAGTATAGAAATTTTTCCATCAAATATTTTTTTTAAATGCGTCTGTATAATTCCGGCAATGATTACTCCACTATCTTTTATACCCGCAAGAATTATTTTCTTTTCACCGGCATTTCTTTCCAGTATTTCATAAGCCATCCGTTGCAATTTTTTTTGAGCTGCATCGGCAGCAAGTATGTTTTTGTCAACAACCATAAAAAAAGTTTTTACCAAAATAAATAGGCGCTGCTAAAATAAAACAATTCAAACCATTAACTTAGCAAATATCTTTTGTATGCATATCATTCAGCAAATTGCCTTTATCATTTTAGCCACTGTTGCGATTTATTTATTTACAAGAAAAGTAAAAGAAATTATCAGCAACATTCATCTTGGCCGCAATGAAAATATTAAAGGTAATGCCCCCGAACGATGGAAAAATGTATTGCTGCTTGCCTTGGGCCAAAAGAAAATGTTTCGCTACCCGCTGGTGGGCATCATGCACTTTTTTATTTACGCCGGTTTTATTATCATCAATATAGAAGTGCTGGAAATAGTGCTGGACGGGCTATTCGGCACTCATCGCCTGTTTGCACAACCACTGGGAAGTTTTTACACTTTTGTGATTGATTTTTTTGAAATACTCGCCATTCTTGTTTTAACAGCCTGTATCATTTTTTTGATTCGCAGAAATGTTTTAAAACTACAACGTTTTATGAAGCATGAACTGGACGGCTGGCCAAGAACCGATGCTAACCTGATCCTGATTACCGAAATTATTTTAATGTCGCTTTTCCTGACGATGAACTCTGCCGACAGAGCCTTGCAACTCCAGGGTAATCCGCATTATTTGGATCATGGAAGTTTTATTTTATCGGGATGGTTTGCATCATTTATGCAAAATTTTTCACCAACCAGTTTAGTTGCCACTGAACGAACCTGCTGGTGGCTGCACATTGCAGGTATCTTTGCGTTTCTCAATTACCTTCCGTACAGCAAGCATTTTCATATTTTAATTGCTTTCCCGAATGCTTACTACAAACCACTTCAGCCAAAAGGCAAAATGGAAAACATGGAAAATGTTCAGAAGGAAGTATTGTATGTTTTTCAACCGGAGTTAGCAACCACTAACTCTAACGGTGAGGCACAAACAAAGTTTGGCGCCAAAGATATTTTTGACCTGAGCTGGAAAAACCTGATGGATGCTTACACCTGCACCGAATGTGGAAGATGCACTGCTGCCTGCCCCGCAAATATTACCGGCAAATTACTCAGCCCGCGAAAAATTATTATGGATACCAGGGACCGGGTGGAAGAAGTGAGAAAAAATATAAAGACAAACGGAACTTTTAAAGATGATAACAAAACTCTTTTGCGTCATTACATTACCGAAGAAGAACTGCGCGCATGCACTTCGTGCAATGCATGCGTGGAAGAATGTCCGGTAAGCATCAGCCCGCTCGATATAATTTTTCAATTGCGCCGTTGCCTGATAATGGAAGAAAGCAGCGCCCCCGCCGAATGGAATACAATGTTCAGCAACATCGAAAACAACTTTGCTCCCTGGAAATTCAGCCCCGATGAAAGAGACCGGTGGAGGGAAGAAATGTAAATATTTTAGTATACGGTTTTCCACTTAACATAACTACCTAACGTCAACGCATAAACGAAAATAAAGATAATTTATAAGGCATCACTCCACTTTATCCAAACAAATAAGCCGCCCCACCGGCTACTGTTTCCCGCAGATCATTCACTTTTTTTTGCTGGCACATTTGTTTAAACCGGTCCCTGATTATTTTGTAGTCATTGTGCAAAGGACAGGGATGCAAAGCCGAACATTTGCTAAGCCCCAAACCACATTCTTCAAAAAGTTGTTTGCCATCAATGGCCTCCACAATAATAATGACCGGTTGCTGCAGTTGTTTTTCGGTTATATAAAACCCGCCATTAGGCCCTTTGCTGCTGCAGATCACTTCTTCCTTCACCAGTGTTTGCAACAACTTGCCAACAGTGTGTTCACTTGCATTAATGAATTCTGCAATTTCTTTAATACCTGCTTTTCCCCCCGCTTCAAATTTGGAAGCAAGGTAAATAACAGCTTTTATTCCGGTTTTACAGGTCAGGCTCAGCATATATTACCTGTTTAAAAACTTTCGTCCTTCTTCAGAAATCTTATCATGTCTCCAGGGCGGATCAAAGGTTAACTGGATTTTAATTTCATAATCGGGAAACGCACCCTGCAACGCTTCCTGTGCCGCATCTGTGATAGATTCCCCCATCGGGCAAAATTGCGTGGTCAAGGTCATATTGCAATACAATTTTTTTTCGGCCTCATCAAAGTCCAATTGATAAATCAATCCGAGATCAACCACATTTAAACCGATCTCCGGGTCAATCACATTTTGTAATGCAGCCAAAGCAATGGTGCTTCTTATATTATCATTGGTGATTACATTCATAACAATGCTGGTTTATGAAAAACTAATTTCAAAAGATTCCAATTATACAAAAATGCTGTTATCAACAACAGCGCTGCGGCAGGTTTTAGCATGAAAGAAATTTTAAGTAATACCGCACAAACAAATAAGGTAAATCCGGCAATAAAACTCAGGCTCATCCATTTAAATACACTTGCATTAAAAAGATCTTTCGGGTTGGGTGTTTTTTGTTTACCGGCAAGATGATGATACACTTTATTCCAAACAATGAATGGAAGTGTTTTAAATGTCATGCCGAGAATGATAGCAGTGATCCATCCAAAAAATAAAACAAAACCATAAGCAATAATAAGACGGATATTCTCAGAAGCAGTCAGCATCAATAATAAAATAATAAAAAAAATAAAAACAATTGGCAATATCATCATCACCACTGAGAGTAACGACATCTTCACTGGCTCATCCACTTTTTTCCGGATGCGTTCTTTATATGCCCGGTAGCAGAAGCGGCCAAATAAAAAAATTCCCAACGCAATTAACAGCAAGGGCGCCAAATAAAATTGCCTATTGCTTTTATGCAAAAAAATAAAGATGAAAATAAGCAATCCTCCATTGATGAAACCATAAACCCACCAAAGCAACTTGACATTGTTGTATTTTGAAATAAGAAACATGGGAATCAACCGGGAACCAACGCCAATGATCAATAATAAAAACCAACCGGCAATGCCAAGATGTGCATGCAGCGGCAAATAATCAATGGAATCATCCGGCAAAAAGTGATATTGAAAATTATAGATCAGCAGCAAGCCTACTGAAGCAGTAATCAACAACCAAAGAACAGCAGTAAATACAAAAACAGCATGTACACTTTCTGTTTTGCTTTTTACCATGCTCATCATAATATTGATCAAATAAGATATGATGGCGGCAATGACCAATTCTCCACCGCAACGTGCAGGCCAGCCCATGTTGAAGGAATAAAATCCATACACCAGTAATGGAATTCCAATTGCTGCAAGTATAAATGAAGTGTAAGCTAACTTATTACTAAATAAACGTCCTTCAATAAAAACCGGCACCAGTTGATGTGAAGCCCCAAGAATAATCATGGTTCCCCAGCCCAATGTCATCATGTGGGTAATTGCCAAAGTATATGGATGAAAATAATGTTTTATAATGTCGCCGGTATTCAATACAAGAAAAACCGTTGCAATCAAAAATGCGAGGGCCGCATAAACATAGAAAGGCAACACAACCTTGTAGCTTGTTGTTGTTGATATGCCGTTATTACTACCCTGGAACATTTTAATCTTTAAAAATCAAAAGGTGAACTTCGGAAGTATTGATCTCTTTAATGCGAAAACTGAATTTTCGTTCTTCTAATTCCGGTAAAAGAAAAACAGGTATTCGTTTATGATAAACGTACAAGGCTTTGCCTGCCGGCAAATTCTCCAATGCATCAAGAATGGTATGCATGGGCAATGGCATTTCCAGTTTCCTTACATCAATGGTGATAAACTTTTCTTTAAAACGATCCAGTATTTTGTCCCAATCATGTAAGTTAGCAACGGCCTCCGTTTTCAAACCAAATGGTTCTGTACTCTTTTTATAAAAATAAGTATGAATGACTTCCGGCTCTATTGTTTCGGCATAAGATTCAAATCCCTGTTTGCCGAGCAAATGTATTAATGGTGTTGGCTCAAAGGTGTTAATGATTTTGAGTACCTGTCCGGCCTTCAATTGCTTTACTTTTTGCATAATGATGTTGAGCGGATCTTTCCCGGATTCAAATACCGGGCGGACATCGAGGTCAATGATATTATCAGCATCAATATTTTTCAGGAAATCGGGAGCAGCAATTTTTTCCGCCAATACTTCTTTTGTGTCTGCATCAATTTCAAAACCCAGAGGCTGCAGCTTATTGAAAAAATCATGCACACTGCAGCCACCAAGTTTTGAAGCCATGGCAATAGTCGTTCTTCCAGCCATCACCTTTCTTAAGAACGGGTTTCGGAGCTTTTCAAATTTTGGAGAAAGGCTTACAATCGCCTCCAAAGATTCGGGATACTGTTTTAATAAAGCGGAAATTTTTGTATTTGCATTGATGGTCATTGCTCAAAATATTTTTCGAACAGGATCAAATAATCGGTTATGTCTTTTACCATTGCTGGCCCATCGGCTGCTGATGCGGTTTTCAATGCTTTCACTTTTTCAAGCAAAGGTTCCAGCCATTTATGTAATGCATCATGATCTGCTCCGGTCATTTTACATTCGCTGATCAGCTTATTCAAACTTTCCTGCAACTGCCCTGCTATTGTTGTAAAATCCTTTGCTTGATTTTTCCCGGCATCAGCAATTATATTCTTCAACAAACCAACATTCACCATTGTAATAGAGTCAACTTTCCATTTAACTCCATTGTTCAACGTGAGCGCTGTATCCGGCTGCGGATGTTCTTCATGTTTGATAGCAACGGTGTCAGCAGTTTTCTGATCACTATTGCTCTTCGTTTGGCAGGATGTCACCATGCTTGTCAAAAGAAATAACCAAAAAATCTTTTTCATAAAATCCTTATTGTATTTAATTAAGAACCTGGTGAATTTTCCATTGACCAAAAAACATCTGTCCACCCATCCTCTATCTTCCGGCTATCATTGGGAACTCTTGAAGACACTTTTTCTAACTCGGCCGGTGGAACTTGTTGTTGAATATGATTGAACAATTCTCTTTCTTCAAACCGGAGATGTTCTTCCAATACATCTGCCAATTGCTTCAGCACCGATTGCTGATCTTTATTTGCTTTGATAGTTTTAACCAACTGATAGATGGATTGGTGTTGTGCTTCCGCTTTTTTTCTCAAAACATCCTGAGAAGGCAACAATGCAAAAAGCATTTTTTCTTCTTCATCAAAATGTTTGTGCAAATCATTTTCAAAAAAATACAATACATAGTTGCTGATGCGTTCCGAAGAAACCCCTTTATCAATTCCCTGCCTGATTTTCCAACTTAACAACAGACCAAAATGATGGTCTTTGGAAAATGAAACAAGAGCCTTGTGGCGTTTTATCGGATTGCTATCACTCATTTTAATTTCTTTTCAATTTCCAATGCTTTGGGAAATAAAATATTATTTTCAAGATGCACATGAAGAATAAGATCTTCTTCAAATTCATCCAGCATCCGGTATAGCAAACTGTAGCTGGCACAGGCATCTTCAGGCAAAGCGTAATTATTGGAAAGCTCCCTGATCTTTGCAAGGTCTTTGGCCACTTCTTCATGTTCCATCACCATCATGTTGATGGGGCTTTGCACCGTTCCGAATTGTGATGCCTGCAAAGGTTGCTGGTCTTTGGTTGCAGTTACCAACTCTTTTATATAAGGAAATAAGATTTTTTCTTCTTTCACCATGTGCGACATCAGTTCTGTATATACATTTTCCACCAATTGACGAATGGGCACCAATTCAGGATGACGGCTTCCATGCACTCTCATCACTTTTTCTGCGTATGACCTGATATCAGGTAAATTTTTTGAGATATAACTATGATGCGTATTAACAATATAATCTGTGAGGAAAGCAAGATTCCATTCATTATATGGCAAAGGACGGGATGCCGGTAATTTATCGGCATGTTGTAATTCCTGTTCAATCTTTGTTACATCCAAACCTTTTTCGCGGCAGGCTTCTTTCACCGTTTTCTTTCCGCCGCAACAAAAATCAAGTCCGTATTTTTTAAATATCTGTGCCTTGCGAAGATCTTTTGCAGCAATCTGTCCCAATGTTTCATCCTCTTCACCAGTTCGTCTTTTTGTAATTTTCACTTTCCATAGTTCGGGTCCCTGTTCCAGGTATTCCCAAACAAATGTGTTTCCTCTTTCTCCCAATAGCTGGTAGTAAAGCGGTTTTGGATCATGATCATTATGAATCGTGAGGCTTTCACCTCCTTCCAGTTCGTCAAAGCGATTAAAAATCGTTGGGTGTTTTTGTCGCGGCTCCAGCAGCGTTACATTGAGGATATTCTCCGTTATCGTTTGCATACTTATTGTGTTTAGAGCACAAAGATAATACTTTTTTTAAAATAAAAGTATTCAAATACTTTTATTTATTTTTCAACACTATCGTCCCGGCTGTAAAAGTTTTCGGGGTAAATAAACTAACTAACGGTAAAGGTTAAACGAAAATAAAGAAAGGTGATAAATAAAATTATTCTGTGGCACAAATACCTATCAGCACAAAGCTAAGCCGCATATTCGCGCCGGGTTGGAAGAAATAAAACTAACGGTAACGCACAACCGAAAATAAAAGATAAGTGATAAGCCGTTGAGCAAACCTGCGCTTACAGTAAATTTTAGAAATATAAAAGAGGGAACTTAACCGCGGTGTTCAGCGGTTCAATAGGTTGAAAAAAATCATTTTGTGTACCTGCGGTACGCAAACGGTTACATCCACTTTACCAGAAACTCCCGGTATTCAGTTTTCAATTCCCGGAATAACTTGGCATAAGTAGTGGCTTTATCGCGCAGCATGGTATTATCTTCTACCAACATGGCAACGTCACCATTTCCACTCATAGCGCTTGCAGCTAACCGGTGGTCGGCTTTGCGCAGGGAGCGCCTTAATTCGTCGGATACTTCCAACTGCCTGATAAACTGGTTTTGAAAATGCTCTACGCCTTTCATGGCTTCAACGTGGGTGTTTCTCGATGCAATTTCGGCTAATTGCTTTTGAAAGGTTGCTATTTCGGTTCTTACGAGTTCTACTGTACTCCCCCATTCCACCACTTCGGAATGGAGTTCAGTAACTGGGATTTTTTCATCGTTCATAATAGTGCGTTTTAAACATTACTCCATAAAATTAATATTTATTTAATTGAAATTTTACACCTTTTTAATCGTTTTTTTCAACCATTTTTCCCTTTAACTATCTTTACAAAAAAAACTCTGAAATTTTCAGCAATATATAAACGGTTACTGCCTGCCAAGCTTTATTGGCGCGAAGTGATCGCAGTGCTGATGGTATTGCTTGCCTTTATTTTTTTCCGGAGCGAACGCAGGGAGCTTTTGCAGATTATACCCAACATCAGTAATGCCAATCCCAATTTGCTGCTTGCGGGTTTGGGAGTTACCATTCTGTATGTATTGCTGCAAAGCGGCATTTATGTTGAAAGTTTTGCAGCCATTGGGCTTACCTTAAAATGGCCGGATGCTATTGAACTTTTTTTGAAAAGAAATTTTCTAAGTATTTTTTTACCGGCAGGCGGCGTAAGCGCTTTAGCTTATTCGCCCATGCAACTGCGTAAAAGAGGATTCAACAAAACTCAAATACACCAGGCAAGCGGGTTGTACGCATTTGCAAGTTTGTTCACCGTATTTCTTGCGGGCTTCCCGGTTATCGTTCTTTTTGCATTATCTGCAGATAAACATATAGCAGGCGCATGGTTGGGATTGTTGCTGGTGGTGCTGATGATTGTTTCGATAATCTTTCTTGCAAAATCATTAAAAGAACGGGGTAAACTGTATCACTTCATCGAAAAAAAATTTCCTGCCGCTATCCCCTACATTGATGAATTGTTTGCGGCCAACGTGAACTACAAAAGATATGCAGGCGCCATTGGATATTCTACCTGCGTGGAGTTAAGCGGCATGTTGCATCTTTATATTGCTATGCTTGCATTGGGCGTCCATGCATCATTTTTTGTGGCGGCCATTGCTTACATGGTTTCGGTAATACTCATGGTAAGTTCGCCATTTCTGCGCGGGTTGGGTGCCGTGGAAATTTCTATTGTGTATATCCTGGAAACGTACGGATATTCTACCATACAGGCATTATCCATTACAGTTTTATACCGCGTGTTCGAATTCTGGCTTCCTATGTTATTTGGAATATTGGCATTTGCGTGGAGAGGAAGAAACATATTTATCCGTGTAGTGCCTGCGTTGCTCATCTTTATGCTGGGCATTATTAATATCGTTTCTGTGGTAACGCCGCCATTGCATATTCGTTTGAAATTAATCCGTGAATTTCTGCCGCTCGGGGCCATCAATGCTTCTAATATCCTTGTATTGTTTATTGGGTTGGCATTGCTGATTACTTCTGCTTTTATGTTTAAAGGTTTGCGAAATGCCTGGCTGCTGGCACTTACGCTGGCTACGCTATCGCTTATTGGCAATCTCACCAAAGCATTGGATTATGAGGAAGCATCCTTTGCAGCATTTATTATTATATTATTATTAGCAAGCCGGAAACAATACCGCATTCGCAGCAGCATTAAATGGATCAAATTAGGAGTGGTATCTGTATTAATCATTTTCCTGGCGGTAATGGTGTTTGGATATGTTGGTTTTTATTATATCAATGTAAAACATTTTGGTATTGACTTTACGTGGAAGCAATCGCTGCTATATACCATGCAGGGTTTTATATTAGGCGGAGATGATAACCTGCATCCGCTAACTCCGTTCGCCCACGAATTTGTTTGGATCATCCATATACTTGGGTTTATGAGCTGGGGGTTTCTTTTGTTTACTTTAATAAAACCTTTTTTGAAAGTAGAAACCTCCAATGAATCTGCGCGGGAGCGGGCAAAGTTTTTACTGGCTGAATATGGCAATTCTTCTGTGGATTATTTTAAAATTTATAAAGACAAACTTTTATTTTTTTCTGAACTGCATGATGCATTTGTTTCGTACCGCATTGCCAACGGCTTTGCCATTGTGCTGGAAGAGCCCGTGTGTGCTGAAGAAAATAAATTGGATGTGCTGGAAGAATTTTACCGGCAATGTAATAAGATGGGCTTAAAGACTGCTTTTTACCGTGTTGATGAAAACAGCATCGTTTGGTTCAACCAGCTACGCAAACAAAAAATGCTCATTGGCCAGGAAGCCATATTGGATGCATTAAATTTTAAGACAGAAGGAAAAGATAAAAAGTCGTTGAGAAACGGTTTAAACAGTTTACAAAAAAAAGGATATACGGCTGCCATACATAAAGCACCATTAACAGACGAACTTGTTTCGGCATTAAAAAATATTTCAGATGAATGGCTTCATGCTTATGATAAAGAAGAACAGGTTTTTTCGCAAGGTATGTTTGATACCAAAGAAATAAGGCAACAGGATGTGGTTACCGTATCGGATAATGAAGGCAAAATAGTAGCATTCTTAAATATTATTCCCGATTATACACCGGAAGAATGTACTTACGATTTGATAAGAAAAACTTCGGAAGCGCCCGGTGGTTGCATGGATGCACTCATCATTAAACTGATTGAATATGCCAAAGAAAAGAAATTACAATATATCAATCTTGGTTTGGTACCTATGACGGGCATTACAGAACCGGACAGCCCGGCAGAACAATTAATAAAATTTGCAGGCGCCAAGTTTAAACGTTTCAGGCATTATCATGGTCTTAGAGATTTTAAAGAAAAATATGCAACCATTTGGGAAAATAAATTTCTCATTTATGAAACCGATTACGATCTGCTGCAATTGCCCGCAGCATTGAATAAAATTATGCAACCCTGATGTTAGTTATAAAAAAAAACCTTTTCGCATTATTGATATTGATGGCTTCGGCTCATTTGCAGGCCCAGGATTTTGAAACAAAAGAATTGCCCGCATCCTCTCATAACAAGCCAATGATTTTTTATCTTTCCGGTGACGGAGGTTTTAATAAATTTTCCAATGCGCTTTGTGAAAACCTGAACCATCGCGGCTATGATGTGATTGCCCTTAATTGCCGCGAATATTTCTGGCATAAAAGAACTCCCGCGTCTGCTGCAATCGACATCGCAAATTTTTTGACACAAAAATTTAATGGTCGTCCAAATCAACAACTGGTATTGATTGGTTATTCTTTCGGGGCAGATGTGTTACCTTTTATTGTTACATTACTTCCCAATACTATCCGAGGAAAAATTTCAACGCTATGCCTGATGGCTTCCTCCGGAAGTACTGATTTTGAAATTCATTGGACGGACATACTTGGCGGGCACAGCAAACGAAACAATGATGTAATTACTGAGTTAAATAAATTGACCAGCGAAAAAGTTATTATCATCAGCGCCAGTGATGATAAAGAACTTGACTATAACCGCATCGTCATAAAATATAAACAGGTAGAACTTGCCGGCGGGCATCATTTTGACGGTGACACTAACGAGATAACGCAGGCAATTGTAAATAATATAAATTAATGCAGATATATTAATTTTGTCATTGCCAACAGCCCCAATTTCAAAAGAACATGGTTTTTCAATCTTTAAAGTAACCTGATATGAACACCAGGCTGAAAGAATTAGCTGCACAGTTAGAGGGTGAATTGTACTTTGATGATACGATGCGAATACTATATGCCACCGATGCATCTGCCTATCGCGAAAAACCTTTAGCCGTTGCAATACCTTATTCAACGGATGATATAAAAAAATTAATTGCCTTTGCTTCTTCCAACGGCACATCATTAATTCCACGAACCGCAGGCACTTCGCTTGCAGGGCAGGTGGTAGGCAATGGAATCATCGTGGATGTTTCAAAAAAATTTACAAAAATTATTGAACTGAATGAGCAGGAACATTGGGTGCGTGTGCAGCCCGGCGTTATTCGTGATGAACTCAATATGTTTTTAAAACCTTACAATTTATTTTTTGGACCGGAAACATCTACAGCCAACCGTGCAATGATTGGAGGAATGGTGGGTAATAATTCGTGTGGCTCTAATTCCGTAATATACCGCAGCACTCGGGAACACTTGCTGGAAGTAAAGGTATTACTGAGCGATGGCAGCGAAACAATATTTAAAGCAATCAACATTGATGAGTTTCATAAAAAATGCGAAGGCGATTCACTGGAAGCATCTATTTATAAAACCACGCGGAGTTTATTAAGCGATTACCACACACAGGAAGAGATACGAAATGAATTTCCCAAAAAAACTGTTGAGCGAAGAAATACAGGATATGCAGTGGATATACTTCTCAACACTGCACCTTTCAGCGCCGGCACAGAAGATTTTAATTTTTGCAAATTAATAGCAGGCTCGGAAGGTACGCTTGCTTTTATTACAGAAATAAAATTGAATGTAGTGCCATTGCCACCTAAAGGAACCGGTCTATTGTGCATTCATTTCAATTCAATTGATGATGCATTACGGGCAAATGTTATTGCTTTGAAATATCATCCACGTGCCAGCGAACTGATAGATCATTACATATTGGAATGTACGAAAGATAATATTGAACAAAGCAGGAATCGTTTTTTTGTGAAAGGAGATCCTGCGGCAATATTGGTAGTTGAATTAACTGCATCCACGCATGAAGGTATTGTGCAAATGGCGCAGGAGTGCGAAACAGAAATACGCAATGCAGGACTGGGATATTATTTTCCATTGTTGTTTGGTGAGGATACAAAAAAAATATGGTCGCTGCGTAAGGCCGGGCTTGGTTTATTAGGCAATATTCCCGGCGATGATAAAGCAGTGCCGGTAATAGAAGATACCGCAGTTGATACAAATGATTTACCGGCGTACATCCGGGAGTTTAATGATATTCTGAAAAAATACAATCTTCATTCAGTTCATTATGCACATGCAGGCTCCGGTGAAATTCATTTGCGGCCCATCATTAATTTAAAAACACCGGAAGGCAATCAACTCTTCAGAACCATTGCACAGGAAATTGCAACGCTTGTAAAAAAATATAATGGTTCACTCAGCGGCGAACATGGCGATGGAAGATTGCGTGGTGAGTTTATAAAACAAATGGTAGGTGATAAAAATTATAAACTTTTCCGCACAATAAAATATACATGGGATCCAAAAAATGTTTTTAATCCAAATAAAATAGTAGATACCCCGCCGATGAATACCATGTTGCGATATACGCCGGGGCAAAAGACACCCGAGTTTAAAACTGAATTTCGTTTTTACAAACAAAACATATTGCAACATGCGGAGCAATGCAATGGAACCGGCGATTGCCGCAAAACGCATTTGTCGGGAGGCACCATGTGCCCTTCGTACATGGCTACAAAAGATGAGAAAGATACCACGCGGGCAAGGGCTAACATATTGCGGGAGTTTCTTACCAACTCTTCCAAGGTAAACCGGTTCGATCATAAAGAAATTTATGAAGTGATGGATTTATGCCTGAGTTGTAAAGGTTGTAAATCCGAATGCCCGTCGAATGTGGATGTGGCCAAGTTGAAAGCGGAGTTCTTACAACATTATTATGACGCCAACGGTGTACCGTTGCGTGCCAGGCTGATTGCAAACTTCAGCAGGTCTGCAAAAATTGGTTCGCTCTTTCCGGGTTTGTATAATTTTTTAATGGCAAATACTATTACGGGAAATTTTATAAAATCAGTTTCCGGGTTTGCGGTAAAAAGATCAATGCCTTTATTGTATAAAACCACTTTAAAAAAATGGTATAAAAAACATACAACACAGAAGCCGTCTGATGCTTCGCGTCAGACGCCAATTAAAAAAGTTTATCTCTTTTGCGATGAATTCACAAATTATAATGATACCGAAATTGGTATTAAAGCAATCCTGCTATTGGAAAAGCTGGGTTACGAAGTAATCATTACCAATCACGAAGAAAGCGGAAGAGCCTGGCTTTCCAAAGGTTTGCTGAGAAAAGCAAAAAAGATAGCCAATAAAAATATTTCACTCTTCAGCACCTTCATCACGGAGGCCACTCCTTTAATTGGCATAGAACCCAGTGCCATCCTTACTTTCAGGGATGAATATATTGATCTTTCGTATGACCAGAATTTTGAAAAGGCAAAAGCATTATCAAAAAATGTTTTCACCATTGATGAATTTATTGCACATGAAATAGAAAAAGGAAATATTACTGCCGGTTTTTTTACCAAAGAAAATCGAGCCATAAAATTGCATGGCCATTGCCATCAAAAGGCGTTGTCTTCCGTTGGTCCATCCGTAGCACTTTTATCGCTTCCGGAAAATTATACCGTAGAGGTGATTCCCTCCGGCTGCTGTGGTATGGCGGGTTCTTTCGGATATGAACTGGAGCATTATGATCTTTCCATGAAGATTGGAGAACTGGTGTTGCTGCCCGCTGTCCGCTCTGCAGGGGAAGATGTAATCATTGCAGCGCCAGGCACCAGTTGCCGCCACCAAATAAAAGATGGCACCGCAAAGAAAGCCTTACATCCCGTTGAAGTATTGTATGATGCGCTTTTGAGCAAGTAATTAACCTGCCTCTTTACCACTTTCTTATCTTCGGTTACCCATTACAGTTATATTCATTTAATGTGTCGGGTACTGGCACTCACCACCGAAGAGAGAAAAAATCCCTAGCTGGCAACAACTAAGGATTTTTGATTTTTCTTCTTTTACTTATAAATTTTTTTATTTGAACATACCTTAATGTTCATCATGATTATCAAGATCATGATCTTCGTGATGATCCCAATCGTGATCATAATCCCGATAATGACGATGCTCGCGGCGCTCACGGCGCTCATGCCTTTCTTCAGCATAATATTCGCGCTCACATCCCATTGTAATAAATGAGGTTAATGCTAAAAAACTTATAAATTTAATCAATCGGGTTTTCATGGCTTTTTATTTACAGGTATACCTCAAATAATTATGCCATTACAAAAAAGTTTTCAAAATTTTTGTTTTCATTTGCTATTGTAAATTGTTTTGTCCATACCAGTCCTCAAAGTGTGTAATAAGTTCAGCTAAGATTCCTCATTTCATCCTATCGTTGTGTCCAGGTTTTTCGACTGAGTGTATTTCTTTTCCAAACGTTAAATATTTCCCCATCCTGAAAGTTACTGTCTTGTCTGCAATACCAGTAGTATTCGTTTTACTATCCTGAGTTACAAACTCAGGACGGCAGTACTTTTTTTATGTAAACGTTCTAAGAATATCAAAGGGGACACCTTTTCAAAAGGATACTTTGCTTCCGCAGAAATCACGAGCACTGGAATATTTTCAATCTTTCCTTCATGAGCTAATTTAACAACAATTATTATTTTGTAAGCAATTTTTTGAAACAGACACAAACGGATGTTCCGGTTATGTTAATAACTAACGGTCAGGGATACACGAAATTATATTACACCGCCTGCAATACCTGTACCATCACCTATTGAATCAATATAAAATGTAAAAGGCAGGTTTGTTTCTTGTTCGTAGGCAGGTTTTATTTTTTCAATGAGTAGGTCTATTGCAGATTCTCTTACAAGGTTAATCGTGCAACCTCCAAAACCGCCGCCCATCATTCTTGCACCAATTACATCTTCATTATTTTTTACAAAATCAACGAGAAAGTCCAGTTCGGCACAACTTACTTCATACATCCTGCTAAGACCATCATGTGTTGCAAACATTTTGTTGCCCAACGCGGCGATATCGCCCCTTTTCAAATCATCACAGGCATCCTGCAAGCGCTGAATTTCCTGCACTACAAAACGGCTTCGCTTATCAATCAATTTATTTTTCGGCAAAACATATTTGTCAAGCATGGCTTCGGTTACATCACGCAACGTTTTTACTTCAGGATGAAATTCTTTTACCCACTCAACAGCTTGTGTGCATTCCTTTCTGCGTGTATTGTATTCAGAAGAAGCCAGTGAATGTTTTACATTGGTATCAAACAAAACAACTTTTATTCCATCTAATTTGAAAGGCACATATTCATATTCCAGCGAGCGGCAATCCAATTTTATTACATGATCTTTTTTACCCATCATGGATGCAAACATGTCCATGATGCCACACAGTAGGCCCGGGTATTCATGTTCGGCCTTTTGCGCCATTTTTATCATCGTTATCTTATCAAGCTTTGCATGAAACAATTCATTCAAAGCAAATATGGTGGCGCACTCCACTGCCGCCGATGAGGAGAGGCCGGCACCAATCGGAACATTGCTGCTTAATATAGCATTGAAGCCTGTTACCACGATATTTTTTTTCAGCAATTGAGCAACCGGCCCCAAAATATAATTTGGCCAGCTAATATTCTTTTGCGGTTGCAATTCATTTATGTTAATAGAAAATTTTTCATTCAGATCGTCTGCTATCAGGTGTATTTCATTGTCGTTTCTGATTGCAACAGCCATGTATGCAGCCTTATCTATTGCAGCCGGCAATACAAAACCTTCATTATAATCAGTGTGTTCACCTATTATATTAATTCGTCCCGGGGACTGAACTATTAAAGGCTGCTGTCCAAACAACAACCGGAATTTTTTTTTTAAGCTTTCAGCAATGTTTTTCTCGTCATTCATCATTGATAATAAAATATAACGGTGAGGCCTATACGAAATTTAAACCGGGTTGCTTCCCTTTTGTAAAATGTTAGAAGAAATATTCATTAACGGCTTGCAGCAATGTTATACAATTTTTCATTTATCGCTTTCAGTTTTTCTACCGGCATTTTTATTACTTTCCTGTCGTAAGTCATAAAGCCATTCACTTCTGTTTCTACATCGGTTGTTTGCGTGTACACTGCTGCCGACAAGCCTTTGGCAACAAATTCAGAAAGCCGGTCTATCATTCCCGCGTATCTTTTTAAAAGGTCTTCATTACTTTTTAGGTTTTGATAACCCCAGTTTTTTTGTTCCCATGTATGGCCATTGACCGGGTAACCCAAACCTCCAAACTCTCCAAGTACCAGCGCCTGCTTCGATCCAAACAATTCCGGCTTCGGCATTGCAGGGTCAGGATAGTTGTGAATGTCCAGGATATCTCCCGCTCCATAAAAGTTGCCGCCACTGGCGCTGTTCACCAGCCGTGAAGCATCTTTTTGTTTTGTCCATGTTGTAATATCACCTGTTTTAAACTGCCCCCATCCTTCGTTGAATGGTGTCCACACAATAATACATGGATAGTTATACAATGCATCTATAATAGCATTCCATTCTTTACGGTAATACCCTTCGCTCTCGGGTGTACGTTTTTTATCTTCTTCGTCTGCAATAATGCCTGGATGCGGATTCCATCCATTTCCCAAATCGCCGCTGGGCATATCCTGCCATACCAGCATACCCAGTTTATCGCAATAGTAATACCATCGTGCAGGCTCAACTTTCACGTGCTTGCGAATCATATTAAAGCCCATGTGTTTTAATGTTTCTATATCAAATTTCACAGCAGCATCCGTAGGTGCTGTGTATAATCCATCCGGCCACCATCCCTGGTCAAGCGGGCCGTATTCAAACAAAAACTTATTGTTCAGCATCATCTTTTTAATG
>Ga0157370_10000632_pt1 | contig 43893 bp, 34 predicted proteins | sample C35metaG_FD_113463 | JGI IMG/M metagenome (GOLD analysis project Ga0157370, IMG submission 113463) | Corn rhizosphere microbial communities from Kellogg Biological Station, Michigan, USA - C3-5 metaG | ecosystem: Host-associated > Plants > Roots > Rhizosphere > Soil | place: USA: Michigan...
CTTGGCCTGAGGATCAAAACGCCTCCGCCGCCCGTCGCGTTCAAAGCCTGTCACCAGGCGTGACTTCAGATCGTTGCTGTGCTCTGTCATTGCGTCCACTTCCTCGTTCAAGTGGACATAATCGTCGCCGGCCTAGCCTCGCAGGAAAAGGGCGTCGAGGACTGATCGCTTACATTGAGTGGGGAGGAAATTGCAGAAAACTTGACTTGCTTTCCTTATTTCGCCGCACTCTATGACCAGAGAAGAGCTGAAGCGTTGCTTCACCAAATGGTCGAGCCGCGAAGCTTAAGAAATGATCGATCGATTGTTCCCCCTCGCTTCGGAAGGAGTTGGGGCGTGCGATTTTGTAAATCCTGCTTTTCTAATGATCGAAAAGAAGGATTGCCTTTATATTGGAGACGCACACATCAACTCCCCGGCGTAGTTTTTTGTCCCTGGCATGAGGAATTATTGTGGGAAATTATGAATATCAGGTCCCATTGCTGCGGCTTTTTTCCACCGGAAGATTGGTCTAAATTCAATGCACATGAGATAGACCTGAAGCTTGAATCAATGGAAAAACTTTCATGCCTTGAAATGTCAACTCTATCAATGTTTTTATTGAGAAATAGAATAACCGTTTTTCCGCATGACGTCCGTCAATCATTTTTACAGTCCGTGAAAAAACGCTCTCCATATTTTGCCGGGGAGCGCTGTATAACGTGCATTGGAAGACTGGTGCGTCTTTGTTTTGGTTTTGAATTTCTTTACTGGATGCGTATTGTAAAGAATAGGAATGTTACCGAATGGCAAGTCGCAGGACATCTAATCCAGCGAGCAGGACCGGTACCTCATCAGCTGGTAATTTTCGCAGCGCTGGAGAATATTATTCGTAAAAAGCCGGATATTTTAGACGATCACCATTACCGGGATATCTATTCCAATCCGATGATGAGAAGAGCTCGCAGTGTCGTACAGCCGCTTGCGTAGACGCTGCAGATTTTCCTTGCGAGGTCCGAGCTAGTCCTGAAAATCATTCAAAAAACGGATGCATGTAATGTTCAAATCTTGACCCGGTTCCAAGACTTCAGTCATCGCCGGAGAAAATCCATGACTGCCATCCTGAACAACCGCACTTTTTAGATGCCGTTAAGGCCCGCGAATATCTCGAAGTTTTGGGCCCGACGGCACGAGCTGCCTCATAGTGGATCGATTGGTAGCCGTGTGACGCTGACTGGCAACGACAACTATGGCCTTGCCTTTTCCAATTGTGCTGGACTGCTACCAGCAGTTTGAGGTGACGCGTCAGTCACGTCAGTCACTCGGTTTCAATGGCATGACGCGCACCGAGGCGGGGTGGAGGGCAAGGATGGAACACGCTTGATCTATGCAGTGATCGCTTAAAAGAAAATGCAAAACTGGTCTCGAAAGCAACGCACGGCGCCTCACCAAGGGTAAGATAGTCAGGACCGACCGGCTTTGCGCTATGACCGAAAAGCTCACCATCATCGTTGATGCTCCGCAGATGCATCCTGACCAAATGACGGTCCAGGACGTGTTTCAGCACGTCATCGAACTTTTCCAGCTGATGGATGAATCCGACCCCAATTCTAAAGATCAAGTGAAATGGCGACTGGTTAGCGCGAGCATGAACAGCCCATTCACCGTAATCGCCGAAGCTATTGCTGTGAGACCGGGCATCAAGGTTGAGTCGTTTGCGTTACGGCAAAAGCAGGCCTTTAGTCGTAATTATTCCGAATTGAAACTTGGTCGCATACCTGCTGCGTGGGCTGGCCATAGTGCTAGGGATACCGTATCGAAGGTATTGGCCAGAAACCGGAATGGAATTGGAATTACCAAAATTGAAGATATAGGCAGCACTCCGATTATCATTACCAAGGATGACGCGGAATCAGTTTCTGCAGCGATTTCTCCAGTTCTGAAAGAACTGTCTTTGCCCACTCCGAAGAAGTCAAAAGAGCAGATAGGTTCGATTGACGGTGTTCTTCGGCAGGCTGGTACGTATTACGGCCAGCCCGCAATCCAGTTGCAAGAAAGAAAAACCCACGAATTGGTTTGGTGCGTTGTGCCTGAAGAGTTCCAGCATCGAGTCTCAGAAGAAACCTCTGTGGAAGATGTTTGGAAAGGGAGCCGCGTTAGAGCGCGCGGGAAGATTCATTATGGCAACGATGGCAAGGTATCCCGCGTAGAAGCGACGAGCGTTCGGCGTGTTCTAGCTGAAAATGTCCCGGAAGAAAGAATCATGGATAGTGATTTCACGGGAGGGCTAAGCGCGGAAGAATACCTGGAACGATTCAGGGACGGCTCGCTTGGCTAACGATAAGAAGAACGTCTATTGGGATTCGTGCATGTGGCTCGGCCTTATCAATGAAGAGGTCGATAAGGTTGGCCGTTGCCGCAACGTCCTCAAAGAGGCTAGGGATGGAAAGATCCAAATATGGACTTCCGCGTTAACGCTTGCCGAAGTGTTTAAAGCCAAGTGCAACGGCACTAAAACCTCGCTAGAAGAGGACAAAGATAAGGATTTCGAGAATTTCGTTGATCAAGAGTTTCTAACGCTCGTCCAGGTGGATCAGGACATTGGCGCCGCTGCACGACGTTTGCTCCGCAGCCACAGCAAACTCAAGAAACCAGCTGATGCGATTCACTTGGCGACAGCATTAGAAAATAACTTGGATGAGTTGCACACATTTGATCTCGATAACCTGATCCCGTTGTCTGGTTCGATCTACAAGCTGGACGGGACAGTTTTGACGATCTGCATCCCGCCTGAAAGTGACCAGTCAGATCTTTTCGAGATCCCATCGAAATGACCGCGGAATCGGAAACCAGAAAGCCACCACCTTCTGACAATGACGTGCTGCGGCGCATGCTGACTACTCCGCCCAAGCAGCAGATTCTGAAGTCTCGAATGGCTTAGAAGACGCCGCCTGAAAACATATCGGTCTAGCGCGGGATCAAGAATGCCGCGTGTCGGGTGTCCTGTCCCAACAGTGAGCTGTAAAAATCCACCTTGACGAGTGAGCCAAGCTAGTCGTTCCGGCCGTTTCGGCGATGGTGGCCATGGCATGCTCTACTGGGGCAGCGATGTTAAGGTAGGCATCCAAGTCGGATACGAGTGTTTTTCAATGCGAGCGGTCGGGGAGCTCATGCTGATTACGGAAGAATTGCTAGTAGCGGGAGCGAGCACGGGAGGCGGGTATACGCGTGGGCAAATGGAATTGCTCGGAGTGAAACCCACAACTGGATGGAAGAAGACGGTCATCGGCGCTGAAATCTCGGATGAAGCTGCACAGAAATTCGTCGATCTAGCGGGCTCTGGTAGCAGGAAGCGCAAGTCTGGAAACGGCCCGATCAACTGGTGCGGTGCTGCCGCGCCGACGGATACTTATCTGTATGTTCTCGAGCTGGAGGAAGGACGGTTTTATGTCGGCTTGACCGAGAACCTGGATCGCCGACTAGAAGATCACAAGTCTGGAATCGGTGCCGATTGGACCAGGCAATACAGACCACTGCGACGCATCCACGGGGTCAATACTGGCACTCAGGACGAGTGCAAGGCCAAGGCGATGGAAGACGAAGCCACCATCGCATTGATGTCGGAACACGGCATTGATCGGGTGCGCGGCGGACATTTTTGCCAGTCCGATCAGGCACAGGTCGAACTAGCCCTACGAGCGAAGGGGGCATGGGATCGCATCAAGCAGGCCCTGGCACAGAAAACTGAGGGAACGGGGACGCCTCGTGGAGCGACGCCCTTGATGAATTTTTGAATGTCGCCCTGCGGTATTACGATGCTGGTGCTCCGGAGGATCTGCGCGATGGCGTGTTTGCCGCAGTCTATCGTTTGACACGATATCGCTTTTGGCGAGAAGAGTTTGCCCCGGCGCTTGCCTGGGACTTCTGGAACGCCAAGGGCATACTTCCCGTGTTGCTGTCGTTCAAACTCCAGCGCCCGGTGTCCAGTGGATCGCCTACGTCCTACGATGTACTGGCCGCGGCGTTAACCCGCGGGCGGGACGCAAATCATCCGTTGCGAAGGCTTTTCCTCCTGACATGGGCGACATACCAACCTATGACAACCGACAGACAGGCGGCCGCGGTTGAGCGATTTATGGAGTACCTTGCCGGGGAAGAAGCGTTCGATCGTAGATACGATGAGTTCGTGTCTGCTTTGCTCCCAGAAACAAGAAATCTTCTAAGAGGGTGATGGCACCTAAGACATGCTTGCCAGTCTGACTTTGCATCTGGACGCCACTATCGGCCGAAGTCTTCCTGGTCAGTAACTTACCGTCCGTCTCTTTGGTCATGGCGCTAGCGCGCCCTAATTTTCATGAACCGCCAAGCGGCGTCAGATAAGGCAAGTAAAGACCTTTCCCGTGAGGTAGCCGTCGTTTGCTGATGGTCGCGACGCCAAGTAAGGACTATAGCTGACGCACCGATCGATAGATATTCGCCATCTGGGCCGTGTGGGCTCAGTTTGCCGGTAAGCACCTTATTCCCGGCAGATAACGAACGGACACCCCGATGTCGGCTAGGCCGCAACCTTCAATTGACCCGCGACGAGGTCGAATTCACGTGCAATGGAAACAAGCCGGTCCTGCCACTCCCACACACCGAACACGTCGTGGACGTTTTGCAGGCAGCTTAGCAGGGCGACGGTGCGCACGTTGTAGACGTTGATCCGAGCTTTGAGTAGCGCCTTGCGCAGCGCGGCGATACCGGCATCCATATAGGCCGGGTGGTTGAGTTCGTGACCGATCAAGTATCGGACAGGCACGCCTTCCATCGCGTTGGAATAGTCCACCGGGCGAATGAAGTGCCCGATCGGGCAGCCGCCGCATGCGCCACGGTACGCACCCCCGCCCCGCGGTAAAAGGGCGGCACGCCGTTGATCGCCAAGATGGCCGACGACTTGGTCGTAGATCTCCTGGTGCGTCAAGAATCGTTCGTTCTTCATGATTTCTCCTTGCTCGGCGACCGGCACTTATTGCATTGCGCGCCGTAGTGTTGATCTCAGTATGGTCGACGTCTCCGAAAGCCGAAATAAGCGTGCGCCGAGACTAGCGTAGGCGCAGCGGCGCGAGCGTAGGATTTATCTGACAAGGCTTTGCCGTTGCTCCGGCTCCCGTAAAGGCTCACCTTCGTCGGTCCGTGATACAGCAGTGAATGGTTTGCGACTGCTTACCGCTTCGGCATATTCAAAGAAGCGCGATGGCACGCGCTAAGGTGAGCTTTTGCGGGATGGCAAAAAATGTCGCGCGATTGGACCGGCTGCGAGGGGTGCGAAATCGATGCATCGCCGCTTTTCTTGATACCTGTCCCTCATGGAGTGAATGCCCTTCGGTCTCAAGTGGCACGGCGCCGCGCATGCTCGGACGCGTCGAATCGCTCAAAGGTGAGGTTTTGCGGGAGGCAGAGGCGGTGCCTCTCGCGTCGAGCACGCGCCACCCCGAGCACACCGTCGACGCGTCGTAGCGAGTCAAAATGGACGAGCAGCTCGTACCGAGCTACGTCGGAGACCCAACGCGAGATCGTTAGTTATCCTAACGAACGATGCCTCCCCGCTTGGGCGAATGACGCGACAAGGGTGCGATCAGGCACGTACTATGCTCGATAACGGGATTGGCGTTCGTGTCGCCGGTTCATAGGGCGAACGTGAGGACAGTGGGCTCCCCCGAGACGAGGCAGCATGCCTTCGCGCGGCTCGTGGGCATTGGCCTAGTTTGCCGATGCGCCGTAGGTGCGGCAATTATTGCTGCTCGGCGGCGCATCGCGGTGTTGGGTTTCCTGCATCTACTTCGACCCGAACCCATCGTTAGCGCGCGCGTACCGGTTTTACGCGGCGCGAGGCTATCTTTGCCGTGAATTGGAATTAGGGATCTCAATGAGCGACGCATCGCGCATTTCATCCAACCCGGGGCTTGACCATTTTTTGTCGGGCGGCGGCGAGTTGGGGCGGCTCATTCGCGCCTACGATTGGGGCGCAACGCCGCTCGGCGATCCGCAGACATGGACGCAAAACCTGAAGCTTGCGCTGCGCATCATGCTCAATTCCCGGCAGCCGATGTGGATCGGCTGGGGCCCGTCGCTCGTGTATTTCTACAACGACGCGTATCTGTCGATCGTTGGCGGCAAGCATCCGCGCGCGCTCGGGCGTCCGATCGCCGAGGTTTGGCATGAGCTGTGGGACGATATCGGCGAGATGCTCGAGCTCGCGATGACCGGGCGCGACGCCACCTACGTCGAGGCGCAGCCCCTCATCATGGAGCGCAACGGCTACCGTGAAGAAACGTATTACACGTTCTCGTACAGCCCGATTCCCGACGATGACGGGCGCGTTGGCGGCGTCATCTGCGCCAATACGGACGACACCCAGCGCGTGATAGGCGAGCGCCAACTCGCGCTGCTGCGCGATCTCGCGGCCGGTGCGGCCGACGCACGCAATTGCCAAGAGGCAAGTGAATGCAGCCTTGAAGCGCTGCGTACCCACCCGCGCGACCTGCCGTTTGCAATGCTTTATCTTGCCGAACCCGGCGAGACCGATGTGAAGCTGCTCGGCGCGTCGGGGATCGAGGCCGGGCACGAAGCGGCGCCGGTTCGGGTCTCGCAGCATGAGCAGAGCCTTTGGCCGGTGCGCGAAGCGCTGCGCGCGCATGCGCCGGTGTTGGTGTCGGACCTTGCTGCGCGCGTACGTGCGCCGCTGCCGCAAGGCCCCTGGCAGGAGGCACCCAGCCAAGGCGTCGTCGTGCCGATACTGCCGTCCGGCCAGACCGGGCGGGCGGGAGCGCTCGTCGTCGGCCTGAACCCCTTTCGCTTATTCGACGCGAACTATCGTGCTTTCCTGGCCCTCGTTGCGGGCCAGATCAGCGCGGCGATCACGCATGCGCAGGCTTACGAGGAGGAACGGCGGCGCGCCGAAGCGTTGGCCGAGATCGATTTGGTCAAGACCACCTTTTTCTCGAACGTCAGTCACGAATTTCGCACGCCGCTCACATTGATGCTCGGTCCTATCGAAGATGCACTTGCCGACACGGCCGAAGCACTCGCCCCGGCCCAGCGGCAACGGCTCGCTACGGCGCATCGCAACGGCCTTAGGCTTCTTAAGCTGGTCAATTCGCTGCTCGACTTTTCGCGCATTGAAGCGGGGCGTGTCGCAGCCACGTTCCGGCCCACCGACTTGGCCAAGTTGACCGCCGAGGTCGCATCGAATTTCGAATCGGCGGCGGACCGTGCGCGCCTGACGTTGTCCATCGAATGTTCGCCGTTGCCGCAGCCCGTCTATGTGGATCGCGACATGTGGGAGAAGATCGTTCTGAATCTGCTGTCGAATGCGTTCAAGTTCACGTTCGAAGGCGAGATCGGCGTGGCGACGCGCGTGTCCGAAGACGGCGCGGCCGCCGAAATCGTCGTGTACGACACGGGTGTCGGCATCGCGCCGGGCGAGCTGCCTCGGCTCTTCGAGCGCTTTCATCGGGTGGAGGGGCAGCGTAGCCGTTCGTTCGAGGGGTCCGGCATCGGGCTTGCGCTCGTGCAGGAGCTCGTCAAGCTGCACGGCGGCTCGATCGCGGTCGAGAGCGAGGTGGGGCACGGCGCGACGTTCACGCTGCGTCTGCCGTTCGGCGCTGCGCATCTGCCACCCGAGCACGTCGATACGCGGTCCGCCTCCGAGCTCGAATCCACCCGCGCCGATGCATACGTCGAGGAGGCGTTGCGTTGGCTGCCGGGTGACCAGGATCGGGATCGGGACGCCGACGAGGCGGACGAGGCAGCAGACGTCGACGAAGCCGATGTGCCGGCCGAGCGCGCCGACGACATGCACGAAAAATCGTTCGGACGCGGCACGGCGGGCGCGCGCGTACTCGTTGCGGACGATAACGCCGACATGCGCGATTACATCGGCCGCCTACTAACGCGGCGTTGGAAAGTGGAAACAGCTACGGACGGGCGCGCGGCGCTGGAAGCGATTCGCGCACGAAAACCCGATCTCGTCCTGACCGACGTCATGATGCCTGGGCTCGACGGCTTCGGTCTGCTGCGCGCAATTCGCGGTGATCCGCAGTTGCGGCATTTGCCGGTCGTTATGTTGTCGGCGCGCGCGAACGAGGATGCCCGGGTCGAAGGACTGGAGCTAGGTGCCGATGATTACCTCACGAAGCCGTTTTCCGCACGAGAACTCGTGGCGCGCGTCAATGCGAACCTCGAGATGGCGCGCTTGCGTCGCGATGCGACGCGGGAGTTGCTCGAGAGCGAGGCGCGCTTCCGGAACATGGCCAATCACGCGCCCGTGATGATGTGGGTCAGCGACCCCGCCGGGTTGCTCACGTACCTCAACCCGCTGTGGTGCGAGTTTACGGGGCAATCGTTGGAGGAAGCGGTCGGCACGGGGGCCTGGGGCGCGTTGCATCCCGAAGATCGTATGCAGTACGAAGAAGCGCTTTTCGCGGGGAGCATGAACGCACAGCCGTTCCGCGCCGAGTGCCGCGTGCGTCGTGCCGATGGTGTCTATCGCTGGGCGCTTAGTGCTGCCGCGCCGCGATTCAGCGACGACGGCGCGTTCCTCGGCTACATCGGGTCGATCATCGACATCACGCAACGCAAAGAATCCGAGCGAATCTTGCAGGAAGCGAACGTCGTACTGGAGCGGCGGGTGGCCGCCGCGATCGCCGAGCGCGCGCATACCGAGGCCCAATTGCGGCAAGCGCAAAAGATGGAGGCCATCGGCAAGCTGACCGGCGGCGTCGCGCACGATTTCAACAATGTGCTGCAGGTGATTGCCGGCAATCTTCAATTGCTGGGCCGAGACGTGGCGGGCAACGTACGCGCAGAGCAGCGCTTGCAGACGGCCGTCGCCGCGACCTCGCGCGGTTCGCGTCTCGCCTCGCAACTGCTCGCGTTCGGTCGCCGGCAGCCGCTTTCGCCGAAGACCGTCAACTTGGGCCGCCTCGTGCGCGGTATCGACGATATGCTGCGGCGTTCGCTCGGCGAGGGGGTCGAGATCGAAACCGCGATCGCCGGCGGGCTCTGGAACACATTCGTCGATACGGTGCAGGTCGAGAACGCGCTGCTGAACCTGGCGATTAACGCGCGCGATGCAATGCAAGGGCAGGGCAAGCTCACGATTGAAGCGGGCAATGCCTTTCTCGACGACACCTATGTGGCGCGCCATGGCGATGTGGCGGCGGGGCAGTACGTGATGGTGGCCGTGACCGACACCGGTTGTGGCATTCCGGCGGAACTGCTCGAGCGCGTCTTCGAGCCGTTCTATACGACAAAGCCCGAAGGCCGAGGAACGGGTCTTGGCCTGAGCATGGTCTACGGCTTCGTCAAGCAATCGGGTGGACATATCAAGATATATAGCGAAGTGGGACAGGGCACGACCGTGCGGATCTATTTACCGCGCGCGCGTCAGCCGGAAGACGTCGAGATCGATGTCGAAACAGGGCCGATCACGGGCGGGAGCGAGACCGTTCTCGTCGTCGAAGATGACGAGGACGTGCGCGGCACCGTCGTCGACTTGCTCTCGGAACTCGGCTATCGCGTGCTGCGCGCCAAGGATGCGCAAAGCGCTCTGGCCATCGTCGAAAGCGGCGTGCCGATCGACCTGCTGTTCACCGACGTCGTCATGCCGGGCCCGCTGGGCAGCCCCGAGTTGGCCCGCAAGGCGCGCGAACGCCTACCGAACATTGCGGTGCTGTTCACCTCGGGTTATACCGACAATGCGATCGTCCACGGCGGCCGGCTCGACGAAGGCGTCGACTTGCTCAGCAAGCCATACAGCCGGGAAGCGATGGCGCGCAAGATTCGCAGCGTGCTGCGCAATCAGCCGCGCGGCGAGATCGCGGCAGCACCGCCGAGCCTGCCGCCGGCTTCCGAGCCGGAGGCCGTGCCCGACGCATCCCGGGTGGCGGCGCGCGTGCTGCTCGTCGACGACGACGCTATGGTCCGCTTTACGACCGCCGACATGCTCAGCTACCTCGGACACATCGTGACGGAAGCCGGCGATGCCACCGATGCCTTGCGGCTGCTCAGCGAGCAAGCGTTCGACGTCCTCGTCACGGATATCGCGCTACCGGATTTATCGGGCGACGAATTGGCGATGCGCGCGCTCGCACTGCAGCCCGGTCTGCGCGTGATTTTCGCGACGGGCTATGACGCACTGCCGGAGGACAGCGATCATCAAGCGCTCGCCGGCGCGATGTTGCTGCGCAAGCCCTACAACAAGGAACGGATCGAGGACGCGATGAACTCGGCCATGGCGGCGCGCTTGGCGGCGGGCGCATCGCGGACGGCGAGCGAGGAGCGTAGTGCGCGCGCCCCACTTCAAAAAATGCCCGGCGGCTAGTGTCGATGTCAGCTATGCGCGTCTGTCTCTTGCTTTTGAAATGGCACGAGATGCGTGACGGCGCAAGCGAGAAAAATGCAAAGGTGAGGGAATTCGGGAGTGACGGGGCGCGCCGCGATACAGCGATCCTTTTGGCGGATCGTGTCCCGAAAACCCTCACCTTACGACGAGGGGCGGGTGGGTGCGACCTGTTGCGACTTTCTCCTCCAAGCTAGGCCTATCAAGCGATTCGCGAATGTCGACAGCGCCAGGCTCTGCTCGGGATCCATTGAAGGCCCGGGCTGCGGACCGGCGCACGACGGGATGAAACGGCCCGTGCGCTCGGCAAAGGTGAGGGTTTACGGGAGTAGCTGATCGCGGTGTCCCGCGTCGGAGTGCCGGTGCCGGCCGGGATCATCGTTAATCCGGTGAGTGCGTAAAGCATTATCGCGGAGCGGGGTCGCCGCGCCGGGAACGGCCTGTGCAGAGGAAAAGACACTGGGTTTTTGCCGATTTTGCTTTTTGCCGATTTTGTATCGATAATTCAACACAACACCGTTTCAACACAATCGTGCGCTGCCTCCCCGGCCAAGCGCCGACGGGCGGCTGCAAACTTTCCGGCCGCGAGTCGAGTATGATTCGGCTCGGGTCAACGGGGGACGTACGCGCCCTCGCATCAACCATAACCGGAATCATCGATGGAACAGCTTGAAGGCGAAGCTCGCGAACGGTTGATTCGCTGGCTGCGACGCCGCATGGACGAATACGGCATTACAGTAGAAGCCGTTGCCGAATCGATTTCCGCCGATAAGCAGGCGGAGCGGCCGATACTCTATCGCGACGCGATGGGCAATACGTGGGATGGCTACGGAGATCCGCCGGACTGGCTGCGTCGGGCCGTGGCGGCTGGTCAGCAAATGGATTTCTATCGCTGCGAAAGCTAGACGGGACTTTGGCGCCACTTAGGTGCAGGGCGCTCGCCGTGCTTCATTCGTGTTGGGGAATTTTCGAAGCAGCCGGGTCGGCTGGCCAATAATTTTCGAAGACGCATTCGTCGATCGGCATGCGCTCGGCCCACTTCTCGAGTTCGAGCATCGGCTGCGGATAGAACGCCTCGACATGCCCCAGGCATAAAATGGCCACCGGTTTTGCACCGTCCGGCATGCGTAGGAGCGCGCGCACTTCGTCGACGTCGAACAGCGATACCCATCCCATGCCAAGCCCTTCCGCGCGGGCCGCGAGCCACAAGTTCTGAATCGCGCAGGCCACCGACGCGAGGTCCATTTCCGGCATCGTGCGGCGCCCGAATACGTATTTCTCGCGGCCGTCCATCAGCGACATCACGAGCAACTCGCCGCACTCGAGCATGCCTTCCACTTTTAGCCGCATGAACGCGTCGTGTCGCTCGCCTAGTGCGTCGGCTGTGCGCGCGCGTTCGCGCTCGACGGCATCGTGCAACGCCGTGCGCAGCGCTATGTCGGTAATGCGGGCGATCCGCCATGGCTGCATGAAGCCCACGCTGGGCGCGCGATGGGCGGCGGCGATCAAGCGCGCTAGGACGGCTGCATCGACCGGCGCTCGCACGAAATGCCGCATATCGCGGCGCTCGTAAATCGCTCGATAGACGGCTGCGCGTTCGTCGTCGTCAAATTGCATTGCCATGGAACAGAGCGGCCGTGAAAGCCGGATTGGAAGGCCAATAGCCGTGAAGGTAAGAGGCGACGATGGCGCCCGAGCGGTACATCGGTTCGCCGGGTGTCTCGGATTGCGCATAGTGCGCCGTCAAAGCCGGCTCGAGCGGCGTCTCGATATGCGAGTAGTGAAACGTATGGCCGCGCATTTCGCCATGTGTGCCGACGATCGACTGCATGCCGAGCGCCGCGAGTTGCTTGTTCAGCGTCGCGTGTCCGGGCAGCAGGCCGAGCATCGGTGTTATTTCGCCCGAGCTGTCGGTCAGCGTCTCGAGCAGATAAAGCATGCCCCCGCATTCCGCAAAAATGGGGCGTCCCGCGCTCGCATGGGCGCGCAGCGAGCTTGCCGTTCGAGCGTTGCGCGCCAGTACGGGCGCATGCAGTTCGGGATAACCGCCGGGTAGGTAGAGGGCATCCGTTTGGGCCGGCAGCGGCGCGTCCGCCAGCGGCGAAAACCAGTTCACCTGCGCGCCCAAGGCGACCAGCAAGCGCATATTGGCCGGATAGACGAACGAGAAAGCCGCATCGTGCGCGACTGCGATACGCATGCCCTCTAGCAGCCGCGGCAGCGTCGATCGCGGTGGTGCATCGAAGTCGACGGGCGGCGGTAATTGCGCGAGCGCAGTAGCCTCCAGGGCATCGGCCGCGCGATCGATGCGCGCGTCGAGATCGTCGATTTCACTGGCGGCATGAAGGCCTAAGTGTCGCTCCGGCAACGCGATGTCCTGCGTGCCGGGCACGTGGCCGAGCCAGCGCACGTCGTTCGGTAGGGCCGCTTCTAGCATGCGCGCATGGTATTGCGAGCCCACGCGGTTGGCGAAGACGCCGTGAAACGTCAGCGATGGATTGAAACGCGCCAATCCCAGTGCGATGGCGCCAAACGTTTGTGCCATCGCTTGCGCGTCGATGACCGCGGCAACGGGTAGGCCGAACTGCAAGGCTAAATCGGCGCCGCTCGGCGTACCGTCGAAGAGCCCCATCATGCCTTCGACGAGAATGAGGTCGGCCTCCCGCGCCGCTTCGGCCAGCAATTGCCGACAACCCGTCTCGCCGACCATCCATAGATCGAGCGAATCGACGGGTGCGCCGCTCGCACGTTCGAGAATCGTCGGATCGAGAAAATCGGGACCCGTTTTAAAGACGCGCACCCGTTTGCCGCGACGCCGGTGGGCGCGTGCGAGCGCTGCCGTGATCGTGGTTTTGCCTTGGCCCGATGCTGCGGCGCCGATAAAAATTGCGGGGCAGGAGGCCATGGTCACGCGGCGGCGAAAGATTTGCGGCGAAACGCGGCCGAGGAAACGAACGATAAACGATGAAGGCTATGCATGAAACGGCGCTTACGTAGCGGAATAGGGCGATACGCGCAGTGTAAAACGCCTGGCTTACGGCCGCACGACAAACTCCCTGGTTCGCGCCGGCCCTGTTCATTAGCTGGGGACCTACATTCGCGCGTCCGCGCCGACGGGCTCGTCTGTTACCGAGCACGGCACGCAATGCACGGGCAGCCCGTATTCCTGAGACACGGTTAGGGAAGCCAGGAACGGGTGTTGCGACGATCTATCGTCGTGCAGACTTGCAACCGTCAACCGAACCAAGGAGGACTGCCATGACGCATGCAAAGCCGAGCAATGCAGCACCGAGCAACCCCCGCCAGCATAAGCCAAGCAAACCGATGGGCCAGCAGCAGCAAAATCAGCAGAAAGCGCCGCGCCAGCAAGGCGGTCAACGTCAGCCGTGATCTGTCCCGGGCCTCCTGTCGCAGGGGTCGCATGCGCGATGGCATGCGTCTCCTGCCTCCTCTACGACTCGACGGTCACGTCACGAGTGCCGGGGATTGACCTTGGCAAGCAGCATCGTTGGACTTTGGACGCCTAACCTCATTAGGGCGGGCGGCTATTTATGTAATGTCTCGCGCATTGCCTGCACGTCATTGCCCGAGATCGATTGTGCAACGTTGCCCCAAGCGCCGCGGATATAGGTCAGCACATCGGCCATTTGCGCGCTCGACAGCATGCCCGCGAACGCGGGCATGCGCTGCCGCGGCGGGCCGCTCAGCGTCTCGGGGCTGTTTCCGCCCTCGATCATCAAGCGAATCAGCGAGGTCGTATCTTTCGTCAAGACGGAAGGATTTCCCGCGAGGGCGGGAATGACCATGGGGACACCTTTGCCGTCCTCGCCGTGGCATTTGGCGCAAAACGATCGGTAAACGAGGTAGCCGACCGATTGCGAGTCGGGGACGCGATTGCCGTTCGTCGCCGCTCGCGCCGGTTGCGTGACAGGGGCGTAGGTGCCGGACGGCTGCTGCGCGGGGAGGCTCTTCAAATAATGCGCAATGGCGAGGAGGTCGGAATCGGTGAGGTACTGTGTGCTGTCTTCGATTTGTTCGACCATGCTGCCGTAGGCGATGTCGCCGCCCGCGTGTCCGGTTTTGAGAAAATGGGCGATGTCCGCTGCGCTCATCCGGCCGAGGCCGGAACCGGGGTCGCCCGTGAGGTTCGGCGCGAACCAGTGATCGTTGATGCCACCCGTCAAGAAACGCGGAGCCGATTCGTCGTAGCCGCGTTCCTGGTAACCCCAGCCGCGCGGCGTGTGACACGCTCCGCAATGACCAAGCGATTGTACGAGATAGGCACCGCGCGTCCATTGCGGGTCGTTGGGTGCGTGGGACTTGAAGCCGCCGCGCGGCATGAATATCCACTGCCAGCCGAAAAGCGTCCAGCGCTGATTGAACGGGAAGGCGACGTCGGCCGGCTCATTGGGTTTGGCGACGGGCGCCACGCGGTGCATCAAGTAAGCGTAGAGCGCACGCAAGTCGTCATCCGACATCTTCGAGAACTCGGGGTAGGGCATCGCGGGATAGAGCGCTTTGCCGCCCGGTGCCACGCCATGGCGGACGGCGCGATCGAAGTCGGCGAAGCTATAGCGGCCGATGCCGTAACTCGGGTCCGGCGTGATATTGCTCGTGTTGATCGTGCCGAACGGCGAGCCCATGCCGAGGCCCCCCGCGAACGGCGCTCCGTGATCGGGGGCAGTATGGCAACCCGCGCAGTCGGCGGCCTTGGCGATATATTCGCCCCGCGCGAGCAGGGCGGGATCGGCCGGAATGGGAGGCGCCGCCGCGGGAACTGCACCCTGTCTCGCGCTGCCCATGGCAATCGCGAGCACGGCCGGCAAGGTCAGCACCAGCAGGTCGGTTGCCATGCGCGGCGGCTTTTTCATCGCGGCCATTCCTTGAAGGCGGGACGGTCGGCGCGCGGCGTCGGCCAACGGCTTTGCTGCGATATCCTTGGCCCCTCGCTGAGCCAACGCGCGGCGACGACCAACGCGCCGATCAGATAGGCGAGCCCGCCCGGAATCCACATAATGAGGCCGCCGAGCTGCTGATCTTGAAGCGGGTCGACGCCTAGCATACGCGTCGGCTCGATGTACGAGGGGTACCACAGGCCCGGCGCGAGTGCGATCAGCGCGCCGAGTGCGCTCGTATGCACCATCGTCGTAAAGAGCGACAGCATCGCATGCCCGGTGCCTCGGCGCGTCGCGGCCTCCCCCACGATGCCGCGCCAAAACAGCAGCGCCGTCAGCAAAAAGCTCGTGTGCTGCAGCGTGTGAATGATGGGGTGCGCGACGGCCGCCTCGAACAGCTCCGGCGCGTGCCACGCCCACAGCGCAACGGCGTGCAGCGACCAGGCCCAGATCGGCGCGGCAATCCGTCGCCAGCACGCGGTCCACGTGCGTGTGCGCACGAGGCGGCCCAGCGCGAGACGTATCGGATGCGGCAGCGCCCAAAGCATGATGCCGAGCGGACGGCCGAGGATTATGAGCGGCGCGCCGATCAGCATCATGGCTTCGTGCTCGACCATATGCGCCGAGAACAGCGCGCCGCTCAACGTAGCGAGTGGCGAAACCAGCACGAGGGCAAGCGTGAGCCAGCCCGCGCCGAAGGCGGCGGCATGCGCTCGCCGCGCCACGCGTCCATGCGTGCCGCGTCGTTCGAGCCGTGCGAACCCGATCACATAGAGCGCGAGACTGATGCAGAGCAACGCTGTGACCCAGGGCGCGAATTCCCACCCGAATGTGAGCGTTCCGCCGGGTGTAACGGTTAGTGTATGCGCGTGCACCGGCGCGCATCGGGCCCCGAGGCACGCTGCGCTAGCGACACGAGCGATGCCGGCGATGCCAGCCACACGGGGCGCGCGGCGCGCTATCGGCAAGGCGAGAGCAGCCATTGCGGAAACCACATTGTCAATTGGATCAGGGTGGAAAGCGCGGCGACCACGGTGGCGGCCAATGCCAGGCAGGCCGGGCGTGCCGCACGCGCGTCATAGCTTGCGGCGAACGGGGCCGACGTCGCGCGCCACTTGCGATAAGCGAGCACGGTGGCGAACGCCGAGAACGAGAACGCCAGCGCGCTGACGGCATAGAGCGGCGCTAGGGTTCCCCAACTGCAGGCGAATTGGACGAGCGCGTAATCGGCGCTTTGCGCGCCAAGCACGACCGCCGGCGCCACGAGCAAGCCGAGCCAAGTTTTCATCGTTGCCATGCCTCCTTGTCCGGTTCGGTCATCGTTCGATCAAGGATGGAAACGCGGCGCAAGGTAGATGACCGCGTAGATCGGCAGCCAGCTCAATACGACAAAATACCAATAAAGCGCATTTTCGCTGACGTCGACGAAGCGCTTATGTTCCAGCGGGCCGAAGTAAAGCAGCGCTGCGAGGACTGCCGTGTCGATCGTATCGGTGATGAGGTGAGTCGTATGCAGACCGAGCAAAAACCAAACGATCGACCCGTATGCATTCCCATACCACATGACGTTGAGCGCCGCGAACTCGATGCCACGCACCGCCAGGAATGCCATCGCAAAGGCGAGGCACACGACGAGCCAAGCACGCGAGGCCCCTAGATTCTGTCGCTGCGCGGCGCGCTTGACGATCTCGTTCGGCACCATGCTGGCAATGAGTATTGCGGTGTTCAACGTGCCCCATCGCCAGTCGGGTACGGGCGTGCCAAGCGGCCAAGAGGCGTTGACGTCGCGTAGGTAGAAGTACACCGCCACGCCGAGCGCAAACACGGTGCCCTCGATCAGCATCAAGCCGGCGGTGGCCCACCACATGAGGCTGCGGGAGCTGAAGCCGAAGCTGGGTAAATCTCGCACGTCGATCGTATCGGCGGCCGTAGCCGTCGATGCACTATGCGGCAGCGTCGAGCGCGTGGGCGTACGAGGTTGCGCTGGGCCGGAACGCCCGTCCGCCGATGTGCCCGTGCTCATGGTCTGCGCTCCAAGGCCAGCGCTTGGGCGTTTTGGCGACGGGTGGGCCAGAACCATGCCGTGAGCGCGGCCACGACCGGCACCGAGCCCCAGACGATGGCCCAGGGCGTGAAGATCGATCCAATGAACAGGACCGTCGTTGCCACGGCGCTGACGAACGGCCAAATCGACGGCACGGGAAACAGCGGACGCAGATCGGGCACGGCATCGAGCGCGGTCGTCACGAGCACTTCGCGTGCATCGGCCGCGAGCCCGGATACATAGGCCGGCGTGCCCGGCGGATCCCAGAGCGGATCGCGCCCGTGCACAACCGGAATAGCATCGAAGTTATGCGGCGGCGGCGGGCTCGGCGTGCTCCATTCGAGCGTGGCGCCGCCCCATGGGTCGCGGCCGGCCGGCTCGCCGCGCCAACGCGCACGCACGACGTTGACGAGAAACAGGACGATGCTGACCGCGATTGTCGCGGCGCCGATGCTCGAGAGCAAATTCAAATCGGACCAACCCATGCCGCTCGAATAAGTCCATACACGGCGGGGCATACCCTGCAGCCCGAGCAGATGCATGGGAAAGAACGCGACGTTAAAGCCGATGAAGAAGAGCCAAAAGTGCCAACGGCCGAGACCCTCGTCGAGCATTCGGCCCGAGATTTTCGGAAACCAGTAATAAAGCGCGCCGAACAACGGGAACACCGCGCCGCCGAGCAGCACGTAGTGCAAATGCGCGACGACAAAGTAGGTGTCGTGCAATTGCACGTCGAGTGGGACAGCGCCGAGCATGATGCCGGTCATGCCGCCCAGCACGAGGATGAAGAAGAAGGCGAGCACGAACAGCAGGGGCGTCTTTACATTGAGTCGTCCGGTGATGAGCGTCGCGATCCAACAATAAATTTGGATGCCCGAGGGCACGGCAATCATGACGCTCGCGGCTGTGAAAAAGCTCTTGCCGAGCGCCGGGACGCTCGTCGCGAACATATGGTGGACCCACAGACCAAACGCGAGAAACGCCGTCGCGATGAGTGCGAGCACGATGGCCGTATAGCCGAATATCGGTCGGCGCGCGAAAGTGGGAAGGATCGACGAGATGAAGCCGAGCGCCGGAATGAAGATGAGATAGACCTCCGGGTGTCCGAAGAACCAAAACAGATGCTGCCAAAGCAGCACGTCGCCGCCCAGCGAAGGGTTATAGAACTGCGTGCCGACGAGCCGGTCGAGAATCAGTGCGGTGCTCGCGAACATGATCGACGGCATCGCGAAGATCACCATGAACTGCGTGACGAGCGTCGCCCATGCAAACAGCGGCATACGGTTCAGGGACATTCCCGGCGCCCGCATCTTCAAGATGGTCGTGATCAACACCACGGCTTCGAGCAGGGCCGAAAGCTCCGTGAATGTGATCATTTGCGCCCAAATGTCAGGCCCTTTGCCGAGCCCGTAGTTGGGCCCCGCGAGCGGGACGTAGCTGAACCAGCCGGCTTGGGGCGCCGCGCCGAGCAGGGCCGCGCCATACAGCGTCAGGCAGCCGAACAGAAAGACCCAATACGCGTACGCGTTCATGCGCGGAAACGCGATGCTGCGGGCACCCACCATCAATGGAATCAGGTAGGCCGCGACGGCCTGCATCACGGGCACCGCGAACAGAAACATCATCGTCGTGCCATGCATCGTAAACAGCGCGTCGTAGGTGTCGGGGCTCACGATGCGATTGCCGGGGCGTGCAAGCTGTAGGCGCATGACGAGTGCTAGCACACCGGCGAGCAGAAAGAACGTGAATGTCGTGGCGATAAAGCGCCGTGCGATCGTCTTGTGATTGATCGCGGCCAGCGCGCCAAGCCATCCTGGCGGATCCGCCCACGTCAGTGCGAGTGCGCTCCGGGTAGCCGCTGAGGCATCGGGGCCGTCGAACAGGCGTGCCTTCGCATCGGGATGAGAAAATGCGTCGGATTCGTTCATTTGAGCGTGGTCAGCCAGACAACGAGCGCTTGAAGATCGGGTGTGGACAAGCGAACCGCCGGCATCGTCGTGCCGGGTTTCACGCTGTTCGGATCGCGGATCCATCGGCTAAGGTTGGCGGCGTTGTTGGCGAGTGCGCCGGCCGCCAGCGTTTGTCGGGTCATCAAATGAGTGAGGTCGGGCCCGAGTAGACCCACTGCGTGCGTGCCCCGCACGGTGTGGCAACTCGCGCAGGCTGAGCTTTCGAAGACCTGCATGCCGTGCGCGGCGACTGCATCGGCCGGTGCGGCGGCGGTCGCCGTCTGCGCTGCCGCCCATGCCGCATAGCGATCGGCAGGTTCAGCCACGACTCGAAGCGCCATTAGGGCGTGCTCGGCTCCGCAGAACTCGGCACAAGGCCCATCGTAGACGCCCGCGCGGTCGGCCCGAAATTCGATTGTCGAAGTAATGCCCGGCAGTAAGTCTTTCTTCCCATGCAGGCTTGGCACCCAGAAGCTGTGGATTACGTCGCCGGCTCCGAGTGCGACGACGACGGGCCTGCCGACGGGCACGTGCAGTTCGTTGGCGGTCGCGAATGCCGGGCGTCCATGATCGGCCGGGTAGCGTGCTTGCCACCACCATTGCCAGCCCGTGAGTTGGATATGCAACGCATCGGCGACGGGCAGCTTCGACAGGGCGCGATCGGTCAGCACATCGGCGACAACGAGCCCTACGAGCAGCACGACGGATAGCACGCTTACGCCGATGACCGCGCGTTGCGTTCTCCGTTCGGGTTTCACGTTGCCGCTGAGATCGGGCGGCTGCGGGCGCTGCGCAGTGCGGCGCCGCAGCAAGGCGAAAAGAACGCCGACGAGCACGGCTGCGAAGACAATACCGCAGACGACGAGCGTCAAGTGCCAAAGCCGTACGATGTGCTCGGCCTGGATTCCGGCGGGCGCTAGCGCATTGTGTTCGAGCGGAATGGCCGCGCGAGCCAGGGCGGCAGGCATCGTGACCGACACCCCCGACACCACCGGCACGGTGCTTGCGATCGCTCGCCGGTGCCGCGCGCAGTGCGTGCGGCGCGGTCGCAACAGGCCTGGGCGGGCCAGGAAGAAGGCGCACGATCGTTTCATGTGAAAGGGACGATCCGACGGGCGAACGCGTTGCAAACAGCAGGTTCCATTCCCGCTTTAGCGGCAGCGTGAGCTTCGATTTCGGCGGACGCTGTCGAAAGCGCAAAACGCTGCCAAACTGGGCATTCGACAGACGAGGATTCGGATGAACTGCATACGTTGGCGCGGTGCGTGCCGTCCGCATCCGGGCGAGGCTTGTCTATGAACGACACGCCCATGGCTCCCCGCAAGCGAAATTGGAGCGCCCGCACGGCAGCGCAAGTGCGGGAAGCACTCGAGGGCCGCAGAGGCGGCGCACGCTTACTGCTGCCGTTTGCCGGGCCCGCCGTCGTCGTGTCCGTGGCGTACATGGACCCCGGCAACTTGGCGACGAACCTGCAGGCGGGCGCCGGCTATGGTTATGCGCTGCTGTGGGTCGTCTTGTTCGCGAACTGCGCGGCGATGTTGTTCCAAGCCGTCTCGGCGCGGCTCGGCGTGGTGACGGGCGCGAGCTTGGCGACGCTGTCTGCCCGCACGCTGCCGCGACCCATCGTGCTCGCGATGTGGATCGTGAGCGAGATTGCCGCGATGGCGACCGATTTGGCCGAATTTCTCGGCGGCGCGATTGGGTTTTCGCTGCTTGCGCAGATACCACTGATCGTTGGCATGGCGATCACGGCGGTCGTTACTTGGGCGTTGCTCTCGCTGCAAAAGCGCGGCTTTCGTCCGCTCGAGCTTGCGATCGGTGCGCTTGTCGGCCTCATCGCCGTTGCTTACGTCGCCCAACTCTTAGTCGTGTCCATGCCGTGGGGGGCGGTCTTGCACGGGGTATTCGTGCCGACGGTGCCCGATCGCGAGGCGCTCCTCGTCTGCGCGGGCATCGTCGGCGCGACCGTCATGCCGCATGCGCTGTTTCTGCATTCCGGACTGACCGGCGAGCGCGTCAAGCCGCAGACCGAGCAAGCGCGTGCCAAGCTCGTGCGCTATTCGAACGCCGAGACAATTATTGCGCTGAGCGTGGCCGGGCTCGTGAACATGGCCATGGTCATCATGGCCGCTGGCGCATTCCATGGCGGACATGATCAGGTCGCGGATATCGGCGCTGCCTATCGCACCTTGACACCGCTGTTCGGCTCCATGGCGGCAGGGCTCTTTCTGACGTCGCTGATGGCGTCCGGCGTCTCGAGCTCCGTCGTCGGTACGATGGCCGGGCAGATGATCATGCAGGACTTTCTGGGCGTGTCGCTACCACTCTGGCTGCGTCGCGTGGTGACCATGGCGCCGAGCTTCGTTATCGTCGCGCTCGGCATCGGCGCGACGCGCGCCCTCGTACTGAGCCAAGTCGTGCTGAGCTTCGCCGTGCCGGTGCCGATGCTCGCTTTAATCGGCTTCGCGAGCAGCCGGCGGGTCATGGGAACGCATCGGCTCGGCACGGTCATGCGCGCGCTCGCGATTGCAGCGTTTATCGTCGTCATGGCGATGAATGCCGTCGTGCTGGTGCAGGCCTGGCCATTTTTCTGAAGGCCCCTTGCGCGTAAGGTGAGCGTTTTCGGGATGGAGAAGCGGTGAGGCTGGCGAGACAGCCCGGGCTCACGTTAAAGGGACCCTGGACTCGCGATGTGGTTCGAAATTGGCGTTTTGTGGCCGCTTCGGGGGGCCGGAGGGGCGCGGGGACCGGATCTTGGGTGAACAACCTGATGCTTCTCTGCTCACCGAAATTCACTTTCCGTGCTACGGGTGAGCTTTTTCGGGAGCGGCGGGATCTGTTTTCCAGGGCTGAGCGCCTGAGCTAGTCTCTCACAATGTGGGCACCCGACCCATCTTTCGAAATCATGCGAAGATCGGCGATTGCGACGTGGCTGCGCCCGTCATCGCCATTACGACTACTGCCGGCCAGCGAGCCGGCTCAAATTGGAGAATCAACGATGCAGATCACGGGAGACATGCTGATCGGCGGCGCGTCGGTGCGCGGCAACGCCGGCACGCTGCGCGCGTTCGACCCCGCCCGTAACGCTGAAATGGAGCCGGTCTTCGGCGCCGGTGATGCCGGCGACGTCGATCGCGCCTGCCGGTTGGCGCAAGCGGCGTTCGATCCGTTCCGCCAAGCGTCGCTGGAAACGCGTGCGCGCCTGCTCGAAGCGATAGGCGAGCGCATTCTGGCGCTCGGCGACGCGCTGATCGAGCGTGGCCACGCCGAATCCGCACTGCCGAAGGCGCGCCTCGAAGGCGAGCGCGCCCGCACGATCGGCCAGCTCAAGCTGTTCGCGCAGCTCGTGCGCGACGGCCGCTGGCTCGGTGCGACGCTCGATTCGGCCATGCCCGAGCGCAAGCCCTTGCCGCGCTCCGATCTGCGCTTGCAGAAGATTCCGGTGGGCCCGGTGGCCGTGTTCGGTGCGAGCAACTTCCCGCTCGCGTTTTCGGTGGCGGGCGGCGATACGGCGTCCGCGCTGGCGGCCGGTTGCCCGGTCGTCGTCAAAGCGCATCCGGCCCATTTGGGCACGTCCGAGCTCGTGGGCCGCGCGATTCAGGAGGCCGTGGCCGAGGTCGGTTTGCCGGCCGGCGTATTTGCGCTCGTGATCGGGGTGGGTAATGCCGTCGGCGAAGCGCTCGTCGCGCATCCCGCTATCAAGTCCGTCGGCTTCACGGGTTCGCGTGGGGGCGGCATCGCGCTGATGAACATCGCAGCCCGGCGCCGTGAGCCGATCCCCGTCTTCGCCGAGATGAGCAGTATCAATCCGTGCTTTGTCTTGCCGGGTGCATTGGCTGCGCGTGCCGAAGCGGTAGCGAATGGTTTCGTCGATTCGCTCACGCTTGGCGTTGGGCAATTCTGTACGAACCCGGGGCTCGTCGTCGTGCTCGAAGGTCCGCATCGGCAGGCGTTCGTCGAGGCTGCCTCCAAGGCGCTCGAGAAGAAGGGGGCGCAAACGATGCTTACGGCCGGCATTGCGAGCGCTTACCGTGACGGCGTGACCAAGCGTGCCGCGGTCGAGGGTGTGACGCGCGTTAGTCAGGGTTCGAAGACCGATGCCGCGCACGCGGCGTTGCCCGAGCTGTTTGCGACGACGCAGCCGCGCTTTCTCAGTGCGCCGCCGCTCGAAGACGAAATCTTCGGACCGAGCTCGTTGATCGTAACCTGCGCGAACATCGATGAAATGATCGAGCTGGCCGAACATCTGGAAGGGCAGTTGACGGCGACCCTGCAGATGGAGCACGAGGACATCGAACTCGCACGCAAGATTGTGCCGACGCTCGAACGCAAGGCCGGCCGCATTCTCGCTAACGGCTTCCCGACCGGTGTCGAAGTCGCGCATGCGATGGTGCACGGCGGTCCGTTCCCCGCTACGTCCGATCCGCGCTCGACATCCGTCGGCACGCTTGCCATCGAGCGGTTCCTGCGCCCCGTCTGCTATCAGGATCTCCCGGCCGAACTGCTGCCCCAAGCGGTGCAAGAGGACAACCCCTTGAACCTCTGGCGCTTGCGCGACGGCACGTTCGAGCGTCGTTAAGCAAAAAGAAAGCGCGAGCGAAGTCACACCGAGGGCGGCGATGCTATTCGCCGCCCTCGTTCGCTTCAATCGTGCTCACGTTCATGTTTGCGCGCGGGCGCTGATGTGCGCGTGGGCGTCACGCGTGCCGTGCCTTAGTTCCCCACCTTATAGATGCGCCCGGTCTGCGCGCCTTCCACGCTACGGCAAAACGCGAGTGCGGCACGTTCCGCGCTGACCGCTTCGAACCCGCGGAAGTAAGGACCATACGCCCCCAGTGATTCCTCCAGCACCGTCGGACTCACGAGGTTGATGCGTAGCCCACGCGGCAACTCGATTGCCGCACCGCGCACGAAGCCTTCGAGTGCGAAGTTCACGGTGGTCGCATTGATGCCTTCGCGGATCGGCTCGTCGGCCAGAATGCCGCCCGTCAGCGTGAAGGAGCCGCCGTCACTGACGTGATGTTGGGCGGCGAGGACGACGTTGATCTGACCCATGAGCTTATCGCGCAAGCCGATCCAGAACTGGTCGGCCGTCATTTCGTGGAACGGCCCGAAATGGACTTTGCCGATGGTAGTGACGACCGCATCGACACGGCCGATTTCATGGAACAAGCGTTCGACGCTCGGTAGATTGGTCGCGTCGACATGATAATCGCCGCGCGTCGCGCCTACTTCGATCACCTGATGACGTTGCTTCAATTGTGCACAGACAGCCTGGCCGAGCGTTCCGCTCGCGCCGATCACGACGATTTTCATTCGGGTTCCTCGGTGAGTCGCGCTCGGTTCATATCCGCCATCCGAATCGTCGAATGTCCGAATGCGTCGAGCTTGCGCAGTCGTGCATCCATCGTAGCGCAGCCTCGAGCAACTTCAAGCGTTCCGAGTTCGTCGACGCGTGGCCGGATCGTCGATTGTGCGGCGGTTCGTACCGCTTTGCCGCTGCAAGAGCTGTACCGGCCTCGCTCCGGCGCGCTCCAGCGGGCCATCGGTCTTGGCGGCTCGAAAAGCGCAATTAATTTCAATAGAACCGGCGTTTCCTACAGAGTATGATTCCTATCCTGCAAGCCGGCGCCCGTGGTGAAAACGCAGTCAGGTGCTTGCTGCCGCGGCTGCATGACGCGTGGCATTGCATGGCATTGCATGACGACGCAGCAAGCGTACTAAGGGAGGCAGGTGACTCATGCATTACCCCGACGCCGCATTCACGCATCGTGGATACTTGCTCAACTGCGCGCCTGCGCGTGCGGGAGACGGCACCTACCAGCCCTACGTCGTGATCTCGCGCTCGAGCGACGGCGAGCTCGTTGCGAACCGATTTTTTCCGACCGAACTGCGTTTCGCCGACGAAGCCGCCGCAATCGCGCATGCGCGCGATTGGGCCGTGCGTTGGATCGACGCGAGCAGCTTGACGGTGTAATGGGGGACGCGACCTAGCGCTTCACGCGAAGCAAGCGCGACCCGACCCTCGGCAATATGCGATAAAACGCGGTAATCTCTAGCGCATACCGGTTTCCGAAGCTTCGCTGCGCCTTCATCATGTCGAACCCGCTTTCCCATCATTGGGGCCTCGATCAAATCGTCGCCGAATTGCGCGCCTCGCGCGAAGAGCACCATCGCACGCGCCATCCGCTCGGCATTCGCGAGCTACCCTCGCGCGAGGCGATCGTGCGTATCGTCGAAGGCTTGCGCGCCGCGATGTTTCCGACTCACTACGGCGCGCCGGATCTGACCGACGAAAGCGTCGATTATTACGTGGGCCATACGCTCGAAAGCACCCTGCGGCTCGTGTGCGAGCAAGTGCGGCGTGCGTTGCGCTTTCTACCCGAGCATGCCGATACGCCGAGGCCGGAACTCGAAGCGATCGCTTTCGACATCACGCGCTCGCTGGCGGCGCAATTGCCGACCATTCGCGCGATGCTCGTGAGCGACATTCAAGCGGCACATGCCGGCGATCCCGCTGCCCAGCACATCACCGAAATCCTGCTCTGCTATCCCGGCGTGCTGGCGATCATGCATCACCGGATTGCTCATGCGCTGCATCGGCTCGGGGTGCCGCTGCTCGCGCGCTTCATCAATGAGATCGCGCACGCTAACACGGGCATCGATATCCACCCCGGCGCGCAGATCGGCCCGAGCTTCTTTATTGACCATGGCACGGGCGTCGTGATCGGCGAGACGGCCGTCATCGGCGAGCATGTGCGGCTTTATCAAGCCGTGACGCTGGGCGCCAAAAGTTTTCCGTCCGATGCGGACGGTGCGCTCGTCAAAGGGCACGCGCGGCATCCGATCGTCGAGGACGACGTCGTCATTTATGCCGGCGCGACGATCCTCGGTCGCGTGACGATCGGGCGGGGTGCCGTGATCGGCGGCAACGTCTGGCTCATGCACAGCGTGGCACCGGGTACGAGCGTGTCGCAAGGCAGCGTGCGTGAGGGTGCGCATGGCGAAGAACCCAGCGCGCGGGCCCGCGTGCGGCGATGATGCGCAGTCCCGGACGCGTCGTCATGCATCGGTGTTCCGTCGCGGGTGTGCAAGCGACGGCCGCCGATACGGCGCGATCGTTCGGTCGGCATTCGCATGACACGTTCGGTGTCGGCCTCGTATGGCGCGGTGCTCAGCGATCGGCGAGCGGCCGGGGTCCAGTCCAAGCGCGAGCCGGCGACATCATTACCGTCAACCCCGGGGAAGTGCACGACGGCAGCCCGTTCGATGAGCGTGGCCGCGGTTGGCGCATGCTTTACCTTGATCCGCGGCTAATCTACGAAGTTGCATCCGAGCTTGGCGCGCCGCTGCCGACAGCGGTCGAGCTCGAGCAGCCGGTGCTGCGCGACGATGCATTGGCGCTGTGTTTCGGTCGCGCATTCGCGGCTGCGATAGGCGCGACCGATGGATTCGACGATGCACTCGCACGCGAAACGTCTTTCTACGCGCTGATGGCACAACTCGTTCGCCGCCATGCCACCGTGCGGCTGCATCTGCCGACGGCGAAGCCGATCGGCGGCATCGGCAGCTTGATTCAGCGGGCGAAAGCGCGGATCGATGACGACCCCTCCGAAGCGGTCACCTTGTCGGGCCTTGCCGCGGAAGCGGGCTTGAGCCGCTTCCAATTCTTGCGCGGCTTTGCCCGCGATACGGGCCTGCCGCCGCATGCCTATCTGATTCAACGTCGCATTTCGCTCGCCTGCCGCCTCATTGCGCAGGGTCAGCCGCTGGTCGACGCCGCCATGGGTGCGGGCTTCGCCGATCAGAGCCATATGACACGTGCGTTCGTGCGCGCCTTCGGCGTCACGCCGGCGCATTACGCCGCGGCCGTTCGGCGCTAGGGAAGTCGCCCCGGCACCTGCGGTCGCGGCGCTCGACGGCCCCCGCGTTCAAACCAGTCGCTGTCGCACGGCAGTTCAAACGCTCGCTCCGCTGCAATTTCGTTCAAGACCCTCCACGCCTGCCTGCCTAAGCTGCGAGCCATCTCTCGGTCATAGGAGCCGCACAATGGGTTCGCGTTTGATGGGCTATTTGTTCTGCACGCTGGCGATGATCGGCGTGGGCAGCACGGTCGTCGCGAGCAAGCTGATCGCACACGGCTTGCCGCCCTTCACCGCCTCGGCGCTGCGCTTTGCGATCGCCTTCCCGCTTTTTGTCCTGGCAATGAAGCTGAAGCGGGAAGCCTGGCCGCGCGTGAGCGGGCGCGAAGCGCTACTGCTCGTCGTGCAATCGGCGGCGGGTAGCGTGGGCTACACGGTATTGCTGTTGTATGGCATGCGGCTGACGTCGGCAACCGATGCGGGCGTCATTACGGGAAGCTTGCCGGCGGTGGCGGCGCTCGTTGCCGTGTTTATGCTGCACGAGCGGCCAGGTGCCTTGACCGTCGGCGCTGTCGCGCTTGCGACCGCCGGCGTGCTCGTCTGCACGGTTGGCTTCGGCGATGGCCGAGTCGCGCCTGGGCCGGGCGCGGGCGTGCTGGCGTCGCGCCTGCTCGGCAACGTTTGCGTGCTCGCCGCCGTCTGCTTCGAAGCGTTGTTCATCTTGCTCAACAAGCGGCTGCGCACGCCGGTGTCGCCGTTACCGATGTCGGCGCTGATGTCGGGCGTTGGTCTCGCTCTGTCGCTCGTCCCTGCACTGATGGAACGCCCTTGGACGATCGGCTATGACGGTCCTGCCGTGGCTGGCGTCGTCTACTACGCGCTCGTGCCTACCGTCGGCGGCTTCTTGCTTTGGTTTGCGGGCGCGGCGCGTATCGCGGGTGCGCAAGCGAGTGCGTTGACGGCATTCGTGCCCATTTCCGCAGCCGTGTTCGCGGCGGCCGTTCTGCATGAAACCATGGGCGCGGCGCAGTGGTGGGCCATGGCGTGCGTGCTGGGTGCCGTTTTGCTCATCGCTTGCGATGGCGTGCAATCGCGTGGCGCAGGGACTCGTCGCCCGTCGTTGCCGGCCAGGCCCGACCTCGATTTCGATTAGCCGCAGAAAAATGCGGGGTCGATGGGCGTGGCAAACGATCGAATGCGGGAGCCCGGAGGTATCCGATGCGCTGCGGCACGCGTCGCTTAGGTATTGGGAAGGTTGAGCCCGCCCTGATTGCCGACGATCGCCAAGAATTCTCGCCGCGTCGAAGGATCGTCGCGGAACGCGCCGAGCATGCGCGAGGTCACCATGTGCACCCCGGGCTTGTGGACGCCGCGTGTTGTGATGCATTGATGCGCGGCCTCGAGAATCACGCCGACGCCCTTCGGCTGCAAGATTTCGTTGAGCGTGTCGGCGATCTGCACGGTCATCTTTTCCTGGATCTGCAGCCGTTTCGCGAATGCATCCACGAGCCGTGCCAGCTTCGAAATGCCGACGACGCGCCGATCGGGCAGATACGCCACATGTGCGCGCCCGATGATCGGCACCATGTGATGCTCGCAGTAGCTTTCGAAGCGGATGTCCTTGAGCACGATCATTTCGTCGTAACCATCGACTTCCGAAAACATGCGTGCCAGAATTTCCCGAGGATCGTGCGAATAGCCTGCGAAAAACTCCTCGTAGGAGCGCACGACGCGTGCCGGCGTATCGAGCAGGCCCTCGCGTGCCGGATCGTCGCCGGCCCAGCGCAGCAGCACCCGCACGGCGTCTTCGGCTTCGCCGCGGGTGGGGCGCGCTATCGCGGAGACCGATGTGTCGGCTTTCTTGCCGCGCTTGCTCGCCTGATCGCCTTTCTTGGCTCGGGATCCTTCCTTCATTGTTTGTTCCTCTCTGCTTCGCTTACCCGCCGCTTCAAAATGGGGGTCATTTGGGGTCATTGTTTCACGGTTTCGGCTCGACCGCGCACAGCGGCCTGCGTCGTATGCTTTGATGACACACAGTACGTGATACGTTCCCAACTTGTTGCAGATCCGAGAGGAGTCGCTGCCATGTCCTTTGCCAACATCAACGGGATTCGCCTTCACTACCGCATCGACGGTGCCGAGCGCGGCGACGCGCCTTGGCTTGTGCTCGCGAATGCCCTCGGTGCCGACTTGACGATGTGGGCGCCGCAGATCGCGGCCTTCTCTGCGCGGTTTCGCGTCCTGCGTTTCGATACGCGGGGCCTCGGCTGCTCCGATGCACCTCCCGGACCTTATACGGTCGAGCAATGGACGTCCGACGTGGTGGGTTTGCTCGATGCCTTTTCGATCGAGCGAGCGCACTTTTGCGGACTATCGATGGGCGGCCTCATCGGCGTCGCCTTGGGCGCGCGGCATGGCGAGCGGGTCGAGCGCCTCGTCCTGGCCCATACCGCAGCCCGGATCGGCACGCCCGAGCTCTGGCGCACGCGTGCGAGGCAGGCTCGCGAAGAAGGCGCGCGCTCGTTGGCGGATGCGACGCTTGAGCGCTGGTTCAGCCGCGGTTTCGCGGCCCGAGAGCCGGTCGTGCTGGCAATGATTCGGGACGCGTTCGCGCATACGGACGACGAGGGGTATGCGGGCAATTGCGAGGCCATCGGCGTCGCGGACCTCTCTGCCGAACTGGGCCGGATTCATGCGCCGACGCTCGTCATGACCGGGCGTGGCGATCCGTCTGTGGCGCCCGAGCTGAGCCGGACGCTGGCTGATGGGATCGCCGGCGCACACTTCGTCGAACTCGATGCGCAGCATTTCTCGAACATCGAGCGCTCGGACGAATTCACGCAAACCGTGCTCGGTTTCTTGACGGGGGCGGGTATAGGCGCGGGCGCGAGCTGATGGGTTGCGCCGGCAGAAGCTGCCGGCGCGCCGTCATGCTTACGCCGCTTACTCTTCGGCGTCGTGCTCGGCAACGAAGCGCAGCAAATAGGCGCGCAACGCCGCTTCGAGCGCGCGGTGATCCGCAACGCTTTTCGAGCCGGCTTCGGCCTCTTCGCCGAACAGACTCGGGGGCGCATCGTACAAACCCACTTCGGATCCTTCGCGCAGCACGCGGATTTCATGCGTGCCTTCGAGATATTCGGCTACCCAGTGAATGCCTTCGATATGGGTGCCGGTGCGAACCGGTGCGGTCAACGGAGCCTCCCATCGCGGTTAGCGTTTTGGCGCCAATGCAGGAAGGGTACGCCTGTCCCGGGCGGAGCGCACGCGTCGCTTGTCGCGTGCGCTCTGCGACCGTGCGCTTAGTGGTTGATCGATTCCAGCGAGCGGCCCTTCGTCGACGGTCCGAGCAAGATCATGCAAATGCCCACGACCATCGCCGCGGCAATGAAGACCGCCACGCCCGGCACGCCGTACTTATGCAGCAGAACCCCGATCAAGAGCCCGGCGAATGCGACCGCGAGCCGGCTCCAGGAATAGACGAAGCCGACGGCGCGGGCGCGTACCCGTGTGGGAAAGAGCTCGGCTTGATAGCCGTGATAGGCATACGACATGACGTTCGATGCAAGTGTGAAGAGCACGCCGAGCAAGATTAAGAGCGCGGGCGCCGAAGCTTGCGAGAAGAGGGCGATCACGATGCCCATGATGAGGAGGCCGCCGCAAATCTGCGTCTTACGCTCGATCTTGTCGGCGAACAGCGTGCCGAGCAGCGGGCCGAACGGATTGGCGATTGCGATGATGAAGGCGTATTGCAGGCTTGTGGTGACGTGAACGCCGCGGCTGATGAGCAGCGTCGGCACCCATGCGGCGAAGCCGTAAAAGCCGATTGCCTGCGCCATGTTGAAAATCGAGAGCAGGATCGTACGTTTCCGATAGAGCGGACCAAAGATCTCGCTGAACGAACCGCGTCCCTCCAATTCGTTGCCCACTGGCTGCGGCGGCGGCAGCTTGATGCCTTTCTCCGCTTCCACGCGTCGCTCGATATCGGCGACGATGCGTTCGGCTTCGTCTGCGCGCCCCTGCCGTGCGAGCCAACGCGGGCTTTCGGGAACGTTGCGGCGAATGATCCAGACGAACACGGCGCCGAGCGTGCCGATCAGAATGACCACGCGCCAGTAGTCGAGACCGAACGGATGCGTGCCCTTGAGGATGAAGGCCAAGAATGCGACGATCGGCACCACGCAGAACGTGATGAATTGATTGATCGCATAGGCGCGCCCCCGCTCCCCGCTCGGGATCAGTTCGGAGATGTACGAGTCGATCGTCACGAGTTCGACGCCGATGCCGATACCTGCAACGAGTCGCCACAGATTGATGGCTTGGCCCGAATGCTGGAACGCCATGATCGCGGTACAGACGACATACCAAACCAGCGACCAGGTGAAGATGAACCGACGGCCGAAGCGATCGGCGACGAAGCCGAAGACGAGCGTGCCGAGCCAGAGCCCGGCGAATGTCGCGAAAACGAAGGTGCCGAAGCCGGCGACCGCGATCGGCGTGAGTGCGGCAAAAATGCCGAGTGATTCGGGTGTGAACAATCCCGACTGCACCATGCCGGGTGCGACATAGCCCGTGAAAAACAGATCGTAGAACTCGAATACGCCGCCGAGGGAAATGAGCATCACCATCGTCCAGACGGTGCGTGACGGCGGCAGGCGGTCGAACCGCGCTGCGATTGATAAGGATTGCTGATCGGTCATCTGCGCCTCTTTCCGTTCTTTTATGTTTTGCTGTCGAATGCCTTACGGCAATGCGCTTGCGTGAAGGCATGCACGTCGACGCGACGATCGGTGCGGCCACGCCTGCCGCACCGATCGTCGCATGTCGTCAATTACTTAACAATGGGTGCGAACACGGACGGTATTCAAGCGCGAGCATCGCGCGTCGCAGAACGCCAAGAAAAATGCGTGCGAAATGTCGAAATCGCCTAGGGTCGCGCGTCGTATGGGTGGAGCCTCCCCACACGCGCTGCGCAATATGGGATTGCGCACGTTGGCGCCGGGCTGGGGCCCATTTATTAACCGCGTACTGACAATGGAGCATTCAGAATGACCTCGTCCGTCAAACCTATTCCGGAAGGCATGCACACGGTGACGCCGCAACTGATCTGCGCAAATGCAACGGAGTCGATCGCGTTTTACACCAAAGCATTCGGCGCCATCGAGCTCTTTCGTATGCAAGGACCCAAGGGCAGGATCGCCCATGCGCAGATACGGATCGGCGATTCGGTGGTGATGCTGACCGATGAAAGCCCCGAATGCGGCATGGCCGGTCCGAAGACACTCAAGGGCACGCCGGTCAGCCTCTACCTTTACTTTGAGGATGCCGATAAGGCGTTCGACCGGGCCGTATCGGCCGGTGCGCAAGTCAAGATGCCGCTCGCCGATATGTTCTGGGGCGACCGCTGGGGTTATGTCGAAGACCCGGACGGACACCAGTGGCACATTGCCAGCCGCAAGCGTGAGCCGACGATCGAGGAAATGCAGCGCGCGATGGCCGAGATGGCGAACCACGGCTCCTGAGGCGGGGCGCGATTCTATCGGTAGGAACGCGAGCGGGGGGCGCGCCGGGGACGGCGCGCTTGCATTGAGTTGGCGTTGCCCCCGTCGATTGTCCGGGTGCGGGTATTAGGAGAATGCTCGGGGAGCGTGGACGAGCTTTCCAACCCGTATGTCATCTGTGGGTAGCCGAAGCAGATATTGAATGAAGTGATCGGCACCGAACGCCTAACGGGTGCTTGTAAATTGCCAAATCCGCAAACGTTTGCTAATTCGACATAAGAAACTCAATGCTGTTTTTACAACAGCCCTTGACAAAATAGTCTAATCCCCAAATGAAAGATGATAGAAAGCTATTTCATCGATTTTGAAAGAATTATCCTTTCGCTGTTGCGCTGCGTCGCTACCCTTGGATCTCAGCGCTGACTGGGGTGAAGGGCGGTTGCGCCGGATTGCTGCCTTCCTTTCACTGCCCAGGGGCCGTCTCATCGCCGCCGCTTGCCTGCACGCTGAAGCAACACCCGATAGCTTTTTTGAATGTAACGAAACGTAAGATGTTTGATACGATCCGCTCCGCTGTTCCGAGGGGCATCTGCCATCGCGTTGTTTAGTGGCGGAGCTAAATCAATAAATGAACGAGAATGCTGAGCGCAGACCGCTATTAAAGCGGCACCGACGCATCGGCGCCATAGACCAATGCAATTGCGGATACACCGTGCGGGGTTCACGGGTAACACCGTCGAATCGCGGCATGCGCGCGCGTCGCGCGCATGCTGCTACCTAAGCAATGCGGCGCTACTGACGTTTCTGCTTACGGGCGCGGCTCGCGCGAGCGCGGCGCCGGGCATCGTGCCGGACGGCGGTACGCCTACGAGCGTCACGACTGCCGGCAACGGGCGGCAAACGGTGTCGATCGCGCCTTCGGTCTATGGCGTGTCGAGCAATACCTATTCGAGCTTCAACGTCGGTCGAGCCGGTGCGACGCTCGACAACACGAGTGCGAACGCACGCACGATCGTCAACCAAGTCACGAGCACGAACCCCAGCTTGATCGAGGGCGACATGACCGTGCTCGGCGCTCGCGCGAACGTGGTGTTGGCCAATCCGAACGGCATCACCGTCAATGGCGGGTCGTTCGTCAACACGGGGCACGTTGCGCTCACCACGGGCCAAGTGAGCTACGCCGATGTCCAGTTGGCTCCGGGCCAATTTCAACGAAACGTCGTTCTGACTACGCAGGGCGGGACAATCACCGTAGGCCCGAACGGTCTAGCGGGTACGCTCATTGGGCTGGATCTGATCGCGAAGCGGATTCAATTAAACGGCCCCGTGACGAACGCGTACACGCAGCCGACAGCATATGTACGCGGTATCGCGGGTTCATCGCAGGTCACGCTCGATACCGGTGTCGGACCGTTCGACAACAACAACGATTGGGTGGCGCTAGCCAATACGCAGATTGCTAATCCGAATGCCATTGCGATCGACGTCGAGCCTGCAGGCGGCATCACCGCAGGCAGTATCAAGCTCATCGCCACCGACCTTGGCGCCGGTGTGCGCAGTGCGGGGGCATTGCTTGCGAACGCCGGCGATTTTTCGCTAACGGCGGCCGGCGAAGTGCAATTGCTCAGTGGCAGCAGCGTCGCGGCCACCGAGGGGAACGTGTCGCTCCAAACGAACGGCGCGGCTGGCAGTGTGCAAATGCTCAGGGGAAGCACTGTCACTGCCGCGGGCAGCGTATCGATTCGAGCGGGTGGCGTCCTGTCGTTGACAGGCGCCAACATCGCCGCCAATGTGGGCGGCGTCGTGTTATCGAGCAACGGTTTCAATGCGGTAAACGACGGCACGGTCGAATCCACGATCGCGTCGGCCAACAGCGGCGTGCTGATCCAGAGCTCTGGCGATCTGGCGACCACAAGCAGCGTTATTCAGGGCAATGCGCGCATTCAGGGCAATGCGGCATCGCTCGGAGCCGTGACGCTGTCGGCAGCGGGCGATGTGACGAACGGGTCGGACACGAGCGTGCCTGGCACGCTCGGCGTCGTGTTCGGTCAGAACGACGACGTGGTGATCAATGCGGGCGGCAATGTGGTCAACCGCAACGCACGCATAGAGTCGAACTACAACGTCACGATTGCCGCCACGGGCGATATCGACAACCTCATCGATCACATGGCCGGCATAAACGGCGGCGTTCCGACTGCCTATTCGGATCACGGTCACCGCTTTTTGTTTTTTGCCGCGAACGATGATGGTTTTTCGGTCGATTATGGCTCGCTACCGGCGCCCAACCAGTTGTCGTACATCTCCTCGCAAGGCGGCAAAATCTCGCTCGCGGGGCGTAACGTGACGAACGATGGCGGTACGCTGCTCGCGAACGGCGACAGCACTGCAACGAACAATGTTGCGGTTTCAAGCGCCGGCGAAATCGCCATTTCCGCGCAGCAGCAATTCACCAATCAAGGGGAATTCACCGGTCAAGCCGCGTATCGCCAATCGTGTTTCATCTTCTGTCACGAGCGCGCGTCCAGCACCATACAGGCATTCGGCGGCGCCGTCGAAGCCAACGGCGATATCTCGATCACCGCGGGCACGCAAGCGTTGAACGTCGGTGGCAACGTCTACTCGTTCGGCGGCAACTTGACGATCAAAGCGCCGATCGTGACCGCCCGCGGTGTCATGGGCTACACCGCTTACAACCGGGACTTCGGCCTGAAGGCGTGGTTCGGCAACAGTTGGGCCGCCATTTATGCGGCCGACGACGGCGGGCTATTCGAAGCCGCGTCCGGCCAAGTGACGTTGGTCGGTCAAGGTGTCGTCGATGGCGGATCGTTTTCCGGGGCCCACGGTGTGACCGCAACGAACGGCATCGTCACGCTTGCGCCGCCGCGGCGCACGCCCGTCACCATCGGCGGTCACTTGGGATTGGTGTCGTGGATCGGCCTGTAATCGCTGCGCTCGCGCGCTTAACTTTTGCCATGACGTTGGCTTGGCCGGCTATGCACGCGGCGGCACAAGCATTGCCGCCCCTGTCACGCCCGGTGCCGGGACAAGGCGCTCTGCCGCCCCTACTCGCGCCGCAGCTGCCGCAAGTGCAGGACCCGGGACAGCGGTTGCTCGAAGATCAACGCAACCGTCAGCGACAGCAGGAACTCGATCAGGCGCCCGCGCAGATCCAAGCGGCTCCCACATCGATACCTAACGCGCCGAACCTACCGGAAGGCGCCGACGTCGAATCGCTACCCGAATCGGGGCCGACGTTTCTGATCGAGCGCGTTGCGTTCTCCGGCACGAGGGTGCTGTCGGACCACCAACTCGACGCCGTTACACGGCCCTTTATCGGCAAGCATTTGGGTCGTAATCGCATCGATCTGCTGTTGCGTCGTTTAACCGAGGCGTATATCGCGCGCGGCTATATCACCACACGTGTCTATCTCAGCACGCCTCAGCATCTTGCAACCGGTACGCTCGCCGTGACGATCGTTCCGGGCCGCATCGAAGCGATGATGCTCAACGGCGCGCCGCTCAGGCCGGCACCGCCGCTCCCGAAAAGCGGCCTGCCGGCAACGAAGGGCGGCGGCCTGCTGACCGATGCGGGCACCGCCTGGGCATTTCCTGAGGGCGTCGATGATGTGCTGCGGCTACCGGATCTCGAGCAAGGCGTCGATCAGATCAATCGATTGCGGCGCAACCAAGCGCAGATACAAATTTTGCCCGGACAAGCGGCCGGTGACTCCATCGTAGCGATCACCAACCCGTATGGGCCTCGGCTCAATTACAACCTGGGCGTCGACAACTACGGCGATCCGTCGACGGGCAAGCTTCGCTATCGAGGCGGCGCCGAAGCGGACAACGTGCTCGGTTTTCAGGAGTCGTTAGGCCTTTCTTATATCGGCAGCACCGATACCAACGCGGTTGTACTGTCTGCCGCTGTGCCGTTCGGGTTCCAAACGTTGAGCTATACGACGTCGGTCTCTGAATATCAGCAATTGATCGGCGATTCGGCGCTGCTTTACGGCCGTACGTTCAGTCAAATTCTTGGCTGGAACGACGTCTTCGCACGCTCGGCTACGTCGCGTCTGTCGATCGATGCCACGCTGACCAAACTGAGCACGCAGCGCGACGTCAACGATCTCAACCTTGCCCCCGCGAACTTAACGGTTCTGCGGGTGGCCTTGTCGGGGCTTTGGCATTTCTCGGCGCGCAATCAGCCTGCCGCGCTGACGGCCGAATTCGGTCTCGCGCAAGGGTTGCCTTGGCTTGCCGCGACGCACGACGCGCAGGGTATCGGCGAGGCCGACGCGCATTCCCAATTCACGCGCGCCGATTGGAATGCGACGCTGCAACTGCCGCTCGGCGGCATCGGCCCTACCGATTGGGTCTATCGCGGCACGCTCAACGGCCAATACAGCCACGATGCGCTGTTCGGCAACGAGCAGATCTTTTTGGGTGGCAGCGACACTGTTCGGGGCTTTGCGCAGGCTGCTGTGAGTGGAGATAGCGGGTTCTATCTGCGCAATGAATGGGTTTGGTCGAATGCGCCGGCTTGGCGTGACGCTCATTGGGAACCGTATGTCTTTCTCGACGGCGGCAAGGCGCACCTGATTGCGCAAGGCGGTTGGCCGACGATGGCGGGCGTAGGTGTCGGCGCCCGCGTGCAGTGGATGTTTCGTTCGCAACGGATATCGGGCGAAGTACTGGCCGGGCAAGCGTTGCTGCAACCGGCCGCACTCGGACCAAAATCGCGCGTGCTGCTTTTTACTTTGAATTGGGCGACTTAGCAGCGCTTCAGCCCTACGCCGCTTCTCTATCCAACCGATCACAAGGATAACAAATGAAAGACGCATTGAATCTGGCAACGACGTTCAAACGGAGCATCGCGGCCGCAGCGATCGGGTCCGCGCTGATCGCACCGGCATTCGGTGCTCAGCAAGCCGCGCGCGTGCAGCCGGCTTCTGCTGCTGCTGGGGCGTCCTTGCCCGCCGGTGTCGTTGCCCGCGTGAATGGCATTGCGATTGCGCAATCCGATCTCGATGCGGCGGTGCGGCAAAGCGGCCAGCAGGATTCGCCGGCGCTGCGCGGCTCGCTGAAGAATCAACTCATCGCGCGCGAGTTGTTTCGCCAGGCCGCGGAAAAGCAGCACTACGATAGCCATGCCGATGTGAAAGCCGCGATCGAGCAAGCGAAGTCAGTGCTGATGATGCAAGCGTACTTGCGCGACAGCGTGAAGCCGGTGCCGGTCACCGATGCCGACGTCAAGGCCAAATACGACGCTATCGTCGCCTCGCTCGGGAAGAGCGAATACAAGCCGAGCGCAATCGTCGTAAAGGATATGACGACCGCGCAGACCGTGCTTGATCAGTTGAAGAAAGGCGGCGATTTTTCGCAGCTCGCGAAGCAGTACAGCCAAGGGCCGAATGCCGCGGAAGGCGGTGCGCTCAACTGGGTGTCGTTCAAGACACCGATTACCGAAGGTCAAACGCAAGGTTGGCCCCAACCCGCTGCCGAAGCGCTCGTGAAGTTGCCGCAAGGCGCCGTGTCGAGTGCACCGGTGCAAGTGGGCAATACGTTCTGGATCTTGCGCGCGGATCAAATGCGGCCGACGCAGATTCCGACGTTCGACCAATCGAAAAATCAGCTTCGTAAGGAGCTTGAACAAGTTTCTGTGGCCAAGGCGACAGCGCAGGTCGTGACCGATCTCGTGAAGCGTGCGCGTATCGAGCAGTAAGGGCAAATTAATGCGCGCGAAGGTAGCTGCGGTAGCAGCGGCAGCGATGCGCGACAACCAATGTTGAAACGGGTATCGAAATTGAAATTGATCAATAAGGTGACGACGCTCGTTGCTTGCGCAACGTTCATGACGGCTTGTACGACCCCTCCTCGGGTGACGTACGACTCGACGAAGATGGAGGGAGTCAAGACGATCGCGGTTGCAACGCCGAAGAAGACGAACTACTACGCGGTTAGCGCGGGAAGCGGCGGTGCGATGTTGTTCATAGGTCCCGGTATTCTCGGTGCCGTAATCGTGGGTGCGGTATCAGGAGCCGTTAGTGCGGCCACTTCCCATCGGAGCAATCCGACGTTCAACGATCTTGTCGTCGAAAAAATGGGTGATACCGGGCTGAACCGGAAGTTCGTCGATGCAATTGAAGCCGAACTGCGGAGCGAGGGATACGACGTGAAGGAAGTCGACCTCGCCGGGGACGATATGCCCAAGCTTGTCTTGAGGGACCATGGCAAGACGCAGGAACTCGAGGGTAAGCGCTATGCGGGCGCCGACGCCATTATGGTGATCGGAAATGCCAATGGCTATTTTGCGCCGGGTTCATTTTCCTGGTACACGCGCGACGTCAAGGCAAGTATCACGATATACAAGGCTGACACTTTCGAGCCGGTCTTCAAAGAGGATTTGAAGTTCAATCGGGGTAACTCTGATTCGTACCACTACACGACGTATTCGGAGCTGAAGGACGATTTGCCGCGCGCCATCCGGGGCTTGGACGAAGCGGTGTTGGGGCTCGTGCCCGAGTTCAAATCGGATTTGTTGGCGAGCCGTGGTATGTCGGCGAAGACAGTCCAGACCGCTACGACGACGGAATCGGTACAAAAGCCGGGGGCCGTGCAAATGCAGCAAACGGCGCAAACGCCGCAAGCCGCGAAGGCCGAGTAAGAGCCGCGCGAACGGGTGTTGTGCCGGCGGGCCGCCGGCAGACGAACGACGTTAAAAACAAACGAAGAGCGAACGCACCGACATGACCAAGTCGATACGGGGAAGCTGGCAAAGGTTCGAACAAGCACGCGCGGCCAGAGAGCGCGTGCGATTGCATTCGGGCAACGTCATCGCGGATGGCGACACGCACAGCTATCGGGTGTGGCAACGCGCGTTGAGTGCGCTCGTTGCTGCCACGCTATTCGTCGGCCCGATTACAGTGACGGTCGAGCAGGGTCGGGCCGCGGCCGGTGCGCTCGCGGCGGGTGAGCGTCACCTCGGCGACGAAGCATGGCGCACGATTCAAGACCTTGCATCGCTTCGCATTCGTTTTGCGATGCAAGTAGCGCAGGCCGGTGCCATCGTCGATCCTACGGCGCCGCTGTCGTTCCAACCGAAGATCACGCAGTCGACCGGTGCGGGCGGTGGTGTGCCCGTCATTAACATCACTGCGCCCAACGCAGCCGGGATCTCGCTCAATCAATATCAAAGCTTCAACGTCGATCCCGTCGGATTGATCTTGAACAACAGCTTGCAAGGCGGCACGACGCTGATCGGCGGCAACGTCGCGGCCAATCCGAACTTGAACGGACGCACGGCAGGCGTCATCGTCAATCAAGTCACCTCAACCGGCAGTGCGTTTGCGAGCGTCCTAAACGGGCCGCTCGAAGTATTCGGCGCGGCCGCGGCGGTCATCGTCGCGAATCCGAACGGTATTGCCGTGCGAGGCGCGGGCTTCACGAACACGATCGGCGTAACGCTGACGACAGGGGCGCCACAGTTTCTGACGGCGATCGGCGGATCGCAGACTGACTTTACGAATGCGCAGGCGGTGGCGTACGACGTCAAGGGCGGCCACATCCAGATCGAAGGGAACGCGGGGACGAACGGTCCGGGTGCGGGGATCGAAGGCACGGTTGGCACGATCGATTTGATCGGCGAGACAACGGGGATCAATGCGCCGCTTTATGCCGGCACGCGGATCAACGTCATTGCGGGCGATCAAGTGGTGACCCCGAGCGCGTCGGACACGACGGGAACGACGTACGCCACGAAGTCGAACGGCAATGCCAATACGGCCGCGGCAATCGGCAATGCAACGCAAGGCTACGCCATCGATGCGACGAATTTCGGCGCGATGACGGCGGGGCAGATTTCGGTCATCGGTACGGCGCAGGGGATGGGGGTGCGCACGGATGGAGCGTTGTCATCGACTGCTGGTGATTTGACGCTGTCGTCGAATGGGGATTTGACTGTCGGTAGCCACGCGGCGCAGCAAAGCGTGTCGATCACGAGTGCGGGGAATGCCACCTTGTCGGGGACGGGGCTGGGCGTAGGAGGATACCGGCTGAGCGCAGGTGGCGACGTGGTGTCGACGGGCACGCTGCAATCGGGCGCCGATATGTCCGTTGCTGCGGGCGGTAATGCGAATCTGGCTGCTCTTCAGGCCAATGGCAACGCTTCGGCCAATGCCGGCGCGGCTTTGACACTGAACACCGCGCAAACCGGCGGCGCGCTAAGCCTCACAACACAAGGCCCCGGCGCCGGCGACATTTTATTGACTGGCCCGCTCACGACCGGCGATGCCTTCTCGGCGGCCGCCGCCGGTAATTTGATCATCAACGCCAACGTGAATGCGGGCGCAACTGTCGCCTTGACGTCCGGCGCTACGACAACGATCGGCAGTGCCTCTCAGGTGACAGGCTTAGGCGCCGCGCTGACAGCCGGACTCGATGCGCAAATCGACGGCTCTTTCGCTTCGGGCGCGGCCTTAGCCGTTTCCGCGCAACGCAACTTAGCTGTCAATGGAGGCATCGCAGCAGTCGCGGCAGCGACATTGTCGGCGCAGCAAGCAGTCGATATCGCCGGAGTAGTCTTGGGTCAAGCAGCCGGGACGATAACTGCCGGGACCGACCTGACCGGTGCCGGTTCAATCGCATTCGGCACGCAAGGCATATTAACGGCAGGTCACGACGTCACGCTCACCGGTAAGTTAGTCGGCGGGCAACTGCAGGTCATCGGCAACAATAACGTGACGCTTGCCGACATCGAATCGACCGGCAGCTTAGCCGTCACAGCAAACGGCGCAGCGGGCGCGGGCGATATCGTGCTGAACGGCAACGGCTCGTCAATCGGCGCTGTGAATTTGGTTGCCGCTCGCGATATCGCGATCAACGGTACCTTCGCGGGCGCTGCCGCCTTGCAGTTGAACGCTCAACGCGACGTGTCGGTTGCAGGCACACTGCAAACGGCCGGGACATCGCAGGCGATGACGATCTCGTCCGACGGGGCGTTTTCTTCGACGGGTACGCTCAATGCCAGCGGGTCGCTGAACGTCAACACAGGCACCACTTTGACGTTGAGCGGCACAGCGTCCGCTGTCGGTGATACCACGTTGAATGCAGGTGGCGACCTTACCGTGAACGGCACGCTCGCGGGGCAGGGTAACGGCGCGCTTACATCGGCGAGTCGGATCGCCATCTCCGGCAACGCTCATTTTCTGGGGAACGCCGCGCTGACTTCGGTCGGCGACACGAACGTCGGGGGATCGTTGCAGGGTGCGAACGTCAATGTCGCAGCAGGCAATACCGCCACGCTCGCTAACGTTCAATCGAACGGCACTCTGACCGTGAGCGCACAAGGTGCGGCAGGCGGCGGCGATGTGACGCTCAATGGCGCGGTGTCTGCATTCGGTGCGGCGTCGCTTACTGCGGCGCGCGATCTGGCGTTCGCCGGAGCAGGAACCTTTGCTGGCAGCGACGCGCTCACCGCAACTGCGCAGCGGAACCTAAATATCAACGGCGTAGTGACTTCCGTCGGTGATGCATCGATAACAGCCACCACGGGGTCATTGACTACGGCGGCGAACGTCAGCACCAATGGGGCCTTGACGATGGCGGCCGGGCAGTCGCTCACGCTCGGTGCGCAACAAGTCAGTGCGGCTGGCAACGCCGCACTATCGGCGGGACAGACGTTGACGCTGGGCGGTGCCTTGGTCGCGCTCGGCGGCAACCTGTCGGCCGGTGGCGATATGGTTGGCGGCGGGGCGATGGCGTTTACCAATGCGGCCGTATTGAGTACAGGCCATGACGTCAGCTTGACGGGTGTGCTCGAGGCCGGCCAATTGCGAGTTTTGGCTGGGAATAGTGCGTCGCTCGCGAACGTGCAATCCGGCACGACACTCGCAGTTACCGCATTCGGTTTTGCGGACGGCGGCGATGTAACGTTGAACGGCACGTCGAGTACGGTCGGTGCAGCGCAAGTCAACGCAGCCCGCGATATCAACGTAGCGGGCACGTTGTCGAGCGGCAGTACTGCGACGGCGATTGCCGGGCGCAATCTCGCTGTGACCGGCGGCATACAGTCGGCGACCGATCTCGGGCTTCAGGCATCCGCAGGCACAGTCACCACGAGCGGGGCCCTGAACGTAGGCGGTAATTTCACCGCGAGCGCAGGCACGAACCTAACGCTGGGCGGCCAGACGACGGTTGCCGGCGCAAGCTTGCTGTCTTCGGGCGAAGACATGACGCTTGCCGGCACGTTCAGCGGTAAAGGTACTGGCCTGCTGATCGCTGGCCGCGACGTGGGCGGCAATGGGAGCACGGCCTTCGCTCAGAGTACAACGGTACTGGCCGGGCGCAACGTCGTGCTTGGTGGGTTGCTGCAAGGCGGCGGTATCGCGATCACGGCGGGCAACGATCTGACGCTCGCTGATCTCGAATCGTCAAATGCATTGGCGTTGCGGGCCAACGGAAATGCCGGCGGCGGCACGATCACGCTCAATGGGACCTCGGCTGCGCCGGGCGCGATCAGTTTGACGGCTGCCCAGGACATCAATGTCCTGGGCAAGCTCGGTGGAGGCACGACAACCACATTGACGGCCGCGCGGGACATGAATGTCAGCGGCTCGATCGAATCGGGCGGTGATATTGGACTCGGCGCGACGCAGGGCAGCTTATCGGCGACAGGTGGCATCAACGCCGGAGGGAAGCTGACGATCGCCACCGGGCAGAATATCGCGCTCGGCGTTTCAACCAGCGCAATCGGTGACGTCAATCTCAACGCCGGTAAAAATCTGACGCTCGGTGGAACGCTCGTCGGAGCAAATGGAAATTTAGTTGCGGGCGCATCGATTGCCGATAGTGGCACGGGCACGCAGGCGAGTGCGTTCAGTGGTACTGCTGTACTGAACGCCGCGGGCGATGTCGATCTGACCGGCTCGCTTCAGGGCAACGCGATCCAAGTAACGGCGGCAGGCAGCGCGACACTTGGGGCGCTGACTTCGGTCACGACGGTGGCACTCACAGCCACAGGGACGGCCCCCGCCGCGCTGGGAGGCGCTGGCGATGTAACCGTCAACGGCGCGATTGCTTCACCGGGGGCGTTTTCTGTACAAGCAGCGAGCGATGCGGCATTGAACGGTGCGCTGGGATGTGGGGCGTCATGTTCAGTCAATGCGGGGCGAAACCTGAGCGTGGCCGGTGCGCTTACAGCATCGACTGATGTGTCGCTTTCTGCGTCGACGGGTGACTTGACGACCACCGGCACGGTCACTACCGGCGGTACGTTGACCGCA